>Ga0102946_1000354_pt1 | contig 15999 bp, 10 predicted proteins | sample SalPon2A_A_D1_MG_FD_78209 | JGI IMG/M metagenome (GOLD analysis project Ga0102946, IMG submission 78209) | Soil microbial communities from South San Francisco under conditions of wetland restoration - Salt Pond MetaG R2A_A_D1_MG | ecosystem: Environmental > Terrestrial > Soil > Wetlands | place... | reverse complement strand
GCATTGGACTACTTTGGGCTGGCCGAAAAGGATCTGATGGGCAAAACCCTTAGACAAGTGATTGCAGCAGAAGACTGCCCGCTTGCTCCGCTGTTGAATGAGACGAAAGAATTTACCGACCTGCCGATGGACTGCGTCCGACATGACGGGGTATCGATCCCACTGAAAGTCAGCGCATCCCATTTGCGTGATCGAAACGGTGACTTGCGGGGAATGGTGTTGACCCTTCGAGACCAGCGGGAAATTCGTGCAATGGAAGAGGCTGTCGAGCGATCACGCCGCCATGCAGCGCTCGGTCGGATGGCGGCAGGCATTGCCCATGAGGTTCGCAATCCGCTCGGAACCTTAAGGGGCTTTGCTCAGTATTTTTCCTGGATTGAGTCAAAAGACACCAAAGTTCAGGAATATGCGGATCTGATGATCGGTGAAGTTGACCGGTTGAACAGAACGGTCTCAGCATTGCTGCAATTTTCAAGACCGCGTGAACCTGAGATGAAACCCTTCGACCTGTGTCCATTGCTACATCGTGCTGTGACGATGATTCAGACAGATGCAGACAACCAACAGGTTAAGATAGATCTACAATTAGCCGATGCTCCGTTAGAATTGTTCGCCGATCCCGACCTCTTACAGCAGGTTTTATTGAACTTGCTGCAAAACAGTCTGGGAGCCTCTTCAGCGGGCGATCACATAACTCTAAGCGCAGTTTATCGGGACAGTGTGATTGATCTGATGGTTCAGGATTCAGGGAAAGGGCTTTCGGCGGAAGAAAAGGAGAAAATGTTCGATCCCTTCTATACCACCAGAAAAGAGGGCACCGGGCTTGGTCTTGCTGTAGTCCAGCAGATAGTCGAGCAGCATAACGGACAGATCAAGGTGGAGAGCCAGGAAGACCATGGGACATGCATAACGGTTAGTCTGCCGGTGGACGGGGGAAATCATGAAAACATCTGCTAGCCGCATTTTGCTGGTTGACGATGACAAGGCCCATCGGAGCATGCTCAAGGCCCATCTTGGTGGGGAAGGCTATGGATTGGTCGAAGCGGAAGACGGAGACGTCGCCGTGCATTTGGTAAAAGAGAATCAGTTTGACTTGATCCTGCTCGATCTCAAGATGAAACGCATGGGAGGCATGGAAGCCCTGGCCAAAATTCATCAATTAAAGCCGAAGCTGCCCGTAGTCATTATCACCGCCTTTTCCTCGATCGAGACGGCCGTTGAAGCCATGAAAAAGGGCGCTTTTGACTACATCACCAAACCAGTTGATGCCGATGCCCTGCTGCAGACCGTCGAACGATCTCTTGAGGTCAGTCGATTAAAGGAGGGCGCACTTCAACAACAGGGGACAATGACTGAAACTGATCTAGGCAACTTGATCGGCAGCAGCCAAACCATGCAGGAGTTAGCGGAAACGCTTGCCCTGGTGGCACCTTCTGATGCGACCGTGCTCATCTCAGGAGAGTCAGGGACTGGAAAGGAACTGGTCGCCGGAGCCGTCCACCACAACAGCCTTAGAAAAGAAGCGGCCTTCATCAAAGTCAATTGCGCCGCGCTGCATGAAAACCTGCTGGAAAGTGAACTGTTCGGCCACGAGAAGGGAGCCTACACAGGCGCAACGGAACAGCGCAAAGGACGCTTTGAACTGGCGGATCAAGGGACCTTGTTTCTGGATGAAATCGGCGACATGTCGCCGACGACTCAGGCCAAAATCTTGCGGGTATTACAGGAAGGCGAGTTCGAAAGACTTGGCGGTACGCAAACAATCAAGGTTGATGTTCGATTGCTCGCCGCGACCCACCACGATCTCAAACAGATGGTCGACGCTGGGCATTTTCGCCAGGACCTCTTTTATCGGCTCAACGTTGTCCCTCTGCATCTGCCGCCATTGCGAGAAAGACCGATGGATATTCCTGCCCTGGCCGAGCACTTTCTTAATCTCTACGCCGACAAGAACAGAAAAGACATCCGTTCGTTTAAATCAGAAGCACTTGAAGCCCTGTTGTCCTATTCATGGCCTGGCAACATCCGGGAGCTGGAAAATGCCATCGAACGGGCCGTCATCCTCTGTCTAGAAGAACAGATCGGTTTGCCACAGCTTCCAGTTCAGGTCCGACAGGCCCACTCCAGTGAAGAGCAGCGGCCATTTGCCGTCAGGCCGGGCATAACTATAAAAGACATGGAAAAAGAACTGATCCTGTCCACCCTCCGGCAGACTGATAACAATCGAACCCAGGCCGCAAAAATTCTCGGCGTGACCCGACAGACCCTGCAGAACAAACTCAAGGACTATGGACTGACCTGATACTGTCAAAACATTTGACAGATGAACGATATTTCACCCCGCAAACCGGAAAATATTTTACCAGTCAGCCTCCGCGTAAAATTCATTCTTCAATAAATCCAGAGACTTAAGAATGTGGCACCGGCCTTGCTCTCTCTTTAGGTTCATTCACACAAGGAGAGCGTCATGCTGAAAAGAATCTTGTTGCCAATATTCATTCTCGGGACTGTCTTTGTCTTGACCGGCTGTGGTCACTACTGGGGGTGCGGAAGTGGACATTATCAGGGCCATAACCATGACCATGGTGACCATGAGCATCGCCATTATCAGGGGTGCGGTCATTCCGGATACGAAGGGTAAAAATTATGTTTTGTGGACCAGGAGCAGGTTGGGGTGGCTGGCATGGTGGCGGATGGTTTATGCCGGGCTTTTTCTTTTTCATTCTCATCGCCATTGTCGTATGGCTGCTATTTCGTCGTCAGCCGAACCCGGTCGGCACAGCCTTAAGCTGTCCAAAATGCTCCGGTGGAATTCTGGCGAGTTATTTCCGGTGTCCCCACTGCGGGGAAACCCTGAAGCACAACTGCCCGAATTGCAGCAAGGTTTTAGAGCAGAATTGGTCGCATTGCCCTTTCTGCAATGAAAATCAAGTCACTGCCACATCAGAACACAAAGGAGCATCATTATGAAAAAGATTGGTTTGATCCTGGGAGCAGCAAGTTTTATCTGCTTATATCTGTTTGCCTCAACAAGCTTCGCTTGTGGTGGATGCAATCGACATGGTGGTTCTTATGCCCAGTCAAACTTGACCGACGAGCAAGGGCAGCAACTGGATGCCATCAATGATAAATATGCAAAACAACTCGAAACGATACAGGATTCTCTCAACGAAAAATCACGCGAGTACAAGGAAGTACGTGCAAACGACAACACAACGGTCGGCACCTTGAACAAGTTGGAAGCCGAGATGGCCGATCTTGAGAAACAATATGGGAAGGTGCTTGATCAGGCAAATTCCGAGGCTGATGAAATTCTGCCGGACGGTTACGGCCCACGGTTTGCCTGCGGATACGGCGGATGTAACCACCAGCACCACAGGTGGGATGCGTCTAAAGGCCGTCACATGGGGTCCGGACCTCGACATGGGATGGGTGGCCGTCATATGGGCCCTGGCCCGCGCTATGGCATGCCTGGCGAGAGCATGGCACCTTGCTGGAGCTGGTAGAGATTTAATACAATCAGAGAGGAGTGAAAGAATTATGGTTAATTGAACGAAAGTCTCAGCGCTTCGTCTAACTGTGAACAACTTGTGCTTCAGTCCACACAACTTTATGTTCCATCAACACGAAGAGGTTTAATGATGATTCAAAACGTAAAAAAGAAATTTCTGTTCACCCTCATAGCAGTTTTTTCGATCTTTTCTCTCTTCGCCTGTGGAGATGGCGGCGTCTCTCAAGCTACCGGCTCCCATTTGCAGCCAGCGACTGTCACTGGTACCTTGGCGACCCGGACAAGTGTTACCTTGATGCTGCTGAATGCCATCACACCAGTGGCGGCGGTGGCCGATATCCCGGCCGCCCTTTATCTCGATGATTCCACAGTGCCTGTTTTTCCGGACGCTCAAGATCACTTTGTCATCAAAAATATCCCTGATGGCGACCACTCGCTCTTTATCCGTCTTGAGGGCGGAACAGAGATGGAGTTCCCCTTTCGTATGGCAGATGGACGAGGGTTGGACTTTGGCCTCATGACTCTGGCCAATGGTCAGGTCCACGATTTCACCGGATTTAACGGTTATCATTTTGGCTGGATTGACGAAGATAGTGACGGCATCAACGACAACTTTACAGATATTGATGGGGACGGAATCTGCGATAACAATGTCCGCTTTGCCGGGTATTCCTATCATATGGACCAGGGATTTCTCGATACCAATCATGATGGTTTCAATGACCACTTTGCGGACGCCGACGGAGATGGTATCAATGATCTCTCAGGTCATCGCTACGGTTTCGGTTTTGGTTTTACCGATGCAGACGACGACGGAGCCAACGATCGCTTTGTCGATGCAGATGGTGATGGTATTTGCGACCTGTCGGCAATGCCCTTTCAGCATCCCTTTGGCTGGGTAGACGAGAACGGTGATGGCATCAATGATAACTTCGTTGATGCCGATGGAGACGGTGTCAATGACCTGAGTGGAACCAGCTATGTCGCGATGCCGGGTTGGGCTGATTTCGATGGCGATAACTTTAACGACTTTTTTGCTGATGCAGACGGTGATGGTATCAACGACCTCGGCAACATCTCGACACCTTATGGCCATGGGTTCGGCTGGATCGACGAGAATGGTGATGGTATTAACGACCGTTTCATTGATGCCGACGGCGATGGCATCAATGACCTTGCGTTCGGGTCTTTTGCCGGACAAGGCTCCTGCTACGGCTTCATGACCAGCCGTCAGGACACCAATGGTGATGGTTTTGACGATGTGACCGGCCTGCCTTATCGGCATGGTTTCGGTTGGTTTGATGCCAATGGCGATGGCACTAACGACGTTTTCACAGATGCCGACGGCGATGGTGTTAACGATTATTACGGCTATCACTATGACGGCGGCGGTTACCACAGAAATCAAGGTTTCGGTGGAAACATGGGTATGCAGGTTCCGATGTGGCCAATAGGTCCTGGCGGCATGATGAACTAATGACAGTATGCAAAATCGGGGATGTTTTTTGATTGTATTACAGAGCAACCGAAATGGTATTCCAGAAGTTGCGCTATTGAAATTGATAGGTTGAGATAGTCTTTTCACCGAAACATACTAAAACTCCTGATCTCTCCGATTTTGGAGCTAATCTCGATCCTTGCGGTTTGTTGGACTGAGAAGGCCAACGACGCCCTGCAGTCCCTTTGGACCGACAACAAGATATCCCTCCCAAAGAGGTACCAGGGGCTTGTGTTAACGTCCACAAGCCCCTGGTTTTCCTGTCAACAGTTAGTCCGCATACCGCCTAGCAATCATGCCCTTTACGCCGAACTGCTTGTACGCTTCGGCAAAGCTTGCTGAAATTCCGTTCCCGGCGACGCTTTTCTGCAATGGTTTCATTATTCCGATCCTGCTCGGCCATCAGCTTCTGGTAATTTTCCAGCCGTCGGGGGCTGAGGTCCCCCCAGTTGACAGCAGCCGTTACAGCACAATCAGCCTCGCTCAAATGACGACAATCCTTGAAGCGGCAACTTTGCGCCAAGGTCTCGATGTCGCCAAACAACGACGATACGCCGGCCTCGCAGTCACTGAGTTGCAGTTCCCGAATACCCGGACTGTCTATCAGCAGACCACCCTCGGGAAGAAAGCGAACGCTGCGAGAGGTGGTGGTATGACGTCCTCTGGCGTCATCTTCACGAATCGTCCCGGTTGCCTGTTCAGGCCTCCCGCAGAAGCTGTTGAGAAGTGTCGATTTTCCCACACCTGAAGAGCCGGCCATAGCAACGGTCTGGCCATGCCCACACCAAGCCAGGAGCGGCGCAACCGAGTCGGCATCAAGGGCGTTGACCATTTCAACAGTTATGTCGGGATTCAGGCTCATGGCCCGGCGTTGATACTCCAGCCAGCCATCGACCAGATCGACCTTGGTCAGCACCAGGACCGGTTCAACTTTGGCGTCGAGGGCCAGTGCCATGAAACGCTCCAGTCGCGACAGGTTAAAGTCACGGTTACAGGAGGTTACGATAAACAGCGTGTCAACATTCGCCGCCATCAGCTGCAACTTCGCTTCATTTCCCGCAGCTTTGCGACGAAACAAACTCTTTCGTTCCAGCAGTTTTTGCGGCTGGCTGGTTGCGGAATCAAGCAGCAACCAGTCACCAACGGTCGGCAGTTCTTCTGCGTTTCGCAAGTACCAGCTTCCCGGTATGGTCAACTGCTGCTGACCTGATTCGCCAGCCACCTCAATGCGATTGCGATTAATCGCCAGGACGCGAACAGGAGACGTTGCTTCCCATTCTTCAAGGCTCAATTGTTGTTGGAAAAAATGACTCCAGCCCAGTTGGGGCAAAGAAAAAGATAGTTCAGACATAGAAACCCCCTTCGGATCGAAGATCCGAAAAGTAGACAATTTTGACAGACAACCGTCAAAGTGATTCAGGTGGGTTTCTTGATGTGGTAGAAACCCGGTGTCAATACCGGGCAAAGAAAGGAACATTGAAGGGGAGGGACTGCTTAATCCTTCAGGTCTCTCTTTGCCTTATTGCACATCATTACAATCTCCATGAATTTCTCCTTTCAGTTTGATTTAATGATCAGAAATTACCAGCGGCTGGAGACATCGTCAAGTTTTATGTGTTTTGCAGAACCTAGATTAATGGGTAAGATGCATGGGGTATAGGGTTGTCCAATTGAGGTGCCGCCATTGTTGATATTAGGCGTTCTTTGTTGTGATGGGTCAGTGCCTGTTTTTGAGATATCGGTTGATGGCTGTGGTTGTTCGTTTAATGGAATTTGGCTTTCAGTCTCATCCCTAAACGTGTAACATGTCCAGCTCTGATATAGCTCTAGGTGCTTGCGGTTTTCGGTACTCATCTTGAGCAAAGTGTCCAGAGCAGTTGATATGCCTTCTGTTCAGTGATTCTAGCTTTTGACAGATGACAATAATCAATTGATAATTTATAAATTTCTTGGCAGGAGGTACTTATGTCGGTAAATAAGGTTATTTTGGTTGGCAATTTAGGTAAGGATCCTGAGCTTCGCTACACTCCGTCCGGGGCGGCGGTTGTTACTTTTTCTTTGGCAACGACTGAAAGATATAAGGATCGTGACGGGAATCGTCAGGAGAAGACGGAATGGCATAATGTCGTTGCCTGGCGTCAGCTTGCTGAAATCTGCGGGAAGTATCTGCATAAGGGGAAGCAAGTTTACATTGAGGGGCGGATTCAGACGCGTAATTACGATGATCGGGACGGGAATAAGCGCTACATCACTGAAATCGTTGCGGATCAGATGCAAATGCTGGGTCGTGCCGGTGATGAAAGTGGTGGCGGTAGCAGCGGTTACGGCGGCGGTCAACAGTCTGGTTATGGCGGGTCTCAGCAACCGTCCGGTGGCGGACGACAGTCAGTCGGGTCCCAGGAAGAGCAATCGCAAGAGCCACCGTTTAATATGGACGATGAAATCCCGTTTTAGGGGTCCTGTGAAAATTAAAATCAACCAAAAGGCAGGGCATTAATAGCTCTGCCTTTTTTTGTGGTTTTTGTCCGGTGGTGGGTATGTCTTAGCAGGAAGCCGCAGTCTGCCTTGCCTTAGGTGTTTTTTCTGCGTTAGAAGCAGTTATGTTTATGTTTCAGTATGTTACCGACGTATATTTAGGAAAGGCACATTATAATTTTTTTAGATTGATTCAATAAAGAGAAAAATGCATACTGTCGATATATTGAATTTAGTATGGATAAGTGTGATTTTTGTGCTGTAATTTCATGGGTCTGCAGGATCGTCTTAATTATTTGAGGCTGATTGTGCGACCTCTTCGTCCACTGCCCCGATAAGGCGCATATGTCGGTAGTTCATTCACAAAACAGTGAGCGTGAGATCAGTCAGCTGTTCATGGCTCCACATGTATCCGTTCAGTTGTTGGGGGCGTGCCAGGGGGCGGTATTTTCTCCGCAAACCTTGGAAAAGATAATTCTTCAGGACAGCACTTTTTGCGTTAAGGTTCTCAATGCCGCCGTCCAGTCTTGTTCGGGTCGGATCGATCCGGCGGCACCACTCACATCTGCCCTCAATACCCTCAGTCTTCCTGTCCTTAAAAGCTTGGCCATCCAATCGGCAAAGCGGCTGGTTGAAACCAACTTCACCGCAGCTCAAGCGCAGTTTATGCGTGAACTCTGGTTTTATTCACAGGTGGGCGGCATCTCGGCACGCTGTCTGGCGGAATCGATTTCTTACCCCGCCCCTGAAGAGGCGCAGTTGACCGGTCTGCTGCAGAATGTCGGGATGTTGGCACTTTTCTCGAGAAACCCTGACAACTATATTCGCGACATTGGAACATCTTTCAGTGGCAAGGAGGTCAGAGGGCAGGAACAGGTCCGCTTTGGGATTGACCATTTTCAGGTTGCGGATGGGCTGATTTCGGGGTGGCAGCTTGAGTCTTTTATGGCGGACGCCGTTAATTTTCAACATCTTGACATTGAGCAATGCAAAGATGCAAGCACCTTAATCAGGATTGCCCGATTATCCCGGGAAATCTGCAAGAGTCCGTTTGAGCTTAATGACGATACCCTGTCCGCGGCTCAGATCCTGTTCAATTTTACAAAGAGTGACACGGAATATCTTGTCGGATTGGCAGAGAAACAGTATCGAAGCCTGACACCTTTTGATGGTGATCAGAATGCCTGCCTAGAAGAAGTCGGCCGAGTGCAGAAGCGTTTGACCTCGGTGGTGTTCTCCATTGCTGATCAAGAGGGGATTCGTTCGCAACTTGCCGACTCGACCAGCCTGGAAGATTTCGTGGGGACCGCGCGTCACCTCTATCTTCACAGCACAGCGGCAACCGAAGCTATTTTCTTTGTCACCGATCCACAGAATGCTCGTCTGGTCGGGCTGCCATCCCCTGAACAGGTGCGCCTGGTTAATGAATTGTCGACGTCGTTAAATAAAGGCAGTTTGTTGGCAGAGGCTCTGCAGAGTGAGAAACTCAGTCACTCGTTTGACCGGGAGATGGCAGATATTTCTCTCTTCGACCAGCAACTTATTCGCCTCTGTAAAGGACAAGGGATTGTTTGTCTTCCGCTGCAGATGGAAGATCAAAAACTCGGTGGCGTTGCCCTCGGTCTTGGAAGCAAGTCTGATCTGGAAATCTTTTCCTCTCCTTCAATCCAGGTGCTTGGCAGTTCCGTCGCCAAAGCATTGGCGGGACTGACTAAAGTACAACAGGAGCCCCCGGAGATCGAACCGGGCCGAAGTGACGTCAACCTGATTCCCAAACTGGTCCACGAAGTCAGCAATCCGCTGACAATTATCAATAATTACATAAGTGTTGTCGGAACTCTTCTGCAAGGGACTGAAAGTGAAGAGATCCTTCCGGCCATCGAGAACGAAATCAAACGGATCGGGGATATATTAAAGTATTACACTGACCTTAAAGAAACTCCGCAAATGCCTGACCCTGCTGTTGCTCTGAACGATCTGATCCTGTCCGTTGTCGAAAGCTTGAGGCCAGCCTTCTTTAAACCGAAAAAAATCGAAATCCTCACCGATTTTGATTCCACGATCCTGCCGGTTAAAACAAGGTCGGTGGTGATTAAACAGATTCTGGTCAATCTGCTGAAAAATGCTGCTGAGGCTCTGGATAATGGAGGCAAGATATCTTTAACAACTCGAGAACATGTTGCGTCTGATGGGCAGCATTATGTCGATATCAGTGTTCAGGATAACGGGCCTGGAATCGACAGGAAGATCCAGGATCGTCTTTTCTCGCCAGTCACCAGCACCAAAGGTGGGGATCACGCTGGTCTGGGGCTGAATATTGTCAAGGGGATGGTCGATAACATCGGTGCAAAAATCAGTTGTCACAGCTCGGCGGAGTTTGGTACCAGCTTCAACCTTGTCATACCCCGAATTGATGAGTGACGTTCATTTTTCTGTATTGATCTTTATGGTGGAATATTTTTATGGCTGAAAACAAGATGGGTGCCTCAGAGGTGCAGCAAAAACCGAAAATCCTGATCGTGGATGATGATCCGGCGATGCTGACCAGTCTTCGAATGCTGCTCAAAGCGAATGGACATAATGTGGAGCCTGCCCAGGGGGGAGCGAAAGCTCTTGAGCAGTTGGCTGAGGATAATTATGACCTGATGCTGCTCGATCTGCAGATGCCCGGAGTCGGCGGTCATGAAATTCTGCGTCATATCAAGGAAAATGACATAGATACAAAAGTGATTGTGGTCAGTGGCGAAACCTCCTTTACCGCGGTCAAAGAGGCATTGACCGAGGGGGCATACGATTTCGTTCGCAAGCCATACGATGCGGGAGAGCTGTTGACGACCATCAATAATGGCCTACAGAGTCGGGTTCTTGAACAGGAACATCAAACCATGGGCCTTGCTCTGGAAGAATCGGAAAAGCTGCATCGCTATATTGTTAATAATTCTCCAGATATTGTTTATGTTCTAAACAGCGAAGGTCGCTTCACTTTCGTTAATGACCGGATTGAGGAACTTCTCGGTTACACCCGTGAAGAGCTTCTCGGGCAGCATTTTTCGATGCTGATCCATGAGGAAGATCTGGTCGAGGCCAGTTACGTCTTCAATGAGCGGCGAACCGGGGCGCGTGCCAGTAAGGATGTCGAGCTCCGTCTGAGGATCAATGATGAAGCGAAGGCGGTTCGATATTTCGATACTCATGTGCTGCCGATTGCGCTCCATTCGGTCGGCATGTACAACCCCCAGGGCCTGGATGGTAAGGGTGAGTTTATCGGGACCTACGGCTGCGCCAGAGATATCACCGACCGTAAGCGCAACGAGGAACTGATCAACTATCAGGCTTATCATGATCTGTTGACCAGTCTGCCGAACCGTGCGCTGTTTGAGGACCGGCTTAACCTGGCGACGGCTCACGCCCGTCGCTATAAACAAATGTTGGCAGTCATGTATCTGGATGTCGACCGCTTCAAACTGGTCAACGATTCGATGGGACATGGCATGGGGGATAAGCTGCTGCAGATAATCGCCGAGCGGATTATGGGATGTCTGCGCGCTGAAGATACTTTGGCCCGATTTGGCGGTGATGAGTTTACTCTGTTGCTGCCACAAATCAGCAAAAAAGAGGATGCCGCTGCTGTTGCCAGGAAGATACTCGACAGTGTCAGGGCACCGATATCTGTTGACAATCAGGAGATATTTACCAGCGCCAGCGTCGGGATCGCTATGTATCCGCATAGTGGTGAAACGATGGAAACACTGGTGAAAAGCGCTGATATCGCCATGTATCACGTCAAATCGAATGGTAAAGACGGCTTCCAGTTCTTCAGCGATGAGATGAATGATTCCTACACCTGCCATCTGGCAGTAGAGCGGGATCTCCATCGGGCCCTTGAGCAGGAACAGTTTGAGGTGTTCTTTCAACCCAAAGTCAATCCGACCACCTGTCAGATTGTCGGTATGGAGGCCCTTATTCGTTGGCAACATCCAGACAAGGGACTGGTGATGCCGAACGATTTTATCCCCATGGCTGAGCAGACCAAGCTGATTGTTCCTATCGGCGATTGGGTTTTTCGTGCCGCCTGCGAGGAAATCTGTCGTTGGCGTGAACAGGGGCTACCCAAGATCAAAGTCTCGATCAATATCTCTGCAGTTCAGATTGAACAGGAAGATTTCGTCAAGAAGATCGCGATGACTCTGGATGAATTTAACCTCTCCGGTGATTATATTGAAGTCGAAATAACAGAGTACGGATTAATGAAAAATCGTGAAAATGCGATTCAAAAATTGAGGAAACTCAGTGCTCGTGGGATCACAATCGCCATTGATGATTTTGGAACCGGCTACTCTTCTTTGAGTTATCTGCAGAAATTTCCAGTAAATACCCTTAAAATTGATCGTTCTTTTGTGAAAGATATTGAGACAGATACCAAAGAAACATGCATCGTCGATGCCATCGCCTCTATGGCGAAGGGGCTCAAATTGCACATGGTGGCAGAGGGTGTCGAAACAGTTTCTCAGCTGAACTATCTGAAGGCTCTGGGATGTATTGAAGTTCAAGGATTTCTGTTCGGGAAACCACAATCGGCGCAGGCCACGCTGGAACTGATGAGTCAGCGGCAAGACGGGAAACTGGACTCCTGTCTGGTCTTTTAGGTCGTTGAAGGTCCCTTTTTCAGGAAGCTGCAGACAGGTTTCAGCCTCGGCGTGATAGCTCATCCGGATCGATCAATGCTTGGAGAGAAAAGGTTTCGGGTTTGTCTCCTGGATAGAATCCAGAATGATTTCTGATCGGCACTTTCGGAAAAGACTGTTTATCTCCGTGGGTTCGGACCGTCTGAATATCCAGCATAATTATTATTTATCGACCTGCCGCATATTGAATAAGTTGTTTGGTCAGGTCGTTGATGGTCTTTTACATCTGTTGAACAGATTGACCGACGGTATGAGTGGAGGACTGATGAAGAAAACGTTCCAACGAAAACAGATGGGTGATCTGCTGGTCGAAGCGGGGACTCTGAAAGAGGACAGTCTGCAGGAAGCGCTGAGTAAGCAGAAAAGCTCAAAGAGGCGTTTGGGTGAAATCCTGCAGGAGATGGGAGTGGCGTCCGAAAAGGATATTGCGCGGGTCCTGTCAACCCAGTTTAATATCAAACCTGCCTCCCCTCTCACTGAAAATCATGTCTCTGAGGAGCTCCAGGGGTTAGTTCCCCTGCAAACAGCTATGACCCGATTGGTCTGTCCGATCTCTCGTGAAGGCTACAAATTAAATCTGGCGATGGCAAACCCTCTCGATCTGAATACGATTGATGATATCTCTTTCAGGACGGAATTGAAAGTTGTCCCCTGGATTTCTACCCCGAGTGAAATTATAGCTGCCATCCGCCTACATTATCTGGGAGCTGAAAAAGCAGACAATCGCGAACAGTGTAAGATTTTGATCATAGAAAGGAATGAGATCATTCGTGCCACCGCTGTTTCGGCGCTGGAGGCTGAAGGTTATCGTCTGATTGAAGCGTGTGACGGCGAAGAAGGGCTGGAAGCGGTGATGCAACATCTTCCGCAGCTGATCATTACTGAATCTGCGATGCCTGGAATGGATGGAAGTGTACTGTTCAATGCCTTGCAACAGAATCCTGTGACCAGGCATATTCCTCTTGTCGGATTTTCGTCTATTGCATCACGAGACGAAGAAATCTCTTTGCTGAATCTGGGATTTGTTGATTTCCTACCAAAACCGATCGACCAGGCACTGCTGGTTGCTCGGGTTGGCCGGGTGCTGGATCTGGTCTATCAAGGTCAGGTTTTTTCAGCAACAACGAGAACGGCAACCAGAGAATCTTCCTCCTTGTACGAAGCGATCCATACCCTGCTCGGTCTGTTACAGGCCTCATTGGAAAAAGAACAGGACATACAATCATTGTAACGAAATCGTGCAGGCCGGAGTATTCTCGAGAAGGGCAGCCAGGTGGCTGCCCTTCTCGTTTTTCAATGGATAACTGCTCAGGATGGGGTGTGTTTGTCTTTCATGAAGGTCAAAAAAGTGCCGGGCGACATTGGCCGCCCCAGATAATATCCTTGAACTTCGTCGCAGCCATTGGCTTTGAGAAATGCAAGCTGTTCAATAGTTTCAACACCTTCAGCGACAACTTTCAATTGAAGTGATTGTGCCATGGCAATGATCGCTTTAATAATAGAGGCATCACTTTTCTGGCTACAGATCTGGCCGATAAAGGTCTGATCAATTTTGATACGGTCCACCGGAAAATTTTTCAGGTAACTGAGAGACGAGTACCCGGTCCCGAAGTCATCGATAGAAAGAAGAATATTCCGTACCTTCAGATCTGTGAGGGTCAGTATATTGGTTTCCGCGTTCTCCATCAGCATACTCTCTGTCAACTCCAACTCCAGGCAGTTGGGCGACATCCCTGTCTCTTTTAGAATCAGGTCAACGGTATCGGCCAGGTCGGTTTTTTGAAACTGATAGGCGGAAAGATTCACCGCGATCCTCAGTTCCGGATAACCTTCTTGCTGCCATTTTTTGTTCTGCAGGCAGGCGGAACGTAATACCCATTCTCCAATAGGACCGATCAAGCCGGTTTTTTCAGCGACAGGAATAAATTTGTCTGGTGGAATCAGTCCTTTGTCCGGATCGGTCCAGCGCAGCAAGGCTTCACTGCCGACCAGGTGTTCCGTCTGCAGATCGAACTGGGGTTGGTATACCAGATGAAATTCACGTTGGTACAGTGCTCTACGCAGGCCTCTTTCGAGGTCGTGGTTTTCCATGATTTTATGATTCATCTCATCCGAGAAAAAGGAATAGGAGGCCCGTCCTTGTTCTTTTGCGGCATACATGGCGATATCTGCATTTTTGCGCAGAATCTCAGCGCTTGCACTGTTCGCCGGGTAGAGGGCGATACCTATACTGGGTGTTATAAAGGCCTCGTGTCCATCCAGATGAAAAGGTGGCCGCATCTTTTCAAGGATCATTTCAGCGACCACCGAGGCGTCTGTTTCTGTCGCAATGCTCGCCAGTAGAATGGCAAATTCATCCCCGCCCATGCGTGCCAGGGTGTCTGTTTTGCGCAGACATTCTTCGAGTCTTTTTCCGACCTTTTGTAGTAGCACGTCGCCTTGCTGATGTCCGAGGGTGTCGTTGATTTCCTTGAAATGATCCAGGTCAAGATAGAGTAGCGCAGCGATCAAGCCATCCCGTTCACAGCGATGCAGCGCCTGGTCCAGACGATCAAGAAAGAGGGTTGAGTTGGGGAGATCTGTCAAGATGTCGTAATAAGCAAGTTTTTTTATCTTTTTTTCGGCAATTTTGTGTTGTGTCAGAGATCTCCTTGCTCTCAGGCCGAGCAGGAGAAAAAGCAGGATAAAGGCGATACTGCCTATCCCGACAAATAATGATGACTGTCGAATTTTTTTGACCAGGGAGTTCCGACTGGCGGTGATATCGTGATAGATTTCAAAGACGCCGATTATCGACCCACTAGGCCGAATGGGGACATAGGTTTCCACAACATCGGTCTGGGCTGTTTGCTTTTCTGTCGTCAGTCCGCCCTTCTTTACCAGCCTGGTATGCGCGGCCTCTTTGAGCAGGTTCTGCTGGAAGTAGCGTTTTGTGTTGTAATTTCCGATATCTTTCCCATCACTTGAGTAGAGAATCATGCCATCCAGATTGAATACTTTCAGCTTCTCAAATGAAAAGTTATAGATCAGTTGATTCAGAAGGTTCACTGTTTGAGGCTCAAGTTTCGACTGAAGAGGAACTTGACGGTCAGGGAAGGCCATTATTGCGATATGAGTGGCCGAGCGGATTGCATCCTTCTCGGTGTCCTCAGTCAGTGCATTAAACAGAGCAGGTCGCAGGACATAGATGTTGTAGGCCGGGAGCATGAGACCCATGGTAACCGCAAGCAGGATAGTTGTGACAATAAGGTTCGGCCTCGGCATCAATAGTCCTCAGGCAATAGTTGCGATTCTCTGCTGAGCGAACGGTCAGAAATAGACGACCAGTGTCGGCAAACTTTGTTAAAGATGTGGTCGATTATGGTTAAGTTTTTTTAAATAATAACATAAGATTTTGGTGATTCAGGAAGGACGCTTTGATGGAAAAAAGAAGACCTCCTGATGGCTCAGGAGGTCACTGTTGCGGAGTGGATTAAGTTCAGGGAGAATCTTCAGGGATTGCTTCGCCCAATAATTCGATCAGGTGTTTCACCTGTTGCGGCATCCCTGCCTCACGGACACCCCATGCTAGTTGCAGCTGGCAGCCCGGGTTGCCGGTCACCAACAGATCGGCTTCTGTCTCTTTGACATTGTTAAGCTTGCGATCAAGAACCTGTTGGCTCTCGTCGGTGAATTTCAATCCCCAGGTCGCGGCACTGCCGCAGCACCAGCTCGATTCCTGCATTTCACGCAGTTCAACACCTGGAATCTGCTTGAGCACCTCACGCGGCTGTTTAGAGATCCCTTGCGCATGGCAGAGATGGCATGGCTCATGATAGGTGACGCTCTGT
>Ga0102946_1000353_pt1 | contig 16034 bp, 12 predicted proteins | sample SalPon2A_A_D1_MG_FD_78209 | JGI IMG/M metagenome (GOLD analysis project Ga0102946, IMG submission 78209) | Soil microbial communities from South San Francisco under conditions of wetland restoration - Salt Pond MetaG R2A_A_D1_MG | ecosystem: Environmental > Terrestrial > Soil > Wetlands | place... | reverse complement strand
ATCTGGATGGTAATGGTGACATACTGCCCAGGCTGTACGGTGACGCCGGAACCCAACACCAGCGGCGAAGTGCCGCCCAATTGGAAGCCGCCCTGATAAACCAGTGCATAATTGCCCGACCATGTGCAGGAACCGGTATTCTGCACCTGCCAGCTCTTGTAGAACGTGTTCGAGGGCTGCACGGTGGAGTACGGCGGGTAAGAGACATCCGCCACAAAACGGAAAGCGTTGCACGGCACAGCAGTCGGGGCGGGGGTATCGGTGGGGCCATCCGGCGTGGCCGTGGCGGTGACTTCCTCAGTTGCCGTTGGTGTGGGCGTCTGCGGTGTGGTGGTCATATTGCTGATCGCCGTCAACGTCATCGCCAGTGCGGTGAATTGAGCGTTCCCCATCGTTGCAGTTGCTTCGTCAGCCCCTGGTTCCAGTGTGTCCGCAGGAACTGTGGACATTGCCGCAATTGTCTGAGAAGCTTTTGCATTCACGGTCTCGCGAATGGCCGTACCCAGCGCAATCGGGTCGGTCGTATTGGTCGGGCGGAAATTAGGCGTTTCAGTTGGGGTAGCGGCAGCTGGGATTTCCCCGGCGTCATCATCACCGCCTCCGCTGCCATCCTCTTGCGAAAATGGTGAGTTCACCGACTGACCTGCGGCCACGGCGGTACCATCTGCCAGCCGCTGATCGACAGCCGAACAGCCTGCCATCACGGCGAAAATCAGTATCCAAAGTAGGACAATTCCTAAGCGTGTAATATTCTTCATATCTATCTCCGGGTGTTCGGGGGAGGCTGCAAAACTATGACTGGCAGCTCAGGCTCCAAACAACTCAAGATAACTATACAAGAAGTTTTAGGAACACGCAACTGACCTGCGGAAGCAACAAAATGAGCTATCTCTGCTTGTATTGAGCCAAAACCTCGGCCAGCTGACGCTCTTGTTCATCGGTCAAACCTTTGATATTCTCAACTGCCGGGCCGTGATACATCTTGAAGCGAGTCTGCCGGTCTTTTCCTAAATATTCCATGCCGACCTTTATCAGCCAGTCCAGGCCGCTCTCATTGAAAAAAGCCGCTGCCCGGTAAAACAGATCAATGATGTCCTGGTTGAGCAAGCCGAAGTACGGTGGAGGCGGGATAAGTTCGTCGTCTTGCGTTTTGGGGGGGTCTTCTATGTGTAAGGGACCTTCGGGCAGCGGCCTTTCTTCCGCTATCGTGGTTTCTTCCACTTCTGATTGCGGCATTTGCGCTTCCACCGGCGCTTCAACTGGCACGGTGGTTTCCTCATCCATTTCTTCAGGGGCTTCCACAATTTCTACTGGCGATTCAGGCAGCTTGACCTTCAAAAGACCGGCAATCACTTCCTGCTGTTCCTGTGTCAGGCCGGGGAGATCCTCAATACGAGGGCCGGTGTAAACCTCCAGGCGAACTTTCGACAAATATTCCAGTCCTGCGGCTGTAATCAGATCGCGGCCGTTCAGGTCGAGCGTGATGGCGGCCAGATAGAAAGCATTGATCACGGCCTGGTTATTCATCTGGCTGCTGTAAGTCGGATCCAGCGATAATAATTCCTCTTCTGTGTATTCCGGCTCCGGCTCCGCTTCAGGGAGAGACGGTTCGGGATCGGCAGGAGATTCTTCCGGTTGGGCCGCTTCCACAGGTTCAGCCACAGGCTCGGGCACTTCGGCGGGTTCTTCCGGCTCAACGGGTGCTTCTTGTTCCGGTTCCGGCCTATAGACACCCAGGTAGGCCATGATGGCTTCCTTTTGCCGGAGGGTCAGGCCGGGCAGTTCCGCGACAACCGGGCCGGTGTAGATCACATCGCGATCATTCCCGATGTAGCCAATCCCAGCACGCTCTACCAGAGACCACCCCCCCATTTCTTCCAGCGAGGCGGCGTAATAAAAGGCATTGATAAGATCTTGATGGGTAATACTCCATGAGGCAGAATTTCTACCCTCATAGGATTCCAGCGCTTTGGCAAGCAGGTTTTTTTCCTGATCTCTCAAAGGCAGCTCAGATACAGCAGGGCCATCGTATGGACGCAGGCTATTGCTGACCGGATTGACCAGATAGGATAGGCCAGCCCGGACAACCCAATCGTTGGACTGTCCGCCAGCTTTTTCTGCGGCATCCACAATAGCGGCCATCATGTCGCCATTGGTGACATCGGGGGGATGGGCACGCTCACCGGTAATATTCAACCAGCCGTGTAAATCTGCCAGACTGCCGTGGTACAAATCTAAATCCACGCAAGGGGCTTCGTCCCGGATACCGGGGATAATGCCGCGCTCAGTGGTCTGCCAGAACGTCCAGCCGTTCCCACCCCAATCTTCAGCAGGTATCTTGGGCTTATCCACCCGGTAGTTGGCAATCCACAGCGGGTTGCGGGAAAAGCGGGTGGAATTATTCAAAAAATCGAACCAGGCGTAGTATTCGGTATAAATGATCGGGATTTTTCCGGTGGCTTGCTCCACAGTGCGCAGCCACACCCCAACCCGGTCGAGGCGTTCTTGCACCGAGATGCGTTTGTATTCGGCTTCCACAAAATCGGGATAAGCCTCCACATCCAACACCGGGGGCAAATCCGTTTCGTGCAGCACGTTTCCGATAACTTTCAAGAAGTTCTGTGCCTGCAGGACAGGGTCCACCAGCGGGCGGAAGAAATGATATGCCCCACGAATGATGCCTACCCGGCGGGCGCGTGTCCAGTTGTAATCAAAGCGGGAATCAACAAAATGATCGGCTTCAGTCGCTTTCATGAAAGCAAATGAAACACCGGTTTCTTTTACTTTAGCCCAGTCGATCTGTTTTTTATAATGGCTTACATCAATGCCGCCTGCCAGTTCCACGTTCATACCTGTACACTCCTCATAGACCTATCTTGCACGGATTATGTTGCAGGATGTGTGCCAGGCTGCTGGCAGGTTGCTGCCAATTACGGCTTGTGAAATTCCCGCTCAATCCGAGTCTGCAATTGAACAGGAAACCATGATATGGAATTCGGGAAATTTATAGTATAGTTTTTAAGTCAATCCAAATGACACATACTACATGCAGTCTACAACCAACTTTGAAACCTGGAGAGAATGATGAGCATTTTAGGAAATATTATCTGGATGATCTTTGGCGGGTTCGTGGCCGGGTTGGGCTACATCCTGGGCGGGCTGCTGGTCTGCCTGACGATTGTCGGCATCCCCTTCGGGGTGCAGGCCATAAAGCTCGGCCTGGCCACCATGACCCCCTTCGGACGCAAGATCGTCCCCAACGATGCCGCTGCAGAACCCGTTCCGCTGATCCTGAACATTGCCTGGGCCATCTTGTTCGGCTGGGAGATCGCTGTCGCCCACCTGGTGCACGGGCTGATCCTGTATATCACCATTATCGGCATCCCCTTCGGTCAGCAACACTTCAAGCTGATCCCGCTGGCGTTAGCCCCCTTTGGGCGGGAGCTGCGATAGCAGATTACTTGCCGCCTGCCGCCTGCGCCGATTCGCCAGATACAAGGCCCAGAGCGCAACCGGGATGGCATTTCCAATCACAATCCACCAGACCAACTGGCGCGGGGTAATTGCCGTCACATCCAGCAGGTAGCCGGTCAGGAAAATCGAGATGGAGGTCGCCAGGGTGAAAACGCCCAGGTCAAGGGCGAACACCCGCCCCAGGAAGCGGTCTTCCACTTCGGTCTGGATCAGCACCGTGCTGAACGTCCAGTTGACCGAAGTCCCCATCAGGCGCAGTAAAATCCCCAGCGCGGCCACCCACAAGTTTGGCGACCAGGCCACAAACGCCCACCCCACGGGCACAATGATATAGCCCCATTGAATAGCCGTACGGTACGAAGCGAGCTGGTCTTTTGCCAGCCGGCGGCCAATTTGCGGTCCCAGCAGCGCGCCCAACCCGGCCGCGCCAAACAGCACCCCCAGAGCTGTCGCCCCTTCCTGCCCGTAGGGGAAATACTGCTCAGCATAGACGGCAATGATGATGTCCGAACTGCCGATCTGGCCAAAGGTCTTGACCAGCGCGATGACGGCGACATCAAAACGAGCAGCCACATAGCGAAACCCATCCAGCATATCTTGAAAGCCACCCCTGCTTTCGACAGTTACTTCGGCCTTCGTCTCCGCCGGTATTTTCAGCACCAAAACCGCCGAAACAATAAATGTGGCCGAATCGATTACCAGGGCGGCTTCGGCTCCAAACAATCCGGCAACACCCCCACCAATCGCCGCACCTAAAGCCAACATGGTCGACCATGTAATCGAGCGCAGCACATTCGCAGAGACCAGGTCGCGCTCGCCTTGCACCAGCCCCGGCAAAATTGCCGAAGATGCTGGCTCAAAGAAAGACGCCATCACAAATTGAGCCGTGGTAAGCACATAGATCAACCAGACCCGCTCGGGACGGTCAACAAACAGGAAGCTGAGTACGATCACGGAGCGCAGCACATCGGTGACCACCATGACCTTCTTTCGGTCGAAGCGGTCGGCAAACACGCCAGCCAATGGTCCGAGGAAAAACCGCGGAATCGTGCGGGCAATTAAGATCCAACTGATCGCCAGTTCGGAATCGGTGTAGCGGCTCACGATCATCACACTGGCAATTGTATTGAACCAATCCCCCAACAGGCTGACAACGGAAGCCAGCCACAAATTTCGGAAACCGGGCCATTTTTTAAGTAGTTCGATGTATTCTTTCACGCTGACACTTCCAAGTCTCTATTTTTTTGCGCGTCCCCGCAACCAGACTACCACCATCCCTACGAGTCCAATAACCAACAGCCCGAAGCTGCCGTACACGAACAGCCATTTGATGGGTGTGAAGACCGACGCCAGCACAGCGGCCAGCTCACGCCGCATCGGATATCCGGCCATCACCAGCGAAGTGAAGGTATTTTCCAGGAGATCAAATAATACGCCCAACACCGGCACCAAATTCAACAACCGCCAGCGGCTGCCCTCAGGAATTACCTTCCCTAACGACCAACTGACAAACACCAGCAAAAACGCCCCATACACCAGGGGGAAAGCCAGGTCAAATGTGAAACGAGCATAAATATAGGCTGCCCGGCCATCCTCGCCGTAGGCTTCGGCCATACCAAACAGCGCGTCTGGCGAATAATAAATTGAGGTATCCGGGCTATCCGCCCCTTGCGCGTTTTCTTCTGCTTTGGCAGCTTGGTCGGGCAGTACGGTGAACATAAAGAGTACAAATATCCCTGACACTATTATAGTCAGCCAAAGGGTTGAAATCTGATAGAACCATTCCGAAAAACGTTTCATTCTTCTTCCTTTCTGAGCGGCTTATAATAATTCGTGACACGGGCTGAACACAGCATCTTGCCGGTGTCTTCATGGATGATCTCCACCAGATGGACGACCATAGACCGCGAGCGGCGCACTACCCTACCCACCGCCCGCACCGCCCCCTCGCTGGCAGAACGGACATGCGAGCCGTTGATCTCAATCCCGACCGGCACTTTCTCCGAGACATCAATCCCCCAGGTGGCATGCACGCTGGCGGCGGTCTCAGCCAGCATCATACTGACTCCGCCATGCAGTAATCCGAACGGCTGGCGGGTCTTATCCCTAATCGGCATCAGCAGCTCAATCTTGTCGTCGTCAATTGCATCCAGGGTAATGTCAAAGAATTCAACCGCGGTATTTTTATGGATCCGGTCAAATCCGGCCAGCCATTGGCCTTCGTCTTTAGGAAATGCCATCGTTCAGCCTTTCTTTTATACGGTTAATCATCCCCTTGCAAGAACCGCTTTTGCCACTCATACAATTTATTCAGTGCTTCCATCGGGCTGAGGGCGTTAATGTCAATCGCTTTCAATTCGTCCAGCAGCGGGTTGGTCTCTGGGAACAGCGCGATCTGCTTAGGCGCGTTCGAGTCAATCTTTACCGCGCTGCCGGAAGACGCCTCCAACTGCATCAAGATTTCCTGGGCGCGCTGTACGACCGGCCTGGGCAGCCCAGCCAACTGACCAACATGGATACCGTACGAGCGGTCGGCCCCGCCGGGCACGATTTTGTGCAAAAAGACCACATTGTTATCCGCCTCACTGACGGCCACATTGTAATTGCGCACCCCTGGCAGCAATTCTGAAAGCTGGGTCAGCTCATGATAATGGGTGGCAAACAGGGTCTTGGGGCGCAGGTCAGGATGGTTGTGCAAATATTCGATCACCGCCCAGGCAATTGAGACGCCATCGTAAGTGCTGGTGCCGCGGCCGATCTCATCCAGAATCAGCAAACTGCGCTTGGTGGCGTGATTGAGAATGTTAGCGGTCTCAACCATCTCGACCATAAAGGTCGACTGCCCGGCGTGGATCTCGTCCTGTGCACCGATGCGGGTAAAGATGCGGTCCACCAGACCGATCTTCGCCGAGGCGGCGGGCACAAAGCTGCCCATCTGCGCCATCAGCGCAACCAGCGCAACCTGGCGCAGGTAGGTGGATTTACCGCTCATGTTCGGGCCAGTGATGATACGAATACGCTCGCCATCTTCAAAAGTAACATCGTTGGGCACAAAGCGTTTGCCGCTCTGCAAGGTATGCTCGACCACCGGATGACGGCTGTCGATGATTTCCAGCACATCCTCTTCCACTACTTCTGGGCAGACATAGCCCTGATTGGCAGCCACCTCGGCCAGTGTGGTCAGCACGTCAATCTCCGCCACAGCCCGTGCCGTGGTCAGCAGTTCCGGCGCGGATTTGGCAAGCTGAGCGCAGACCTGTTTGAACAGGCGGGCTTCTATGTCGTGGATGCGCTCCTCAGCATTCAACACCTGGGACTCATAATCTTTCATTTCCGGTGTAATATAACGTTCGGCGTTTACCAACGTCTGCTTGCGGATGTAATCCTCGGGCACCAGGTCGGTATTGGACTTGGTAACTTCAATGTAATAGCCGTGCACCTTGTTGTAGCCGACCTTGAGCGATTTTATGCCCAGCCGTTCTTTCTCCACTTTTTCCAGATTGGCAATCCACTCACGTGCAAACGAAGAGGATTCCATCACAGCATCAAGCTCTTCAGAATAACCACCCCTGATAACCCCGGTGTTCTGCAAGGTAGCGGGTGGTTCCTCGGCCAGGGCGGTTTGGAGTAGATATAACGCTTCTTCACATAAGGTGAAGCGTTCGAGCGGACTTTCCAGTCCTTCACCATTCTCCACCAGCAAGCCGCGCAAAGACGGCAAAGCCAGCAATGTCTCCCGGATGGCGACCAGGTCACGCGGCATAGCCGAGCCCCCCACCACGCGGTTAATCAGGCGTTCCAGATCGTGCAGCGGTTTCAAGGCCTGCCGCACCTCAGCCCGGCGCAGACCATCATTGAAGAAGGTGCTGACTCCGGCCTGCCGGGTGCGGATGGGGTCCACATCCAGCAGCGGGCGGCTGACCCACTGACGAAGCAGCCGCGCCCCCATTGGGGAAACGGTATCATCCAGCACACCCAACAGCGCCCCTTTGGTCTTACCGTCCCGAATGGTCTCGGTCAATTCCAGATTACGGCGGGTGTTGGCATCCAACACCATAAAATCGTCCAGGCTGTAATACCCCAGGCTGGTGAGCAGGTTCAAAGCTTCCGGCTGAGTATCCTTGAGGTACTGTAATATCCCACCTGCGGCGCGCACAGCAAAAGGACGGCCGCGCAGGCCAAAGCCGTCCAACGAAGCGGCGGCGAAATGTGTCTTGATCGCCTCTTCGCAGCGGCCCGGCTCAAAACGCCAGGACGGCCAGGGTGTCTGGAAACCCAGCAGCCCATTGCCGTTATCTGAAAAATCGAGGTTATCAGGAAACACGACTTCTGCTGGGCGCAACCGGTTGATCTCAGCACGGACGGCAGTTCCCAGATTATGTGCGGTAATTTCGGTGGCGGCAAATTCGCCGGTGGTGATGTCAGCGTAAGCCACTCCGGCCCGACCGTCCCCAACCACGACAGCGGTCAAATAGTTGTTGCCGTGCCCCGGCAGCAAGCCCGGTTCCACCACCGTGCCGGGCGTGATCGTGCGGACGACCTCACGCGGCATCAACCCTTTGACCGGCTCATCCCCAACCTGCTCGCAGATGGCGACATGGTAGCCCTTCTCGATCAATCGAGAGAGGTAATTTTCCATAGCATGATGGGGAATACCGGCCATCGGCACCCGGACACCTTTCGCCACATTGCGAGAGGTCAGCACAATATCCAGTTCGCGGGAGACCACCTGGGCATCCTCATCAAAGGTTTCGTAGAAATCGCCCAAACGGAAGAAGAGGAGCGAATCCTTATGTTGTGCTTTGATATCCAGATACTGCTGGCGGACGGGGCTGACATTGCCAGAACTTGAAGAGTTTTTCGCCATATCCCCATTCTAAGGCGGGCTTTGATTTTGAGCAAGCAAATGCGCAGGATAGTCAAGCGGTCAAGTAGTCGGATACCTGTCTACTCGCATTCTAATTATTTTGTCACCCCAAAATTTTTGGTGTATAATCTAATCACTATATATGCGACGAAAGCGAGGTAAAAGATTATGGCAAGTGTAACTTACAATCATGTGTTTAAGAGGTTTGGCGACGTGGTCGCCGTGAACGATCTCGACCTAAAGGTTGCGGACAAGGAATTTTTGGTCCTTGTTGGCCCCTCTGGGTGTGGAAAATCCACCGCCCTGCGCTGTCTGGCCGGGCTGGAAGAAATCTCCGAGGGTGAAATCTCTATCGGAGACAGGGTAGTTAACGATGTTCCCCCGAAAGACCGGGATATTGCCATGGTCTTTCAATCCTACGCTCTCTACCCTCACATGTCCGTTTTTGACAACATGGCCTTCGGCCTGAAACTGCGAAAAATGGACAAGGCGGAAATCAAACGCCGCGTGAACGATGCCGCGGATATCCTCGGCATTCAAGAATTGCTCGACCGCAAACCCCGCCAGCTTTCCGGCGGCCAGCGACAGCGTGTTGCCCTGGGGCGCGCCATTGTGCGTGAGCCAAACGTCTTCCTGCTGGACGAGCCGCTCTCCAACCTGGATGCCAAACTGCGTGTCCAGACCCGTGCGGAGATCAGCAAGCTCCACAAGCAGCTTGAGACGACCTTCATTTACGTGACCCACGACCAGACCGAGGCCATGACCATGGCCGACCGGATCGCCGTAATGAAGCTCGGCATTTTACAACAGGTAGATACCCCTCAAAATCTGTACGACAATCCCAGCAACAAATTTGTGGCAGGCTTTATTGGCTCCCCGTCGATGAACTTCTTTGACGGTAAATTGGTTTCAGATAATGGGAAGATCCACTTTGACGGTGGCGATTTCACCATGACTATTCCAGATGAACTTAAAAGCACATACGAAAGCCATGCCGGGAAAGATGTTACCTTCGGTATCCGCCCAGAAGATATCCACAACCCAGATTTTGTGCCGTCCGGCATCACCACCGCCAACGTATCTGCTAAGGTGGAAGTCACTGAGCTGATGGGGAACGAAATTTTCGTATACCTCAACAGCGGAACACAGCAGAGCTACATCGCCAGGGTTGACCCCCGCTCCCACTACAGCTACGAACAGGACGTTGAGGTTGCCTTCAATATGGGCAACTTCCATATCTTCGACAAAGAAACAGAAGAAGCTATCCGCTAGCACAACTATACCAAACACAAAAATCCCTGCAGAATTTTGCAGGGATTTTTTATTATTTTTTTCGAAAAGGTTACGTTTCGTGCACCCCGTCACAGTCTTGTTACGGTATTGAAACGGCATAAAAAGACAGGTATGGCACACTTATATTGTGTGCCATACTTTTATACCACTTTAGGGATCCGACATGGCTTCAGAGTACAAAAACAATTCACACCCAACACCGAACGCCTACTTGATCGTTAGCAGTGAAGTTTTCCAAATCCACGGCGAACTCACCAATATCGGGCGAAAACTGGACAATCACATCGTTTTAAACGATCCCAGAATTTCCCGCAACCACGTCCAAATCCGGGTAGTTGATGGCCAGTTCATCCTGCTGGATTTGAACTCAACTGGCGGCACAATGGTAAACGGGCGGAAAATCTCTAAAAGCGTGCTGTATTCAGGGGATGCCATTTCCCTGGCTGGTGTGGACATCAAATTCGTGCAAGATACCCCACGGATGATCTCAAAATCCATGGACCGTACCGGGCCGCTGCCAAACTTCAAGCTCGAAGAAGTACCGACCCAACTGATTGAGCGTCCCCCACACCTGACCGATGAGAAAGAAAAGGAAGCCTGATCACTTAAGACTCCCTTTCTTTATTGGAGACTGTCTTTAGCGTCTCCAGAAACCACCAGCTGTCGCCTCCAGTTGGTGGTTTTATTTAACCGTTGGACTCAGTCGATTCCTTCTCCTTCTGAGTTGAAGAGCGGAAACCCAACCACAGACCCAATCCCCCCAACAGGGTAAAGACACCGACAAAGAGAAACGCATCCTGCCAGAATCGCAGCGGGAACAGACGGATCAGGGTATCCGAATACAGGAACAGCCAGCTATCACCCTCAAAGAAGATACGGTGAAAACCGGTAAAAACAGCATTGAAAGAAAGCATCAAGAACAGCACCAAGGTTCCCAATGCAATGATCGTGTACAATCCGGCTCGGGACAGTTTCTGTGTAAAGGCAGAGAGCCGGCCACTGCGCTGGGCAAGTACGGCAAAAAACACCAACAACGAAACATCCGCATACCAGACTTTCAGGAAGGCACCGGTCAGGACTTTCACGTCTTCCATATGGGTCAGCTCGCGCTCAATGTACAGCGGAGTGCCATCCTCAAAGGTGAGGTCACCCAAAAAGTCGATCCCCTCATCATTCAGCAAATAGTCCAGGGCAACCGCACCCCATTTCAAGCGTTGGGCTTTGGTCATGCCGTAGCCGTCTTCCGGGAAGTACGGCATATTGTATTCGATCTGTACAAAAGCATTCGTCAGCAGCAAGCGCACACCAGTCAGCAGCAGTGCAATCAACACCAGCACAACCAGCACAACCTGGAACGTCGTTTGCGCCCATTTCTTATCGATCATTTCAGCACCTCATATTCTCCAGTAAAGATAAAGTCCAGCACCATCTTATTGACCACCCACTCCACCGGAGCTTTATCATCGGTAAAAACAATGGTGGTCTCAGGCGGGGTGGACTGGTAATACACCGCCGTGCGTTCGATAGAGCGCAGCAGCAGTGGATGGATATTTGGATTTTCAAATAAACGGACATAATTGGCAATCAGATCGTCCAGACTGGTGACCTGGACGGTGGCGTATACCATCGTGTTCAGGCTGTTTGGGATGTCCATGATATGCACGCTGGGGTAGACGGTGGATAGGGTGGTTGCCAGCGCATCGATCAGACTGCGGTCGTTGGTGGACCGCCCGACATTGATGACCAGCGTGCCGTCATCGGCCAGACGTTCTTTGGTCAAGGTAAAGAATTCACGGGTGGTGAGATGCCAGGGAATGTACGGCGGGCGGTAGGCGTCAATGGCAATCAAAGAATACCGCTTACTGCTGGTCTCCAACCCCCAACGCCCGTCCACGGCAACCGCGTTCAGGTTTGACATCGTCATGCCAAAATATTCCTGACCGATCTCGATGATCTTTCCGTCAATTTCAAATCCGTCTATCGGAATATCGCCGTACACTGCGGTGGCCTGCCGGGCAGTCGTCCCGGCTGCCAGGCCTACGATGGCAATCTGCTCTACCTCATCCGGCTGGCGGTCGGGATAAAAAAAAGGGCCGGAGAGGAATTGGCTCCACGGTCCGGAAAAGTCAAGCACATCCGGATGGTACATGGAATGGACACCCTGCCCATCATTCAACCTCAGCATGACATAGTCCTCTTGCTGGATGACTTCAATATAGTTGTATGAAGATTCGGTTTCATAAATCTGGCCGGGTGTGGCCTTGAATGCCCCACCAGCCCACAACCAGGCCATCACGGCGATCACCAGCGGCATCCACAGCCAGGGCAGCACCTTTCGCCAGCCCCCCGTCCAGGCCAGGCCGATCAGGGCCACCAGCATCAAGAAACTGCTGGCCACCAGAAAGGTGTTGGTCGTGCCGATCAGCGGGATCAGCAGCAGGTCGGGCAGAAAGGTGCCGATGAAGGAACCTAATGTAGAAATAGCATACAGCCGGCCCGCCACATTCCCGGCCTCTTTTGTATCCGTGATCGAGAGCCGAATCGCAAACGGGGAAACCATTCCCAACAGCGTGATCGGCACCACAAACAAGACCAGCACAGCGACGAAAGCGCCAAATAAAAATCCCATATCGAGATTATCAAACGCCGTGGCGGCCAAACGCAGCACCGGACGAGAGACAAGCGGCACCACCCCCGCCGTGAAAGCCCCCCACAACATGGTGATAAAAAAGACCCTGGGGTCAGGATGTTTATCAGCCAGCTGACCGCCGAAGAAATAGCCCAATGTCAGGTAGATCAAGATCAAGCCGATGATGCTGGCCCAAACCAGGTTACTGGTGCCGAACACCCCGCCCAAAAGGCGGGAAGCCGACAGCTCCACCATCAGGGTCACCATCCCGGAAGAAAAGACAGCAAAATAAAGATACTTACGCAATTTATCTACTCCTTATCTAAACACTTGCCTAAATTAGGCAGCATTTCGCAATTATAACTTACTGTGTCTAAATTAACCCCTGAAAAATGACCGTGCAAATGGCTACCCAAGGTATAATAAATTCAGAGCAAAAGGATAAAAATATGTCCGATAAAGAAACAGACTCAGTTACCCTGTATTATGCGGAAATGGAGACCGAAGCGCTGGGCAATTTGTGGCTGGCCGCCTCAGAGAAAGGGCTGATTGCCGTCCGCTTCGATGAAGATTCAGGCCAATTCCTCAGCAACCTGCTGCTGGAAATGGATACTGCTGACTCACCCAACATTATGCATGATGAAGAACGGCTGAAACCCTTCATGGACAGCCTGACCGCCTACTTTGCCGAGAAAACACCGATCCCCACCAGTCTGCCGGTAGACCTGACCGACCAGACCGAGTTCCAGCAAGAGATTCTGAGGATGGTGCGGGAGATTCCCTTTGGAGCAACCACCACCTATGGAGAACTGGCAGATGACATCCAAAACCCAAACGCGGCCAGAGCCATCGGGCAGGTACTGCGGCGAAACCCGATTCCGATCCTGATCCCGTGCCACCGTGTCCTGAATGCCGACGGTACGCTGGGCGGGTACGGCGGGGTGATGGGCAGCGACCGGAAGATCACCTTGCTCAAACACGAAGGCATCATCCTCGCCTGAGGAAATTCATTATTCATTTCGGAGAAGAAAATGACCGCTACTGAAATCACCGCATTTATTGAATCTGACCCGCTGTTGGCTGGGCTGGCTATGATCCTGTTCAGCATACTCACCTTTCTCATTGGACGCTTCGTGGTTGGCAGGGGATTGATGTACATTGCCAAACGCACCGAAGCCAAATGGGATGACATTTTGGTCGAGCATCTCAAACCCTACCGTGTCGCCTGGATCGCCCCCCTGCTGGTAATCTACTTTTTCGCCCACCTTGCCCCAGACTATCAAGTGCTCATCGAGCGGACTGCCCTCATTCTCATCATCTGGGTGACAGCGATTACTCTCAACGCCTTATTGAACGCACTCAACACCATATACGAAGCAAGCCCTTCCTATTCCGGTGTTGCCATCCAGGGCTACCTGGACCTGGTCAAAATCTTAATCATCACGATCGGTCTGATCTTGAGCACTTCGCTGGTTACCGGCGAATCGCCCATCGTGCTGCTGACCGGCCTGGGTGCGGCAACGGCCGTACTGCTGCTGGTTTTCCGCGACACCATCCTCTCGATTGTTGCCAGCGTGCAGATTGCCGCCAACGACCTGATCAAAGAAGGCGATTGGATCGAAGTACCCAGCTACGGTGCAGATGGCGATGTCCTCAATATCAGCCTGCACACCGTCAAAATCCGCAATTTTGATATGACCATTTCGGTGATCCCGACCTACAAAATGGTGGATGTGGCGTATAAAAACTGGCGCGGCATGCAGGAAAGCGGCGGGCGGCGCATCAAACGCTCGCTCATTTTGGATATGCTCTCTATCAAGTTTTGTGACCTTGAAATGCTGGAACGGGTCAGCAAGGTCGACCTGATCCATGATCCGATCCAAGAAATGATCGCCGAACTGGAAGCGCACCGCAAAAACCGCAGCGAACCGATGGATTCTGCCCTGGACGGCCCGCAGGTGACCAATGTCGAAATCTTCCGGCTGTACATCAACCACTACCTGCGCAGCCGGGACGACATCCACCAGGAAGGCAGTATGTCCTTATTGATACGCGCACTGGCCCCTTCCGACCACGGGCTGCCCATCGAAGTTTACGCCTTCACCAAGACCACAGCCTGGGGTGAATATGAAATGATCCAGGCGGAAATTTTCGATCACCTGATCGCCGTCGCTGATTTCTTTGATCTGCGCGTCTTCCAGACACCGAGCGGCCTGGATTTTGCAGCGTGGACATCGGACAGGTAACCCTACTTTTCAAATCTGCCTGAATTTTCTATAGAATATCTTCAACAAAGGCAGGGTCGGCATTCCCCGCACCAGGCTTATGCAGGCAGGTGGGAATGACACAAGCATGAATACTTTCGTTAGAACAAAAAATTAGCACTCTAATGATAAAATAACACATCAAATTATCAAATTTTTGGAGTATAACCGTAAATGCCCAACTCAGGAAATGAAATAAGACAACAATTCATTGATTTCTTTGTACAAAAGAAAGGCCACACCTTTGTGCCCTCCTCTTCACTCGTGCCCGGCGGGGACGCCACCCTGCTGTTCGCCAACTCCGGTATGGTGCAGTTCAAAGATGTCTTTCTCGGCACCGACAAACGCGACTATGTGCGGGCGGTGAACTCGCAGAAATGTATGCGAGTAGCAGGGAAACATAACGACCTTGAAGATGTCGGCACAGATGACACCCACCACACCTTCTTCGAGATGCTGGGGAACTGGTCTTTCGGCGATTACTACAAAAAAGAAGCCATTGAATGGGCCTGGGAACTGCTGACCGAGATTTGGGAAATCCCAAAGGACCGTTTATATTTCTCCGTCTTCAAAGACGAGAAAGGCGAAATCCCTACCGATGACGAAGCCGCCAACTACTGGCGGGAACAACCGGGCTTGATCCCCGACCACATAGTCTACCTGGGACGAAAAGACAATTTCTGGGAAATGGCGAACACCGGCCCTTGCGGTCCCAACTCTGAAATCCATTACGACCTCGGCCCAGACTACGGTGAACTGACCTACAGAGAGGATGGGCAAGTTGATCTGGACGGCCCGCGTTTTGTGGAAATCTGGAACTTGGTTTTCATGCAGTACAACCGGATCGACGAGAACACCCTGGTACCCCTCCCCGCCACCCACGTGGACACCGGCATGGGGTTTGACCGGATCGTCTCCATCCTGCAAAAGAAAACCTCCAACTACCGCACCGACCTGTTTTGGCCGATCATCACCACCATCCAGGAACTGGCACAGCACAGCAACGAAGAACGCGAAGCGCACTTCACCCCGTACCGGGTGGTCGCCGACCACGCACGCTCGGCCGCTTTCCTGATTGCGGATGGCGTCATCCCCGGCAACCTGAGCCGCAACTACATCACCCGCATGATTATCCGCCGGGCAGCCCGCTTCGGCTCCAAAATCAACCTGAACGAACCATTCCTCGCTCCCGTAGCTGAGACCGTCATCGACCTGTACGGCAGCGCTTACCCGGAATTGGTCAAGAACCGTCAGATCATTCTGGACGAGATCACCCGCGAGGAAGAACGCTTCCAGAAAACGGTCGAAGGCGGGATTGCCGAACTTGAAAATTACATCACAAAAACCAAAGCTGCCGGAAAAGACACCCTGGACGGCGGGATTGCCTTTGACCTGTACGCCACCCACGGCCTGCCGCTGGAGATCACCCGCGACATCCTGCAGGAAGAACACCTTGCCGTAGATGAAGAAGGCTTCAACCAGGCCATGGAAGAACACCGTATCGCCT
>Ga0102946_1000352_pt1 | contig 16037 bp, 15 predicted proteins | sample SalPon2A_A_D1_MG_FD_78209 | JGI IMG/M metagenome (GOLD analysis project Ga0102946, IMG submission 78209) | Soil microbial communities from South San Francisco under conditions of wetland restoration - Salt Pond MetaG R2A_A_D1_MG | ecosystem: Environmental > Terrestrial > Soil > Wetlands | place... | reverse complement strand
CTGGACTACTTTGAAAAATACGCGCAAGACTTCATCGCCGAAATGGAGATGAAAACCCCTTACACTCAACAAACTACAAAGTTCATCCTCTCTCGACTGGATGATGAATCCATCTCAATTAGCAAGGCCGCAAAAGAAATGGCAGTCAGCGTCCGTACGCTCCAAAACTACCTAAAGAACGAAGGCGTTGTTTTTAGTGATCTCTTGCAAAATATTCGCGAAAATTTAGCAAAGAAATATCTTAAGCAGAATTATTCTGTCGAAGACATCACCTACTTACTCGGCTATTCGGAACCCAGCACTTTCCGCAAAGCATTCAAAAACTGGTCTGGAATCACCCCAAAACAATACCGGGATGCCGTAAATTCAGCTTAATTTGCTAAAAATCGAGGAATTTCACAAAAATGACCGACGAATTCTATACACAAAATCAAAATATGCGGTAAACTATAGTGCTCGAATAACAGAAGTTCTGATACAAATAGTACCTGTTTGATTTGGAACCCATGTTTTACCAGCAAGAATATTATACGAAAGGAGTTCCAAATCATGTCCGAGAAAACACAAGGCACCGTTAAATGGTTCAATGGTAGCAAAGGCTATGGCTTTATTGAACCCGAAGAAGGCGAAGACGTATTCGTACACTTCAGCGCTATCATGGGTGATGGTTACCGCAACCTTGAAGAAGGCCAGCGCGTAGAGTTCACTATTACTCAAGGCCAAAAAGGCCCTCAAGCCGAAAACGTCGTCGTTCTCTAATATACGACAACATTTAAAGCAAAAACAGAGACAGGAAATCCTGTCTCTGTTTTTTTATATCTATGATTATTCTATTTTGAACGGCGTTTCCATGGAAACCGGTTCACCAAATTCCCTTGCAGCCAGATGGCCAGAAAAGACAGCCCGAGAAATGATATGCGGTGCATCCGCATCCCCAATTACCCGCAACGATTCCAGCGCTCCACTATCCAGATGCGGTTTCAATCCGAGATACAAGTCATCCTGTGGAATCCGTTCCGTCACCATCACCAATGCATTCGCCTCGATCCGAGTCATATCTCCAGATACTGTATGAGCCAACTGGACAGTTCTGGCCCCAAATTCAGCCAACACCATTTGAGTTTTCAAAGACACACCTAACCCCATCAACCTCGCCTGGATATGGTCTTGTTCGAGCGTGTATTGCGTCCAATGGGAAACCAATGGCGCAGGTGTCACAATCGTCACTTCACACCCCATCTTCACCAACAGTTCCGCCACCACGCTGCCCATATAATAATGGTCATCATCATACACGACCACCTTCCCCGACACAGCCTTTCCTGCCATCAAATCATCCGGTGTGAACACGTTCTCACTCTCAGACCCAGGCACAGGCTTTAATAACGTACGCCCCTTCCCATCCCTTCGCCAAATTGCCCCGGTTGCAACAATCACATGGGGGAACCCTGCCTCCAATACATCCTCCACCGTCATCCGGCTTTCAGGATATAAGCTCACATTTGGCATCTTCTCGATCTGGCTCAAACGCCAATCCACCACCCGCCGCCATTCGATCAGTCCCGGCAGTTCAGACTCCAGCGAAACACGCCCCCCAAACTCTCGCCGAGCATCCACCAAAACGACCTGATAACCTCGTTGACCTAATGCGCGCCCGCACTCCAAACCTGCTGGACCGCCGCCAACGATCAAGATATCAGCATCCTGCTTCTTCGTTGGGATTGTTTCAGGGTGCCAGCCGCGCCGCCACTCCTCTCCCATCGTCGGGTTTTGTGTGCACCGGATTGGGACACCAATCTCATCCGCACTCGCGCAGATATTGCACCCAATACACTCTCGAATATCTTCCAGCCGGTTTTCTTTGATCTTGTTTGGTAAATATGGATCCGCAATGGATGGGCGTGCCGCACCGATAAAATCAACGATCCCGCGCTGTACTACTGACAGCATCGCATCCGGTGTAGTATAGCGCCCAACCCCAACCACAGGTTTACTGGTCAATGATTTCACAAAGCTGATGTAACCTTCCTGATAGCCTTCTTTTTTGAAACGGGCTGTGGCCGAGTCATTCTTCCAACTACTTACATTCACATCCCACAAATCCGGCAGTTCCGCCAACATGGCGACAATATCATGCCCCTCATCTTCATTTGTCAGCCCGTCTTCCCCCATCAATTCATCCACAGCCAACCGGACTGCCACTGCGCAGGTATCCCCCACCGCCTCTTTGGTATCTTCTATCAATTCTCTAAAAAAGCGGACGCGATTCTCCAGACTACCGCCATACTCATCTGTCCGGTCATTGTACCGGGTAAGTAAAAAGTGCATTGCCAGTGAAAGGTTGTGCCCGGCATAGCAGTAAATAATGTCGAAGCCAGCGTTCTTCGCACGGAGTGCCGCTTCTCGATGCCATATGCGGATATTCCGAATATCCTCTTTATCTGCTCGGCGTGTTTGCCCGGGTGAATACCCATCAAAACTGATCGAGCGCGGCCCATAGCTGGTCGCCCGCGAGTAATGATTGGCAGCATGATGCCCCCCGTGGGTCAGTTCGATGCCGGCTAATGCGCCATATTCATGCACAGCATCCGTCATTATCGCTAAGGCAGGAATATCATCATCCGACCAGATCCGTCCTTCCACACTGGGTGCCAGGTCAGAGGTATGGTGGATTTCCACCTCCTCCGTACAAACTACCCCCCATCCGCCTTCTGCCTTCACCCTCCGCATCTCTGCTAACGCATTCGGCATCCGGTACCCCATACCATTGCAGTGCGGAACCTGATAAAAACGGTTTGGCGCTGTCACCGGCCCAATCTGCACCGGCTCAAACAATAAAGAAAAACGGTCATGTTGTTCCATGAACTAAAACCTCAACGATAGGCAGCTCAAACCGCCGTCTAATTTACGAAATTCTGATACATCTACCTCAAAGATCGGATAACCGGCATCCACCAATTCCCTCTTTGTCATTGGATACCCCTCAGCTATAATCACCGTGCCATTAATGCAAATACAATTTGCGGCATAGTCTTCCCCCACCCCCACCGGCAAACAACGGAAAGATCGGAATGGGTTTCCCTCACCCAATAATCCATCAAACACCAGTACTGTATTATCAGAAAGATAAGAAACACCAGTTTTCAAATGCAGCATATTACCCACCTCTACCGTCGAACTTGTATACCCATACTGAGCTAGGATTTTCTGAAACTGATCGAAACCGCTCTGATTTGTCCGTTCGGACAGCCCGACGTAAAAGTGGCTGCCCACCCTAAGCACATCGCCACCTTCCAGTGTTCCTGGAGCTTCGATCATCTCAACAATTTGAAAATGTTCCTTCAACACTTGTTGAATTGCCGCCACTTCTCCCAACCGAGTCGCTGCCCCAGGTCGAGTGACTATTGCACAATCTTCAGTAAGGACAGCCGTGTCCTCCACAAACGTCGAGTCTGGGTACCTCTCATCAGCCTCCAAAACGACCATCGCCAAGCCGCAGGATTGCAGCGCATCAACATAGTCCCGATGCTGCTTCATAGCCAATGCATAATCGGGTATACCCAGATCAGACTTACTGATACCATTTACCAAACTTCTACCAGGCTTTCGTACAATTGCTTTATTAAATCTCATAATTTTTGTTCGTCCGCTGATGAATACCATTCAATCTAAAAAAGTAGACCTGCTGTAAAAGCAGGTCTACTGCCAGTCCTAAACAACACTCTTACGCTGCAAATTCAACCTCTGCTTCTCGAGCTTCCATTACACCCTTCGCCGTGTCAACTCGCAGCACCAGCAGACCGCCAACGAAGAAGAATACAACGAGCGAAACAATCCCCCAGCGGCTGGTCCCTGTCATTGTGCCCACCCAGGCATTTATCTTCTTCCTATAGGTGTCAATTGACATTTCTCCTCCGATTTGAAAGCAATAATAATAGACAATTTATTTACACCAGATGCAATCCCAAATATGGCCACAAGATACTCAACCACATATTAGATCTGACTATTTACCTATTAGATAATAATAATTTGCTGACCTCATTTTCATCCCACCCGACTACAATCGTGCCGTGAATGTTTAATGTCGGTGTGGTTCGGTTCCCATCAGCCCATTCCTTCACCTGCCTCACTGCCTCGGCGTTGATGCTGACATTCACTTCAGTGTATTCAATCTGATGATCCTCGAACCATTTTCGCGCTTTGACACAAGCAGGGCAATATCGCGTGCAGTACAACACCACGCCCTCATCTGGCAGCGCATCTTTGGTTTCATCTTCTTGGGCGTTTACTTTAGCAGCCCCATCTGGATTTAATTTTGCCAGTTCAGCAAACAAGACCTCATTGTCCGGCTGGTCGTCAAAATCATGGATGTCGATATAGCGGATAACACCCGCTTCATCCATAATGAAAATTGCCCGTTCAGATGCGCCGTCATCGCGTAACACACCATATAAGGAAGCAACACCTCCGTGCGGCCAGAAATCGCTCAACAGCGGGTATGTAATCCCTTCCATACTTTCTGCCCAGGCTTGTAATGATGGAATATGATCTATGCTGATACCCAGAACCTGGGTATTGTATTCCGCAAATTTGGATAATAGTTCCTCATAAGACGGAATCTGGTTCGTTCAGACTGGTGTCCAGGCTTTTGGGAAGAACGCCAGCACAACGATCTTGCCTCGAAATTCACTCAAACGGTGTTCTTTCTCTAAGTGACTTTCCAAAACGAAATCTGGCGCTTTATCGCCAACTCGTAAGTTCATCGTATCTCCTTGTAAAAGTATCACTTGATAGGTGTATATTTTATCTTAATTCTCTTCCCAAAGTATAGCACAGAGAAATCAATCAATAGACTCCATCCACCCAAATACACCCCTAACAGTAAAGTAGCAAAGCTTTACTAAAATATAACCTAACATCATGCGATAAAATAGAAATAAAGCCTCACAGATCGTACCCTAGATACGCCGTTGAAATATCAGAGGAAATAAAATGCAAACAAAATCTCATATTATCAAAATATCTACACTTCCAATAAACGAAATTCAGCCGCTCATCCAGAAAAGCACACAAGAGGGTTTTGAATTCGTTGAACGTTTATCAATTGAATTTCAGGAGGGAATAAATCAATTCAACAAACCTGGTGAAGCGCTTTTCGCCGCATACGCACATACCGACTTGATTGCAATTGGCGGGCTAAATCAAGACCCTTATGTGCAAAAACAGAAGACCGGTCGAGTTCGGCACTTGTACGTACTCCCTGATTTCCGCAGGCAAGGCATCGGTAAGCAGATCATGATGCTCATTATCTCAGAAGCAAAAAAACACTTTCACTTACTCACACTCCGCACCTTCAACCCAGATGCCGACAAATTTTACCGTCATCTTGGATTTAAGACTCAGCCAGCGATTCAGCACACCAGTCACCACATGACACTAACGGATTGATTAAGATGCAGGCCTTTCTAATTTCATACCGAAGCTGATAAAACCTTTAGCGTTTCGAATGGCATATCCACATCTGCCTTAAGCAAAGTATTATAAACGACCTCTCGCAGAGTTGAACGCATTTCCACATGCTCACGTTCATTTTCCAGCCATACTTGCAGTTCCATCGTAATGTTGTAATCATTCAATGCAGATACAACCACTCGTGGTGCTGGTGTCGTTAGGTAATTATCATCATCACGGACCACATTTAGCATCAAAACCCTCACTCGATCTAAATCCTCATTGACTCCAACAGTTACCTCAATATCCAGCCGCAAATTCGGAAAATTCGTATAAGATGCCACCGTCTTATTGATCATTTCATTATTAGGTACCGCCAACATTTTTCCATCGCTTGTAATAATTCGGGTCGAGCGCAGAGTGATTTGGTCCACATACCCATAATTATCGCCAACCTCTACTAAATCGCCGATCACAAAAGGCCGGTCCATGAAGATCAGCAAACCTGATATGAGATTTGAAAACGCATCTCGGGCAGCAAACCCTATCGTTACGCCTGCAATCCCGATTGACGCGAGCAAGGAATCAATATTGATTCCCACTGCCGATAAAGTCGCCAGTATTCCAATGATGATGATCGTATAGCGCAGGATCGTTTTTACAAACGATTGTGCCGTCTCATCCAAACTCGACCGTTTAATGACGGGTTCGCTGATCCTCATCACCACTCGTGAGATCACAATAAACACAACTAACACCACCCCACCAACCAATAGGCCGGCCACAAAATCTCCGATCTTTGTACCCAGGGCATCCGGGTTGAAGATTTCCAACAATCGGTCGGTTACACTTTCAAGCAAGGTTTGCATTTCATCACCTCCATCCAGATAGTTCAACTATTTATTACATATTATAGCGACAATCGCCAAATCAAATAGTTTTCAAATTAATAAACTTTTGACAAAAAAATTAATAAACCGCTTACACAACAGAAGCCATGATCACATATCAACATGCTATAATTGCAAACTGGAGAAAATACTATGTTCAAAAAGATATTCAAAAACCTGGGCGGTAACCCTGCCAAAAAAGTAATTTCAGAATACCAGGATCAAGTTAATCAAATTAATGAACTCGAAAGTCATTACGAAAATTTGAGCAACGAAGAACTGGCACGGCAAACGCCCCTATTCAAACAACGTTTGTCAGACGGGGAAACCCTGGATGACATCATGATCGAAGCCTTCGCGGTTGTCCGTGAAGTCAGCAAACGAACCATCGGGCTGAGGCATTTTGACGTACAGATGATCGGTGGCATCATCCTCCATCACGGTTCCGTGATCGAAATGCGCACCGGAGAAGGCAAAACACTGGTAGCTACCCTCCCAATTTATCTCAATGGACTGGTTGGAAAGGGCACTCACCTTATTACAGTCAACGACTACCTGGCACGCCGTGACGCCCGCCATATGGCCCAGATTTACAACTTTTTGGGTCTTTCAGTTGGTGTACTCCAAATGGGGTCCCGTACCGAAGGCGGTAAAAAAGCATTCCTGGTCAACCTGGAAAAAGAATCACCCCAGGAAGACCAACACCAACTCGAAATGGTCGACCGTAATGAGGCCTACCTGGCTGACATCACCTACGGCACCAACAGCGAGTTTGGCTTCGATTACCTGCGGGACAACATGAAAATGTCCCTTGAACAGCGTTCCCAACGCGGCCATCACTACGCCATCATTGACGAGGTCGACAACGTCCTCATTGACGAAGCCCGCACACCATTGATTATTTCCGGTCCTGCTCATGATGATGCTGAAACCTACGTCCAGATGGCCCAGGTCGTTAAGAAACTCCAACCACAGGATTACGAGATCAACGAGAAGGACCGCACGATTTCTCTCACAGAAATCGGTGAGACGCATGTTGAAGAAATCCTGGGTCAGCCGTTGCGCGACCCTGAACGTCCCGAAGACATCACCCCCGAACAAGCTCGCCTGCTCGGCTTCCTGGAACAAGCTCTCCGCGCCCAATATCTGTACAAACGCAACAAAGAATACATTGTCCAGAGCGGTCAGGTCATTATTGTGGATGAATTCACCGGCCGTATGATGCCCGGAAGACGATGGTCAGACGGTCTGCACCAGGCCGTTGAAGCCAAAGAAGGCGTTCGTGTCCAGGCTGAGAACGTCACCCACGCCACCATTACCATTCAGAACTATTTCCGCATGTACGATAAGCTGGCCGGCATGACCGGTACTGCCATGACTGAAGCGGAAGAATTCAGCAAAATCTACGATCTTGAATCGGTTGCACTGCCATCAAACGTAGAATACATCGCGTTAATGGAAGAATCGCCAATCGTCGAGCAAAAAGACACTGACCGGTTTGACTATGAATACACTTATTATAGTTTGAAGGATGATCCCAACAAGCTGCCCTACCTTTGGAAACGCAAAGATTATCCCGATGTTGTCTACCGCACTGAGGAAGCTAAACTACGTGCCATCATCAAAGAAATTATCTATTACAACATCATTGGCAGACCCATCCTGGTTGGAACCACCTCTGTTGAAAAATCGGAACAGCTTTCCCAACGACTGGGCGCTGCCTCCATCCGCAAATTGATGGTTGCATTCCTTCTCCGATACAAATGGCTGGAAGCAAATGACCGGATTGAAGATGGCCGCACGATCATGGCTTTATCCTTCCTGAATGAACCGCTTGAAAATATCAACAACGCCCAGATCAACGACCTGGCACGGACCCTCAATATCTCAAAGAGCCCGAATACAGAAGAAAACATACAATTCCTGTTAGACCTGTTCGGCTTTGAAGATGATCACGCTGGACAGCTTCGGGAGATCATGCAGCGCGGTGTTTCACACGAGGTCTTGAATGCCCGTAAACACACCGAAGAAAGTCAGATCATTGCTCAAGCGGGTAAGCTCGGGGCAGTCACCATCGCCACGAACATGGCCGGACGTGGTGTCGATATCAAATTAGGTGGTGAGATTACAGAAGACATTATCTCAGAGGTCAACCGTGTCCTCCGCCGCACCAATTTAGAAGACCCCTACGACCTGACATTGGAAGAAAAACTTCAAGAGATCCTTAAAGTTCCTGAAGAAGAATACGGCATCTATGGAGAAAGTATTCAAAGCTTCATTGATTCCATGCACGGCATGAAGGAAGTCAAAAAACTAGGCGGCCTTCATGTTATTGGCTCTGAACGGCATGAAGCCCGCCGGATTGACAACCAGCTGCGCGGCCGTGCTGCGCGCCAGGGCGATCCTGGTTCATCACGATTCTATCTCTCGATGGAAGATGAACTCATGCGCCTGTTTGGTGGTCAGCAAATGGATGGCATGATGCAGCGCCTCGGTATGGACGAACAAATGCCGATGGAACTCAACCTGGTCAGCCGCGTTATCGAGGGAGCTCAAACTCGCGTGGAGGGAGCAAACTTCGACTCCCGCAAACACCTTCTTGAATACGACGACGTTCTCAACTCCCAAAGGAATACTATCTACACCCAGCGCGACCGCATCTTTCTCAAAGATAACCTGACTGAAGATGTGCTTGAAATGCTCGAAACCGAAATTGATCTGCGGGTTCCTGCCGCGGTGTCGGATGAAGAAAGCCCCTGGAAACTCCTTGCCTGGCTGGAGCAGATTCAACCCTCATTTAGTGTCGGCAAGGAAATTTTCCCGTCGTTTACCTTCAAAATCCTGCTCGAAAAATTGCATGACTCACCGCTTTCCTCCGCGGAAGAAATCACCACTGCTGTCGTCGAACTGGCCCGTTCCTCCATGAATGAAGAAAAGGAGCATTTGCTCTTTGGCGCGCATACATCCCTGGATTGGTATCAAGATCGCCTGGCCCAACAGATTGACGATCGGCTCGAAACCGCCTCCACCTTCTTTGAAGCACTTCGCTATGCTGACGAAACGGAGACTCGCAGTGGAAAAGAACTCCTGGACGAACTTTCCGCTCTGGTCAGAATTCCTCTCCGAATTTCAAACTCCGATCAGCGTTTGATCAAAGACGAACCGGAAGAAGCCGAAGAAATGGTAACTGAGCAGATTGAGTCCTCTCTTACAAAAATCACCATCATCCAATTGGTTGGTGCACTGGACCGTCGCTTACCCGAAAGCATGGATGTCAATGTTTCCGAACTCAGCGAACTGGACTGGGATGAAATAAAAACCGCCATCATTGGGCAGATTGAAAACATTTACCAGAAACGCGCTGACCGATTCTTTAGCGAGAACCAAACTGGTTCAATCGTAAAACAGATCAAAGATGAGATCGCGCCAGACGAATCCTCGCCATCAGACACCACACTGCTCCGCATCCTTGGTGCGATCACCCAAGAAAGCGCAACCACCTTCCACAAGAAGACACACCGGCGCATTTCGATCAAGAAATCCCGCTTCTCCTATCTCTATTACGCCGCTCAGCTCATCCATGGCCGTACAACCGAATCATTGGTAAAACAAATCACGCAGCACTTGTTGGATGCTCAGCAAGCCACCACCCAACGTTGGGGGCTGAATCTCTGGCAGCAGCTACAAAACCAGACCAGGCTCAGCGACCTGCCGCAAGAAATTCTAGGTAGAGCCAGAGAACATACCAGCGATTTCCCAGAATCAGCAAGTACTCCTATCGCTGACCTTTCCGAGGAACACAAAAACGCGCTCACTTACGGTATGGGATTTGAAGCAATCAATGAAACTTACCGCCGCTTGATCTTGCGCGTTATTTCTGAACTGTGGGTGGAATATCTCACCAAAATGGAAGCCCTCCGTGTTTCCATCGGACTTGAAGCCTACGGACAACGAGACCCCCTGGTCATGTACAAGACCCGTGCCTCACAGATGTTCCAGGAACTCTTTGAAGATATGCGCATGAGCATGGTCACACGAATGTTCAAAACTCGCCCAAGGGTGAATTCATCTGCTGCCATTGATCAACCAGCGAAAGCTGAAACCAAGAGCGAATCTCCCAAGACAAATAATGGACAGTCGAAAAAAGCTGAAGCCAGCAAGCAAAAATCTGACAGGGATCAAAAGCCCAGCAAAAGCAAACGCAGGCGGCGTAGACGGAAATAGACTAATAAAGCAATTTTCTATAAACAGTGGTGGAATATCCACCACTGTTTTTTTGTTCAGCCTATCGAAATTGTAGACCGATATCCGCATTGCCAAATAAGACAACTACTTATACAATACTCATACAAGAAATTACAATCAGCCAGGTGTGAACAACTTGTCCACCAGTGCAAAGGCAATGCTTGTATGTCAAATGAAAATCCGCTCCAGCATCGCATCTCGTACAAGGCTCTTCCCAAAATAGAACTCCATCGTCACCTCGAGGGCTCACTTCGCGTTTCCACAATGCTCGAGATTGCGCGCCTTTATCAACTGGACCTGCCTTACACCGATATCGATCAGTTCCGCTCCTTGGTACAGGTCATGGACGGAGAACCGTTTACTTATCAGAATTTCCTTTCCAAGTTTATGTCCCTGCGCCATTTCTTCCAATCGGAAGAGGTCATCAAGCGCATCACCCGTGAAGCGATTACAGATGCTGCCGCTGATAACGTCCGTTACATGGAATTGCGCTTCACACCTGTTGCGCTTTCCCGTGCCCAAAATTACCCGCTCGGTAAGGTCATGGATTGGGTCATTGAGACCACAAGGGAAACCGAAAACAACCTCGATATAAAAGTCAATTTGATCGCCAGTGTCAACCGCCACGAAAGTGTAGGTTTGGCCGAAGAAGTTGCCCAATTGGCTGCCGACCGCATACCCCAAGGAATCATCGGCATGGATCTGGCAGGCAGTGAAGCTGATTTTCCTGGTGAAGAATTTGCTGGTGTCTTTAAAGAAGCCAAACAAGCCGGTTTGGGAATTTCCATTCATGCTGGAGAATGGGGTGGTCCAGAGAGTATCGATCTAGCCGTCAATACGCTAAGCGCAGAACGAATCGGCCATGGGGTTCGCGTGGTAGAAGACCCCAACTTGGTTTCCCAGATGCGTGAACTGCAAATTCCTTTTGAAGTTTGCCCGACATCTAACTATCAGAGCGGCGTAACTGAAAAACTGGAATCTCACCCGTTGCCACACATGTTGGAGAGCGGCTTGCTCGTCACGGTCAATACCGACGATCCAGGTATTTCTCAAATCAACCTGAGTAACGAATACAAGCTTTGTTGCGAATCCTTTGGCCTATCAAAAAACAGACTTAAACACACCATTTTGAATGCGGTCAGGTCGGCATTCCTGTCCAAGGAAGAAAAAATCCTTCTACTCCAATCTATGGAATTGGAATTGAATGAAAAAATTACCACATGACCTCATCTTAGCCTCTGCAGATTTGAAGCATGGTCTCGCACTAAATAAGGAAAATTAGTAATGGAATGGCACATAATCCCCACCGGCCGCGTTTGGGTTGAGCCGGGCGGCGCAATGGGTCTGGTTCCCCGTCCCCTTTGGATTGAACATCAACCAGTGGATGGTCAAAATCGTACCCCGATGGACCTCAATAGTTTACTGGTCATCACCCAAGGAAAAACGATCCTGATTGACACCGGCCTGGGCCACAAGCTCAACGCGAAAGCTGTCAAGAACTGGGGGTTGGAATGGCCCGAAGGCACTCTGCTGCAAAACCTTGCCGACCTTGGGCTCTCTCCCTCCGACATCGACATCGTTATCGACACCCACCTCCACTCCGATCACTGTGGCGGCAACACAACCCTCGACGGGGAAACCATCCTGCCGACCTTCCCCAACGCTCAATACCATGTCCAACGGCTCGAATTTGCCGATGCCTATCACCCGGATGAACGCACCAGGGGCACCTACCTCCCTGATAATTTTGTCCCCCTTTGGGAGCAAGGACGGTTGAATTTCTTGCATGGGGATTTTGAATTTCTAGACAATGTCCACGCTATTGTCACCCGCGGCCACACCCGCGGCCATCAGTGCATCTTACTGGAACCAAAAAATCAGCCGCCAATTTTCTTTATCGCCGATCTGGCTTCATTTGCGATACATTTTGCCAGGACAGGCTGGGTCACAGCCTACGATGTCGAACCGTTGGAAACAATCACCACTAAGAAACGCTGGCAGGCTTGGGCAGAAGAAACACAGGCCACCTTGGTATTCCAACACGACACGCATGTCCGCACGGCAAGACTGGTCACCAACGACAAAGGCCGTTACGAAATCAAAACCCTCTCAACGGGATCCATTCAGCTTACGTAATACCGCCGATTGAGCATGAGCATATTGAACAAAGCCAGATCGATCACCAGGGTGGCAATATCGAAAAACCCAAATTGATCCGTAAACGTCAGCAGGATATTGACAACCACTACCAACAAGCCAAGCCGGAATAACAATTTCGGGTATTTCACCAACCCTAATCCGAGTGCGATCAAAACCGCACCATTTCCCACCATCATCAATGCAATGATCCAATACCCACCTTGCAAACCACCATCCTTAAAGAAAGCAAACCCTGCCAGAGCCAACCAAATCACCCCGTTTACATAAAATAACATTTGGGTGATTTTCACCTTCCGGGGGATCAGATCAGTCTTTTTTTCTTCATTTACCTCAGTCATTTTCATCCCTTCCTCCTTTGGACACCACTAAGAATTATAATCGCTGCCATACGAGCCTAAAAGCCATTTTGCTTGACACTTCCCATTGGGATATGTAAGATAATGACGATCATCGCATAAAAAATACACATTCAGTCATACACATAAGAGGAGCGATTCGTGGCAGAATTTGTTGGCGCAATTGACCAGGGCACGACCAGTACACGGTTTATCATTTTTACCAGATTGGGAAAACTGCTCACATCCTATCAATTAGAACACGAACAAATCTACCCCAAACCAGGCTGGGTGGAACACAACCCTACGGAGATTTGGGAAAAAACCCAACTCGTCATTCAAAAAGCACTCGACTTCGCCTCCATCGACGCGAATCAACTGGCTGCTGTCGGCATCACCAACCAACGGGAGACCACCGTGGTCTGGGACAAGCGTACTGGTAAACCCTATTACAATGCCATCGTCTGGCAAGACACCCGCACCGACAAGATCTGCAAATCACTTGGCGGTGATGTTGGACCTGACCGATTCCGCGAGATAACAGGACTTCCATTAGCCACCTATTTTGCCGGCCCCAAACTGATGTGGCTGCTCGAAAATATCGAGGGGCTGCGGCAAGATGCAAACGCCGGACACGCCCTCTTCGGCACCATCGATTCTTGGTTGATCTGGAACTTGACTGGCGAGCACATCATCGACGTCACCAATGCCAGCCGCACCCTCCTGATGAACCTGGCCGATCTATCTTGGGATCTGGACCTCTTGCACGAAATGCACATCCCCGCTCAAATGCTCCCCAAAATCCGCCCATCCAGCGATCCCCATTTTTATGGGATGACCAAACGTGACGGCCCATTCGGCACAGGCATCCCCATCTGCGGTGACCTGGGTGACCAGCAAGCCGCTCTCTATGGGCAGAACTGTTTCTCGCCCGGTGAAGCTAAAAATACCTACGGTACCGGCTGTTTCATGCTGATGAACACCGGTGAGAAAATGGTACCCTCTAATTCTGGCCTGCTCACCACATTGGGCTACCAGATTGGCAAGGAAAAACCCATTTACGCGCTGGAAGGTTCTATTGCCATTACAGGTGCTCTGGTCCAATGGCTGAGGGACAACCTCGGCATCATTCAAGAATCTCCAGAAATCGAAGTGCTTGCCCGCACAGTGGAAGATAACGGGGATGTTTATTTTGTTCCAGCCTTCTCCGGTCTGTTCGCCCCTTACTGGCGCAGTGATGCGCGCGGCGCTATCGTCGGTCTGACTCGCTATGCCAACAAAGGACACATCGCCCGCGCCGCTCTGGAAGCTACCGCCTACCAGACCCGCGAGGTGCTGGAAGCCATGAATAAAGATTCAGGTGTGACTCTAAAAACTCTCAAGGTCGACGGCGGTATGGTTGTCAATGAACTCCTTATGCAGTTCCAGGCAGATGTCTTGCAAGTTCCAGTTGTTCGCCCAAAAGTCAATGAAACCACTGCGCTGGGTGCTGCCTACGCGGCAGGATTGGCAGTTGGCTTTTGGAAAAACCAGGAAGACCTCCGTAAAAACTGGCAAATTGAAAAACGATGGGAACCTGCGATGGGAAAACAACAGTCCGAAAAACTCTACCAGCAGTGGCTCAAAGCCGTCACCCGTACCTTTAATTGGATTGAATGAGCGTCAATTACGAAAACTAAAAACGAGGAAGTTATGCTCCCAAAAGTAAAAACTGCCGCTGAAACTGTCCCTTTCACCTCAAAATTCTTCCCACAGCATATTCTTTTATTATCCTGTGGCGAAAACTTCATGCCGTTGGGCTACTGGACAGTGATCTCAAAGGAACCCTTTCGCTTTCTCATCTGTATGCAAGTCGGCAATCACTCTCTCAATTTGGTGCGCGAGCTCAAAGAGGTTGCGCTGCACTTTATGCCCTGGGAGGAACGCGAATGGATCATTGATGCCGGACACCTTAGCGGCGAAAATGAGAACAAAGCAGAAGTACTCAATCGCTCTCTTCTGCCAGCCGAGAAGCTCTCCCAAACCAGATTGGTCGAAGGCGCGGACATCATCTTTGAATGTATAGTAGCCGAAGAGCTTGAGAATCTCTCTGGCACCTTCGCCCTTTTTGTTCTTGATGTCGTTCACGTCCACGGGAACAAACCGCCCGCAAAGCGAAAACCAATCTTTTATCAAACCGTGAAAGATTACGCCACCATTGGTGAAACCTGGAAATCTACAAAATAGCGAACAAAACTCCGCTTGACAATTTAGTCATTTCTATATATAATTTTAGTCAAAACTAATAATTAGAGGTATTCTACTATGACTAATGACATACTATTTCGCTTATTCATCTTCGTATTTATGGTTGCCAATTTCACCATTTCCGGCTACTTTCGCAAGAAAGCCGACCAGGCCACAGGGAAAACGAGTTTCTCCGAGGAAAATCAATTTCTACTCACCCTTCGCAATATCGGTGCGCTGCTCATGTACGGAAGCATTCTGGTTTATCTCATCTACCCGCCGATACTGGCTTGGGCAAAGATCGGACTATCCACAACAGCGCGTTACATCACGCTCGGTATAATGGCATTATTTATCCCAGCCTTTTACTGGTTGTTCAGCAATCTGGGCAAAAACGTCACCCCAACCGTTGCCATTCGTAAAGAACACAACCTCATTACAACCGGCCCATATCGTTGGATTCGCCACCCCCTATATACCTTTGGCAGTCTGAACATCCTCACCCTTGCCCTTGCCGCTGACAGTTGGTTCATACTCATCGCCACGATTGTCACCTTCATCCCTCTTGCGCTGCGAACCCCCCAGGAAGAAGAAAAACTGATCCAGGCTTTTGGCGATGACTACCGCCAGTACATGCAACTCACAGGGCGCTATTTCCCCAAGACCTTCCGGGGAGCAAAAGACTTATATGCTGATTGACAATAACAACCCTGTTATCAAGGTGTGT
>Ga0102946_1000351_pt1 | contig 16047 bp, 16 predicted proteins | sample SalPon2A_A_D1_MG_FD_78209 | JGI IMG/M metagenome (GOLD analysis project Ga0102946, IMG submission 78209) | Soil microbial communities from South San Francisco under conditions of wetland restoration - Salt Pond MetaG R2A_A_D1_MG | ecosystem: Environmental > Terrestrial > Soil > Wetlands | place... | reverse complement strand
TGCGGGTCACCCAGCTGCCGCCGGCGTCCTTGTACTTGATCGCGGGGCCCGAGCCGAACTGCTCGATCGCGAGCGGCAGCAGATCGGCAACCGTTCTGCTTCCGGTCCCGGTGTTCTCGTTCGCGGCGGCGGTTGCAGCCTCCATCGATGGTCTCCTCTCGTCGCTCAACCCGCGCCTCTCGGGCGCTGCCCACTGAGTGTATGCAGATGAGGTGCCCGGCGGACACCGGCTGGCGCCCCTCTATATACGGTGCGGGACGAGGCTCTTAGGCGGCGCGCTGCGTGTTCGCGCGTCGGTTGTGACGCAGGGAGCTCGCGAACAGGGTCTTGTCAATGCGCCCGTGCAGGATCGGCACGCCCAGCTCGACGCACTTGGCGATCACCTCCTGACGCTGCATCTTGACCTCGCCGGCGAGCTCGGTGGGCGTCAGGTGGTTCGCCAAGGGGATCCTCCTACGGGTGGGTGTACCGGGACTGCTCCAGAGTCATCAGGTATATCGCTTGTGGCGGGTGTGTCAAGCGGGTAATCCGTCCACTTTGCGGTAATCGGCCCGCGCCGCGATCAGACCGGGTTGGCGATCTCGATGAACTCGTGTTCGACCCCGAACCGCTCCCCGACCAGCTCACCGAGCCTGCGGATCCCCGCCCGTTCGGTGGCGTGGTGGCCGGCGGCGAAGAAGTGGAGCCCGCCCTCCCGCGCATCCGCCGTCGCGTGCTCCGCGGGCTCGCCCGTGATCAGCGCATCGAGCCCGAGCGCGACCGCCTCGTGGACGTACGATGCCCCGGCGCCGGTCACGATCCCCGCCCGTTCGATCAGCTCCGGCCCGGAGCCGAGCACGAGCGGATCGCGGTCCAGCGCGGCGCCGATCCTGGCGGCGAGCTCCGCCGCGGTGACCGGCTCGGCCGCGGAGGCGATCACGCCGATCTCGCGCCCGCGCGCGGCGGCGAAGCGGCCCTCCATCGTGAGGCCGAGGTCGGCGGCGAGCAGCGCGTTGTTGCCGATCTCCGGATGGGCGTCCAGCGGAAGGTGGTAGCCGGCGACGCTGAGCCCGGCACCGAGCGCGATCCGCAGCCGGTCGGCCATCTGCTCGCTGAGCGCCCGGGGGTGGAACTCCCAGAAGAGCCCGTGGTGGGCGAGTAGCAGCTGCGCTCCCGCCTCGGCCGCGCGCTCGATCAACTCGAGGTGCGCGGAGACCCCGGTGACCACCTTGTGGACCGAGCGCGATCCGGGGACCTGGAGCCCGTTCGGCCCGTAATCGTCGAAGGTCTCGGCCGCGAGCAACTCGTCGCAGAAGCCGATGATCTCGTCGCGGTCGGCGCTCGCTGTCATCGCCGGGATCTTCGCATCACCCGAGTGTCTGCCGCGTCCGGCCGGATCCTGGGCGTGGGGCCCCTGGTCCATCCGTCCAGAGGGCGCCGGATCGGTGCCGCGATCGGGTCCGCGGCCCGATGGGTGCTCTGTATGACCAGTGCGATCCGACTTCCCCTGCTGCTCGCCGCCGCGGCTCTGACCGCGGCGCTGCTGCTGATGCTCGCGGGCCCCGGGGCCGCTCCCGCCTCGGCCGCATGCAAGAACGCGAACAAGCCCGCCTACAAGATGCCGGGCAAGAAGGCCCGCAAAGCGACGCTCTGCCTGGTCAACAAGCAGCGGGCCAAGCGCGGGAAGCGGCGCCTCAAGCAACACAAGTCGCAGCTGAAGGCGGCCAAGAAGCACACCAGGCGCATGATCAAGAAGCGCTGCTTCTCCCACCATTGCCCGGGTGAGGGCGACCTCGTCGACCGCGTCCAGTCGGCCAATTACCTCCCCTGCAACTGCAGCTGGGGAATCGCCGAGAACCTCGCTTACGGCCACGGTCGAAAGAGCTCCCCGAAGCGGGTCGTGAAGGCCTGGATGAAGTCCTCGGGACACCGCAAGAACGTCCTCAACGGCAAGTTCGAGCACATCGGCATCGGCATCAAGACGGGCTCGCCCGCCGGCTCGAAGAAGGCCGCGACCTACACGACGACCTTCGGCTTTCGCAACTGACCGGGACCCGGCAACGACTTCATTCCCATACCCATACCTCCTGGTCAACCGGTCCGGCCCCGCCAAGGCGGGGTCGGATCTGTTCAGGGGACGCGCTTAGGGACGCGCGCGTTCGACGGAGCGTCGGTCCGCCTGCCGTCCTGCGCCCCGGATCACGCGGGCGAATACGATGGAGCCAGATGGCCGAGCCAACGACAGGCGAGTCCGGCGTCGCGACCGGCGAGTTCGTCGAGTCGCTGATGGACACCGATCTGTACTCGATCGGCGCCTATTTCTGCGACCAGAACCCCGGTCTGGTGGACGAGGTCGTCGCGCGCAGCACCGAGATCGAGAGCGCCGGTCTCAGCGCCTGGTCCCGGGATGAGGGCATGGAGGTCGAGGAGGCGTTCGGGATGCTCCTCACCGGTCTCGCCGTCCGCTACTACAAGGCAGTCACCGGCCAGTAATGCCGAGACGCTGGATTCCGATCACACTGCTGACGCTCGCCACGGTCGGCCTGATCGCCGCGGTGATCTCGATCTCGGTCGGGGAGAACGAGGTCCAGGTGATTCAGCTCGAGGAGACCGGCGAGGTCCAGGAGCTGATCGCCGGCATCCCGCAGCTCGGCAACCGGCTCGGCAACTCGAACGCGCCCGTGACGATCAACCTGTTTATCGATATCCAGTGCCCGAGCTGCGCCGACTACGCAGCCGAGACCGTCGACCCCGTGATTGCCGAGCAGGTCCGCACGGGGGAGGCGCAGATCATCCTGCGGCACCGGCCGGTGGGGTTGAAGCCGGCGACGCTGGGCGCCTTCGGGACGCTCGCCGCGGGCGAGCAGGATCGCGCCTGGCAGTACGCCGAGATCTTCATGCGCAACCTCGACCAGGTGCCCGAGCGCGGCGTCGACGAGGAGTTCCTCAACGAGGTGGCGGCGGTGACTCCCAAGCTCGACACCGCTACCTGGGAGGCGGATGTGGTCGACGAGGAGATTCGCAACCAGGCGGTCGAGGACGACATGCTCGCCGTCGAGCTCGAGATCCCAGGCGACACCGCCTGGGTGATCGACGGGGCATCCGGGTCGGAGACCCTCGAGCGCGCCCCCGATCTCGACCAGGTTCTGGCCGCGATCGAGCGCGTCCGGTAGGGCACCCGATCGGCGACTGCCCGGCCCGCTTCGCCCGGCCCGCTTCCTGCCATACTGCGCGCTCCTCGGGGCGTGGCGCAGCCTGGTAGCGCGCACCGTTCGGGTCGGTGAGGTCCCCGGTTCAAATCCGGGCGCCCCGATGTCTCACCCGTCGCTCCAGCCGGATCGGCGATCCCGTGTGCGGGCATGCGCAGTGGGGGAGGGCGGGCCGCCGCGCGCGCCCGGGGGATTGATCGGCGCCGCGCCGGGTATAAATTCCATATGTCCCGCACTCGACCCTCCAAGGAGGCCCACGCCTGATGGCATTCTCAGTTCCAGACCTTCCCTATAGCTACGACGCCCTCGAGCCGCACATCGACGAGACCACGATGCGGATCCACCACGACAAGCACCACCAGGCCTACGTGGACAAGGCGAACGCCGCCCTCGAGGGCACCGAGTGGGCGGACAAGGACGTCGACGACGTGGTTGCCAACCTCGACCAGCTCCCCGCCGACAAGCAGGGGCCGGTACGCAACAACGCCGGCGGCCACGCGAACCACTCGTTCTTCTGGCAGATCATGGGCCCGGACGGCGGCGGCGAGCCCACGGGTGCCCTGGCCGACGCGATCGCCGAGAAGTTTGGCGGCTTCGACTCGTTCAAGGAGGAGTTCAAGGCGGCCGGGATCGGGCAGTTCGGCTCCGGCTGGGCCTGGCTCGTCCACGACGGAAGCGGTCTCGTGGTCACCTCGACACCGAACCAGGACTCCCCGCTGACCGACGGGCAGACCCCGCTGCTCGGCGTCGACGTGTGGGAGCACGCGTACTACCTCAACTACCAGAACAAGCGCCCCGCCTATCTCGACGCGTTCTGGAACGTCGTCAACTGGGACGAGGTTGCGTCGCGGTTCGAGGCTGCCTCGGGCTGAGCGCCCAGGCCCCGAACGACGGATCCTGAGGGCCGCGGCCCGGGCGAGCGACCGCCCGGGCCGCCGCTCGTTCAGGGGCCTGGTGGGGCCTCGCTCTCTAGAACTGGACCTGGACCGGCTCGCGCTCGCCGGGGTCGCCGATCTCGAAGAACTCGCGGGCGGTGAAGCCGCCCATTCCGGCGATTACAGAGTTGGGGAAGATCTGGATCTTCGTGTTGTAGAGGTTGACGTTCGAGTTGTAGATCCGCCGTGCCGACTGGATCTCGTCCTCGATCTCGTTCAGGTCGTTCTGAAGCTTCTGGAAGTTCTCGGTCGCGCGGAGGTCCGGGTACTGCTCGGCGACCGCGCGGAGGTCGGTTAGCGCGCCGGAGAGCTTGGCCTCCGCCTCCTGGGTCGCCTCGACGCTGCCGGCCTTCATCGCGTCGGCGCGGGCGACGGTCACGGTCTCGAAGGTCTTCCGCTCGTGAGTCGCGTATCCCTTGACCGTCTCGACCAGGTTCGGGATCAGATCGTGGCGCCGCTTGAGCTGGACGTCGATGCCGCTCCACGCCTCGTCGACGCGGTTGCGGGAGGCGATCATCGAGTTGCGAATCACGATGAACGCGATCACCGCGATCACGATCAGGCCAAGAATTATCCAGACGGCGGCCATTGCGCCGATGATCCTACCGCGTGGGCCCACCGGGTGCCATCGGGACGGCATTCAGAGCCGCTTAACTTCAACTCAACGAAGGGGGGCGTGGAATGGCCTGCAAACGGGTACTTCGGCCGCCGGGCCCCCCTTTGACAGCCGTCGCTGGCGGCTGTTAGGTTCGGCGAGACTCGCTCGGGATGGGCCGGGAGAGTTGAGGGCGAGAGAACGTAGGAGAGGTTGAACGCGTCAACCGGATTTGGGCGAGTAGTAGCCGTCGTCGCGCTGATCGTTGCGGTCATCGCGGTGTACCTGCTGCTTGCCGGAGGGTCCGAGCCCTACAAGGTCACGGCGAGCTTCGAGAACGCTTCGCAGCTGGTCGGTGGCGAAGAGGTCGTAGTCGGCGGCACCGGCGTCGGGCTCGTGGACGAGATCGAGCTCGGCGACAACGGCGAGGCCCTGGTCACCTTCTCGATCGAGGAGGACGGCTACACCCCGCTTCGGCGCGGCACCCGCGCCACGATCCGCTCCTCCTCGCTCTCGGGCATTGCCAACCGCCAGGTCCAGCTCACCCTGCCGCCCAGCAGCGAGGGCGGCGCCGAGATCGAAGACGGGGGCCGGATGGCCCAGTCCGAGACCGTCAGCGCGGTCGACCTCGACCAGATCTTCAACACCCTCGACGACGAGACCGTCGCCGACCTCAAGAAGGTGATCCGCGGCTTCGAGCTCTCCTACGAGGGCGTCGGCGAGCAGGCCAACCGCGGCTTCAGGTACCTGAACCCGTTCCTGTCGACCTCCAGGCGCCTGTTCGCGGAGCTGACCCGCGACGAGCGCGCGCTCGAGCAGCTGATCGTCGACGGCTCCCAGGTCTCCGGCGCGGTCGCCGAGCGCCGCGACGACCTCAGCGCCCTGATCGGCAACCTGAACCAGACGATGGGCGCGATCGGCCGTCAGAAGACCAGCCTCGCCGCCGCCGTCCGCCAGCTGCCCGGCTTCATGCGCGCCTTCAACACCACCGCCGTCAACCTGCGCGCCACCCTCGACGACGTCGACCCGCTCGTGGACGCCTCAAAGCCCGTCGCCAAGCGCCTGCAGCCCTTCTTCCGTGAGTTCCGCGCCGCCTCCGCCAACCTGGTCCCGACGATCGCCGACCTCGACACCGCGATCAAGCGCCCCGGCGAGGCCAACGACCTCGTCGACCTCAACCGCCTGCAGCCGGCGCTGACCAAGATCGCGATCGGCCCAGTCAACCGCAACGGGGCCGAGCGCGACGGCGCCTTCCCGGAGTCGGTCAGGTCGCTCGACGACAGCCTGACCCAGCTCTCGTTCTTCCGTGCATACATGCCGGAGCTCACCGGCTGGTTCGACGACTTCGGCCACACGGGCATCGTCGACGCCAGCGGCGGCATCGGCCGGATCGGCACCACCTTCAACTCCTTCTCGCTCAGCCCCAACGGCCTGCCGGACATCGCCGCAACCCAGACCCCGACCGAGATCCAGAACGCGCTCGACCTCAACAACCTCGAGCGCTGCCCGGGGTCGAACGAGCGTCCCTACCCCGACGGGTCCAATCCCTACACCGAGAACGGCACGCTCGACTGCAACCCCAATCAGATCCCGCCCGGCAACTGATGAGACGACTCGGCCTGATAGCGGCGCTGATCCTCGGAGGGGCCTTCGCCTTCGCCGCCACTGCCGTGGGGGAGGACGAGCACACCTACTACCTCGAGTTCGACAACGCCTTCGGCCTCGTCGAAGGCTCCGAGGTCAAGGTCGCCGGGGTCCAGCAGGGTGTGATCGAGGACCTGTTCATCAGCCCCGACAAGACCGCGGTGGTCCGCGTGAAGCTCTCGGGGCCGCTCTCGACGCTCGGCGAGGAGACGATCTGTTCCTCCGAGCCGCAGTCCCTGATCGCGGAGTACTTCATCGACTGCATCCCGAAGGGCGCCCCCCTCGACGAGGACGAGGGCATCGAGGACGAGCGGGTCGGGGACCCTGACGTCCCGGTCGAGCAGACCCGTCAGACCGTCCAGAACGATCTCGTCCTGAGCGGACTCCGGCAGCCCTTCAAGGAGCGACTCTCGCTGATCATCAACGAGTTCGGCACCGCGCTCGCCGGCAACCCGGAGAACCTCAACGCCGCGATCCGCCGCGGCGCTCCCGCCCTCCGGTCCGCCCGGAAGGTCACCAGGATCCTCGCCGGCCAGAACCGGATCATCAAGAACCTCAACGTCAACTCCGACACGATCATGTCCAAGCTCGCCGAGCGCCGCAGGGACGTCGTCAGGTTCATCGAGAACGCCAAGGTCACGGCCGAGGTCGGCGCCGACAACCGCGACGCGCTCTCGGCCAACTTCCGCGACCTCGACGACTTCCTCGCCGAGCTCGGTCCGACGATGGTCGAGCTCAACGACCTCGCCGTCACCCAGACCCCGCTGCTGCGGAACCTGCGCGCGTCGGCCGGCGGCCTCGACACCCTCTCCCAGAACCTGCCGGACTTCAACTCCGCCAGCACCAGGTCGCTGGTCACGCTCGGCGACGCCGCGGTCGTCGGCAGGCGAGCGCTGAACAAGGGCGCGGACGAGATCAGGCAGCTGAAGAAGTCGAGCCGCCAGGCCTTCTCGGCCGCCGATCACCTGCGCAAGTTCCTCAACGACATCAACGATCCGGGCCGCGCGGTGGAGGTCGACTCGCGCGCCGCCACCGACAGCGGCCGCAGCGCCCCGACCGGCTACACGGGCCTCGAGGGCCTGCTCAACTACGTCTACTACCAGGCCGGCGCGCTGACCCAGTACGACCAGATCAGCCACCTGCTCCATTTCTCGATCTTCGAGGTCGGGAGCGGCCCGTGCGCGGAATACAACGCCGAGGACCACGTGCCCGCGGCCGGCGGCGGCATCACGACCGACATCACCGAGGCGGACCGCTGCGTCGCCTGGCTCGGGCCGAATCAGCCCGGCATCAACCAGAACGTGCGGCAGGACCCGTATCCCGGCTCCGTCTGCCCCGACGGCTCGGATGACCTCGAGATCTGCAACCCCGCCAACACCAGCGCCGCCGGCCGGGACGGTGGCTCGGACGGCGGCGGCGAGGGCCTGCCCGGCGACGGCGACCTCGGCTTCCTCTTCGACGACTGACCGATGACCGGCTTCACCGACATCCACGAGACCGCGGAGGCGCACCGATGAGGCGTTCGCCGCTCCAGGCGCTGGCTTCCTCGCCGACCATGGTCGGCGCGATCACGACGCTGATCGTGGTGGTCGCGGTCTTCCTCGCCTACAACGCCAACAACGGCCTGCCGTTCGTGCCCACCTACCGGGTCAGCGTCGACGTTCCGAACGCCTCACGCCTGGTCCGCAACAACGAGGTGCGGATCGGCGGCAATCGGGTCGGGGTCGTCGAGGCGATCACCGCGGTCTCGGTGTCCGATGCGGGCGGTCCGGGCGGGGAGGACGAGCCGAACCAGGGCGTCTCCGCCGAGGGGGCCGCCGAGGGCGATTCCGGCGCCGAGCTCGACTCCGACACCTCAGTCGACGCTCCAGGGGACGTCGTCGCGCGGCTGACGCTGAAGCTCGACGAGAACGTCGATCCGCTGCCCCAGGACTCGATCTTCCGCGTCCGCTACAAGTCCGCGTTCGGCCTCAAGTACCTGGAGATCACCCGGGGCGACGGCCCACCGGCCGAGGAGGGGTTCTTCTTCAACGGGACCAACGACGTCGACTCCGCCGCGGACGACGATCAGCAGATCCTCTCCTTCGACGAGGCCGCGGAGAACCCCGAGGCGGCGGACGGCACCTTCATCGACCAGACCGAGTTCGACGACATCGGCAACACCTTCGACCAGCGGACCCGCAACGCCGGCCGCCAGAGCCTGCTCGGGTTCGGTGACGCGCTCGCGGGCCGCGGTGCCTCGCTCAACCTCGCGGTCGAGTCCCTCAACCCGTTGCTCACCAACCTGAAGCCGGTCGCGAAGGTGCTCAGCAGCCCCAGCACGCGCTTCAAGCGCCTGTTCCCGGAGCTCGGGGACGCGGCGCGGATCGTCGCCCCGGTCGCCACCGAGCAGGCCGACCTGTTCACGAACATGGCGATCGCCTTCGGGGCGATCAGCGCCGATACGCAGGCGCTCGCCGAGACGATCCAGGAGGGGCCGCCGACGTTGGCGACCGGGATCCGGACGCTACCCGCCCAGCAGGTCTTCCTCGCCGAGTTCACCGATCTCTCGGAGCGGCTGAGCCCGGGCGTGCGCCAGCTCCGCCTCGCGCTTCCCGACCTGAACAGCGCGGTCAGGAACGGCGCCCCGGTCCTGCGTCGTACGCCGCGCATGAACCGCGATCTGCGCACGGTCTTCAAGCAGACCGAGAACCTCGTCGACCAGCCGACGACGCTGACCAGCCTGCAGCGCCTGCAGAAGACGTTCGCCAAGGCCGACGAGCTGGCCGAGTTCGTCGTTCCGGCACAGACCGTCTGCAACTACTGGAACTACTGGATGACCATGCTCCCGGAGCACCTCAGCGAGAAGGACTCGAGCGGCTTCACGCAGCGCGTTGCGCTGATCGCGACGCCCCCCGGGCCGCTCACGGTCAGCGCGGGCGGCGTCCCGCTGAGCGTTCCGGGCGAGGTCGAGACCGGCCTGTCGATCGGCGGTTACTCGGGTCTGCAGGCGAACGGCAAGGCCGGGCCGGCGCCCAACCCGCTCGACGCCGGCGTCTTCAAGCCGCGTGAGCTCCCGATCCTGCACGGCAACCCGACCGGCCCGACGGGCCAGGACGGCAGCGACTGCCAGTCCGGCCAGACCGGCTACCTGCTCGGTAGCAACTTCCGGGTCCCCGGCCAGCCGGCGAGCGACCCGGCGGTCGCCAAGCCGGACCTGCCGGGCGACCGCGGCCCGACCACCGCCTTCTGGAAGCGGGACGGCACCAGGATCCTCAAGGACACCCGGGTCGGGGGGAGGCAGCCCTGATGCGCAGCGGTGAGGGACGCGGCCTCTCGAACGTTGCGATCGGCGTGATCGCCGCGGTGATTCTCACGATCGCCGCGTACCTGGCGTTCACGAAGGACGTGCCGTGGGGCGGCGGGACCGAGTTCCAGGTCAACTTCGCGTCGGCCCAGAACCTGCGCGTCAACTCCCCGGTCCGGATCGCGGGCGTCAACGTCGGCACGGTGACCTCCGTCGAGCCGCTCGCGCCGGGGAGCGGCGACGGCAGCAGCGCCGAGGAGGGCGCCGAGGGCGAGGGGGCTGCCAACCCCGACACCGAGTCGGCCCAGGCCGGCGCCACGGCGACAATCGAGATCAGCGACGAGGGGCTCCCGCTGAAGGAGGACGCGCGCTTCTCGCTCCGTCCCCGCCTGTTCCTCGAGGGCAACCTGTTCGTGGACGTGAACCCGGGCAGCCCGGGCGCGCCGGAGGCCGACCCGGGCACGCCGTTCTCCCCCGATCAGACGCGCAACTCCGTGCAGCTCGACCAGATCCTGACCGGCTCGCTCCAGCAGAACTCGCGCCAGGATCTGCAGCTCTTCCTCGATCAGTTCGGCGAGGCCCTGATCGACGCCGGCGGCGCCGAGTCCTTCCGCACGCTGTACAAGGCCTCGCCCGGCTCCTTCCGGGCGACCTCGCAGGTCAACGAGGCGGTCCTCGGCGAGAATCCGCACGACCTCTCGAACCTGATCAAGAACCTGGACAAGGTGCTGCGCGGGCTGGGCCGCAACAAGCGGGCGCTGCAGGACACGATCACGAACTTCCGCATCGTCGCAGGCAGCTTTGCCGCCGAGGACGCCGCGCTGGAGCGGGCGATCATCGAGCTCCCGCAGGTGCTCGACGCCGCCGACCCGGCCCTGGCCAATCTCAACGCCGCCTTCCCGCCGCTCCGCGCCTTCTCGCGCGAGATTCTGCCCGGCGTGCGCAGCGGCCCCGAGACCCTCGACGCGGCGATCCCGCTGATCAAGCAGGTGCGTCTGCTCTCACGTCGCAGCGAGCTCCGCGGTCTCGCCAGGGACCTCGTCCCGACCGCTCCGAAGCTCGCGAAGCTGGCCAAGCGGACCCCGGACTTCCTCGAGGAGACCCGCGCGTTGTCCAGCTGCTTCAACAAGGTGATCATCCCCTGGTCGCTCGATGAGGTCGAGGGCCCGGCCGGCTACCCCTACCCGGCGGTCGGCGAGGTCTACAAGGAGACCGCCTACGGGCTCGCGGGCATCGCGGGCGAGAGCCGCTCCGGGGACGCGAACGGCCAGTACATCCGGGTCGCCGGCGGCGGCGGCACGAACACGCCGGCGGTCGGGCCGACGATCACCAACGTGATCACGACCACCAGCGCGGAGGGCGAGGTCTTCGCGGGCACCTCAGCGTTCGACCTGCTTGGTGCGGTACCGGGCCCCGGTGACTCGGCGAAGACGCCGTTCAAGCCCAGCGCGCCGTGTGAGAACCAGGAGACGCCCGACCTCCGCGCCTCGGCCGGTGCCCCTCCGTCCCAGGGCCCCGTGCCCACCTCCGCCGCGGCCGGGTCCGGCGGCGGAGAGCCCGCGAAGGTCCTGCGGGACTCCGAGGCGATCACGGATCAGATCGAGGCCTTCGGGGCGGCCAAGCAGGCGGGCGACAACCGAGAGGCCAAGCAGATCGAGAAGCAGATCGGCAAGGACGCCAGGAAGTTCTACAAGAGGCACGGCAACTGATGGGCACCGTGGTCCGCAAGCATCTCCGCGACTTCGTCGCCCTCGCGTTGCTCTTCGCGGCGGGGATCACGGTCGCCTACATCATCGTCCAGGAGCAGCGGCTCCGGATTCCGGTGCTGGAGGAGCGTCCCTTCGAGCTCAGGGCCGAGTTCGAGACCGCGCAGGCGGTCGTCCCCGGTCAGGGCCAGACCCTGCGCGTGGCCGGCGTCAAGGTCGGCGACGTGGACGATGTCGCGCTCGAGGACGGCAAGGCGGTGGTCACGTTCGGCGTCGATCGCGACTACCTGCCCGTCTACGAGGACGCCACGATCCTCCTGCGCCCGACCACCGGCCTCAAGGACATGTTCTTCCAGATGGATCCGGGCACCCGGAGCGCGGGCGAGATCGAGGAGGGCGGCACGGTGCCGCTCGGGAACACGGCGCCGGACGTCAACCTCGATGAGATCCTCGACGCGCTCGACGGCGACACGCAGGCCTATCTGCGGGTGCTGCTGACCGGCGCCGGCAGGGGTCTCGAGGACCGTGGCGACGACCTTGGCCGGGTCCTCGGCTCGCTCGGCCCGATCACGAAGGACTTCCGCAAGCTGAACGTCGAGGTCGCGAAGCGGAAGGCGAACCTGCGACGCCTGGTCACCAACTTCAACCTGCTGACCGAGGAGGTGGGCAGGTCCGAGCGGGACATCACCCGCCTCGTGGAGGCCTCGTCCGTGGCGCTCGGCGCCGTCGCCGAGCAGGATCCGAACGTCCAGCGCGCCGTCGCCCTGCTGCCGGGCGTGCTCGAGGACACCCGCGTGGCGCTGGACAACGTCTCGACGTTCGCGGCCGAGGCCGGCCCCACCTTCGACCAGCTGCGGCCGTTCGCGCGCAACCTCGATGAGGTCAACACCTCCACCCGGCAGCTCGCCAACAACGTCACCGGGCCGATCAGGAACCAGATCCGCCCGTTCGTGCGCAGCGCCCGTGAGCCGATCCCCGACCTGAAGACCGCCGCCAAGCGACTCAGCAAGGCGGCGCCCCCGCTGACCGTGGTCGGCAAGCGGATCAACAGGCTCGGGAACATGGCCGCCTACAACCCGAGCGGCGCCGAGCCCCCCGGTACCGCCGGGCGCGACGAGGGCTACCTCTACTGGGCCGCCTGGCTCGGCCACAACGGCAACTCGGTCTTCTCCACGGGCGACGCGAACGGCTTCCTCCGCCGCATCTACGTGACCATGGGCTGTGACGAGGCGCTCTCGCTGCTGGGGGCAAGCCCGTTCGCCCCGCTGGTCACCGGGCTCTCACCCCTGTTCGCTCCGACCGGACCCTTCGCGGGGGGCTGCTGAGATGCAGAAGTCAGTTCCCTCAGTGGGCAGGATCCTGATCGCCGTCGGCTTCGCGCTCTCGTGCTTCGGCCTGCTGCTCTTCCTTTGGGTCGCCTTCGGCGGCCCGGTCCCGCTCAAGCCCGAGAGCTACCGCGTGAAGACCTACTTCCCCGAGGCCGTGCAGCTCGCCGTCGAGTCCGACGTCCGGATCGGTGGCGTATCCGTGGGCAAGGTCAAGTCGATCGAGCTCGCGCCCATCGACAAGCGGCTCGAGGGGCAGGATCTGACCGAGGCCGAGATCGAGATCGAGCCGGAGTTCGCGCCGATCTCCAACGACGCGCGCGCGATTCTCCGCCAGAAGACGCTGCTCGGCGAGACCTACGTCGAGCTGACCTCGGGCACGAACCCGGACAGCGTGGGCGAGCCGATCGCACTGGGCGCGGCTGCCAACAACACCGACGCGGAGATCGGCCGCGTCGAGCCCGTCCCCGAGGGCGACTTCTTCGGCGTCGATGAGAGCGGTGAGCCGTCCCCGGCCCTGGTCGAGAGTCAGGTGCAGATCGACGAGATCTTCAACGCGCTCGACGACGAGACCCGCGCCTCTTTCCAGCGCTGGCAGCAGAACGCCGCGGTGGCGATCCAGGGCCGTGGCCAGGACCTCAACGACGGCTTCGGCAACCTTGGACCGTTCCTCAACGACGCCTCCGGTGTGCTGACGATCCTCAAGCGCCAGAAGCAGGAGCTGAAGGGCCTCGTCCGCGATACCGGCGAGGTCTTCGAGGCCCTGACCGAGCGAGAGCAGGCGCTCGCCGGCGTGATCGTCAACTCCAACAACACCTTCGATGCGCTCGCCTCCGAGGAGGCGGCCCTCCGCGACACCTTCCAGGTGTTCCCGACCTTCGAGCGCGAGACCCGTGCCACCTTCGACCGGCTGGACGCCTTCCAGGCCGACACGCTGCCGCTCGTCAGGGATCTACAGCCGGTCGCCGACGACCTCAGCCCGACCCTGCGCAGCGTCCGCGAGCTCGCTCCGGATCTCGACAAGCTGCTCTCGAACGATCTGGCGGCGCTCGTCCGCGCCACGAAGAGGGGCCTGCCGGACCTCGCGGAGTTCCTCAAGGGCGCCCGCCCGCTGCTCAACTCGCTCGATCCGTTCCTGTCGAACCTGAACCCGGTCGTCAACTGGCTCGAGTTCTACAAGACGAGCATCACCGACTTCCTCTCCTCGCCGCCCGCGGCGCTCTCCGGCACGCTCACCCCGCAGCCCGGCCAGCCTTCGGCCCGGCATGCCCTGCGCCAGCTCGGCTACATCAGCGAGGAGACGGCCGCCTTCTACCAGGACCGGCCGCCGGCCAACCGTGGCAACGGCTACCTGCGGCCCTTCGACCGGATCATCAACGAGGGCCGCGCGGGATCGCTCGGGATATTCCCGAGCTTCGACTGCGACAACTCGGGCGTGCGCACGGCCGGGGACGGCGGCACGCCGCCGGTCGGCGCCAGCTTCGCGCCCTGCTTCCTCGCCGAGGACTTCCCCGGTCGCTTCGGCGGCCTCCACGGCCCGCAGGTCGGCCCGTTCCCCGACCCCCAGGGCTGATTGACTCCATTCGATGAGCGCCGCCGCGGAGCGTGAGAACTGGGTGCAGGTGGTGCGGGATTACGCCCAGCGCCGCGATCTGGTCTACGAGGCCGTCGGCGGAATCAATCCGCGCGACGCTCCGGCGGCGCTCTGCGTCGGCGGCTCGAACCGCCTCACCGGCCAGCTCACGGATGGCTTCTGGGGCTCCAGCTGCGATGCGCTCGAGCGGGAGTCCGGGCGCTTCCTGTCGAAGACGGTGCTGCCCGAGGCCGTCCTCGTCAAGGCCCACATGCCGGACCTGGCCCGGGTGGTGCCGCGGTTCGACGTCGAGTCGATCGAGGCCCGGCCGGACGAGCTACTCCGTCGCCAGACCTCGCGGCGCAAGGTCGAGTTCGAGAGCATGGAGTTCAACAAGCGCTTCCTTGCGACGGTTCCCTCCGATCACGATCCCATCGCGCTCCGCGAGCTCTTCAGCCCGGCGTTCCTGACCTGGACAACGCGGATCGACCGCGAGGTGGACTTCGGCGGCCTCGACCGGCAGCTGTGGTTCATGTGGCGGCTGCGGGAGCGCACGGCCGCGGAGCTCGACCTCGCACTTGGGAACGCCGGCGAGCTCTTCCGGCGGGTGCGCCGCGAGCTCGAGGAGGAAAACGTGGTCACCTACCCGGCGGGCCCCTGGAACGCCGGCCAGGCCCCCTTTCCGGGCGGGTCCGGGGCGCCTCAGTCCTCCGGATAGCCTGGCTGTCCGGGGAGCAGCACCTCGAAGGAATCCCGGTCGCCGACCACCTTCGGCAGGATCGGCTCCACCGTCCGTTGCTCGGCCGCGGCGAGCACCGCGTCGGCGTCGGGGAACTCCACGAGCTCCTCGAGATTGCGGATCGTCGGGAAGGAGATGTCGAGCTCGTCGGCCTCCGCGGCCCGGAGCGCCTCGGCGGGACCGATCCAGCGGACCTCGTCCATCTCGACGAGGTCCGGCTCGGGCCTCGCGTGCGCGGGCGCGCGCGCCACGTAGAAGCGGGTGTCGAACCGCTTGGGCACCGGCAAGGGCGTGATCCAGCGTGACCAGGCGCGAAGCCCGGCGGCCTCGACGCTGACGCCGCCCTCCTCGACGAGCTCGCGGGCCCCGCAGATCATGTGGGCCCACTCGTCGTGGTCGAGCCCGTCCGGCGGCGAGCCCGCCGCGTCGCGGTCTTCGGGGTCCACGACCCCGCCGGCAAACACCCAGACGCCGGGCATGAACTTGGCATCGGCGCCGCGCTTCAGCATCAGCACCTCCAGCCCGCGATCGGCGTGACGGCCGCCGTGGCGCAGCAGGATCACCGTCGCGGCCGGCAGTGGATCGGGCGGCTCGGTGGGCGAAGAGTCGGGCTCGGCGATCTGCGCACTCTACCCGCGCCCGCGCCCAGAGACTCGTTAGTCTGCCCGGCCAATGACTGAGACAAAAACCAAGCAATGGATCTGTACCTCGTGCGGCTACATCTACGACCCCGACGAGGGTGACCCCGACGGCGGCATCCCCGCCGGCACCGCTTTCGAAGAGATCCCCGACGACTGGTTCTGCCCGGTCTGCGGCGCCCGCAAAGCAGACTTCGAGCCTTTCGACGAGTAGGGGCGCGGCCTGAGCGCCGCTGCTTCGTTGGATTAGGGACCATTTGATTAAGGACCATGCGGTAGGCCGCGGGTCCTGTCCGGGGATCGCCTCATCCACTCCAGGCGTTCGCGGATGAGGCTGGATCCCCGGCCACCCGCGGAAGCCAAGTCCCTGCTGGGGCCGAGGGTCCGGGCCGCACCCCAGATATGGGGTGAGCGGGGG
>Ga0102946_1000350_pt1 | contig 16055 bp, 12 predicted proteins | sample SalPon2A_A_D1_MG_FD_78209 | JGI IMG/M metagenome (GOLD analysis project Ga0102946, IMG submission 78209) | Soil microbial communities from South San Francisco under conditions of wetland restoration - Salt Pond MetaG R2A_A_D1_MG | ecosystem: Environmental > Terrestrial > Soil > Wetlands | place... | reverse complement strand
TTTAATAAGAGGCGGTTCTCGCTGCTCCACTGCGCTCTGAGCGAGGATCCAAGTGGCTCATACGAAAATAGCCCCACCTGGCGGCGGAGCTATTTTCGTTGACCCACTAGGACTCGAACCTAGACTGACAGAACCAAAATCTGTAGTGCTGCCATTACACTATGGGTCAATCGCGTTAAGCGGGGCGCAAATGTACGAATACTGAATTACCTGTGCAATAGGCTTCGATAGTAAGTAGTAAGTAGCAGGTAGTTGGGAGTCAGCGACCTGCTATTCTTTGGGTAGCGGTTCAGAAAGCAGGTGCTTTTACGCTGGAAAACATGTCTAATAAAGTCAGCAATGGTCTACAGACCACCAGCTACGGACTACCGACTCATTCAACCATCTTCCAGCCCCAGACGAAGCTGCCGTTGTCTTGCCCCATAAAGGATGAGGTGCTGACCTGGTGGCTCAGGTATAGCTGGTGACGGTCATAGATAAGATATGCATCGAGGTCAATGACCGGAACACATGAAACGGCGGTTTTGTCCTTTACAGTGAACGGTCCGAAGTCAAACCGGTCGATACGCCCAATATCGTCTCCCTGGAAGATCTGATCATTTGTGGCGATAAGGCAACCGGATTGAGCGAGGTTGATCCTGCCGGACGGCTCCAAATGGATCTTGTCACTGCCGTAAAAGTTGAAAAGTGCGGATTGGGCGCGCTGAGGTATTGTCACGACGCCGGATACCGAGCTGATCGGATATGTGAGCACTGTATCGATATACTGGTAAATCGGAGATCCTTCGGTAAATTGTTCTGACATGTAAAGCTGTCCACCCTCTTCGAGGATTCGGGTGACAAGAGTGTCTCCTGTCCAACTGAAATTTGCTGAATCGCATACTTGTTCATAACCGATGTACATAGTCTCCTGTCCGGGGACAAGTTCCATCAGGTTGAGACGGTTTTCATCTGGTATCGGGACGGGAAGAGTGTTGTCTTTATCCGAGCATGAAAATAGAGCGAAGCCTATTAGGCAAAGTGCAATAATGCAAGAGCGCATATCGGTTATGTTTATGATTCACTTTCTAAGACCACCTTTAAAATCGAATTGGTTTGTTTTTTTATTAACTGTTCCCATAATATACGATGCCGCAGCGGTTATTATCCTTTCAGGATTCTATACAGCTCTTCCTGAAACCTTGCTATCTGAGGAAGATTATTGTGACGGCCGCCTTCGATCGTCACAAGTTCTGCATCAGTCTCATTCGCAAGCATGACCCCCTGCTTGTATGAAATAATAAAATCTCTATCGCCATGAACCACATAGGCGGGGCAGTTTATACTTCTCAGATATTGTATCGTCGGGATCTTATACTTCAATATGAACTTCAGAGGCATCCATCCAACAAATCTGCCTATCTGATACCTGAATGTATAATAGGGTGAATCGAGAATGAGCATTTTGGGGGATCTCTCCTGGGCAACATACGCCGCAACACCTGATCCGAATGATCTGCCGTAAACAACAATCTCATTCTCTTTGTACTGCGAGGCAAGACTGTCGTATAGCTCCAGAGCATCACTGTATAAGGTCTTCTCTGTTCGCTTGCCTGAACTCTTTCCGAAGCCTCGGTAGTCCATCATGAAATAGTCATATCCCTTTCCAAGAAAGTCTTTCGCAAACTTCCCCCATCCTTTTATACTCCGTGAATTACCCTTCAAGTAAAAAACCACACCCTTGGCATTCGGTACTTCAAAATGAATCGCATTTATAACACCACCATCATCCATCTGGTAGGTTCTTTCACGAACGGGAAACTGATACTCGTATTCAAATGCGGAGGGAAGCATTTCAGGGCGAAAAAAGAAAAGGTGCTGACCGAAGTAAAACGCCAGACACATTAATACATACACTACGATCAGAACCAGCAACCAGGTCATTGTTCGGAAGATAGTGCATATACAGACTTCAATCCTCTGCCCTTCCCATCGTAATCAAGTCCATAGCCAATGATAAAATCATCAGGAATTTCAAATCCAACATGCTCAATATCAAGCTCACATTCCAGTTTCGCAGGTTTGAAAAACATCGAGACGATCTCGGTACCGGCAGCACCCTTGAGATGAAGAAGCTCCCTCAACTCTTTTAGTGTACGGCCTGATTCGACTATATCCTCTACGATTACTACATGCCGGCCTTCAATGACAGTACTATCAGGAATTTCACCGATATGCACTATCCCAGTTGACTGCAAGCCCTCGTATGAACTGACTCGGACAAACTCCACTTCCGGGTCGAATTTCAGTTTGCGAATAAGGTCTGATGCAAAGACAAACGCACCGCGGAGCACAACGAGAAACAAGGGCTCCCGGCCTTCGAGGACCTCGTCAAGTGTTGAGGCTAAAGCATCCACCCTGTGCTCAATACTTGCCTTGTCAAAAGACTTTACGAAGCGTTTCCCATTTACTACTACCTCGTTAGAAGTCATTACCGTTTGCTATTGAGATGCCTGTCCAGCATGTATACTAAACTGGTCATGGCGGCCGCTCCGAGTTTAAGCTCTCTTGCATTTACCGCTTCAATCCTGTCGGCATCTGTATGATGAAAATCGAAGTACCTCTGCGTATCCGGTCGTAGTCCGAAAAGGATACCGCCCTGTGACTGCAAAGCCCTTATGTCGGCTCCGGATCCTCCCGGTTGCAAAAACAGGTCATAGCCGTCCATCACATCCCACCAACCGGATACCTCTGAAAGATATTTTTCGAGCAAATCCCCATCCGCAGCGCATGTGAAGCCTCGTGGTGTAAATCCGCCGGCATCGGACTCAATCGCCGCGAGATGAAACTCATTATTCTCGTTGGAAATAGCCGCGTACGCCGTCGCACCGGCAAGTCCGTTCTCTTCATTCATAAACATGATGCACCTGATCGTTCGCCTCGGACTGTAATTCATAGCCTTTATCGTACGCATTACCTCGAGTGACTGCATACATCCGGTCCCGTCATCATGAGCGCCGTGACCCAGGTCCCAGCTATCAAGGTGCCCGCCCACTGCAATGATCTCATCGGGATGCTCACTGCCTTTGATCTGTCCTATCACATTGTACGATGTTACCGGCTCAAGCAACCTGGATGTTGTCCGGATGAAAACCTCAACAGGCTCGTTAGCGACCAATTTGCCCAGCAACTCAGCATCGTTGGTGCTGATCGCTACGGACGGGATATTGTACCCTTCGGCGCTGACCTGTGTGACGCCTGTGTGGGGAATATCATCGAGTCCGGTTGCCATTGACCTAACGACCGCGGCCACAGCACCCTTTTTAGCGGCTTCCACAGGGCCTGAGCTTCGTTGATCGACGGCGCGCCCGTATGCTTTGAAGGTATTGATGAGTGTTACGTCGAATGGTCTGTTGAAGAAAACGATCCGCCCATCAACGTCGGCATCATCCATCTTTTTCAGCTCATCGATGCTCAATACCTCAATTACTTCAGCACTGACTCCGTCAGGACCGGTTCCGTTTGAATTTCCAAGGGCTACACCCTTCAGGTCGAATGAGCCCATGCTCTCTGAACTCACGACGCGAACGACCTCCTTTTCTCCACGTTCCCATCTCGGCACAACGCATGGCTGCAGCCAGACGGAGTCCAGTTCAAGCGACTCCATGAGGTCTCGGGTGTACTCCACAGCCGCCGCAGCCTTAGGCGAACCACTGAGCCGCGGGCCAATTGTCGTGCACATGTTATAGAGCCAATCATAGCACTTTGCATTCCGTAAAACCTCGTTGTAGATCTCACGGACCTGAAGAGCCTCTGAATCTAGATTCGGCGTTTCCTGCGCATGACAAATACTCTTTGTCGAGATTAACGCTGCACAAACAAGTCCGACGGTGTAAAAGGTGTTTCGCATTACAATATTTGGTATATAAAGTTATGTTTTGTAGATTCAAAAACGTTATTGTTAGCTGAACAATAACCCCACAGAAAAGACAATTTGGTTTCATTTGGTTAGGGTAGAGGTAATGCAGTTGTGCATTACCTCTTTTTTTGCCTCACCATTTTCCAGCCTTGAAGGAAACAAATTTGCTTTAAATTCGCGACCCACTATAAAACTTAAAGGATATGTTTAATTCAACCCGCATGACCATTTTGGTCATCAGTTTACTTGCTTCGATTTCACTATCAGCTCAGCTTGACGACGCAGGACGCCTGGAAAGCCTTGGCGTTGAAGGCGAAATGCCTGACACTCTTTTAGGATGGGACAAGGGTGCCGGAATCGGACTCGACCTGACCCAGATCCTGGTGATCAATCCACAGGCAGGTGCCGGACAAAACCGCTTCGGTATTGGTGGAGCCCTTGGTATGTATGCTAACTATCGAGATGGACGCAGAACGTGGCACAATAACCTTGCACTCAACCTTTCTGTTGAGAAAATTGGCTCTGGCGTAGTTGTAGACGACAACGGTGATGCGACTGACATCAAAGTCCCCTTCAGAAAGAGTATCGATGAGCTCAGGCTGAATTCGACCTTTGGATATTCATTTTCTGAAGGTTCCAAATGGTCTTATGCTATCGACTTCAGGTTCAGGTCCCAATTGCTTTCAAGCTACCTGGGAGATGAAGACGGACAGGTGTACGTCTCAGATATCAATGAGGGTCCGTACAGCAACACACTCGTGAGTAAACTTTTCTCTCCCGCACGTCTTGGCCTGGGTCTTGGTGTGATGTATACACCCAATGAGCACTTCACCTTGACATTTACTCCAGCTACATTGGATGTGATCTTCATCGCTGATGAAGACATCGCCAACCTTGGAATACATGGAAACAAGCTGGAGGACGGAAGTACTACAGTTTACAAGCAATCCAGGATCGCTTTCGGAGCAAACCTGAAAGCAGAATATCAAAACAAATACTGGAATGACAGGGTGACTTTCAATAGCACACTGGTTCTGTTCAGCGATTACCTCGCTGATCCTCAGAATGTCGAGGTCGCATGGACGAATGAACTGGCATTTGAGATCGTAAAGGGCCTTCAGCTATCATTCAATAATTCACTCTTCTACGATGATGACGTCCTTTCAACGATATCGGACAAGGATTCACCCGGAGGAATATTGCGCAATGCTGCCGGAGAACCAGTTACCAGGCCTGCGGTCAATTATTACCACCAGCTTTTGCTCAAGTACGTCTACTTGTTTTAGGACTTATAAAGGATGGTCTTCCCGTTGTTGGTCAAGTTGCTAAATTGCGGGGAAACCATCCTAATCCATGTCTGACGAAAAAAAGCTCTTCTTACTGGACGCGTATGCTCTCATTTTCAGAGCGTATTACGCCTTTATCAGGAACCCGAGGATTACCTCCAAAGGGTTCAATACTTCCGCTATTTTTGGTTTTGTCAATGCGCTCGAAGAAATTTTGCGCAATCAGAAACCTTCACATATCGCGGTTGTCTTCGATCCGAAAGGTGATACATTTCGCGTAAAGGAATTTCCATTCTACAAAGCTAACCGCGAGGAAACGCCTGAAGACATCAGGGCATCAGTTCCATGGATCAGGGATATCATAAAGGCTTATAACATACCGGTGCTGGAAGCCGAAGGGTTTGAGGCTGATGACGTGATAGGTACTTTGTCCAAAAAGGCTGCGAAAGAAGGTTTTACTGTCTACATGATGACGCCGGACAAAGACTACGCGCAACTTGTCGAAGACAATATTTTCATGTATAAACCTGGCAGACAGGGTAAGCCTGCGGAAGTGTTGGGTATACCTGAAGTAAAGGAGAAGTTTAATGTCGAACGACCGGAACAGGTGATCGACATCCTAGGCATGATGGGCGACAGCGTCGACAATATCCCGGGAATCCCGGGTGTCGGAGAAAAAACTGCCATGAAACTCATCGCCCAGTTCGGCTCGATGGAGGAAATGTACAAGCGCGTAGATGAGATCAAGGGCAAATTGAAAGACAAGGTAGCAGACAACAAGCAGCAAGCTCTCGATTCGAAAAAACTGGCGACGATCATTCTCGATGTTCCCGTGAAATTTGAGCCCAAAAAACTGATCATGGATCCGCCCAACAAAGAGAAGCTGGCGGAATTATTCAATGCCCTGGAGTTTCGCACCATCTCCAAACGTATTCTCGGGGATGAATTTGATACACAACCTGCGAGTGGACAAGGCAACCTTTTTGCAACCGCCAGCGGACAGAAAGAAATTGACACAACACAAGTGGTTGATGTCGAAAGTACTGATCACGAATACAATCTGGTAGACACCCCTGAAAAGCGAAAAGATCTCGTTGCAAAGCTCAAAAAGCAGGAGTCATTTGCATTTGATACAGAGACCACGGGGCTCGACTCTCTCAATACGGAACTTGTCGGCATGTCATTTTCCTGGGAAGCACATAAGGCTTACTATGTCCATTGTCCTGAGGACAAAGCAGAAACTCAGGCAATTGCAGATCAGTTTAAGCCCGTGTTGGAAGACCCGCAAAAACTTAAGATCGGCCACAATATCAAATTTGATATTAAGGTGATGTCCCTCTATGGAGTCAATGTCACCGGCCCTATCTACGACACAATGATAGCCCAGTATCTGAGCAATTCAGATGTGATCAAAAAGCTCGACTCCCTTGCAGAAGCCTATCTCGGCTACCAAATGGTTCCTATTGAATCACTGATCGGCAAGAGGGGCAAGCATCAAAAAACCATGCGCGACGTGTCATTGGAAGACCTTTCACGTTATGCTGCTGAAGATGCAGATATCACATGGCAGCTAAGAGAACATACCGAAAAGGGCATAGAGGAAGTTGAGGGCAAAAAGCTGCTTGAAGAAATCGAGTTACCTCTGATCCTGGTGCTGGCTGATATGGAAGAGAAGGGGATCAAGGTCGATGAGGGCTTTCTCAACGATTACTCTAAAGAGTTGACTTCCGACCTAGTTGGAATACGGGACAAGGTATTCGAACTTGCAGGTCAGGAATTCAACCTGGACTCGCCTAAGCAGCTGGGGCCGATCCTTTTTGATGAGTTGGGAATTCCGTACAAAGGCAAGAAGACCAAAACAGGGCAATACTCCACTGCCGAAGACGTGCTTTCGGAGCTTGCGCAGGAACATGAAATTATTCCAAATATTCTCGACTACCGGGAGCTGACGAAGCTCAAGTCCACTTATGTCGATTCTCTGCCGTCACTGATCAATCCAAGGACAGGCAGGATTCATACAACGTTTAATCAGACAATTGCCGCTACGGGACGGCTGAGTTCTATAGGGCCTAACTTGCAGAATATCCCGATAAGAACAGAGCGAGGCAGGCAAACCCGGAAGGCTTTTATTCCGAAGGACGATAATCACGTTTTACTTGCGGCTGACTACTCTCAGGTAGAGCTGCGCATCATCGCCCACATTACACAGGATGAAGGAATGCTAGAGGCATTCAACAAAGGAGAGGACATTCATGCATCTACTGCAGCCCGTGTATTCGGAGTGCCCATTGACGATGTCGATCGCGAAATGAGAAGGAAGGCAAAGGCGGTCAACTTCGGACTGGCCTACGGTCAATCCGCCTTTGGTCTATCGCAGACTCTCGGTATTTCCAGAACGGAGGCGAAAGAGATCATCGACAACTACTTCGAGAAATTCCCGGGCATAAAAAACTACATGGCTGACACGAAGGAGTTTGCACGTGAAAATGGCTTTGTGCAGACCATCCTCGGACGTCGCAGATATCTCAGGGATATCAATTCACGCAATTGGACCGTTCGCGCTCAGGCAGAGCGAAATGCCATCAATTCACCGATTCAGGGAAGTGCGGCAGACCTGATCAAAATTGCCATGATCAACATTTACGACAAGCTCAACTCAGGCAAATTCAAAACCGAAATGCTGCTGCAGGTACATGATGAACTCGTATTTGAAGTACCAAAAGATGAGTTGGACGAGGTAAGTCCAATGATCGAAGAGGGAATGAAGAATGCGATACCTGATTTGAATGTGCCCATCGTAGTGGATGTGGGGGTCGGGGCTAATTGGCTGGAAGCTCACTAATTTAAGAGTTGAAGAATGTAAAAGTTTAAGAATCACTCTTGCACTCTTCAATTCTTACACTCTTCAATTCTTACACTCTTCAATTCTTACACTCTTCAATTCTTACACTCTTCAATTCTTACACTCTTAAATTCTTACACTCTTAAACTCTTACACTCTCGAACTCTTAACTATATTCGGGCGAATCACTATGGAGAATGCACACTCAAAGGCATATTGGCGTACTAACCTGAAGTATCTCGCCATCCTTCTTTCCATCTGGTTTATAGTCTCGTACGGTTGTGGAATCTTGCTGGTGGAAGAGCTCAATCAAATTGAGATAGGCGGCTTCAAACTCGGGTTTTGGTTTGCGCAGCAAGGGGCGATCTATGTATTTGTGGTCCTCATTTTTGTTTACGTCCGCCTTATGAACAAGCTTGACAAAAGTTTCTCAGAAGCTTCAAACGAGGACTTACAATGAGCATACAGACCTGGTCATTTATCATTGTCGGAGTGACATTCGCCCTCTACATCTATGTGGCGATAAAGTCTCGTGCGGGCAACACTTCTGAGTTTTATGTAGCGGGAAAAGGGGTCCATCCCGTAGTGAATGGCATGGCGACAGCTGCGGACTGGATGTCGGCGGCATCGTTCATCTCCATGGCAGGTCTGATCGCATTTATGGGGTATCAGGGGTCTCAGTACCTGCTTGGCTGGACAGGCGGCTATGTATTGCTCGCCCTTCTACTAGCCCCGTACCTTCGCAAATTTGGCAAGTTTACTGTTCCGGACTTCATCGGGGACAGGTATTATTCGCAGACGGCACGGGTAGTTGCTGTGGTCTGCGCGTTGTTTGTCTCGTTCACGTACGTTGTGGGACAAATGAAAGGCGTCGGTGTAGCATTTTCGAGATTCCTGGAGATCCCGTTCACATGGGGGGTGGTCATTGGTGTTGGAATTGTGTTCTTTTATGCTGTATTGGGCGGGATGAAGGGCATTACATATACTCAGGTTGCTCAGTACTGCGTACTCATTTTCGCATACCTCGTTCCGGCAATATTCATTTCGGCACTGATGGTGGGCAATCCAATACCGCAATTTGGACTTGGCGGTACCCTTGAAGATGGTACACCCCTGCTCGTCAAACTCGATCAATTGTGCGTAGACCTTGGCTTTAATGAATACACAACGTCGCATCGCGGTAAAATGGATCTCTTTTTCGTCACTGCCGCATTGATGCTGGGTACCGCGGGGCTGCCGCATGTCATTGTCAGGTTCTTTACGGTTAAACGGGTAACAGATGCACGGAAGTCTGCAGGTTGGGCACTGCTCTTCATCGCAATTTTATACACCACGGCACCTGCAATTGCCGCTTTTGCGCGCACCAATCTCATCGAAACCGTTAACAACCAGCCTTACACGGAACTTCCGGGGTGGTTTGAGAACTGGGAACAAACGGGACTTCTACAATTCAATGACCTCAATGGTGATGGCAACGTGCAGTATTACAACGATGCCAATCCCGAAATGATAAAAACAGCAGATGAGCTCGGTTGGTCCGGAAATGAGTTGGTTGTAGACCGGGACATAATGGTGCTTGCCAATCCCGAGATCGCCAAACTGCCAAATTGGGTAATTGCATTGGTGGTTGCAGGAGGGCTTGCTGCAGCGCTGTCTACGGCAGCAGGACTGCTTCTAGTAATCTCATCGAGCGTATCTCATGACCTGATGAAAAAATGGTTGATGCCGGACATCTCAGATAAAACGGAGCTACGCATAGCACGCATAGCCATTGCCGTAGCGGTCGTGGTGGCGGGGTATTTCGGCATCAATCCGCCCGGGTTTGTAGCCGAGGTCGTGGCCTGGGCCTTTGGGATGGCAGCTGCCACATTTTTCCCTGCAATTCTTCTTGGAATATTCACTAAGCGCATGAATATGTACGGCGCAATAAGCGGCATGGCTGTAGGTCTTGCTTTTACAGGCATCTACATCGTCTATTTTAAGTATATGGGCGGTACTCCTGATCAATATATCTGGGGCATAAGCCCTGAAGGGATCGGGACATTGGGGATGATCATCAACTTTGTTGTGGCGATTGCCATTTCTCGATTCACTCCTCCACCTCCGGCCCACATATCCGATCTGATCGATTACGTGAGGACGCCTGAAAGCACACATTAGCACCTGTCATACGCACAGATGATGAGGGTCAGATTGAGGAACATCGACCATTTTTTATCTTGCGCGCAAACTGAATACGACATGACATCAGTAATGAAGTCCCCCAAGGACTATAAGGCAGCAAGGGCACGAAGCACAAGTGACCCTGAAGGGTTTTGGGCAGATGAAGCCAAAACATTCCAGTGGAAGAAGCCATGGAGTAAGGTGCTCGAATGGGATTTTGACAAACCGGACGTCAAGTGGTTTATCGACGGGAAGCTCAATATCACAGAAAATTGCCTCGACAGGCACATTGCTGAAAGAGGTGATCAGGTCGCAATACTGTGGGAAGCTAACGACCCTGAAGCCCCAAATCAGGAATTTACCTACCGCGAATTACTGAAGGAAGTCTCCAAAGCTGCAAACGCCCTTAAATCGCTCGGAATCGGTAAAGGTGATCGCGTTTGCTTTTATATGCCAATGGTTCCCGAACTGGCAATTGGAGCCCTCGCCTGTGCTCGAATTGGGGCAATCCACTCAGTTGTGTTTGCCGGTTTTTCTGCTCAGGCACTTGCGGACAGGATCGATGACGCACTATGTAAGGTGGTGATCTGTTCTGACTACAACAGCCGTGGACTGAAACATATCCCGGTGAAAGCAGTAGTGGATGACGCACTCTCAAAAGGTGGAGCGAGCATCGAAAAAGTGATTGTCCAAAGGAATACTGGCGATGACATCGCCTGGGTTGACGGACGTGATCTCTGGTGGGAAGATATCGTCGGCAAACAGCCGGATGAATGCCCTGCTGAGGAAATGGACGCCGAAGACCCTCTTTTTATTCTTTATACTTCAGGAAGTACCGGCAAACCCAAAGGTGTATTGCACACTTGCGGTGGCTATATGGTCTACGCTTCCTATTCGTTCAAGAATGTTTTTCAGTATGAGGATGGTGACATATACTGGTGTACAGCAGACATCGGATGGATCACGGGGCACAGTTACATTATTTACGGTCCGTTGCTCGCAGGGGCAACAACCATGATGTTTGAAGGTGTGCCTACCTATCCTGACGCCAGCCGCTTTTGGCAAATATGTGAGAAGCACAAGGTTAACCAGTTCTATACTGCTCCTACGGCCATTCGCGCATTGATGGCGCAGGGCGATCAGTATGTCGAGGGTCACGATTTAAGCTCACTAAGGGTACTTGGTAGTGTCGGCGAGCCAATCAACGATGAAGCGTGGCAGTGGTATTACCATAAGGTGGGTAAAGGCCAATGCTTTATTGCAGACACGTGGTGGCAGACTGAGACCGGTGGAATAATGATCACTCCGATACCTGGCGTGACTGATGCCAAACCAACTTTTGCATCTTATCCGATGCCGGGGGTACAGCTTTGCCTCGTTGATCCCGCTGGAAACGAACTTGAAGGAAACAACATCGAAGGACTGCTTTGCATCAAATTCCCCTGGCCGTCAATGATCAGGACTACATATGGTGACCATGAGCGGTGCCGCCAGACATATTTTGCGCCGTTCCCAGGAATGTACTTTACAGGCGACAGCGCCAAACGTGATTCTGACGGTCGATACAGGGTTATTGGGCGGGTCGACGACGTGATCAATGTTTCAGGGCACCGCATCGGTACTGCTGAAGTGGAAGACGCAATCAACGGCAACCCGGGAGTAGTCGAATCTGCAGTAGTGGGTTATCCACACCCTATCAAAGGGCAGGGTATATATGCCTACGTTATTACTCAAGACTATGTAGAGGACACTGATTCTTTTGAAAAAAGTATTAGGGATATTGTAACAAGGGAAATAGGGCCGATTGCGAAGCCGGATAAGATTCAAATAGTATCGGGATTGCCTAAGACGAGGTCAGGTAAGATCATGCGTCGTATCTTGCGCAAAGTTGCGTCAGGTAAGCCCGAGGAATTGGGTGATACATCAACCTTACTCAACCCGGAAATTGTTGGCGAGATCACATCCGGGGCCGTTTGAGACAAGTCAGGTCTAATTGTAACTTTGCCGCTCAATTCGCGCTTTGGTCTGGATCTCATAACTATTAGAGCCGGTGACCGTTTCTCATTAACAAATCGACAGTAATCTTATGTGGGTATACGTCATTCTTTTCTTTGTACTGCACTGGTATCTATCTCTGTTTTGTCAGACATTCTTCCACCATAGGTATGCCTCGCACGAGCAGTTTACCATGAGTAAGGGATGGGAGCGTTTCTTTTTCATTTTCACCTGGATATGTCAGGGCTCGTCTTACCTGAGCCCCGCAGCTTATGGAGCGATGCACCGAATGCATCACGCATATGCCGATACCGAGAAGGATCCGCATTCACCAAGATATGATGCCAATCCTTTTTCAATGATGTGGCGGACACGCCTCATTTACAACAGCATTTTCTATGGTGAAAAGGAGCTCGACGAAAGGTTTACAAAGGACCTCCCTCAATGGCGCTCATTCGATAAGTTCGCCTCCAATAATTTTGTCCGACTGCTCTGGATATTCGTTTATGTCGCTATTTATCTGGCAATTGACCCGGCCTGGTACTGGTATCTCCTAATCCCTTTACACGTGGTAATGGGGCCCTTGCACGGCGTCGTGATCAATTGGTTTGCACATGAGTTCGGCTATACCAACTTCAAGGTGAATGATACGTCCAAAAATTTATTCCCCATTGACATCCTGATGCTGGGTGAAGGGCTGCACAATAACCATCATAAGCGTGCCTTTAGTCCGAATTTTGGATTTAAAAAGTGGGAATTTGACCCGGTCTACCCCATCATTCTGCTATTGGATAAAGTCCGGATAATAGAGCTTAAGCCAATACCGGTAGGGAGTTAGAATTAAACGACTACCGACTAATTAAGTCATTTTCTTGGTCGCCTTTAAAAAGGCCTTCATTTCGTCCGAAGTGCCCATGCTTACACGTGCCCATCCCGGCACATGCTGATAATCCCTTATCAAAATGTTCTGGCGCTGAAGTTCTTTACGAATGTCTGTTGCTCCAAACTTCTCCGTCCTGAACAAAATAAAGTTGGTGGACGACGGGATGTAGTCGATCTCCAATTCGTCGAATGATGTATATACTATGTCCTTAGCCTGGTCATTCATCTTTCGGCAGTGCCCCAGAAACTCTTCATCACCGAGAGAGGCTGATGCCGCTGCAATGGATGTTGCCGATGCAGTTACGGAACGTCCCTGAAGATGCCTGCGCACTTCTTTTATTGTATCCGGATGCCCAATGGCATATCCCACGCGCAGCCCTGCAAGACCATATATTTTTGAGAATGTCCTTCCAACAACCAGATTGCGGTTGTTCCTCGTCATATTCGCGAGGCTGGACTTGAGCCCGTCTTTTGAGAACTCGATGTACGCCTCGTCGACGTATACCATGCAGCGCTTCGATGCCTCGGCACAGAATAATGCCAGATCATCTTTCGATAATTCGCCACCCGTGGGGTTGTTCGGATTGCAGATAAACACGAGTTTGGTATCATCATCCATCTCGCTTCTTATCCCTTCCAGATTATACTGATGATCTTCGGTGAGGGGGACTTTGACCCAATGCGAACTGTATTTCTCCGCGAAATAAAGCATAAAGTCAAAGGTCGGGTCACAACCGATCACCTTCCCTTTCTGCATACCTGCCATTAAGCCAAATACACCCAGCAATTCGGTCGAACCAGCGGTAATAATTATCTGATCCGGCGATAGCCCCTCATACTCAGCGATCTGCTTGGTCAGCTTTGTGATGGCTGGCCTGGGATAGCGATTGCCCGAGTCAATTGCCTCGATTATTGCCTGCCTGGCTTTGTCCGAAGGACCATATGGATTCTCATTCGAATTCAGCTTTACAAGCGGATTATCAGGATTACCGACGACTGCCAGTTCCTGTTGAAGCTCGTTTTCACGCCATTGTCCGACAACTTTGGATACCCCCATCAGGGGTAAGGCGGCAGAGGCGAAAAGGCCTCCCTTCAATATCGATCTTCGAGATAGTCCCATATGTAGAATTTAACCTTATCAAATTAGAGAATTAATCAGAGACGAGACCGCTTTCAGCGACTAGCAGGAGAAACGCCAGCTGTGTAGCCCGATATCCTTCATCGTCCAGCCACCACTCATCGAGCGAATGCGCTTTGCCTCCCTTACCCCCTTGCCCTATTGTCACTGCCGGAATACCCAGTGAGATCGGGATATTCGAATTGGTACTGCCTCGCGTCAGTTTAGGGACCTTGCCAATAAACGCAGTAGAAGCCATGGCTCGCTGGATCAGCGGGAGGTTTTCAGAGAGTTCACCAGACGGGCGATTGCCGATCATTTCAATCTCAAGTGTAAGCGTATCACCAAGGCTGGAGTTTGAGTTATGCTCATAAAGCGCATCATACATAGCTCCGGTAAACATCGCATCAAGGCTATCCAGCCTTTCTGGACTTATGGACCTCATATCGACTTCCATCCATGACTCAAACGGAATGGAGTTAACTGAAGTCCCGCCGCCGATACGACCTACATTGTAGCTGGTCCGAGGCCCGTGACTTGTGAGAGTCCTTGCTGCAGTTTCAAAATTGTCAATCGCCGATGCCAGTGCATGGTGTGGGTTGACCATCCCGAAAGCACCCCATGAATGACCTCCGGGCCCATGAAATGTGACTTTATACCTATAAGATCCCAGGCCCTGGTTGCTGATCCGTCCGATGCCGCCACCGTCAATGGAGATCCAGGAGTCGATATTGGGTCCCTCGTCTGTAAACAAATACTTTACCCCCCTTAAATCCCCCAATCCCTCTTCACCTACAGAACCAATAAAAAGTACATTGGCTTTCAGGTCAACTCTCGATGACCGCATTGCCCTTGCAATTGACAGGATCATGGCAAGGCCCCGCGTATTATCAGCAATTCCAGGAGCAAAAAGTGTGTCTCCTCGTTCACTGACATCCACATCAGTGCCTTTTGGAAAGACTGTATCGAGATGGGCATCCAGGCCGACTGTCCGCCCACCACTACGCCCCTTCAAAAGACCGATTACATTCCCAACATTGTCCATCCACACCGAGTCAACTCCGGTCTTTCTCAGAAGGTCCTCATACAACAGAGCTCTGCTCCTTTCTCCGAATGGCGGGGCAGGCACTTCTGTCAACATGATCAATTGCTCGCGTGCCTTTGGTGCATCCTCCTCAATATCGGCAAACGCTGCAATGATCTCAGGATGTGCAACCAGCTTGCGGATCTCTAGCTGATACTCCTTTTCAATAGGCCTGTTGTCCTGACTGTCAATATGTTGCGACAGGCCCAAACCCAAAAGAATCAGAACAAAAATGCGATAGAACATCCCTCAAAATAATGTAGACTTTCCAGTACTCCAATGATCTGACAACTACATAGCAAAATGGTTCTCTCAAAAGCCGACTACTCCATTTGAAGAGTAATGCGGGAAATTGTGCGATGTCATCATTTATTTTTTCAATCTTGTGGTGTGAAAACGATGTGCCGATGAAGTTTCCCCACGCCATCCCTGTTAAAGACATTGCGACACGGTTCAACGCCGAGATTATTGGCGACGGCAGTATTGACGCAACAGGGATCAACGAAATCCATAAAGTCGAAAAGGGCGACATTACGTTTTCCGATATCGAAAAGTACTACAAGAAAGCCCTCGAGTCCGAGGCGACAATCATTATACTTAACAAGCCTGCTGAATGTCCTGATGGCAAAGTGATCCTGGTTCACGAAGAGCCGTTTGAGATCTACGAAGCATTGGTAAGTGAGTTTCGCCCGTTCAGACCGGTGACTACTTTGATCGATGAGTCGGCGCAGATTCATCCAACTGCGGTAATCGAGCCAAATGTTGTAATCGGTCCTGATGTCATCATC
>Ga0102946_1000349_pt1 | contig 16081 bp, 11 predicted proteins | sample SalPon2A_A_D1_MG_FD_78209 | JGI IMG/M metagenome (GOLD analysis project Ga0102946, IMG submission 78209) | Soil microbial communities from South San Francisco under conditions of wetland restoration - Salt Pond MetaG R2A_A_D1_MG | ecosystem: Environmental > Terrestrial > Soil > Wetlands | place... | reverse complement strand
GTACAGTAGTCGCGACGATCTCTCAAAGGCTGCCGAAGATCGTGTGGCTGAAGACATACGCCTGCTTGATGCATATGTCTGGGGTGATCATGCCGTTGGAAACAGCTACCTCAACTGGCGATTAGGTAGTCAGGTGGTGAGCTGGGGTGAATCAACTTTCATCCAGGGTGGCATCAACGTGATCAACCCGGTGGATGTTTCCAAACTCAGGCTGGCTGGCTCCGAGCTTAAAGAAGCTTTTGAGGGCATCAACATGATATGGGCCACCATCGACCTTGGCACAGCCTTCGCGGTCGAAGCGCTGTACATGTTCGAGTACGAGGAAATCATTCCCGACCCGGCGGGCACATATTGGTCAACCAATGATATTGCGACACCTGGCGCCAGTTATGGCATGCTGAATTTCGGTACATTGCCCCAGCCGGTTCTCAATCCGGACCTTTATTCCTCGGTTTGCGAGCAGGGCAATTTCGGAGCTTCTGATATCGGATTGCCAACGCAACTGGTTGTCGCAGGTTGTTCGTCTTCAATACCGCGAATCGAATCTGATTTGCCGAGTGACAGCGGTCAGTACGGCGTTGCCTTCCGTTATTTCGCTGAGCAACTCAACGGCACGGAATTTGGTTTTTATTATTTGAATTACCACAGCCGACTGCCATTGATCAGCGGCTTTGCCCTGACGGCCGTTCCACAGACAGGCAGTCCTGTTGCGCTCCGTTATTTTACCGAGTATCCGGAGGACATCGATCTTTACGGCTTGAGTTTCAACAGCAACGTTGGAACCTGGTCACTGGCTGGCGAGATCAGCTACCGTCCGGACACGCCTTTGCAGATTGATGACGTGGAAATCCTGTTTGGTGGTCTGACGCCGCTCAATCCCCTGACTCCGGCGCCGGTTTTGCGTTTCCAGAGTCAGCTGGGTGAATTTGCTCCTGGCGAACGCATCACAGGGTTCGAAAATCACAGCATGTACCAGGCTCAGGCAACACTGACCAAGTTGTTTGGTCCGAACAATCCGCTGAAAGCGAACCAGATCGCATTCGTCGTAGAAGCCGGCGTCAACCACATCAGCGATCTTCCTGATAAGGACTTCCTGCGCTTTAACGGCGATGGCACCGACACGGGTGGCGGTCCGGATTTCCTGACCGGGGATTTCCGCAACCCCCAGACAGAACCGGCGGGTTTTGCTGATGACACCAGTTGGGGTTATCGTCTGCTGGCTCGGGCAACATACAATGATGCAATCGGGTCGTGGACAGTCAGCCCACGCATTGGCTGGAGCCAGGACGTTGATGGCACCACTCCGGGCCCCGGAGGTTCATTCATCGACGGTCGCAAACAGCTGACGCTGGGACTTGGCTTCGACTATCTCAATGAATGGAATATCGATATTGCCTACACCGATTACTCAGGTGGTGGACGATACAATGAACTTCGAGACCGAGATTTCATCTCAGCGAGTGTAAGCTACTCATTCTGATTTCCGGAGGAATTCCACAAATGCGGAAAGTTATAAAGACTTTTTCATATGGCGCACTTGCAAGTGCGCTGACATTTACAGCCTTTCAGGCGCTTGCCGGCCCGAAGCCTGATGAGATCGGTCGTCTGACAGATGACCTGACGCCCATGGGTTCAGAACGCGCGGGCAACGCTGAAGGCACCATTCCTGCCTGGACGGGTGGAATTACCACGCCTCCGGCTGAATACAAGCCCGGTGATCACCACCAGGATCCGTTTGCTGATGATGAACCGCTGTTCCGAATTGATGGCAGCAATTACCAGCAGTACGCGGACCAGCTCAGCGTCGGTCAGAAAGCGACCCTGGAGAAGTATTCAGACACGTACTACATGGACGTCTATCCCAGTCGTCGCAGCGTATCGTTTCCGCAACGTGTCTATGACATGACCATTGAGAATGGAAAAACAGCGACACTGGCCGAAAACGGCGAAGGTGTTCTGAACGCAGCTGAAGGTTTTCCATTTCCCTTTCCGGAAAATGCCTATGAGCTGATGTGGAATCACAAGCTCAAGTACAAGGGCACCGGTGGCGTTCGTTACAACAACCAGATCGCACCAACACCCGACGGCAATTTCTCCGTTACGGTGATCCGCGAAGAACTTCTGGGCCTCTACTATAAGGAAGGCGTCACGCTTGAAGACATCAACAACGTCCTGTTGTATTTCTTCCAGGAAGTGGAATCGCCCGCGCGCCTTGCAGGAAATATCCTGCTGGTGCACGAGACGCTAAACCAGATTGAATTACCTCGCCAGGCATGGATTTATAACCCCGGTCAACGGCGTGTAAGGCGTGCGCCGAACGTGGCTTATGACAACCCCGGCACCGCCTCAGATGGTCTGCGCACCAACGACATGACCGATATGTTCAACGGCGCAATGGACCGCTTTAACTGGTCAGTGGTCGGCAAGCGGGAAATGTACGTTCCCTACAATTCTTACAAGGCCCACCAGGCTGGCATCGAATATGATGACTTCATTCGTCCCGGCCATCTCAATCCGGAGCTGATGCGTTTCGAGTTGCATCGTGTCTGGGTGATCGAGGCGACACTGAAAGAAGGAATGCGTCACATCAACCCGCGTCGTACTTATTACCTTGATGAAGACAGTTATCAGATCGTCCTGACTGATCACTATGATGCGCGCGATCAGTTGTGGCGTGCTTCGGAAGGGCACGGGATCAACTACTATGATGTGCCAACCTTCTGGACAACCATTGAGTCTCATTACGATCTTCAATCAGGTCGATATGTGGCGCAGGGCTTTGACAACCTGTTGCCCGTAAACACCTTTAACGTTGATCTGGAAGCTTCACAGTTCACGCCCCAGGCCCTGCGTACGCGCGGCCGGCGTTAATCTGAAGATTATCCAGGAATGAATTTTGGGAATATCAAGCAGTGGGGACTTTTGTCCGCGCTGCTTGCTGTTCCCTTCCTGCTTTGTGCACAGGAGTCTGTTCAGACCCAGGATATCGAGTACGCGGAGCTCAAAAGGCTGGCAACCGGATCCCTGTTGCTTGACGTTACCAGAAGGCCCGATGGAAGCCTGGTCGCTGTCGGCGAACGTGGTCACGTTATTCTTTCTGATGATGGTGAAGACTGGCGCCAGGCTGAGGTGGTTCCCACCCGCTCCACGTTAACAGCGGTCACATCGGTTGGTGACAGGTTATGGGCGGCAGGACATGACACTGTAATTATCACCAGTGGAGATGGAGGCCTGACCTGGACCCGTCAGTATTTTGACCCGGAACGTTTGCAGGCGGTGATGGACATTCATTTCACCGATGAAAGCAATGGCGTGGCAATGGGTGCCTATGGGCTGTATCTCGTCACCGAAGATGGCGGCGAAAACTGGGAGGATGAATCGGTTGATTACGAAAATGAATACCACCTTAACAGCCTGATCCTGTTTGAAGATGGTCGTCGCATGATTGCTGGGGAAGCGGGTTTTTCGTATCGAAGTTTCGATGATGGCATGACCTGGGAGCCGCTGGACCTTCCGTACCAGGGGTCGATGTGGGGGGCTCAGAAAAGCGCCGATGACTGCATCCTTTTCTTCGGGTTGCGTGGACATATTCTGGAATCGTGTGACTTTGGTGATACCTGGGAAGAGCTGAACGCAGCCACCATGACCAGTCTTTCGGCTGCTGCCGAACATCAGGGAAGAACCGTGATCGTTGGTAACAGCGGGGTGATACTGATCCGTAACGAGTCCGGTGAATTTTCTGTGTATACCCATTCCAGTGGTGTCGACTTTGCATCGATCGTGTCACTTGATGACGGTGATTTCTTGCTGGTGGGAGAAGACGGTGTTCACCGTTTTCCCGAGAACTCCGGTACTGCTGACCAGGAGGGCACTCCGCCATGAGCGCAACCCGCTCCGAAGCCCCCGAGAGGCAAGGCGCACTGCATAAGCTCGCAACTTTCCTGATTAATTACCGCTACGCAGTGGCGAGCATTTTTGTCGTGGTCACCATTGCAATGATGTTTGCAATGGCCCAGTTGCGTATCGAAACCGGGTTTAAGAAACAGCTGCCACTTGAGCACGAGTATATGCAGACTTTTCTCGAGTACGAGAAGAGTTTCGGCGGCGCCAACAGGATTCTGGTTGCCCTGGTGGCTCGAGATGGTGACATGTTCTCAAGGCCTTTCTTTGAGAATTTTGAACAGATCTCAGACCAGGTTTTCTTTATTCCGGGTGTTGACCGGGCCAGTGTCCGCTCAATTTTTACACCCAATGTTCGCTTTGTGGAAATCGTTGAGGATGGCTTTGCCGGTGGCAATGTCATTCCGTCCGATTTCGCACCCACTGAAGAAATGTTCGAACGGGTTCGGGCAAACATCATCAAGTCAGGAGAAGTGGGGCGCCTGGTTTCAGGTGATTTTACCGGGGCCATGGTCTGGGCCAACCTGCTTGAAGAAAACCCTGAAACCGGTGAAAAGCTGGATTATCGCCAGGTTGCTGCAGAACTGGAGAATATCCGGGCCCAGTACGAGAATGATAATTACTCCGTCCATATCATCGGTTTTGCCAAGATTGTGGGTGATATTTCGGACGGAGCCAGGGACGTCCTGTGGTTCTTCCTGATCGCTCTGGGAATCACGGCGGTTCTTCTTTACCTGTACTCGCGTTCCGGCTGGTTAACTGCCTTGCCGCTGGCATGTTCACTGGTTGCGGTTATCTGGCAGATGGGTACGCTCAGCCTGCTTGGATACAGCCTTGATCCGATGAACATCCTCACACCGTTCCTGGTATTCGCCATCGGGGTGAGTCATGGCGTGCAGAAGATCAGCGCCTGGGTGGTAGAAAAAGAATTCGCAGGTACCACGCCGGATGAGTGGGCGCGTCAGGGTGTGGTCGATTTTTCGACCATTCCACGCCGATCGGCCATGCACGCTTCGCGTGAAACGGTTAAGAAGCTTCTGGCGCCGGGCATCATCGCATTGATTTCGGATACGATCGGATTCCTGACCATTCTGTTCATCAAGATCAGGATCATCCAGGAACTTGCCATTACGGCCAGCGTGGGTGTGGCGGTCATTATTCTGACCAACCTTATTCTGCTTCCTGTGCTGCTTTCATGGGTACGGTTGCCCAAGGGAGAATCATTCCGTGCCCAGGTGATTCGCAGCACGCAGGTGGCTGCTGGATTTTGGAATTTCCTGGCCAATTTCACCAAGCCAAAACAGGCAGGCGTGGCACTGGGTATTGCTGCAGTGCTGCTTGTGGTCGGAATCTGGAAAAGCCAGGACATGAAGATTGGCGATTCGGAAGTCGGCGTGCCTGAGTTGCGGCCTGATTCCCGCTATAACCAGGATGCCGTTCTGATTTCGGAGAAATTCTCCCTTGGTGTGGATGTGATCACCATTGTCGCCGAAACGGTGCCTAATGCCTGTACAGAAAACTACCAGGTGATGGAGAACATTGACCGTTTCGCCTGGCACCTTGCCAATGTCGAAGGGGTCCAGAAAGTCATTACGCTGCCGATGGTGGCCAAAATCATGAATGCCGGCTGGAATGAAGGCAACGTCAAGTGGCGGATGCTTCCTAGTGACAAGTACCTGCTTCGCCAGGCACTCAACAATGTCGATACAGACACAGGACTGCTTAATCGCGACTGCAGTGCGATACCGGTCATGGTCTTCACTTCCGATCATCGGGCTGAAACCATCAGCCGGGTTGTCGACAGGGTCAAGGGGTTGCGTGGTGAACTCAGCCTTGGTGAGGTTGAATATCACCTCCACAGTGAAGAGCTTGAACAGTTGTCCATGGACGAAGAGGTGACGCCCGAACGTCTCAAGTTCCGCCTTGCCAGCGGCAATGTGGGTGTCATGGCTGCCACGAATGAAGATGTGGCGGCGGCCGAGAAGCCTATGCTGGCCCTCGTCTTCGGGTCGATTATCCTGTTGTGTCTCATCACTTTCCGGTCAATCAAGTCAACATTGTGTATTGTTTTGCCGCTGGTGCTGATTGCGATCCTGGCGGAGGCTCTGATGGCGGTTTATGGCATCGGGCTCAAGGTCAACACCCTGCCGGTGGTTGCTCTGGGTGTTGGTATTGGTGTCGATTACGGAATCTATATCTACAGCAAGCTTCATGGCCTGCTTAAGGAAGGCTATTCGTTGCATGAAGCCTACTATCGAACCTTAAGGCTAACCGGTCGTGCGGTCATCTTTACCGGCTTTACCCTTGGCGCAGGTGTCGGTACCTGGTTGTTCTCGTCGCTTCAGTTCCAGGCTGACATGGGCTTCCTGCTGGCATTTATCTTCCTTGCGAACATGGTTGCTGCCATTGTGCTGATTCCGGCCCTGGTGCGCTGGTTGATGCTCAGGGACGAACCTGACATGGCAGTGAAACCCACTAAATGAGTACGCTTGATGATCAACACATTCGCGGCCTGCTGGCCGCGGTCCGGGACGAATACCTGGAAACAGACATTGTCAGCGCGGGCCATGTTCGGGGCATTGGAGTTGATGAACAGAATGTCGCGGTAGACCTGCGCCTCCCTTATCCGGCCGATGGCCTGCGAGACACGATCGTTGCCCAGGTAAAGGAATCTTTGAAGAGTGACCCGGGCATTGACAGCGTGGTGGTCAACTTTGACTGGAAGGTTGTTGCGCGCAAAGTTCAGGGAGAGCTCAAACCACTCGATCAGATCAGGAACATCATTGCAGTGGCATCCGGAAAAGGCGGTGTTGGTAAATCGACAACCGCGGTCAACCTGGCCCTGGCCCTGGCTGCCGATGGCGCTCGAGTCGGAATTCTGGACGCTGATATCTACGGTCCAAGTATCCCGACGATGCTTGGTGCAAAAGGTCGTCCTGATACTGCTGACAAGAGAATCATTCCAAAACAGGCTCATGGGCTTCAGCTGATGTCGATGGGCTTCCTGGTAGAAGACGAGACGCCAATGGTGTGGCGCGGGCCGATGGTGACATCGGCACTTCAACAATTACTGGGTGAGACCAACTGGGAAAATCTCGATTTCCTGGTGATAGACCTGCCGCCAGGGACCGGTGATATTCAACTGACACTGGTTCAGAAAGTGCCAGTGGCGGGCGCAGTGGTTGTTACCACCCCCCAGGACATTGCACTTCAGGATGCGCGCAAGGCATACCAGATGTTCAAAAAACTCGAGCTGACGGTTCTTGGTGTGGTGGAAAACATGAGCACGCATATCTGTTCCGAGTGCGGTCACGAGGAAGCTATTTTTGGCTCAGGCGGGGCGGCCAGCATGTCTGACCAGTACCAAATACCCTTGCTTGGAAAACTGCCCCTGGCTGCCAGTATTCGATCTGATGTTGATTCCGGCAATCCCAGTGTTGTGTCAGATCCGGATGGGGACATCGCAAGTGCTTACATGGAGTTTGCCCGCAGCACGGCTGCACAGCTTTCCAGGCAGCCAAGAAATCTTAAAATGGACTTACCGGAAATCAAGCTGCAAAGCAGCTAGAACGTCTTCTGATCCAATCAGCCTTTAAGGCTGGTGATTCCAGGCAAAAACATCTCGGCAACAATCAGGCCTGATCCTCCTGCACTATACCTGGCGCGTCGCGCCCACATCGGCCTGCCCGATAAAGCTTCAAGCGGCGTTGGGAGTTCCGGAGACTGCAACAGTGCGTACTCGAATTCGCCACGCCTGACATCAGAGTTTTTATGAAGAAACTCACCCAACGGGTCACCGCCGAGTTGGCGCAGCGCAGGAAGTGCGATGAGCGCTGAATTCGGGATATGCGATTCTGCGTAGATGCAGGGCACAGTTCCACTCCACAAAATCACGCGCCTGATATTCAGTTCATTCACCATCAGGCCGGGACCGCTGCATTGCTCAAGCAGCTGCAGGCCGAAGGCAGCCTGCGATGACTCTTTCATTCGAATGGTCAGCACGTCCCGATATCTGAGCCACCCCAGAAGTGTGGAATCGGGTTGATGCACTTCATGGACCGGCGAGGCAAGCCATTCGAGCTCGGGTTGTGGCAAATCAAATTCTACAGACATCAAAATCGGGTCACTGACGCAAGGGAGTGCGCAGTTTACCTGAATCACCTGTTTGATAAGCAGCCATCTGAAGTTTCACTCCATTGAAGCCACAGATTCAGTGCTTGAAAAGCGTTGATGTTACGCGTACATTCAACTTATGAATCCGATTCACCTGACAACAGATTTGCCAATTGCAATACGTCTGCGTCGACGCTTTTCCGACATTCGGGCCGGGTGACTGTGCAGTTCTGATTCAACAAATCAAATACGCGAGAAACCCAGCCAAGAGCTGGGTTTCTTGGTTTTAAGGATGTGATTCTGGAGTGCCGCAAGTGAGAAATATGGAAACACAAAGCAAGAACGGTCTTCCCTGCCATTTTTTAAGCACTGAAGACTGGTCGCATCAACAACTTGCTGATTTGCTGGAATTAGCGGCAAGACTCAAGAGGGACCCGATCCGCAGCGATCTGAAGGGAAAATCGATTGCATTGCTGTTTCTCAATCCTTCCCTGCGTACGCGAACATCATTCGAACTGGGCATGAGTCAGCTTGGAGGCAAGGCCATCGTGCTGCAGCCGGGTAAGGATGCGTGGGGCATCGAGTTCGAACCTGGCGTGGTCATGGATGGCGACGCTGAGGAACACATCAGTGAAGTAGCGGGCGTGCTGTCGCGGTATTGCGACCTGATCGCCTTGCGGGCCTTTCCGCTTTTTAGTGACTGGAGCGTTGATCGACAGGACAAAGTCATAAATTCCCTGGCACAGCACGCCAGTGTTCCGGTCATCAACATGGAGACCATCGTTCACCCGTGCCAGGAACTGGCCCTGATGCAAACCTTGCATGAGCAGCTGGGAACGGTGGCGTCAAAAAAGTTTGTGCTTACCTGGACGTGGCATCCCAGGCCATTGAACACGGCTGTGGCCAATTCCGCTTTGCTGATTGCCAGCAAGTTTGGAATGGATGTCACCTTGCTGTGCCCCGAAGAGGCATACCGCCTGGACCCTCACTATGAAACAACAGCACGAAAGTACGCTGAAGATTCAGGAGGTTCGCTGACAGTGACACACGATATCGAGTCAGCATACCAGGATGCCGATGTCGTTTATGCCAAGAGCTGGGGTTCACTGGAACACTATGGTCGTGTCGAGGAAGAATGGGCGCTTCGAAAGAATTATCGTCACTTCATTGTCGATGAGCAGAAAATGGCGCTGACAGCGAATGCAAAATTCAGTCATTGCCTGCCCCTGCGGCGCAACATCAAGGCAACCGATGCCGTCATGGACTCAGAAAATTGCGTCGCCATCGATGAAGCGGAAAACAGGTTACATGTTCAAAAAGCCATCATGCTGTCGTTGCTTGGAAAAGCCGGGATGGATTCAACACAGGAGTCGGGGTCTTGAGTGAGAAAATTGTTCTGGCGTTTTCCGGTGGTCTGGATACCAGCTACTGTGTTCTCGATCTCGCAGCCCAGGGTTATGAGGTTCACACGGCCTTCGTGGACACAGGCGGGATGGATGCTGAAGCCAGGCAGTCGATTGCACGAAAAGCCCTGAAGCTTGGTGCGGTGCAGCATCATGAACTTGACGTTTCGCACCAGATCTGGAGTGAATTCGTGGTGCCACTGGTCTGGAGCCATGCGCGCGTGCGCGGCGAGTATCCGCTGCTTTGTTCAGACCGTTACCTGATTGTCAGGCATTGTCTTGAGCTATGCGATGAACTGGGCACCCGTCATTTTGCGCACGGTTGTACCGGCATGGGTAATGACCAGATGCGTTTTGACCAGACAGTGCGAAGCCTGGGTGATTATGAATTGCATGCACCCATCAGGGACCTTCAGTCGCGCGTCGTTGCAGTGCGAGATCATGAAATCGAAACGATGGAGCAGGCCGGTTTCACCGTGAACGACTCCAGCAGTCGGTATTCGATCAATGAAAATATCCTGGGTGTCACGATTTCAGGCAGCGAAATTGACGAATACTGCGCGCCCGATGAGGATGCCTGGTTGATTACAGGAGATCGGGCCGACTGGCCTGCTGAGCCACTCGATCTGACCATCGGCTTTGAACAGGGCATTGCTGTTTCCATTGATGGAGAGGAAATGACCGGGCCGGCACTTCTGGGGTCATTGAATGACCGATTGGGTCAATATGGTATTGGCCGGCACATCTACACGGGAGATGTCACGATTGGCCTCAAAGGCAGAATCGCATTTGAGTGCCCGGGCATCGATGGCCTGCTGGTTGCGCACCAGGCTTTGGAAGATGTCGTCAACACACGCTTTCAGAATCAGTTTCGCGAGGTCATCTCCGCGCGCTGGGCCGAGCTCGTGTATTCAGGCTTTTTCTTTGAGCCCCAGAAGAAAGACCTGGAAGCCTACCTTGCCAGCTCACAGGATTACGTGACAGGCACCGTGCGTATGCAGAGCCAGGGTGGGCACCTGCTGGCGACAGCGATAGAGTCTGATTTTCGCATTCATAATCCGGACGCAGTTTATGCGCAGCGTTCTGACTGGTCTCCCGAGGAAGCTGTCGGCTTCATCAAGCTGACAGGCCAGAGCTCCACCCTTGCCAACCGTGTCAGGAGCCAGAAACCGTGATGTGCAGTCAATTTTTCAGCTCGTGGAGAGGTTGGTGATGGAGCGTGTCATCAACCACCTGCAGCACCTGGTTGGTTTCGATACCCAAAACCCGCCGCGGGATATTTCTGCTGATAGCGGGATTTTTTCTTACATGCGTTCGATTCTGGATGGGCACTTTACGACCCGAATATGGGATCATGGTGACGGCCACGTCAGTTTTCTTGCCTGCAGGGGCAAGCCGCGCATTCTTTTTAATGTTCACCTGGACACAGTGCCCATTGGAGAAGGCTGGCACGGCGAACCACTGAAGCTGGCCCTTCGTGATGACAAGGCATTTGCTCGAGGCGCTTGCGATATCAAGGGTGCTGCAGCATGCCTGCTTGCAATCGCAGAGCAGGTTCCTGAGCACATGGCAATGTTGTTTACCACTGATGAGGAAGGGGCAGGCGGTTGTTGTGTCCGACGATTCCTTGAATCAGGTCAGGGTGGGGATTTTGAACAGGTCATCGTCGCTGAACCCACCGGGTGCAAAGCCATACTCGGCCACCGCGGTTATGTATCCATCAAAGCATGGTTCATCGGTGAGCCCGGGCATTCCTCGGAAGCCCGTACCCTTGAGGACAATGCCATACATCAGTTCACGCGCTGGGCAGCGGCCGGTCTGGAGCTTGCGGAGTCTTTAAAGTCTTCCATCAGTGACCCTGGAACCTGTCTCAACATCGGACTGGTTGAGGGTGGCACCAAGAGCAATGTCATTGCCGGGAAAGTCTTTGCCCATGCCAGTGCACGATTAAAGCCAGGCGCATCCAACAAGGCATTCGTCAATCAGCTGGTTCAATGTGCACCCCAGGGCGCACAAGTGAACTGGGAAGTCCCGTTTACCGGAGAACCACTTCCAGCAGACGGACAGAACTCAGACAAAGCAAAAGCCTTCGCAGAATCGATGCAACTTGAACTGGGTGACCCTGTCGATTTCTGGACCGAAGCGTCGATATTTTCTGAATTCGGGCTGCCGGCCCTGGTGCTTGGGCCGGGGCATATTGAACAGGCACATGTGGCTGATGAGTGGGTATCACTGAATCAGCTTTCCCATGCCCATCAAATTTACAAGCGAATAATCCGGCTCGACCATGGAGGGCCGTCATCGAACAGAGCGGCACAAGAACTATGAATGAAACCACCAATCCTGATCGGACATCCCGGTCACTCAGAAAAGTTGTCAGCCAGGTTCTTAACCAACTGGGTACATCCAAGGAAGCGCGCTACTATCTGAATCAGTTCAGTGCAGCTGACTCGATGCGTTTTGCCGTCATCAAGATCGGTGGCGCTGTGCTGGATGAGCAGCTCGACTTGCTGGCAGAAGCCCTGGCGCTATTGCACGATCTTGGCCTGATGCCCATTTTGGTTCACGGCGCCGGTCCGCAGTTGGACCGGGCGTTGGTGGATGCTGATATTGAAACCGTCAAGCGCGACGGATTGCGAGTAACCACTCCGGAAGTCATGGAAGTGGTCCGGCCCATGGTCTATCGAATCAATCGCCGCCTGGTGCATGCGCTACAAAAACAGGGCGTGATGGCGCAGGGAATTCAGCATGGCGTTTTTCAATGTGAGTTTCTCGATGAATCCCGCTACGGTTTGGTCGGGGAAGTTCAAAAGGTGGATCTGGAAGCCCTGCGTGATGTGGTTCAGTCAGGCGCCTTGCCCGTGGTGGCATGCCTGGGAGAAAACGCCAGCGGCCAGGTGATGAATATCAATGCGGATTTTGCTGCACGTGAAATTGTCTGGCAGGTTCGTCCCCACAAGATTATTTTCCTGACAGCCAATGGTGGCTTGCTGGACGCGGTGGGCCGCGTGATCACTGCCATCAGCCTGCGAAACGATCTGGAATACCTGCGCTCACAGGACTGGGTGCATTCCGGCATGTTGCTGAAACTTGATCAGATTGCCCAGATGCTTTCGAAATTGCCCGAAACAGCGTCCGTCTCGATTACGTCAGTGGATAACCTGGCCACCGAACTCTTTACTCACCGCGGCGCCGGCACCCTGGTACGACAAGGTGAACAGGTACTGGTGGAAGATAAAATTGATGCGTCGCTGATCCCTGAACTGACTGACCTGCTTGAAAACAGCTTTCATCGGAAAATGGGGTCAGGCTTTTTTGACCAGGACGACCTCGAGTGCCTGATTCGAAGCGAATCGAATGGCGCAATCGCAATCGTTCGCAAGGGCGTCAACGGCTTGCCTTACCTGGACAAGTTTGCCGTAACCCCCAAAGCGCAGGGCGCCGGTCTGGGTTCATCGGTCTGGCAAACCCTGATCCATCGATATCCAAAACTGTACTGGCGTTCGCGAACCGGCAATACCCTCACCCGCTGGTATTACGAGCAGGCGGATACCCATTTTTCAAGTGAACAGTGGATTGCCTTCAGCCGTGGACTGACAGACATGAATGAGATCGAGGCATGCCGGGATGACTGTTTTGATCGCCCGGAGAGCTGGTTGCCAAGAGGCTCCGGGCGATCCGGAAAAAGCCTATGAATCGAATCGTCGTCATCGGGGGTCGCGGCTACACCGGGAATGAACTTGTCCCGCTATTGTGGCGACACCCTGAGTTCGACCTGGTTGCCATTGGCTCAAGGTCGGCTTCCGGTGAGTCCGTTGCCGGGCAGATCGGTGGGATGGACGATTGTTCGCTTTCGTTTTCGTCAATCCTGCCTGCCGATATCGTCGAATATCCCGCAGATGCTTATGTGCTGGCACTGCCCAATGGGCATGCTGCCCGGTATGTTGCCGCTATTGATCAGGCTCACAAGCATGCAATCATCGTTGATCTGAGCGCTGATTATCGTTTTGATTCAACATGGACTTATGGATTGCCCGAGATGCCGGGCCAGTCGCAACCGGGAGCGAGAAGGATTGCAAACCCCGGATGCTATGCAACAGCATTTCAACTGCTGCTTGCACCCCTGATCAATGAGTTTGCAGGCACCCCGGTGGGTTTTGGTGTTTCGGGATACAGTGGTGCAGGCCGCACACCCAGTCGAAGAAATAATACAGAAGCATTGCAGGATAACCTCATGCCGTACTCCCTCATAGATCATATTCACGAGAAAGAAGTGAGTCACCAAATGGGGCGATCAGTAAGGTTCCTCCCTCATGTGGCATCGTTCTTTCGCGGCATCAGCCTGACGGGGGCTTTCGAACTTCAGCAGCCTGTCGAAGAAACTGCCTTGCTGGAAAAATACCAGGCGTTCTACAAGGACAGTGAGCTGGTCGAAGTTCAAGCCGGGATTCCGGAGGTCGCAGAAATTGTGGGCCGGCATGGCGCGCTGATCGGTGGGTTTACAGTAAGCCAGTCTCAGCCAGGCGCAGTCAGCATGGTCTGCGTGCTGGACAATCTGCTCAAGGGTGCCGCCACGCAGGCGATGCAAAATCTGAATCTCGCGTTCGGGCTGGATCAACACCTGGGAATACCGTTATGACTAATCCAATATGGCATTCCGGATCGGAACATGATGAAGACAAGCAGGTCATGGAGTTCCTCGCCGGCGAGGATGTCATCCTTGACCAGGCGCTTTTTCCGTTTGACGTTCTTGCCACCCAGGCCCATGTGAACGGGCTGGCCCGTATCGGGGTGCTTTCAGATGACGATGCCAGTCAGCTGGTTCAGTGGCTGGATGAATTGGCGGAACAGTTTCGACTTGGTGACTTTGTGCTTGATGCGCGCTTTGAGGATGGCCATTCAGCCATCGAATATTTTCTCAGCCAGCGATCTTCATCACTTGGGGGCAAGGTGCACACGGGTCGAAGTCGGAATGACCAGGTGCAAGTGGCCGTCCGATTGTATTTGAAGCATTCGCTGGCTGAAATGCAGACACAGACCGCAGAGATTGCACAGGCCTGCCTGAAGCGTGCCAGTCAGGACAAGGATGTTGCCATGCCTGGCTATACCCACCTGCAACCTGCGGTCCCCTCCAGCGTGGGAATGTGGATGGCCGGTTTTGCAGAAGCGTTCACGGATGATCTTGAGTTTGCTGTTGCCACTGCCAAGGCGCTTGATTGCAATCCCCTGGGAACTGCGGCCGGCTACGGTGTCAATCTTCCGCTTGACCGGGACGGTGTCAGCACGGAACTGGGGTTTTCGCGGACACAGATTAACCCGGTCAATGTACAAAACAGTCGCGGTAAATTTGAAGTCATGGCTCTGCAGGTGGCAGGCCATGTGCTGAGAGACGTCCAGCGTTTGGCATGGGACCTGAGCCTGTTTGCGAGTGCCGAGTTCGGTTTTGTAAACCTGCCTGAAAAGTTCACCACCGGATCATCGATCATGCCAAACAAGAAGAATCCTGACGTGGTGGAACTGTTGCGTGCGCGAGCCGCCGTTGTGGATGGGGCGGTTCATGAGATCCAGAGCATCCTGTCTTTGCCCTCCGGATATCATCGTGATTTGCAATTCACCAAGGCGCCGTTGCTGAGGGGAATCAGCGCGACCCTGCAAGCTCTATCCATTGTTCCGGGACTGATTTCAGGTATGAAGTTTGACAAGACACGGATGTCTGATGCGCTGACTGCCGATGCTTTTGCTACAGACATTACAGTTGAACTGGCTGTTGATGGTGTGCCGTTTCGTGAAGCCTATCGACGCACCAAGCAGCAAATTGACCAGATTGAAAAGGGCGATCCACAGGCCAGTCTTGCCCGGAGAGTGTCTCCTGGCGCGCATGCTGATCTGCAATTGGAAGTGATTGGTGAGCGGCTTCAAAAACTTCTTTTGAAAAATAATCAACAAAAGGGTTGACGTCTCAATCTTTACTCCTATAATGCGCTCCTCGCCTGATGGTTCTGAACCAATTTTGGGCGAGGAATTCGGGAAAGAAGTTTTTTTTCGTATTCGGGTAAATTTCCGCCCATTATGCGTTGACTGCAGTTTCGTTTGACGGTTATAATGGTCGGCCCGCCCAGCACCGGGTGGCGATTCCATTTGCGAATCCAACCGGCGCGGCGATCCGAGAGGGTTAAGCCGCGGTTGTTGTCGTGCGGGAAGTATTACGGGCAACCAACCACGATGCGTGGGAAGTAGCCAGCGGTCGGAAAGCGCGAAATGCGTTTTCGTCTTCGGACAACGACCCAGGCTTTTTCGTTATTACAGGTTTCACCCTCGGGTGAAAAAAGTGGCAACGAAAAACGTCTGAGTTCATTTACAAGATAAGGTAACTTGTGTGGGCGCTTGCGTCATGGAATTTGCCATGAAGAAAGCGACCATGCCCTGAATAAACTTGTCTTCGGACAAGAGTAATCGGGAGCACGGGTTAAGCTTTCAGCTATTAAGACTTAGATGTAAACGCCAGGGTTCGGCTTTATGCCGGCTTTGGTAAATCATCAAACCTTTATAAACTGAAGAGTTTGATCCTGGCTCAGATTGAACGCTGGCGGCATGCTTAACACATGCAAGTCGAACGGAAACAGGACGCTAGGATTCCTTCGGGATGACTTTGTCGCTGTCGAGTG
>Ga0102946_1000348_pt1 | contig 16090 bp, 13 predicted proteins | sample SalPon2A_A_D1_MG_FD_78209 | JGI IMG/M metagenome (GOLD analysis project Ga0102946, IMG submission 78209) | Soil microbial communities from South San Francisco under conditions of wetland restoration - Salt Pond MetaG R2A_A_D1_MG | ecosystem: Environmental > Terrestrial > Soil > Wetlands | place... | reverse complement strand
CCGACACCGTGACCGCCTGTGCTTGCGAAGCGAACCCGACGACCAGACACAAAGTGACCAGCGGCAGGGTTATCTTCAGCCACATCTTCATACATGCCTCCTTCCCGGAAAACCGAAACTGAGCGACAACAAAACACACAAAGCACACCGCATTTGAAGCCATACGTCTCCAACCAGGCGAGCTGAATCCACCCGTTGAAAAGTATGCGAATCAGTGAAAAACTCCGTAAAAAATCTCACGCATTGAAGGGCATAAAAGTCTTATCAATGTTTTGTTTCCTACAGACTTGATTGTGTAGGATCAGGGAGGGACCTGCTCCCTCGACAACGACAAAAAAACAAAAATAATGAGCACAACAACTGTTGAGAAATGCCAAAGTAAACACAAAGGCACTCACAGATAGAGATATATCAAGCATTTTTTGGATTGCAAGCGACACAAGCCATTAATAAACAAAAAGAATCTACAGAACAACACCTGATCAGTGGACTTCAGATAACTGAAGCGTTCGTAATCTTTAACTTATTTCGTTTTCGAAAAAAAAAGAGCCTGGCGAGGGCCAGGCTCTTTTTTTCATTTTTTGATTTCTGATCATACTCATACTCATACTCACATCGCCACATCTACTGCCCGGTAAATCAACAAAAAATGGCAGGCAAACCCGAACAGAATCAAAACATGAAACAGTTCGTGGAAGCTGAACCGGCCAGGGAAAAGAAGAGGCCGTTTGATGGCATAGACAATGCCGCCAATGGTGAAAAAAATTCCCCCTGCCACCAGGAGAGAGAGTTCTGCCAGGGTCATGGATGCAAACAAGCGATGCAAGGGGAGGATTGCCAGCCAGCCCATGACCAGATAGATTGCCGAATAGAGAACCCTGGATGCTCCGGGAAAACAGACCTGCGAGACAAACCCAAAAAGAACCAGGCCCCACTGAATGCCGATCATCGACCACCGCCAGGGGCCATCGAGATAAAAGAAACAAACCGGGGTGTAGGTTCCGGCGATCATAAAATAAATCGCCAATCGATCCATGCGATGCCACAGGTTATTATCATTCTCACTGATTTTGAAAGTATGGTGCAGGGTGCTTGCGGAGAACATGAAGACAACTGACAGACCGTAAATCAACACCACAAGCAGATGTGGCGTTGAATGGGCAGCTAGAATTATCAGTAGAACCGTTCCAGCAAGACCGGCAATCGATCCGAACAGGTGTGAATAGACATTAAATAGTTCTTCCCGCTTTCTAACCATGGCAAATCCTCCGCTGGCGTGGTATCCAATAGTGACTATTTTACGCTCGAAGCTCTGCCCTCGTGACCGGTATTACAAAACTATTACAGCTATTACAAAACTATTACAGACAGGGAAGAAAGTTCCCTTCTCCGTTACGAACCGGCATACACCTCCTCCCCGATTCCCGGCCAGACAGGTACCATTGCGATGGAAAAACAGTCCGATTGGCAGCGTCCCGACATCCTTTTACTGATCATGGCAGCTGCTGTTCCCATCAGCTTTTCCGCCTGGACCGCGCTGCTGAACAACTTTGCTATTGAGCGGATTGCCTTTACCGGCAAAGAGATGGGAATACTGCAGAGTTTACGGGAAGTTCCGGGATTTCTCGCTTTCGGTGTGGTCTTTCTGCTGCTGTTGATTCGTGAACAATCTCTGGCGATCATCGCGTTATTACTGCTTGGAATCGGGACCGCCCTGACCGGACTCTTCCCTTCTGTCCTCGGCCTCTACCTGACCACTGTTTTGATGTCGCTCGGTTTCCACTACTACGAAACCCTGCAGACTTCGCTGACCCTGCAATGGATTGAGCAGGAAAAAACGGCCGAGACGCTGGGCAGGATGATTGCTGTTGGATCGATGGCAGCCATCGTCACTTTCCTGTTGATCTGGCTGGCGGACAACCTGTTTCAATTGGATTATCGCTGGATATATCTCGGTTTTGGCGGCATGACCTGCCTGATGGCAGTTGCGGCCTGGACCCTGTTTCCAAAATTCCCTCAACACGCAGAACAGCACAAACATATGCTCGTCAGACGCCGCTACTGGCTTTACTACGCGCTGGTTTTCATGTCTGGCGCCAGACGCCAGATTTTTGTCGTTTTTGCCGGATTTTTGATGGTGGAAAAATTTTCTTACACGGTAAGCGAAATCGCACTGCTGTTTTTATTGAATGCCACAATGAATGTACTGTTTGCCAAAAAGATCGGAAGATTTATCAGCAAGGTGGGGGAACGAAAAGCTCTGCTCATCGAATACACGGGCCTGATTCTGGTTTTCTGCGGATACGCGCTCGTCAAGCAGGCAGAATTGGCGGCGGGGCTTTACGTTCTGGATCATCTGCTCTTTGCTATGGCGATCACCCTGAAAACCTACTTTCAGAAAATCGCTGCAGCGCAAGATATTGCTTCAACTGCAGGAGTCAGCTTCTCCATCAACCATATCGCGGCTGTCGTTATCCCGGCTGCGTTCGGCCTGCTCTGGCTGGCATCACCGGCGCTGGTTTTTTTCTGCGGAGCCGCTATGGCGCTGTTCTCTCTGCTGCTGGCACTGCTCATACCGGAGAACCCCGCGAGAGGGAGGGAGACGATTCTGAGCGTTAATCCTTAGATCGAGGGTTTGGCAGAAAGATTGCGAACAGAATAGCTGTCCCAGTCAAGGCTGCGGCACACAGATAGCTGGTGGTAAAACTGCCGCTCGCCTCGGCAATCAGTCCGGCGACTCCGGGACCGACGGTCTGCCCGACGGCAAAGAACAAGGTGACGATGGAAAAAGCCGCCGCAGCTTTGTTCAACCCCATATAGTCGGCCACCGCAGCTGCCATAATAGTCGGAATCGCAAAAGCAGCGATACCATAGAGAGCGACCGAGGCCATCAGTGCTGTAGTACCGACCCCGGACCCCGCCAGCAGATAAGCCAGTGTCTGCACGGTGAAGACCACTATCAGACCGGCTTTACGGCCTATTTTATCCGACAAGGTGCCGAACAACACCCCGGAAAACAAACCGAAAAAACCAACCCAGGACCAGAACATTCCGGCTGTCGATTCAGCAAAATTGAATTCCACCACCATTGTCGTAACGATAAAAGTTCCATAGACCATATAGGTTGCGCCGAAGATCAGGTACAACAGCCCCAGCCAGAGGATAATCTGGCCACCGTTGGACGGCTCCTGCACGCTCATTGTTTCAACGTCAAGAGCAACCTTGCGCCCCACCGGTTCCATCCCCATCTCTTTCGGTTCGTTTCGCAGAAGAAGGGCTGCGATCACAGAAATGCAGATCGCGATCAGACCGAGCGACAGCCAACCGATCCGCCACCCTTGCTCACCAAACTGCTGATTAAGAAACGGGATAAAAAAGCCGGAGAAAACGATTGCCACTCCATTGCCGATCACCATCAACCCCGCTGCTCTGCCTCGCCGTTCTCGACGAAACCAGTGCGAGACCAGAACCATAACCGGAATATTGGCAAACCCACTGCCGATGCCAGTCAAGGTATACAGCAACAGAACCACCAGAAAACTGCTGCTCTGCGAAATGGCCAACATGCAGCAGGCAATCAACAGCAATCCGCAGGTTATCGTCAGGCGAGGCTTAAAGCGGCGAATAGCCAATGGTGCCAGCGCCACAGCGATGAGATATCCGGCAAAGTTAGCAGTGCTGATATACCCCATCTGGTCGTAGGCAAGACCCAGCCCTTCACGCATGGCGGGCAACAACATCCCATAGGCAAAACGAGCCAGTCCCAAACAGGCGAAGAGGATAAGGATCCCCAAGCAGACAATGATCCACCCGTAGTGAAACGGTAAACGGCTATGCAGATTCGGCATTACATAACAACTTTCATTGGAGAAATTTTCGTCACTCAAATGTTACGAGATGCTTGAATGAGCGTCTGGGTCATCAGGTTCGGCAGGGCTGAGCGGACGCTCATCTCTCCTAGCGATCCAGCGCCAATTTAAGGCCAAGCAACATCAGGACCGATCCAGACAGACTATCCAGAAGTCGCCCCGAGTTCCCCCGCAGCAACCAATTTTGAGTATGTTTAACAGCCAGGGCCAGCGAAGTTTGCCAGATCATGGCAATCACAAAATGAAGCCCAGCCAGGATCAGCGATTGTTGCAACGCGGATCGACTCGGATCGATAAACTGGGGAAGGAAGGCCATATAGAAAACGATTGTTTTCGGATTGAGGACATTGCTGAGAAACCCTTCGACGAACGATCTTCTCGCCCGAAATCCGGTCGCCTTGGTTTGGCCGGCTTTTGTTGGCGTCCCCCTGGTAAAAAAAGCCCTTCGCAAACTGATACTGCCCAGCCAGATCAGATAGCCCGCCCCGACAAATTTCAACAGACTAAAGGCAATAGCTGACTGCAGAAGAATCAGTGAGATACCGACAGCAGAGACCGTAGCATGAACAAACAAGCCACAACAGATACCAAAACTGCTCACCGCACCATCACGAAATCCGCCTCGGGTGGTATTTCGAATCACCATAAAGGTATCGACACCCGGCGTCAGGGTCAGCAAAGTGATGGCCAGCAGGTAGGTCCAAAGTTGGGTTTCCATCTGAATATCTCCGAAAAACAATTCAAAAACAGCAGTATCATGCCACAGACGAGGGCCCTTCGCTACATTCCTTTTGTGACTTCAAAACAACTTCAAAAAGCATGAAACAATCCTAACTATCTATTATTTAGTCTTTTTCCTTCTGTCAATTGCTAACAACCACCAGACTGCTATAGTTTGTTAACGTGTCAATGATTCCCAAGAAGGAGGATAAAGATGAAGTCGAATTGGAAAATGATTCAAGCATTTCTCATGGTCTCTGCGCTCTTCATCCTGACTGCCTGTGGAGGAAGTAGCTCCGAGACATCGACCTCTACCGGAGGTACGACCGGTAACCCGCAAACCGAACTGACAGCAGGAATGGGAGGGTTGTCTCTCAGCTTAACCGATGCCACCCCCTACCAGTACCAGGCGGTCTATGTGACTATCGACGAAATCAGCGTTCACCTTGCTGACACAGACAGCTGGCAGGTGGTTGCGACTCCGATGCAAACAGTCAACCTGCTGGAACTGGTCAACGGAATTTTTCTGCATTTCGGACTGACGGAAATGAACCCCGGTCAATACACCCAGTTGCGATTACTGATCGGCAACACCCCTGATGGTTCATCCAATATATTTGATGCCAGTCATCCCTACGCCAACTACGTCATTGATCAAAATGATGATGCACATCGACTGAAAGTTCCGAGCGGAATGCAATCAGGGATCAAACTTGTCAAAGGATTCAATATTGCTGCTGGAGAGATTACGGAACTGATTCTCGATTTTGACGCTGCTAAATCGGTCGTCAAGGCAGGGAAGAGCGGCAAGTGGATCCTGAAACCGACGATCAAGGTCCTTAACACCCGTCACTATGCCCTCATTCAAGGGACGGTCGAAGATCTTGACGAGCCGGGACTCTGGTTGCAGGGAACCCTGGTCAGCGCTCAGAACACATCTGCCGATGAGGATGAATGGAAACAGGTCACCACAGCAGCGGCAACAATGACCGATGAACTCGGACAATACAAGCTGATCGTAAATCCCGATGACTACAATCTGGTCGCCTACACTGAAGGTTACGATCCAGCCTGCACCAAAGTCGCCGCAGTATCCGGAGTCTCCTGGACCGGGGACTTCCTGCTGACCGAAAATGTAACAGCCGCCACCTTGACCGGTGGTGTCAGCCTGCTCTCGGATGATGAAGACTCACATGTTGATGTCAGTGTGCGACAGGAACTCTTCTGCTACGACGAAACACTGATGGTGGAAATTCTCAGTGACCAGATCGTCAATAACGGGGCCTACAACTTCACCTTACCTGCAGGCAATTATCGTGTTGTCGCTTCGACCACCGGCAAGGCAACATTGGCCGTTGATGTCGAACTGCCGGATGGAGAGGTCGTGACCCAGGATTTTAACTTCGAATAAGTCTCTTCAGAACTCACTTTGGTCAAGAGAGAGCTCGGCGTCATGCCAAGCTCTCTCTTTTTTCATCTAAATCCGCCATTCCAAGCTGTACCAGCAGGGTCCTCCGGTCAGGACGAGAAAGAACAAGTTCCTCTTTTCGCGCTTTTTTCATTTTCTTGATACGACTTTCAATTTTTAATGCAACCCTGCGGGAACCGACCTCGCAACAGTAGACCATCGCCAATGATTTGCAGGCCCTGGTGTACCTTGCCCCTCTTGACGCTCCACTGCGGTGTTCCGCAAGTCTCCGTTCAGGATCATTGCTGATTCCGGTGTAGAGAGCACCTCTTTCATTTCTGAGAAGATAAACCGACCATAACTTCATCAGTCAAGAGCCATCCCGCCTGCAAAAATTAGCATCGCCCATTCGTTCCTTTTCACTGGTCTTTGTACACGAATGTGTTAGTATTTGCAGCTGAATTTGCACCCTGGAGGTTTGATAAACACAATAAGGACCTCTCTTTCAAATCGGATTAATGGTTACATTCAGTCTCGGCTGACCGAAGCGTATAGCACATCTGCACTTGTCACGATCGAGAAGCTATTTCACCTGGCAAGGACTTAATCAGCCATGGCGCTGTTTCCAAAAAAGAAAGAGTCAGAGACCCCGCAGCAGGACGCTCCCGCACAGCAGTCAGTGGCTGTCAAAGAGCAAACCCCGAGCACAGGAGAGGCACGCGTGGACGTTATCGGAATAGACATCGGATTCGGTTTTACCAAAGCCGTGAAGGGCCGCGAGACAATCATCTTCAAATCGATCCTCGGCGAAGCTGCGGAAATTCAGTACACCGAAGCGCTTCTCGACGAAGCGGAGAAGGATGAGTTTCTGCATCTGGAATTTGACGGGGCATCACACTTCGTCGGCGAGCTGGCGGAAAGACAAAGTAATGTCCGCTTCTTCACCCTCGACCAGGGGCAGTTTGTCAGCCGTTTTGCCCGCCCGCTGGCCCTGACCGCACTTGGTCGGCTGGCGACCTCTCATGTTCCGATTAACCTGGTGACCGGTTTGCCGATTGGCCATTATCGTCAACATAAAAACGATTTTGCCAAGATGCTGACCGGCAAGCACACCGTAACTATCATCAGCCGGGACGGTTCGCGCGAAGAGAAAGCAATCAATATCAACAAGGTTCTGGTTGTTCCACAACCGTTTGGATCTCTCTTTGACACCATGCTGACAGATGAAGGGAAGCTGAAAGACAAACGATTCCTGCAGGATAAAATTGGTGTTATCGATGTCGGGTTCCGCACCTGCGACTATACCGTCTCGGACAAAATGCGCTACAGCGAGCGCGGTAGTCGTACCACCGAATCGGGCATTGCTCGCGGGTTCAACATCATCGCCAGCAAACTTCGTGAAAAGAGCGGCGTCAATGTCGAGCTCTATCGCCTCTACCAGGCCGTTGAAAAAGGAGCGATCAAAATTCGCGGCCAGGAATTTGACCTGAAGTCGTTGACCGAACAGGTCTTCAAACAGCTGGCAACCACTATTGCCAACGAAGTAGATCGGCTCTGGGCCGATGATTGGGACATGGACGCCATGATCATCACTGGCGGCGGCGGCAAGGTTCTTGAGCCGTTTCTAAAATCACAACTGACGGGTGAAATCCTCACCGCGTCTGACCTGAATGGTGACCCCCGGTTCCGCAATGTGACTGGCTACGCAAAATATGGACGTTACAAGTGGGGGACCAGTAGCGTCAGCGAATAAAGCAGAAAGAGCCCGGTGATTGCCGGGCTCTTTTTTCTGTAGCTATCTCCGGGAAATTGAACGATCAGCCACGGACATAATTCATCTACAACGCGATTCGGTGAGCGGATGTTCTTTACCGCAATCCGCTTAATGAAGACAGAATCCCGGATCGATCAGCCTCCGTCATTCCTTATGTTAAAACAACCACGAAATGCTCAGGGATGAAAATGCCTGACCATCGCTCTGAGTTTCAAACTGCCTGGTGCGATAAATATAAGAATATGATGCTTCTACCCTTCCATAGTGCAGCGCCAGGCCCACAATGGAATCGGCGACAAAAGGTTTCTTGTCAACACTGTGGCTGTCGCTGAAAACATTTCCATCAAGGTAAATGTCCCACAGGACCAACCTGACATCCAGTGCCGTAAAAACATGCCAGCTCAATTTCTCACGTCGTTTTTTTTCGTTCCCATTTTTCTCAAACGCGCTGTTGACTTCACATCCTGCCCTGATAGGGCAGGTTCCGAAATCTTCCGGCATTTCCCACCCAAGACGAAATTCGCCGCCGGCATTGGCATAAACATTGACCGTCCCGACGCGAACCCCCAAGTGTGGAATAAAATCGTAAGAGAACCCCTGTTGAACTCCGGGAGGTTTGACCTTCCATCGCGATTCGAAAATCGCATCAACAGTGAGCTCGTTATTCAACTGGTTATTCCATCCTTCAGGATCATTCGCACCATTAATGGTATGAACAAGCCTTTGCGCGTGTTCCGCCAGAGATGCGGGACCTAATATCCCGACGTTAAGCTCCCAGGTGCTTTGCCGCAGCACGGTTTTCCCATGAATTCCAACGGCAACATATGTTCTTCCTGCGTAGGGGCGATCATCCAGTATCAGGTCAGGATTATGGATATCTTCCGGAGTATAGATTTCCTGCCCGATCGACAGTGAAACAGCGCGCTGCTGTCCCGAATCGTGTACTAACGGAAGTCTGTCTGAAAGTGGATATATCCAGGAAGGCCACCCAGCTGTCTGCGCATCGCTGGTGTATGGAGTGCTCCAGGTCAGCTTCAAGCCACTGGTATAATCGCGATCGGTTCCTGCGAGGAAATCGTTCTCGTAATAAAGCGTAAAGGTATCAAAAACCTGCTCGGCTTTTGCCATGGCTGGACAAACAAACACCAGGCACAAGAACCCAGACAGCACGATCTGTCGAAGATAATGAGGCAACATAACTCTCTGAATCAATGAAGAGTAAACTCGAATGGTTCGCGCAAATAAGTATATCGCATTTAACTGAATGTACTACCATTCCTGTACGGTCAACAGTTCCCTGACCAGATGCTGCAAATAATACGGTCCCGACAGGACAAAACGACCGCCCGACATTTTCAATCAATGCCGAAGCGGTCGTTTTATAATGCAGATAGCCATGTGCAACAGGCTGCTCAACTCAGGATCTACCTTTTTCCCAACTCCCGTGAACGATTAGCCGCAGAAGAAACTGCTTCCATCAGGGTCGTTCTCAGCCCTTTGTTCTCCAGTGTGCTGACTCCGGTAATCGCTGTGCCGCCGGGAGAACAGACACGATCACGCAGGATAGCCGGGTGCTCGCCTGTCTCACGCACCATCAACGCCGCTCCAACCACAGTCTGAACAGCAAGGGCATGGGCGATATCCCGCCTTAAACCTTCCCGAACGCCACCATCAGCCAGAGCTTCAATAATCGTGTAAACGTATGCGGGTCCGGAACCCGAAAGGCCAGTTGCCGCATCCATCTGCCGTTCATCGATCATCTGCACCTGCCCTACTGTTTCAAACAGATGCCGAACCAGCATCAGATCTTCGTGACTGGAAAACCGGCCGGGGCAAATGGCCGAGGCCCCCTCACTGACCAGAGCCGGGGTGTTCGGCATGACACGCACAACCCGCGCTGAACCATCAAAATGATTTTCGATCATCTCGCAGGACACACCAGCCAGAATAGACACGAGAAGCTTGTTTTCATTATAAGCGGATGCAACCCCTTCCAGCACCTCATCGAAGATCTGCGGTTTAATCGCCAGTACGACGATATCGCACTGCTGCATCAATTCAACATTTTCCGGTGTGGAACAGATGCCGTAAGCTTCGGCCAGATGTTCCCGACGAGGGTCGCTCGGTTCAGAGACAAGGATTCTCTCCACCGGGTAGGCTCCTTGCAGCAACCCTTTGATCAAGGCTTCGGCCATATTGCCGCCGCCAATAAATCCTATTTTCTGTATCTCGCTCATCATATCGAAATATCCCTTCCTCTTATGGAAAACAAGCTATCCGCTCTGTTTATCACATTGCCTGAAAAAGTTCACCTTTTGTCCATACGAAAACCGAACGGTAACGTTGTCCAGGCTTACGGAACGACCAGAACATGACTATCTGACATGGGTCTATTTGAAATCTGTGAGCCCTCAATAAGGTATAATGTTAGCTGAGAATTGATGACGATTATCGTTCGGGGTGAATTTTTGCCTGAAAAGATATTATGTGCAAAGAAATCAAGGCCAGGGAGGGATATGATGACCGTAGCAGAACTTGCCAAATATGATGGACGAAACAATCAACCAGCCTATGTCGCAGTCAACGAAGTCATCTACGATGTCAGCGAAAGCCCGATGTGGCAGGATGGCAACCATCTGGATCAGCATCAGGCCGGGCAGGATTTAACCGAAGACCTGAAACGCGCACCCCACGTGCGCAAGGTGATCGAACGTTTCCCCACCGTCGGGCGACTGGAGATACCATCAGAGCCAGCAGCAGCAAAAAAACCGATGATAATTACTATCGGAATCGCAATTCTGTTGCTGCTTTTCTGGCTTGTTATGCGCTGACAAAATGTGCTCCCGGAAAAAGAGAGCAAAGCCAGCATAGCTCTTAATATACCTCCGCTGGAAATCTTTTTTAAATTCATTTTGTCATCTCCGCTGTTGTTTTCCAGTCAGGACCAGTCGTCGTTTCCCCGGAGATCTTTCCCACCATTGATCCATTACATACAATTGGAAAATCTGTCGCTGGCATCTCAAATAAAAGAAGCGTAAAGTGCAGCAACTAATACGAGAAAAACAACGTCTGACTAACTTACAACCGATCAGAAAATGCTTTTTCTGACCATGACGAAGAGAGCCCGTACTATGTCTGACAGCAAAATGAGTGAAGAAACTCTCTACAAAGGTCGTATTCTTGATCTGGCCCGTGAAACCCACCAGATGCCGGATGGTCGGGAAGCCCGTTTTGAGATCGTGCAACATTCCGGTGGCGCTGCGGCCCTGCCGGTTCTGCCCGATGGTCGCGTGATCCTGATTCGCCAGTTCCGTCCGGCGATCAAAGATTACATTCTGGAAATACCCGCTGGACGACTGGAGGCAGGTGAAGATGGCGCAACTTGCGTCGCTCGCGAACTGCAGGAAGAGATTGGCTATCAGCCCGGAACACTGGAAACATTGGGAGATATCTATAGCTCTGTCGGCTTTTGCAACGAGCGGATTTATCTCTATGTGGCCCATGATCTGAAACCAGCAAAGCAAGCCCTGGAACCAGATGAGTTTATCGAGTTGAAGGTCATGACTCTGGATGAAGCCATTACACTGGTGAAAAATGGGCAGATCCTTGACGCCAAAACCAGAGTGGCGCTACTGCACTACAAATTGCTATGTGAGTATTAACCGATGTCATTTTTACCTGAAAGCTACGACTCCCCTATCGACCTGCCGTTCAACCAGGCCAGTCTTGAGAAATCTCTAACGTTCAGTGCGCCAGACCATGACCCTGGTGGTCCCGGATTCTGGCTGATACTGCAGGCTGGAAAGCTCATGGTCAAAAAAGAGGCAGGGCAGACTATGCTTCCCTTCGGAGAACAACCGCCTCTGCCCCCTGCTGATAACTTTACCCCCGTATACCTAGGAGAGTGGCAGGAACAACCTTGCCGTCTCTTGCCCGTATCAGGTGACGTGCAGCGACCGGAACCCCTGGATGCTGAATCGTTGCTGGCTCGTGAGCCACAGCTACCACTTGAGCTGTTAAGTCTGGGTGGGCTTGGCAGGATGGTTCTTCACTGGGAAAAAGTCAGCAAGCATTGTGGCAACTGTGGTGTCCTGATGAAACGATTGCCGGGAAATTGGGGCAAGAAATGTCCCGGCTGCAGTGCCGTGCACTTTCCCCGCATCCATCCCTGTATTATCGTCCTGATCCGCAGAGGAGATGAATTCCTTCTGGTCCGCAAACCGGAGTGGCTTGAAAAACGTTATGGACTGGTCGCAGGATTCGTTGATTTTGGAGAAAATCTGGAAGAAACGGTGATCCGGGAAGTGCGTGAGGAAGTAGGCCTTGAGGTTGAAAATATCCGTTATGTCGGCAGCCAGTGCTGGCCGTTTCCCAGCCAGTTAATGACTGGGTTCACCGCTGATTATCTAAGCGGAGAGATCGTTCTGGTAGACCAGGAACTGGCTGAAGCAGACTGGTATCACAAAGACCGATTACCGACCTTGCCACCGCAGCGCAGCATTGCGAGGTATTTAATTGATGCTGCCGTGCACTCTTTAACTTAAAATTACCGCAAGACACGCGGAGACCGCTGAGAAATGATCATGGCCTCCGCGTCCCTTGCATTGATATGAAATCGCCTTTACCCCGCAGTCACTTCAAATTCAGGTGGATCCAGAATCACCTTTTTCACCGCGCATTCTTCTGTCGCACGGATAATCGCCTTCTTGTATTTTTCGGGAAAACCATCCGGCAGCTGGATATCCATGATGATTTTGTCGAGTCGCTTGGTTTCAGTGTTACGCTCCAGGTCAAGCGTCAAGCCCAACCCTTCGGTAGACAATTCACGCTGCTGACAAAACCGCAGGGCAAAAAAACCGGCGCAGGTGCCCAATGACGCCAGAAACAGATCGTAGGGTGATGGAGCACTGCTTTCGCCGCCGTTACGTTCCGGTTGGTCGGATAACACCTCAAATCCATCAAGTTCAGCAGCAACCTTGACCCCTCCGGGGAAATTAATTTTCATCGACATAATTTTCCTCTAATCTGTCTAAGCAGAACGCACTAAAAATAGGATTAATCACCAAACAGTTCATTTATTCCGGCAAAGAAATGGCTCGCCTTCTCTTCTTTCTCTTCCTCTGTTGTCGAAGAGAGATCATCCCTGCCAACTCGATTCAAAACATTCTCAGGAATCTCTACCAGAAAACGGCTGGGGTCACGTTGTTCCAGTTTTCCGAATTTACGCCTTCGGCTGGCACCGAGCAGGTTCAGCTGTTGCTGGGCACGGGTGATACCAACGTAGCAGAGTCGCCGTTCTTCATCGATATCGAAAGTTTCGTTAATCGATTTATTATGCGGCAGAAACCCCTCCTCCATACCGACCAGAAACACGACCGGGAACTCCAGTCCCTTGCTTGAATGAAGGCTCATCAGGATGACGGCGTCTTCAGCCAGCTTCTTTTCCTTGTCGTTCCCTTCCGGCTTGACATCGTCCAGCAGAGAAACCTTATCGAGAAATCCAGGCAGACTTGGCTCACTATCTCTGTCTAGATAGCTGGCCAGCGCATTGGTCACCTCTTCCATGTTCTCCAACCGACGTCTCGCTCGCCCCAGGTCACCCTCCTGCCGATAGATCTCATCGTCAAGCTTCAGCTCCTTGAGGAGTTCCCGCAGGGTCTCCGGCATCTGCAGCGGTTTACGAAATTGGTTTCGGTAACGTTCCATCAACTGCACAAAGCGACTGATCGCCTCAACCGTTTTCGGGTTCAGCTCCGGCACCAGTTCAGGCTGCTTCAACACCTGCCAGAGAGACTCATCACGCTCAGCAGAATAGCGAATCAACTTATCGGCACTGGTCGTCCCGATTCCTCGCCGTGGATAGTTGAGAATCCGCAGGAGATTGACCTCATCAAAGGGATTAACCAGGACCTTGAGATAGGCGATAACATCCTTGACTTCCTTGCGGTCGAAGAACTGCTGCCCGCCGATCAGGACGTAGGGAATGTTTTCAAACCGGAGCTGCTCTTCAAAAGCGCGTGACTGGCTGTTAGTACGATAGAGAATGGCGAAATCACGGTAGGCCAGATTCCTGTCGTAGCGCACGGCATGAATTCGCTCCATCACCTGGCAAGCCTCATCCTGATCGTCGTCACAGAGCAGGTAGTCGATGGCCGGGCCAGAGCCGTCGGCAGTCCAGAGAGCCTTCTCTTTACGCTTTGGATTGTGCTTGATCACTGCGTTGGCAGCGGCCAGGATATTGCCGGTGGAACGGTAATTCTGTTCCAGCTTGATGACTCTGGTTCCAGCGTAATCTTTTTCGAAATTGAGAATAATATTGATATCCGCGCCACGAAAACCATAGATCGACTGATCATCATCCCCAACCACGCATAGATTGTTGTGCCCCGATGCCAGCAGCTTGAGCAGCCGGTACTGAACAGGATTGGTGTCCTGATATTCGTCGACCATCTGATAACGGAACTGCTGCTGATAATGGTCCTTGAGATCAGAATGGTCCTCGAGCAGTCGCACCACCAGCATCAACAGGTCATCAAAATCGACCGCATTGTAGGCTTTAAGTTCCTTCTGGTAACGAGGATAAACCCTGGCGGTCCAGTGACTGACGGGATTAAGACCTGTTGAACGAAAATCGGCGGGGCCGATCAAACGGTTCTTGGCATCGGAAATCTGCCAGAGCACCTGATCTGCATCTTTACTGGTGGAATCGGAGTGCTCCTCCTTGAGCAATCGCCGCACCAATTGCTGCTGATCGGAAGCAGCATATATGGAGAAGTTCTTTTTGAAACCAAGTCGTTCAATATGGGCTTTGAGAATCCGCACACAGAGCGAATGAAAGGTCGAGATGGTCATCCCTTTGGCAGCATGGGCTCCCACCATCTGCTCCACCCGCTCCTTCATCTCCCTGGCGGCCTTGTTGGTGAAAGTCATCGCCAGAATCTGCCTGGCAGCAACACCCTGCTGTAACAGGTAAGCGATCCGACAGGTGATGACCCGGGTTTTTCCGGAACCGGCCCCGGCCAGCAGCAGCAATGGTCCGTCAGTATGCTGGACAGCTTCGCGCTGTTGAGGGTTTAAACTATTAATATCAAACATTTTCGCAGAATATGATCCTATGAAGTTCACTGTTTGGCGGAGAGCATGAATACCATGGATAATGGAGGGTCGACAAGGCTCATAAAAAATTGGAGCATTCTAAACTTCCCGGTTGATTCAGAGGAAACTCTCTGCTACTTTACGCCCCATGTTTAAAGCTATTATTCTCATTATAGGATTGGTTTGGGCGTCACTGCTACTGATCTCCTGGAGTGGGGCTTCCGAGCCTCAATCGCAGCACGAACAGATCGCCAGCACCTCAACCATATCCTGACCTTCCTCACTGACAAGCAATTCTCGAAGGCGACTTACCTGTTGCTTTGTACGCAGATAGACTCTAAATCAGTCCCCTCGGTATTTATCCCCCTGGAATGACCCTCGGCGCTCCAGCTCATCATCGATCGCATTGAGCACTTCCCATTTATTTATCGACCAGAGCGGTGCCAGCAGAACATTACGCGGACCATCTCCTGTCAGCCTTTGAATCAGGGTATCCGGTGGCAGCCGTTCGATAAAATCGACTGCCAACTCCACATATTCCGGCATCTCCAATATCGGCACCTGCCCCTGTTTGTAAAGATCCCCCAGCGGTGTTCCATCCAGGACATGCAACAGGTGCAGCTTGACGCCATCGACTTTGAGCCGTGCCATTTCATCAGCCGTCGCCATGATATCAGCGTGTGACTCTCCCGGCAGGCCAAGGATCAGGTGGACGCAGACCTGCAGTCCGCGATCTTTGGCCTGCTGATAGTTTTCCAGAAAACAGGCATAATCGTGGCCACGCTGCAGATAAGTCAGAGTCTTGTCGTGGATGCTTTGCAGTCCCAGCTCTAACCAGAAATAAGTTTTTCGGTGGTACTCCTCGAGAAGATCAAGGATCTCAGAAGAGAGACAATCCGGACGAGTACCGACTGCCAGGCCGATGATATCCTCCACAGTCAACGCCTGATCGTAACAATGACGCAGATGTTCCACCGGGGCATAGGTATTGGAAAAAGGTTGAAAATAGGCGATGAAGCGATGAGCCCGATACTTGCGTCGCATCATCTGTTTCGATTTTTCAAGCTGGATGGCGATCGTCTCACCACGAGCGATTCTCTTCGAACCGGAACCGCCGGGATCGCAGAAGAGACAGCCGTGCGCATCTCGACCACCCTCCCGGTTCGGGCAACCGAATCCGGCATCAACAGAAAGCTTATTGACCCGTCCGCCGAAGCGCTTTTT
>Ga0102946_1000347_pt1 | contig 16120 bp, 14 predicted proteins | sample SalPon2A_A_D1_MG_FD_78209 | JGI IMG/M metagenome (GOLD analysis project Ga0102946, IMG submission 78209) | Soil microbial communities from South San Francisco under conditions of wetland restoration - Salt Pond MetaG R2A_A_D1_MG | ecosystem: Environmental > Terrestrial > Soil > Wetlands | place... | reverse complement strand
TGCAGCTTGTCCTTGTAGGTACGCGACAGCTTGATGGTATGTCCACTTTCAAGGGTCAGGAAATACTCGCCATTGATGTGCGAACGCATTTCCTTCACGCAATGAATGTTGACGATGGTGGAGCGGTGAATGCGCTGCAGAAGATCCGGGTCGAGTTCGCTCTCCAGGTCTTTCATGGTCTTGCGCAGGATGTAGGTCTCACCGTCGGCATGAACACACATGTAATCACCGGCTGCGTCAATCCACTCAATCTGGTCCTGTGGGACCCAGGTGGTTTTGCCGCCATCCTTGATGGCAAGCTTTTTAACTTCCTTTTTTTTAAGCTGATCGACACCCTTGGCTCTGATTTCGGCCATTGATGAAACGCTCTCGCCGGTGATGTTGCTGACCAGTTTGAGCAGGGATTCCCTGTGTCTCAGGGCAGCCCTTTGGCTGAGGTTGTCACGGACCCGGGAAAGCGCCTGTTGAAGGCGTCCTTCTTCAATGGGCTTGAGGACATAATCCAGCGCATTGGCCTTGAAGGCCTGGATGGCGTATTCGTCATAGGCGGTGACAAACACGATGGCGGGCATACGTTCGCCAGCCAGTTCACGGATGACGTCAAACCCATTTTTTCCGGGCATCTGGATATCCAGAAACACGACATCAGGGGCGTGCTTGCGAATCAACTCGAGTGCTTCACGACCGTTGCGTGCCTCTGCAACGATATGGATGCCGGGAATACGTGTCAGCCGATGCTTGAGACCGCGGCGCGCCAGGGCTTCGTCATCGACGATGATGGTTGACAGAACTTTGTTGGTTGCTGGTGCTTTGCTAATCATTGTGTTCAAGGGGAATGCACATCTCTACTTTAAGACCATGGGATTGAACGTTGGTGATGCTGAAGCTGTGATGCTTGCCGTACAGCACCTGTAAACGTTCGCGGGTGTTGGTCAGGCCAACACTATTCTCGCCCTGATTGAGGGCGCTGGTCGGGTCCGGTATGCCATTACCGGTGTCCGCCACACTTAGACACAGCATATCATTGTCGACTTTCGCGGCAATAGTGATGGACCCTCCCACTTCACTGACCGTTGTTGCATGCCTGACCGAGTGTTCAATCAGGGGTTGCAGGATCATGCTTGGTACTAGAGACCGGAAAGCGGGCTCATCGATTTCCAAATTTATTTCAAGTCTGTCATCAAAGCGTAATTGTTCAAGCCCGAGATACAGGTCCAGAGCGTCAATTTCGTCCCTGAGAGTGACCTTTTGCATGGGGTCGCTATCGAGGGCATAGCGCAGGTAAGCACTCAGCCGGGAAATCATCTGGTCGGCGGTTTCGTTTTGTGATTCGAGCACCAGGGTGGAAACCGCGTTGAGTGTATTGAACAGAAAATGCGGGTTGAGCTGATAGCGGAGTGTTCTGAGCTGAGCCTGGTGAGCAGTATTGGTTGCCTTGAGCACCTGTTCGCGTTGCTGCTGGACCATGCGGTAGTACTTGATTCCAAAATAGAGCCCGCTCCAGGTGCCAATCACGTAAAGACTCAGGGTCAGCTCCCAGGAAGTGAAATATTGTCGTATTGGCAGTGTGCCCAGCCTGAATCCCTCGTAGAAGTGAACATAGGCAAATGCCTTGAAACCGGCAAAAAAAGCTGCCGCAATGATCGCACCAAGCCCACTGATTAACAGGTTGATCACTGGTTTGCGGTCCCAGGCTGACTTGTAGATGGTTCGCAATCCGTAAGTAATGATCAGTCCACCCACGGCGTACATCAGGCTGGGGCCGATATAATCCATGGGTTTGTCGTGCGCGGCAATTCCGATCAACCAGTTGAGCACGGCGTAACCGGCCCACCCCAGGGCGTTCAGGATCCAGAACAAAGTCTTCGAATTGTCGGGTACGCGTTTGATCATGAGTTTGTAGATTTCAAACTCTGGTCAGCTTAGCGAAAAGGAATGGGGCCGGATGGCGGCTGATCGGTTGGAATATTCCTTTTGTCGATTCGAGCTTCTGAAGCAGCTCAAATCAGGTGTTTAGGCGTCGTATGGTCGTGCCTGAACGGAAGCGCTTTCGCTAGTCGGACAAGGAATCCAGCAAACGTCTGCCGCGCTCGTGCGAATCATCGGCGAGCGATGAAATGTACTCATCCAGCTTTTCGGCCAGTGAAAGGTCACTGATGGCAAGAATTCTCACTGCCATCAGGCCGGCGTTTTTGGCACCGCCGATGGCCATGGTGGCGACGGGAACACCGCCGGGCATCTGGGCAATGGAAAGTAATGAATCCATTCCCTTGAGGGCCCTGCTTTCAACCGGCACACCGACCACCGGCAGGGGTGTGAGGCTCGCCACCATGCCTGGCAGGTGTGCCGCACCACCAGCCCCCGCGATAATGACTTTCAGGCCCCTGTTGCGTGCACTCTGTGAGTAATCGGCCATGTCCATGGGTGTGCGGTGGGCGGAGACCACTTTCACCTCATGTGGCACGTTAAACGCCTGGCAGATTTCTGCCGCAGCCTTCATGGTGGGCCAGTCGGAGTCGCTTCCCATGATGATGCCAACAGTGGGTTTTTGTTCCGAACTCATTGATCTGCTCCAAATTGAATCAGCGCTGCGGCTTGTTTTGCCGTGTTTTCGGCTTCTGAAAGCGACGCACCAAGGGCTGTGATGTGGCCCATTTTACGCCCCGGGTTGCTCAGCGTCTTGCCGTACACATGAACATGTGCGCCGGGGACCGCCAATGCCTTGTTCATACCTTTTGGAGCACCGGGGCCTTTGCTGGCACCCAGCAGGTTCACCATCACAGCCGCCGGTGCAACCATCGCTGTAGAGCCCAGTGGCCAGCCCATCACAGCACGTACATGGTTTTCGAATTGCGAACAGCAGCAAGCCTCGATGGTGTAGTGGCCCGAATTGTGAACCCTTGGGGCCAACTCGTTAATCAACACTTCACCGTCACCGGTCAAAAACATCTCCACGCCAAAGCTGCCCAGCCCGTCGACTGCTTCGACGGCTTTTCGGGCCAGCGTTTCAACCTGTGTTGCTATGTTCTCATCAACGGCAGCTGGCGCACGGACGACGTGACAGATGTGATCGCTCTGGATGGTCTCAACCACCGGATATTGAGCAATAGCACCGTCTTTGGCGCGTGTGACAATGGTGGCCAGCTCGATCTCAAACGGACAAAAAGATTCCACATATAGCGGGTTCTTGTCGCCATCGAGTGCATTCCATGCTTCGGCAATGTCCTCTACCGAGCGGACCGTGGCATTGCCCTTGCCGTCATAGCCAAACCGGCGCGTCTTCAGCACCACTGGCCAGCCATGTTGATGGCTGAACGATGCCAGTTCATCAGGGGATCCCACGGCTGCAAAATCGGGCACAGCGAGACCAGCCTCCTTGAGGATCTGTTTCTGGACAAACTTGTCCTGCACACGTCTCAGGCAGGCTGTGCCGGGCAGCAGCTCATATCCTGCTTTTTCCAGTTCCCCAAGTGCATCCGGGTCAAGAAATTCGTTTTCGATGGACACCACATCCACCATGGAGGCAAGTTCCAGCAAGGCCGCCGGCTCGTTCCAGTCACCAACGATGGTATGGGTGGCCAGTTGCGCTGCAGGGCCAAAATCGTTGCGTTCCAGAACCACCACGTCGCAACCCATCTGCAAGGCAGACAAAGCTGTCATTTTTGCAAGCTGTCCACCGCCAACCACGCCCAGGCGCGAAGGCAAATCCTGTAACGATTCCTGGCTCGAGTCGCTCTCGAAAGTTTCGTGCATTCCCTGGTGGCTCCGGTTAAAAGTCGGCGCTATTGGCGTTTCGGCGAAACAAGAAGGGTCCTGATGTTAGAGCCCGAATCGGGTTCCGTCCAGACCACCAGGAAATCTTCTCCCACAGCGGCAGTTCGGGGAAAGCCACTTGCCCGTGTTTTGTCTATGTCGCCAATCACGAATTGATCCCCGGATCCCGTCGATTTCCAGAAGCGACCAAGTACGGCCGCACCGTCATCTTTAATGCTCAGCCAGGTCAGCAATGCAACCTGCGAAGTGTTGAATGCTATGCCAACCCGCCCCAGAGTGCCTGAAGTATCGAGCATTTCCGGATTGCTGAAGGATGTTCCGCCATCTTCTGAAACCGCCATGTAAGTTCTGGGTTGATCATTTGCTGCTGTGTACCAGGTGGCGATGACCGTGTTTCCGGAAGCTGCAATCTGTGGTCCGTTGACCGGACACCCGTCAATCATCCAACCTTCACTGGAAAGTGGCATCGGTTCGCTCCAGGTTTCTGTTTCAAGATCGAAGACGGCGTAATCATGGTCACGCACTTCATCTGCATCACGGTTTCGGTAGACCACGATAATCCGGTTTCCTGAGCGCGTCGCAGCAGTCTGGCAGCAGTCACACACCGAACCGTCAATTTCCCATTCAGTGCTCATGGTTCCGTCTCGATTAACAATTGCCGAACGCAATGTCATCGAATGATTCAGGTTCGTGTCATGGTCGCTTGATTCGTCATGCGAAACGCCATGGCTTGCGCCCTGGGTCTTGTACCCATCCAGCCAGATGGCGAAAACCCGGTCCTGATCCAGCGGCACCAGGGAAACAAAACCGTGCTCGGTGGCAGATTGGTCCTGGTGTGGAACGATTGGTTGCGACCATCTGCCTGATTCCGAACGAAACGACATGTTGACGTGGTAAGCATATGTGCCACCCTCTGATTTTTGCAGCCAGTGTGCTGCCTGTGGCGAATCGCCCAGGCTGGTCAGTGATGGAAAGTCGGCCCAGTTGACGAAAAAGCTTTCACTGCTTTCAATCAATTCAGGTTCTGACCAGTTTTCGCCATCAAAGGATGCCCAAACCAGGTTCATTTGACCTTTTTCAGCCGCGCCGGCTGGTTTAAGCCAGGACATCAGGAGCTTGTTTTCAGCAGTCACCACGAATGGATAGCGGGCCCCATTATCAGCCGCGTTGGTGACTTCGGAAATTGAGGGGTTAGCCTGCTCTGCTGACGGACTGCAGGCAGCCAGACAAGCGGTCAATTGAAATAGCGCACCCAGCCTGGCCACGGATCGCATCAAGATCTACCTCGCGCCTCCTGCGGCCAACAGCTGCTGTCCGCTCTCCTCCCCTGCAAGCCCACAAAAACACCAACCACCACGATGGTAAATTGGATAAAAACTGTGCCCCAGTTCAGATTTCCGATGGCTTGCGATATGCGATTGAATATCAAGACTGGCTCCCAGGAAGAATCAAGCGACCCATCCCAGCATAACTGGTCCCTGAAAGCCAGTTTTTGGCCTGATTAAACGCTAAGCAGCCAGGACCACGGGTTGGTTTTCACCAAACCACGCCAACTCCCCGGCAAGTGCTGCTACCTCACCGATGATGAATAACCCCGGGGCTGCATCGGGTGTTTGTGCAGCCAGTGCCGGCATTGTCGAGATGGTGCCCTGTAGAACCTGTTGATTATCCCGGGTGCCATTGATAATTAATGCCACAGGCGTGCTGGGTTTCATGCCCTGGGCCAGCAACTGCTCTTTCATTTGTGGTGCCTTCCTGACCCCCATGTACACGGCTTGAGTCTGGTTTGGGTCGATGCGCGATTGGAGGATCGGCATTACCTGACCTTGCTTTTTTCCGGCCAGGTGGCCAGTAGTGACCGTCAGGCTTTGAGCATGGTCACGATGAGTCAGGGGTATGCCAGCGTAAGCCGCGCAGCCAATCGCCGCGGTGATGCCGGGGACCACCTCGTACCGGATACCATGAGCGCGAAGATGTTGCAGTTCCTCGCCGCCACGGCCGAAAATAAAAGCATCACCACCTTTCAGCCGGACAACGACTTTGCCCTGATTGGCATGTTGCACCATCAGGTCATGAATTCTGGTTTGAACGCCTTTGTGCTTTCCGGCACGCTTGCCCACATCGATTCGCTCGGCGTCGCGGCGCGCCATGTCGATAATGACGTCTGGCACGAGCTTGTCATGCAGGATGACATCGGCATTTTGCAGTACTTCCAGTGCGCGAATGGTCAGCAATTCCGGGCGGCCGGGTCCTGCGCCAACCAGGTACACTTTTCCCCGACCAGATTCGTTCGTTTGCTGCCGGAATTTTTCCTTAAGTTGCTGGCCAATGCGTTCTTCGGATTCGGTGCTCCAAAGAAACACGTTTTTCCTGTTAAACAAAAACGACCAGCGTTCCCGGCGCTGTTCGAGTGACATTTTCCTTCCCAGTATTTTTCGCAACCGGCCTGAGACCTGTGCAATCTTTCCAAGGCCCTGCGGCAGGATTTCCTCGATCCACTTGCGCAAGGCACGCGCCAGCATGGGTGAAGCGCCACCTGTTGAAATTGCCACCAGGACTGGCTCGCGGTCGACGACCGCAGGGGAGATAAAGCGGCAGTGCTCAGTATCGTCAACCGTATTGACCGGCACGAGCCTTTCCTCGCCAGCATCAAAAACCAGCCTGTTCAGCTTCGGGTCATCCGTGGCGGCAATGACCAGCCAGTAGTCGCTGATCAATCCAGGTTCGAACTTCCTGCCAATCCATTCGATTCTGCCGTCCTTCTTGTCCTCGGCGAGTTGATCATTGAGGTTCTCGGATACCACTGACACTCTCGCGCCTGCCTTGAAGAGTGCGCGAATTTTGCGAGCGGCAACGGCACCGCCACCCACAACCAGCACAGGTTTATCTTTCAGATCGAAAAACACAGGGAAATGGCGCATTGGCTGCTCCGGCAATATCAGTTCACCCTGATGCTAGTCAGCTGCACCCTGCTTGAGAAATACATTGTTCATCTGCCTTTATTCCTGAGCGCTATATGCATCCGAAATCGACTTCGTCCAATTCTGGTCAATAAAAGAAGGGCATGATCTGGTTATGCAACTTTGCAGCCGGGCGTGGTCTTATTAGACTTAAGCTTATGAAACTTCAGCAATTAAGATACCTGGTCGGAGTGGTCGACAACGGCCTCAATATCACGGCGGCAGCGCAGGCGCTCTTTACCTCGCAGCCGGGCGTGAGCAAGCAGATCCGAATGCTTGAGGACGAGTTGTCTGTGCAGATCTTTCGTCGCAAGGGCAAAAGCCTTTCTGGCCTGACTGAAGCCGGGAGAGACATTGTGGAGCGTGCACGTCGCATTCTGAGCGAGGTCGACAACATCAAGTCACTTTCCAGCGAGCTTTCCGGCCAGGAAGCCGGGGAGATGTCGATTGCAACCACGCACACCCAGGCGCGCTATGTTTTGCCCGAGTTGCTGGAAGGTTTTCACGACGGGTTTCCTGGCATCAGTGTGCGATTGCACCAGGGCACCAGCGATCAAATTGCACGTCAGGTTCAGGACCACGAGGCCGATTTTGCCATCGCCTCAGGGCGCAGCGATCTGTTCCAGGACCTGGTCGCGTTTCCAATCTACAACTGGGAGCGGATTGTCATTACCAAGGCTGGTCATCCACTGATGGGGCTGAATAAACCGAGCCTGGCCGACATTGTGAAATACCCGATTATTTCCTACACCCACAGTTTTGACGACGGCTCGGAGCTCGACCTGGCATTCAAAGAGGCCAATATGACGCCAAACGTGGTCTTCACCGCTGAAGATCCGGACGTGATCAAGACTTATGTTCGAAAGGGTATGGGTGTGGGCATCCTGGCCTGCATGGCGTTTGACCCGGAGAGGGATCCTGACCTGGTCGCGTTCAATGGTGCCGGCCTGTTCCCGAGTTCAACCACCTGGGTGGGCTTTCGCAAGGACCGTTTTCTGCGTGATTACATGTACGCTTTCATAGAGATGGTTGCTCCGCAGGTCAGCCGTGATCGAATTGATGAGGCCATCGAAGAGGCCAACAAGCCGAATGCCAAGATTCCGCCAGTCGGCCGCTCGCTTTCAATGGTCAACCAGCATCCCCGGCTGGGGCAGCCTTTTGCGACCTGTTGCAGTGGTGAGTTCAACATCTAATCCAATCATCCTGAGGCAATTAGGATAAATAAGGCTAAAGAGGGTCTTCTCAAAAACCCGCCGTAAATACATCCCTGTAGGCTCGGATGATTCGTCCCTGAATCATACGGTTTTTGAGAAGACCCTCTTTAGCCTTTTGTAGTCCATAGATTTACCGGAGAGGCCGCATCCTTTGATTGTACTGAACCCCAGTGGGCGCTGGTTTTCATGCCAATAAACGCTTTTGGATAGCCGCCTTCAATCTCACTGGGCGCTGCAAAAAGCATAAGTGGGCCCTTTCCAGAACCGTATGATTCAGGGACGAATCATCCGAGCATACATGGACGTACTTGAGCGTGTTCTGGAAAGGGCCCACTTATGCTTGGGCTTGAATGTCGGTTGCTTCGAACTGCTCCGGTTCGTTGATGCCGCATTCGCGCAACAGGCCGAAGAAGCGTGTTTGCTCTTCGGTGATATCGGCTGTCAGCGGCCGGGTGGTGTGAACGTCGCCAATGGAGACATAGCCCTGGTCCCATAGGGGGTGATAGGGCAGGTTGTGCTTCTTGAGGTAGAAGTGGACATCGCGGTCAGACCAGTCTGCCAGGGGGTGGACCTTGACCGCAGGACCCTGTCGAAGCAGAACCGGTGTGTCCGCTCTGGATTCAGATTGGATACGCCGCAGGCCGCTGAACCAGGTGCCGACCTGCAGGGTTTCGAGTGCTTCGCGCATTGGTTCGACCTTGTTGATGCGGTTATAGCGTTTGATGCCATCGGCTCCCTCTTCCCACATCTTGCCGTAGCGACGTTCCTGCCAGGAAGGACTCATGTTTGGGCGAAAAATCCTGAGGTTCAGTTCCAGTCGTTCACTAAGCTGGTCGATGAAATCGTAGGTTTCGGGGAACAGGTAGCCGGTATCGATCAGTACCACCGGAATGTCGGGTTTGATGCGAGTGACCAGGTGGAGCATCACGGCTGACTGTGCGCCAAAACTGGAAGTCAGTACCGGTTGATCCGGAAGGAAGTTCAGTGCCCACTCGACGCGCTCTGCTGCCTGCATGTTTTCCAGGCAAGGGTTGATCAGCTCGAGTTGCGATGTGCTCCAGGTTTGTCCCGGTCTCGGGATGGCCAGTTCCAAACGCTGTGAGCAGGGTTGTTTCGTCTGTGGTCTGGCGACGCTCATGAAGCGTTCTCCTTTTGATTCCTGTGTGACTCATTCGCGGCAATCACCCCGGTGCGAAACAGGAAGTTGCCAAAGTGCTCCTTGTCGAGTCGTTTTGCCGAATAAGCTGAAAACAGCTTGTCCAGGCTGATCAGCACCTCTTCTTCCCCGATGTTTTCCTGGTGCATCTGGTTGAGCCGGCTGCCATCCCAGGCGGCACCCAGGTGCAGGTTGTACATACCCGGCCCTTTGCCCACCAGGCCGATTTCCGCGAGGTATGGCCTGGCGCATCCATTTGGGCAGCCTGTCATGCGAATCGTGATGCCCTGGTCGGTGAGATTGTGCTTTTCGAGAAGATTCTCGATTTTGCAAACCAGTTCGGGCAGGTAACGCTCGCTTTCGGCCATCGCCAGAGCGCAGGTGGGAAATCCGACGCAAGCCATCGAATTGAGTCGCAACGGGCTGACGGTTGCATGGTCGTCCAGGCCATGAGCCCGCACAAGGTGATCAATCGCGACCCGGTCTGATTCGTGAACGCCGGCAATCACCAGGTTCTGGTTGGGTGTCAGGCGAAATTCGCCCTTGTGGATTTTTGCAATTTTTCGAAGTCCGGTGAGATGGTGCCTGATGCCCTTATCGGCCACCCGGCCATTTTCAATAAAGAGCGCCAGGTTCCAGAGGCCGTCATCGGTTCGCTGCCACCCATACAGATCGCCGGTATGGGTGAACGAAAATTCTCTTGCCTGCTGGAGCCTGTATCCCAGTCGTTTTTCCAGCTCATCATGCAGCCAGTCCAGACCTCGATCTGCAACGGTGTATTTGAACCGGGCATGCCTGCGTTCGGTTCGATCGCCAAAGTCGCGTTGAATCGAAACGATCTGCTTGCCGACCTCGTTCACCTGGTCCGGGGTACAGAAGCCCAGCACGTCCGCAAGTCGTGGGTAGGTATTCGGGTCGCCATGGGTCGCACCCATGCCTCCGGCCACGGTGACGTTGAATCCCGCCAGCCCGCCTTCGGCGCCATCGCGAATGGCGATGTAGCCCAGGTCGTGGGCAAACACATCGACATCATTTCGGGGCGGAATGGCAAATGCCGTTTTGAATTTTCGAGGCAGGTAGGTTTCGCCATAGATGGGTTCAGAATCCCGGCTGGCTTCTACTTTCCTGCGGCTATTGCCATCGTTCAGCCATATTTCGTGGTAGGCAGTGGTATTCGGGGTGAGGTGGTCACTGAATGATTTTGCGTGCTCGAACACCTCGCGGTGGAATGCCGATTGTTCGGGTAGCGTGGTCACCATCACATTGCGGTTCACATCACCGCAGGCAGCGATGGTGTCGAGCAGCGCGCGATTGATGGTTCGAATACTGGATTTAAGGTTGTGCTTGAGCACACCATGAAACTGGAACGCCTGTCGCGTGGTGATCCGCACACTGTTGTTGGCCCAACGGCGGGCAATGGCGTCCATCGTCAGCCATTGTTCAGGCGTGCACACGCCACCTGGAACGCGGGCCCGAATCATGAACTGGTAATCAGGCTCCAGCATCTGGCGACGGCGATCTTCACGAACATCGCGGTCATCCTGTTGATAGATGCCATGAAACTTGCTGACCTGGGTGTCGTCATCAGCAATCGCTCCGGTGACATCGTCGGCCAGGCTTTGGGCCAGCGTGCCCCGCAGATAGTCACTGCGTGCCTTGATGCCCTCGACAGGCGTGAGCTTCAGTGGATCAGTGGACATCAGTACAAATCCTTGAGCAGGCGGCGTTCACGGCGCAGGTTGCTGATAGATTGCTTTGCAGCATCACGATCAATGTTTCTGCCGATTGCAATTGCATCAATCAGGGCTTCCTCAACTGCATGTCCCATGGCCAGGCCACCGCAGATGTAGATGTGGGCGCCGTCTTCAATCCAGCGACTGATTTCCTGGCCCTGGTCGGCAACCACGTGTTGTACATAGCGCTTTTCGGCCTGGTCGCGCGAAAATGCTGCATCGATGCGGTTCAATAATCCCTTGCTGCGCCACTTGAGCCATTCGCGCTGGTAAAGAAAATCGGTGCGGCGATACGGGTTGCCGAATATCAGCCAGTTTTCGGATTGTCGATTCGATTCCTCAATTTCCTGCATAAAGGCGCGATAGGGCGCAATTCCAGTGCCAGCGCCGATCATGATGATCGGGGCTCCATTGTCTTTGGGTAATCGAAAACGACGATTGGGTTCGAGGAACACGCGGATTTCATCGCCGGCCTGAATGCGATGATTCAGGTGATTGCTGGCCACGCCGCGTCGGGCAACACCGATTGCGTTGCTGTGCAGGGTGGCAACCGTAAGGTGCACTTCTTCATCAACCATCGACATCGATGATGCGATTGAATAGGAGCGCGAGCCCAAAGCCGGCAGGAGGTCTGCCAGTTCCTGCGCATCAAGTTTCAGCGGGAACGCCTCGGCCAGGTCGGGCAGCTGACGCTCTTCAAGGAACTGCTTTCGTTGCGAGTCGGCGTACTGAGCCAGTTGGCGAGCCAGCTTGCCGCGAGCCCTTGTTTGATCACGCTTTGCCCAGGCTTCAAGTACGTTCGGGTTCAACCTTGTGATTTCACGGTGGCGGGTGAGGGTGTCCCTAATACTGCGAATCCTGCCATCGTCATCGACCAGTTCAGATGGTTCAATTTCGAGTTTTCGCAGAAGGCGCGAAACCAGTTCGGGATCGTTATCTGCCCATACACCGAGGGAATCACCTGGTAGATATTGAAAGCCGGAGCCTTCCAGCGACAATTCCAGGTGGTAAACATCCTTTTCCGATTCCAGCCCAGTGATCTTCTGCACACGCTCAACGATGGCAGGAAAAGGCCGCGTCCTTGACCAGCCAGGCGTGATGGGAATGCCCTGGAGGGTTGGACTGGTGCCGGACGCGGCAACCGGGGTACCTGGAGATTCATTGGCAGCGTTGCTGGTGAGGTTTTCCCTGCACCACTCGAGAAGTTCATTGCTCCAGCGTTCGGCATCATCAGCAAAATCAACATCACACTCAACCATTGGCGCGACCTCGGTAGCGCCGCGCTTGACGAGCGCGTTTGCTAACTGCCGCCCGGCCGCACAGAATTCGGTATAGCTGCTGTCGCCCAGGGCCAGAACACGAAATTGCAGGGCCTTTAGATCATTTGATCCCCCGGATTCCAGCCACTCGAATACATCAATCGCGTCGTCGGGAGGGTCTCCATCGCCATGGGTGCTCATCACAAATGCGGCGTGGCGCATTTTTTTCAATGCGGCCGGACGAATGTCAGCGAGAGACCTGAGCGATACGCGAAAGCCTGACTGGCGAGCATTGTCTGCCAGTGTTTCTGCTACCGCTTCACCGTTACCGGTATGAGATCCGTAAAGGAGGTGAATTTCGTCCGCGACCGCAGAAGGGGCCAGCGGAATATCCAGGGCACGTACACTCACGTTTTATCCTCATCTTGAGTCGGAACATGAGCATAGGGATGGCTGGCTGCCAGCGGAACGAAGCGTTTTCTATGGCGTTATAGCTTTCTGGAATAACAAAAGTGATTGGCCAGGTTGAAACAAAAAGTTCGGTTTCATAATTAGTGAACTAACAGGTTGGCAATCGCGTGTAAATCCCGGCACCCACAGTGTCAATCAAAATTGACACTTTAATATGACTAGTTTGATTGACAGTTATTCGAGACCTTGATAAGGTCGCAAGTGGGTCAACAGAAGTGTCTGGTATCTTGCCGGACTACTGTATGTGTGAGACCTGGGAAGCAGTCAGGATGAACCCGTTACGCGGGCACAGACAGTGCTGCGTTTTATAAAATGAAGTAGTTTTTCGGAGGTTTTTATGTCTAACCTGGACGATCCGGATCGGGTATGGCCTACCGGCCTGACCATCAAGGAATCTGAAGAGTTGCACAAGCACGTCATTGACGGCACACGTGTGTTCTTCGTGATAGCGCTTTTCGCGCATATCCTTGCCTACATTTACACCCCCTGGTTGGGTTAAAGGAGGATATCAATGAATCAAGGTAGAATCTGGTGTGTAGTTAAACCCACCGTCGGCTTGCCACTGTTTCTTGGTAGCGTAGCCGCCATCGCTTTGATCGTGCACTTCGCAGTACTCAGCAACACCTCGTGGTTTTCCGCGTATTGGGGTGGCTAGGTACGGAGGTACACATTGAGTGGGCAAATTAGCCCACAAATGGGCAGATAAGGGGTGTTAGGTTTCTAACCCCCTAAGCCCTGAAGAGCAGTACAAAACATTTAGCCTGGCATACATTGCCAGAGTGTGTCCTATGGTCTGCGCTTTGAGTCTGGCGATGTTTACTGGAATTCGCATTATCCTGCTGTGAGGCAGTATGATTTTATTGTGTTGGTTCCCGAAATTTCATGGACCATGCAACGGTTAAACCAAATTTGAGAGGCCATCATGAGTTGCATCGGACGGATGTATTCAAGCGAGCACCAGGCGGGTGAGGCGATCCATGCTTTACAGGAGCTCGGATATGACAACAGTGCAATGACACTGCTTACACAGGAATCACTGGGCCATCACATCACGCCTGAGCGCGTTGCTGATGCCGTCAGTGATCAGGGTGAATTGCTGGGCAGCTTTGCCATTGCCTTTGCGCGAGGCCTGCAAAACGGACATTCGGTGGTGATCGTCAATGCACCGTTTGGCGAAGGATTTGAAACTGGTCGGGCACTCGACAGCGCCCATCCTGTTGATCCTGGTGGTCCTGACGCAGTCACGCCACGCAACCCATCGCCACTGTCTGACCTTCTGGGAATCCCTGTGCTTTCAAACAGAGGGCTTAGCATCTGGTCGAAGATGTTCTCACCCCTGGCCCGTCATAACTTTTCAATGTTTGGCTCAGGGCTGAGTAATAATCCTGCACCATTGTCATCGATGGTTGGAATGAAAACGGTTTCAACTAAAGGCATGGGAAACAGCAGCATGGGGCTTCCCCTGCTGAAAAAACAAAAGCAAAACTGGACCAGGAGTTTTGGTTTTCCATTGCTGACAAAGAAACAATAAATAATTGTAAGTGTCGGCCTGAACGACCCCGGTTTTCGCGCTGACATGCCTGGGATCCGTCTTTCGCTTTCTATGCGCCCGGACCTTTGTGCCGGGCGCGTTTCGTTCCGGACCGGAGGCAGGACTGTGAGAGCACCGACAGGGTAAAAAAAGTCAATGAACCGGATTGAGCGAAAAATGATCAACATGTGGGCTTCGCTCGGTCCAAAATTCCTTCCTTTTTCAAACGTAGCAACCCCTGATCTTCCACTTGGCCGCCTGCTGCGGCTTTCCTTGTTCCAGGTTTCTGTCGGCATGGCCCTGGTCTTGCTGGTTGGAACACTCAATCGGGTCATGATTGTCGAACTAGATGTCCCGGCATCCCTGGTTGGAATTATGCTGGCTTTGCCGGTGCTGGCCGCCCCGTTCAGGGCCATGATCGGGCACAAGTCAGATACCCATCGATGTGAATTGGGATGGCGCCGCGTTCCATTTATCTGGAAAGGCACCCTGTTGCAATTTGGCGGATTTGCTTTCATGCCCTTTGCATTGCTGGTGCTGGCCGGAAAGGGTGAATCTGCCAGTGTTCCGGCCTTTGTCGGGCAGTTGTCGGCGGGTCTGGCTTTTCTGTTGGTCGGTGCTGGCGTGCATACCGTTCAGACGGCCGGACTGGCGCTTGCCACTGATCTGAGCCCGCCTGACAGGCAGCCGCAGGTGGTTGGCCTGATGTACGTGATGCTCTTGTTGGGAATGATGGCCAGTGCCCTGGCATTCGGGGTGGCGCTGGAGAACTTCACACCCGGAAGACTGGTACAGGTCATCCAGGCGGCTGCCGTGATCACGGTGCTCCTGAATGTGATTGCCATGTGGAAGCAGGAAACGCGAAATCCGCCTCGCGGCGCGAAAGTGATGACCAAAGATCCAACTTTCAGAGAGTCCTGGGCCAATTTTTGTGAAGGAACTCATGCCATTCGACGGCTGGTCATCGTCGGACTCGGAACCATGGCGTTCGGCATGGCCGATATCCTCCTCGAGCCTTTTGGTGGCGAGGTCCTGGGTATGCCGGTCAGTGCCACCACCAAGCTGACCGCGTTGCTGGCTCTTGGGGGGCTGCTTGGCTTTTCTTATGCGTCATACGCGTTGGGTGAGGGTCGCGCCGGGCTTGCATATCGGCTGGCGCAAACCGGCGCATTAATCGGTTTGCCTTCTTTCGTCCTGGTGATTGCGGCCATCCCTGCTGACATGGTTGTTCTGTTTGTGATTGGTAATTTCGGAATAGGATTCGGTGCGGCCCTTTTTGGTCATGGCACCCTGACCGCAGCGATGAACAGGGCGCCACGTGACCAGGTTGGATTGGCGCTGGGATCGTGGGGTGCGGTGCAAGCCACCGCTGCCGGTGTCGGTATTGCATTGAGCGGGGCCATGCGTGACCTGGTTCAGTTGGCGATGAATAACAGCGAGGGATTCTTTGGCTTTCCGGTCGTGGCCAGCGGGTATCTCGCTGTATATGCACTTGAAATGATCTTGCTGGTGGTAACGATTGTGGCTTCACTGCCGCTGATCAGGCAGGCATTGGACAACCTGAACAGCAATGGCGCAACTGCCAGGCAGAATTTCGTGACAGAACCCGCAAGGGTTTTGTCGCAGGCTGACGGTGAAAAGGCAATCTGATGGTTTTGGGGGTTTAGTTCATCACATGGCCATCCTGGACATCATCGAATATCCCGATCCTCGCCTGAGACAATGTTCCGTGGCGGTGAAAACTTTTGATCATGGCGTCAGGCAACTGGCGCAAGACCTGCTTGAAACCATGTATGCCACCAGTGGAATCGGTCTGTCAGCACCCCAGGCTGGCGATTTTCGAAGGGTGTTGGTGATGGATCTGAGTGACGATCATTCCTGCCCAAAGATATTCGTTAACCCGGAAATCCTTCAGGAAGACATTCCCGCCCTGGTAGAAGAGAGCTGCCTGTCAGTCCCTGACGTCGTGGGTAATGTCATTCGGTCAACCCGGCTTCGTGTCAGGGCGTCAGATACAGATGG
>Ga0102946_1000346_pt1 | contig 16130 bp, 13 predicted proteins | sample SalPon2A_A_D1_MG_FD_78209 | JGI IMG/M metagenome (GOLD analysis project Ga0102946, IMG submission 78209) | Soil microbial communities from South San Francisco under conditions of wetland restoration - Salt Pond MetaG R2A_A_D1_MG | ecosystem: Environmental > Terrestrial > Soil > Wetlands | place... | reverse complement strand
GAATTGAATCGACAATGATGCGGACCGCCCGTACATCTCGGATTGAATTGAAAGCCAATCCTTTATTCCGCATTTTCTTATATATTGAAAAGATGTGTTTGGGTCTTCCGGTAACCTGGGCTTTTATACTATTTTGAGCTAGCATGTTTTCCAGGTTTTTTACAATTTGTTCTACTTGAGATTCTCGTTCAGAGCGGCGCTCAGCAAGGTTCTTCGCTATTTCTTTATAGGTTTCCGGGTAGGTGTACCTGAAAGCCAGGTCCTCTAATTCCCATTTGATTTGCCAAATCCCCAATCTGCTGGCAAGGGGGGCAAAAATGTCTAATGTTTGTTGAGCAACACGCTTACGTTTGGACTCAGGAACATACCCCAGAGTTCTCATATTGTGGAGGCGGTCAGCTAATTTTATGAGAACTACGCGAATATCCTCACCCATTGCGAGGAAGGTCTTTCGCAGGGTTTCCGATGCAAGGTCAGCCCGGCGTCTCCTGTCCCTGTTTGATTTCTCCAGGTCTGGGTCTGGTAAGCCGCGCCGAGCAGCCTGTTCGCGTTTAGCTTCCTCCTCTTGTGTTTCTTGTCTGACGAGGTCAATGTTTTGATCGCCCCGAGAGACGCGGGGAAGGTGAGTGAGTTTTGTAACCCCATCTACCAGACTGGCTATTTCTTTCCCGAAACTTTCTTGGATATTCTCTAGTGTGATGTCCGTATCTTCGACAGTATCGTGAAGTAATCCAGCAGCTACCACGTTGGGCGGGACGCGCAAATCTGCCAAAATTGCCGAAACAGCTACACAGTGATTGATGTAGGGTTCGCCAGAAGCTCTTTTTTGAGTCCTATGCGCGGCTTCAGCAGTTTTGTACGCCTGGATTATTAAGTCACGGTCAGCGGGTGAGTAATAATCCGGTAAATTTTCGAGAAGGATATCAATTTTCATAGTATTGTATTAGTATAATCATGTGATTGTAATGAGACAAGAGCAAAATGCAATATCTTTCGTATAATTTATTGACAAACAGGTAAATCAGGGTAAAATATAACGCCGAGCCGAAGTGGCGGAACAGGCAGACGCGCTACGTTCAGGGCGTAGTGGGCTTTACGCCCATGTGGGTTCGACTCCCACCTTCGGCACTAACCTCCCAATATGGGAGGTTTTTTGATTAACAAGGAAGGACTGTTGGGGCAATTGGTGTGATTCTTGCATCTATTACCCTTGAGCCTGGCTTGCCTAATAATTAAGAGTAGAGTAAGATAAATTTATGAAACTGTTCAATGCTTGGATAAAGAGAATATTTCTCATTGTGGGGATAGGAATTTTGCTTGTTTTGGTGATGGATCTGAATAATCGAATGGTCCATATGATCCAATTGCGCGGCGAGATGGAAGCAGAGCAAGCAAAAACTGTTGAACTGTCCTATAGGCTTGAAGAGTTAACGGATGAGATTGATTATACTCGATCAAACGATTTTGTGAATGAGTGGGCTCGGCAAGAAAATATGATGCGGATGGATGGGGATATTGTGGTCGTCTTGATTCCAGATGGCAGTTATGAAGCCAATGATGTGGAGCAGGTAGGTGTAACTGGGCCAGACTTAGATAATTGGGAAGCATGGAAGCTTTGGCTAACCTTCCAAGAGTAATATTTCAGGTAGTGAATTGACAAAATTGAGCGTACGTAGTAAACTTTCACGGCGAATTGGCGAGGTAGCTCAATCGGCAGAGCAATGGACTCATAAGCCATGGGTTGACGGTTCAAGTCCGTCCCTCGCCACTAAATAAAATACTCTTCACCCAGGACTATTCGTTAGAATAGTCCTATTTTTTTGAAAGAAGTTGTTATGAGCGATGAGCAATTGAATGCGTTTTTTGAGCCGATGGGGGTTGTGGTAATTGGGGCATCCAGAGATGAAAATAAGCTGGGCTTTGGGGTGGCGAGAAATTTGCTTGCAAGCGGCTATCAGGGGCGGGTGGCATTGGTAAATCAAAAAGGCGGCGAGTTATTTGGACATCCAATTATTCAGTCACTAGATCAAATTGGTTTTCCTGTTGACCTTGGCATTGTTGTCGTTCCCGCGCAATATGTGCCAGAAACACTCATTGCGTGTAGTCAAAAAAGTATACGTTCAATAATAGTAATATCCGGGGGATTTCGGGAGGCTGGAAAAGAGGGAGCGGTATTAGAAGAAGTTTGTCGTAAGATTGCAATAGAAAATGGTTTACGGATTTTGGGACCAAACTGTATTGGGGTGATTGATACCCATGCGCCATTGGATACAACATTTATTCAGCCGCCTATGCCGTCACCGGGCGAGATCGCTTTTATATCCCAATCTGGGGCATTGGGCGCCGCGATGGTTGATTGGGCTAGGGGAGAGGGATTTAGTTTTTCCCAGGTAGTTAGCATGGGGAACCAAATTGATGTAAGTGAGGCGGATATGTTGGTGTTGGCAGCCAGATCCGACCATACGTCCGTCATTACTTTATATTTGGAAAGTATTCAGAATGGACCAGCTTTTTTGCGGAAAGTGTCTTCTGTAACCCCGCGTAAACCGGTTATTGCTTTAAAGGTCGGACGATCCAGAGCTGGACAATTAGCCGCGTCTTCTCATACAGGTGCATTGGCTGGGAAAAACAATGCCTATGAAGCTGCATTTCGGAAGAGTGGGGTCATTGTTGCTGAAACGACAAAGGAATTGTTTGAGTGGGCGAAAATGCTTGCCTGGACTCCATCCTTGCCAAAGAGCTCCAACGTAGCGGTGCTGACCAATGCGGGTGGCCCCGGGGTGACCGCGGCTGACGCAATAGCAAAGGCGCGCTTGACAATGGCTGAGTATTCAGCGAGTACGGTGGATGCACTTACAACCTTGCTACCTGCTGCAGCAAGCGTGGGGAATCCGGTAGATATGTTGGCTTCAGCATCACCTGACATCTATGCACAATGTCTAAATATATTGTTATTGGATCCAAATGTGGATATGGTTCTGGTGATTGCTCCGCCGCCGCCGATGTTTAAATCTATTGATGTTGCTAAGGCAATCTCAAAGGTGATTTCTAGATCTGAAAAACCGGTGGTTGTATCCTTTATGGGCAGCACTTTGGTAAAGGATGCAGTGAATTATCTGCGGAAGAAAAAAATCCCGGAATACCGGTTTCCAGAACAGGCTGTTCGAACTTTGGCTGCAATGCGGAATTATGCTGAGATCAGGGAGAGAGATTATTCTGTTCCACTGATACCCGCTGGAAAATTGGATATAGGCAGGGCGTTGGAGATCATCAATAAAAACCTTGATATACCTGGTTTTTTACCAGCGAAAGATGCAGAAAGGGTCATGGGGTATTCAGGTTTGCCTGTGGTTCCCTTGTCGTTTGCGGAAAGTATTAGTGAGGCTGAAGAAATTGCGGAAAAGATGGGTTATCCGGTGGCTATGAAAATCGCGTCTACCAAACTTTCCCACAAAACGGATTTTGGGGGTGTTTATCTTAACCTAAAATCCGCAGATGATGTCAGGAATGCCTTCCATAGATTGCATGAAAGAGTAGAAAAAGAAAGGCTAGCTGATGAGGTTGATGGTGTATTCCTTCAGAGAATGATAAAAGGGGGGCAAGAAGTGATTGTTGGAGCGGTGCGCGATCCTGTGTTTGGTCCGATGTTGATGTTTGGTTCTGGTGGTGTTGAAGTTGAAGGATTGAAGGATGTTCAATTTTCATTGATCCCGCCTTCTAATCATGAGATTGAATACCTGCTGGAAAGCACCTGGGCCGGAAGGAAATTGGGCGGCTTTCGGAATTTTGGGAAGGCAGATTTGAAATCAGTAAAGGAAATACTTGCCCATCTTTCCAGTCTAATGTTGGCAATTCCTGAAATAAAAGAAGTCGAGATCAATCCGGTGATTGTTTTAGAAGAAGGGATGGGGGCATTTGCTGTAGATTCTCGGATATTGGTCTAAAGATGACCATTCCTGAAGCAATTTCAAATTAGTATTCGCTGGTACTAGAACTTTGTCCTCCCGCGTGCCAAATTGGTTGATCTCTAAGGTAACTGGGGTGAAGCTCCATGACTACGGAGGCCCATTGAAAGTATATCGGAGAGAAGTGTTATCTGGTTATCGATTATACGGTGAAAACCACCGATTTATACCACCTTTTGTATCCTCGGTAGGTGCAAAGATGATTGAAGTTCCGGTCCAAATCACCCTCGTAAGTTTGATAAAGCAAATAATGGTTTGGAGCGAACGATCAAGGTGGCATTGAATTTAATCACGGTGAAATATCTTGTATCTTATACGCAAAAACCGATGTATATCTTTTGAACTGGTGGGAACCATGTTTTTTGTAATGGGATTTATCCCCTCCTGTTAGGATTAATTGCTGAGCAGGTAATGAGGGCTTATTGTGAAGCGCAGGCAAAGCCAACCTATACTGTTATGGAAAAATTGGACATCGAATAAACTTCTGTTTTATGACAGTAGGTGTGAAGCAGCGGGGGAATATCTAATGAGTTTTCGTTAAATTGTGAAAAAAATCACTAAACGGGACATTTGTCCCTATTTGATTGTGATAAATGTCACATGTATTTGCAAACATAAACGTTCAATATGATGAAGTAGGTTTTCCAATAAAACCGCTTGCATAGTCCTTTCAAAGAACTTTACAGCCTTAAAATCTCACTGATTTGAGTTTCGTAGGGTCATTGTTTTCTACAACATTGGAGGAAATGGTTATGCAAGCTCAGGAAACATCACAATGTCCAGATGAACTAAAAATTGGCGTTTATGTCTGTCATTGCGGGACAAATATTGGGGGAATCGTGGATGTTCCGCGTGTAGTTTCAACCATTTCCCTTGTTCCTGGTGTTATTGTTGCTAGAGATTATTCCTACATGTGCTCAGATCCCGGACAGGCATTGATCCGTGAGGATATTCAGGAATTTTCTTTGGATCGTGTCGTTGTGGCATCCTGTTCTCCTTTGATGCATGAGACAACGTTCCGAAATGCATGCAACCAAGCTGGACTGAACCCCTTTTATTTTCAGATGGTGAATATTCGTGAGCACGTAGCGTGGGTCCATGCTCCAGATTCTGAGGCTGCTACCCGTAAAGCCATTGACCTAGTTGCCGGTGCTGTGTCTCGGGTAAAGAGACATTCAGCTCTTGATGAGCGGCATGTGAATGTCAAGCAGAAGGCTTTAGTGGTAGGGGCCGGAATTGCAGGGATTGAAGCGGCGCTGCGCATTGCGGATTCGGGGAAGCAGGTTTATCTAGTGGAAAAGCAGCCAGGTATTGGCGGCCACATGACACAATTGTATAAAACATTTCCCACTTTAGATTGTGCGGCTTGAATTCTTACTCCCAAAATGGTGTCCGTGGGACGCCACAAAAATATAACATTGCTGACCTATAGTGAGGTGGAGGAAGTTTCAGGTGTGGTTGGGAATTTTAACGTGAAAGTACGCAAGAAGGCCAGATATGTGAATGAGGATTTGTGCACGGGGTGTGGCGTGTGTGTGGAAAAGTGCCCGTGGAAAAAAATACCAGATGAATTTGAGTACGGCTTGGGGAATCGTTCGGCAATTCATTTCCACTACGCTCAGGCTGTGCCTAAAGTCCCTGTGATTGATGAAGAAAATTGTGCTTACTTTCGTAACGGGAAGTGTAAGGCTTGTGAAAAATTCTGCCAGAGGAACGCAATTGACTTTACTCAGGAAGACGAGGTCCTGGATCTTGAAGTTGGTGTGATGATTCTGGCGACTGGTTTCCAGGATTTCGATCCAGTGAAATCACCTCAATATGGGTATAAGCAATTGAACAACGTGCTCACAGGGCGAGAGTTCGAGCGATTGATCAATACCGGCGGACCAACCACCGGGAAGGTGTTGTGTTCAGATGGTGAAATGCCTAAACGGGTTGGCATTATCCATTGTGTTGGCAGTCGGGGTGACCAGCATGAATACTGTTCAAGAGCATGCTGTATGTATTCTTTGAAGCTGGCACACTTGGTTCGTGAAATGCTGGATGCTGACGTAGTGGAATTTTATCGGGATATGCGGACCTTTGGGAAATCTTATGAATCTTTTTATAAAAAAGTTAGGGAAGATGGTGTAGAGTTTGTTCGATACCGCCAGAACATTCAAGTGCGCGGCATAGATGGCGGGTTGATTATTGAGACTATGAATTTGATGACGGGGGAAAAGGTTCAGGAACCGGTGGATATGGTTATTCTGAGCGCAGGGATGGAACCCCAAGACGATCAGCAGGTTATTGCAAGCACTTTTGGGATTAGTCTCAGTCCAGATGGATTTTTCCTTGAAAAACATCCGAAACTTGCCCCTGTGGATACAGCTACAGAAGGAGTTTTTCTGGCAGGAACTTGTCAGGGACCGAAGGATATCCCAGATACCGTAGCACAGGCCAGCGCTGCAGCCGCTTCGGCATTGGCACTAATGGATGCAGGATCGGTCATGCTGGAACCTTTTACGGCATACATCAATGCAGAAAGGTGCAGCGGCTGCCAAATTTGTATGGATACCTGCCCGTTCCATGCGATTGAGCTAGTTCAGTTGAATGGACATAAAGTGTCCCAGGTCAATGAAATTATCTGTAAAGGCTGTGGAACCTGTGTGGCGGCCTGTCCGTCTGGAGCGGCAGTGCAGAATGGCTTTACTAATCGACAAATATTTGCAGAACTGGATGGAATATTGGTTCAAAATGCGACATTGGAGATGGTGATATGAACCGGACCAAACCAAGAGTAGGGGCATACATATGCCGGTGTGGGACAAATATTGCAGCTACTGTCAATGTGGATGAAGTAGTCTCTTACGTAGAAAATCTGGATGGTGTCGTTGTTGCCAGAGGATATGATTATATGTGCTCCGACCCGGGACAAGACCTCATCAAAAAAGATATCCATGACTGTGATTTGAACAGGGTGGTGGTGGCTTCTTGTTCCCCGCTGATGCACGAGGCAACGTTCAAGGCGGCTGTTGAGGAAGGGGGAATCAATCCTTATTATTTCCAAATGGCGAATATTCGAGAGCAGTGTTCTTGGGTGATCCGAAACAAGGATCAAGCAACCCGTAAAGCGAAAAATATGACCGAGGCAGCAATAAGCCGGGTCAAGAAGCATCGCCAACTCACCACCCGGACTGTACATATTGAGCCTGCTGTGATGGTGGTCGGAGCGGGAATAGCTGGGATCGAAGCCTCATTGAAAATTGCGGATGCTGGTAAAAAGGTGGTCTTGGTTGAGCGAGATACTTCAATTGGTGGCCATATGGCTCAACTTTACAAAACCTTTCCTACGCTCGATTGTGCGGCTTGAATACTTACACCAAAGATGGTGTCCGTGGGACGCCATGAAAATATTACGCTGCTGACGGGAAGTAATGTAGAGTCCGTATCTGGATATGTGGGGAATTACCAGGTAAAGGTTAGATCCACCCCTCGTTATGTGATTGAGGATTTGTGCACAGGGTGTGAACAATGCGCGAGTGTCTGCCCCATTGAAGTCGAGAATCAATTTGAATTGGGCTTGAGCACGCGAAAAGCAGTTTATCGGAATTCTCCTCAGGCTACGCCGAGTGCCTTTGCAATCGAGAAGGAAGGAGTGGCTCCATGTCGAGATGCATGCCCAGCAGGACAGCGCGTCATGGGGTATGTTGCCTTGGTGAAAAGAAAACGGTATGCAGATGCTTACTGGACTATCCGGCGGGATAACCCCTTCCCTTCGGTGTGTGGGCGCGTCTGCAACCACAAGTGTGAGGATGCGTGCAGCCGCAATGCATATGACGCTCCAGTGAATATTGTTGCACTAAAGCGTTATGTTGCTGATTGGGCTTATGCAAATCGTGATGAAGTAGCAAATATGACAGATAAGTCCTTACTTGGTACTCCTTTCAAGAAAGAGCCAACGCCAACTGGGAAGCATGTTGCTGTGATTGGTTCGGGGCCAGCTGGTTTGACAGCTGCACTTGATTTGGTGCGTTTAGGCCACGCAGTAACTGTATTTGAAAGTTATTCTGTGGCTGGCGGAATGATGCGAGTGGGGATTCCCCCACATCGTCTTCCTTACGATCAATTAGATTGGGAAATCCAATTGATTGAAGATGAAGGTGTGGATATAAAGTTGAATACCCGTATCTCAAATATTCCTGGATTATTGGATGATGGTTATGATTCAATCTTAATTGCTACTGGTGTTCATGATGCGATTAAGCTTCCGATCAGGAATTCCAATCATCCGGATAACTGGTTGAGTGTAGATTTCCTCAAGCGAGCGCTGCTTGGTGAAGCGCTTGATCTCTCCGGAAGAAATGTAATCGTGTTGGGTGCCGGGGATGTAGCGTTGGATGTTGCCCGCACAGCTGTTCGATTGGGGACCCCTGATGTGAAAATCTTGTGCCGCGGGATGCGAGCATCTGACCACGAGATTGAAGCTGCTATTGAAGAAGGAATCGAGATCGTCTCAGGCAGGGTGTTCAAGTCTGTGGTTGTTGAAGGAGATCGAATTCAGGGCGTTGAGTGCGTGGAGGCTGAGGTAGGCGGCATTGTAGAGGGGCGGCGTATTGTGGAGGAATTGCCAGGTACAGAGCATGTTGTTGAAGGCGATTTGGTGATCTGGGCATTAGGGCAAAAAGGTGATTACACCTTCTTACCGCGTGACGGGAGCATTAATACGAAGTACCCAACAGGAATTCAAGCGGATGAGGAATTGAAAACCACACTTGAGGGTGTGTTTGTTGCTGGTGATATCCGTAACGGGTGGACGTCGTTTGTGGTAGATGCAATTGCAGATGGACATCACGCTGCCAGAACGATTGACCGTTTTTTGCGTGGTGATGAGGGCATTGAAGAGCCGAAGAAACATCCTCGCGTTGCGGTTATGGAGACAACTCGGATTGAAGAAAAGATTGCCAAAGGGTTGACTTCTAGCAAAGACCGTAATGAACCGATATCTATTCCACCAATGGGTCGGGTGAATAATTTCAATGAGGTGGTTCAATGTTTTTCTGAGGAGCAGGCGATTGCAGAGGCTGAACGCTGCCTGGAATGCGGGGTGTGTGCTGAATGCATGGAGTGTGTGGCAGCCTGTGAAAAAGGTGCTATTAGTCATGAGATGGAGGAGCGAGTTGAGGAATATAAAGTTGGAGCGGTAATTCTAGCCACGGGCTTCAAAGATTTTGATGCTGGTGAAGCGCCAGAATACGGCTATGGTTTGCCGGATGTACTAACTGCTCTGGAATTTGAACGATTGCTAAATCCAAGCGGTCCAACTGCGGGTAAAGTCTTGAAGCGGAATGGAGAACCGCCGAAGCGAGTGGGTATCGTCCATTGTGTAGGCAGTCGGAATGAAAAATTCCATAACTACTGCTCGCGGGCTTGCTGCATGTATTCTTTGAAACTAGCTCAACTGGTGCGTGATTATGTGGACGCTGAGGTTTTTGAGATTTATCGAGATATGCGAGCATTTGGCAAAGGCTATGAAGAATTTTATAACAGAGTTGCGGACAGCGGCGTGAACTTTTATGGGGGGAATGTTCGCTCAGTCCGTAAGCAAAATGGACATCTTTCAATTCACTGGGATGAAAACTATTTCGATCAACCAGATCAGGTTGATGTGGACATGGTCATTCTGGCTACTGGATTTGAGGCAGCAGAGGGTTCTAAGAATGTTGCACGAACCTTTGGGATCAGTCGCAGTAGTGACGGGTTTTACCTTGAGAAGCATCCAAAACTTGGCCCAGTGGAAACAGCGACTAACGGAATATATTTGGCGGGAGCCTGCCAGAGCCCGAAAGATATTCCAGACAGCGTCGCTCAGGCTGGTGGTGCAGCAGCAATCGCTTTGGCACTGCTCGATCAGGGGGAAGTTGCTTTGGATCCCACCCTTGCTGCAGTGGAAGTGGGGTTGTGTGCTGGGTGTGGGCAGTGTGTAGTTGCCTGTCCATACGGCGCAATCAGTATTGAGGAAGGTGTGGCTCGCGTGAACGAATACCGGTGCAAAGGTTGCGGTACTTGCGCAGCGGCTTGCCCAAATAAAGCTATGACATTGGTTCATTATGAAGATCAGCAATTGATTGCTGAACTGATTGGTGCACTGAGCTAGGAGATGAAAGTGTTTGAACCAAAGATTATTGCTTTTTTATGCACATGGTGTAGTTATACAGGAGCTGATCTCGCCGGCACTTCTCGGAAATCTTCTCCCTGGAACATACGGGCGATTCGGACTCCTTGCTCTGGTCGTGTATCGCCGGAGATCATCATCAAGGCATTTGATGAAGGTGCGGATGGCGTGATCGTTTTGGGCTGTCATATTGGTGAATGTCACTATGATTCTGGAAATCACCGAACAGCTAAACGTATCCCCGTTTTGAAAAGTTTAATGGAACTTGTTGGATTAGAGCCGGAGAGGATCCGCTTAGATTGGGTTTCAGCATCCGAAGGTGATAAATTTTCCAAGGTTGTGACAGAGTTCAACGAGACCATTCAAGCATTAGGTCCCGCAAAATGGTTGACTAAGGGAGTGGGAGTGGACGTTCCTGTGTTGGACGAAACGAAAGTCCTTCAAAGAGAGGGATAAGGAAATGCAAACTAAACTACTGCAAGAGCATGCCCAAATGTTGTTGGATACGGCACAAGTTGAGTGTGTGATTGGCTATTCCCTCAGCCCAAGGGGATTAACTCGACCTATGTTCATTTACCGGGGGGAGGATGTCGAGCAATTAGTCTGGAATCAGCACAGCTCGCACAATTTGGCCAAATATTTAAGGGAAAAGATCGTTGATCTGGGCGATACAGGGAAGGTCGCTGTTGTACTAAAACCCTGTGATACGAAATCTCTTAATGTTTTGGTGGCGGAACACAAAATTGACCGATTGCGGGTGCATGTGATTGGAATGGCATGCAGTGGTGTCGTAAAAGATAACAACCAAGAACGATTGCAAGACAGATGTGTGGAATGTGAGATGAAACAGCCTTTGGTTTACGATTATCTTATTGCGGCTGAACACACCCCAGAAGTTTCTCCTGGCGAATTCGACCAGGATTCTTGGCAAACTGAATTTGAAGATTATTCCTCAGAACAAAAAGCGGAATTCTGGTTGGCACACTTTGACCGCTGCCTGCGATGTTATGCTTGCCGGCAGGTATGCCCTGTGTGTGATTGTCCGACATGCCTGTTTGAACGAGATGATTCCTTATGGGTAGGCCCAGGCAGCAGCATCCAGGAAAAGCGAATGTTTCATCTGGGGCGTGCGTATCATCTTGCTGGGCGTTGTACAGGGTGCAATGAATGTGAGCGAGTTTGCCCAGTAAATATTCCTATTAGCAAGATCAATCAGAAACTTGCACAAGTGATAGAGGGAGAATTTGGCTTTCGAGCGGGGATAGAAGCAGTCCCCTCCCCATTGTTGACGGTAGTTTCTGGTAAGGAGTACGGGGGATGAATTATATAAGGCAGGAAGATTTACACAATTGGCTAGCTGATATTGGTGAGGAATACCGGCTAACCGCCCCGGTGGAAAAAGACGGGGTTATTCTGTATGAACCAATACAATCGTTGGATGAGATTGTGTGGGATTTTGAGAAGCCGGTGAATTCGATTAAAGAAATATTTTTTCCACAGACTGAAATATTAATGGAACTGCAAATTTCCGGGAATGGAAGTGATGAAATAAAAGAAGTAATTCCAACAGAAAAGAACATATTACTCAATGTTCGGCCTTGTGATGCTCATGGATTAAATTGTCTGGATGCCATGTTCTTGGATGATTCACCGCCGGATGTCTATTACGCTGCCCGCAGACAGAATTCCGTTGTGATGGGATTAAGCTGCAGTCACATGGGGGAAAGCTGTTTTTGCACTAGTGTTGGGGGAAGTCCGGGCGATACAGTTGGCATGGATGTGATGCTATCTAAATATGAAGAAGGGTTTCTTGTAGAGCTCCTTACGCCTATAGGGGAGGCTTTGTTTTCAGATTTACCAGTAACTGAGCAAGTGATAGAGGTAGAGAGTCCTTTCGAAAAAGGGCTATTTCCTGTTCCAAATGAAGAAATATTGAAGAAATCCTTTGATTCGGAATTATGGGGGATGCAGGCCGAACGATGCATTAGCTGCAGGATTTGTGCGTACGTATGTCCGACCTGCCGGTGTTTTGATATACGTGACGAAGTGGTTGGCGGCTCAAACGGGACAAAACAGGCCAACCGGATTCGGTGTTGGGACAGCTGTGCCAGCGAAGCGTATCGGAGAATTGCAGGGGGCCACAACCCTAGAGCAAGCAAAATTGAACGTCTTCGGAACAGAGTATTGTGCAAGTTGTATTATTACCCACAGCAGTATGGTATGTTGTCTTGTGTAGGGTGCGGGCGATGCATTGACGCTTGCCCGGTTGGGATGGATATCACTGAAATAATGAGTGTTTTAGTGGAGGGACCAGCATGATCACGCGGAATTTGAACGATAACTGTTGGCTGCCTCACTTGGGAAAAATCAGCAGCATAGACAATTTGGGTCCAGAAATCAAGCTTCTTCGGGTTCATCTTGCTAATGGAAATGGGCATTCAAACGAAGAATTTCAGCCCGGTCAATTTGCGTTTATTTCAGCATTTGGTGTTGGGGAAGCGCCATTTGGCATTGCCTCAATTCTTACTGACGACGGATCGTTGGAATTCGCGATCCAACGGCTTGGAAATGTGACCACAGCACTCCATGAATTGGCAGTAGGTGATTTGATTGGTGTGCGCGGACCGCTTGGAAATTCTTTTCCAATGGAAAAATTAGAAGATAAAAATCTGGTTGTGATTGGCGGGGGAATTGGCGGCGCTCCTCTTCGCCCTGTGATTCAGTATGTCAACAACAATCGAAATAAATTTGGCGAATTGACAATTTTGTGGGCTGCTCGTTCGCCTTCACATTTAATGTTTAGAGAAGATTATGAAAGTTGGCGTAATATTCCAAATACAAACTTACATTTGACTGTAGATCAACCGGATGATGAGTGGGATGGGCATGTTGGCCTGATTACAGAATTGCTTGATCAAGTAAATCCCAGTTCGAAGAATGCGATTGCAATTACTTGTGGACCTCCTGTTATGATTTTTTATGCGGATAAATTATTGTCAGAGTTGGGTTTTTCGCCCGATAATCGTTATGTGACCCTGGAAGCACGCATGCATTGCGGCATTGGAAAATGTGGTCGTTGCAATATCGGTGAAAAGCTTGTTTGTGTGGATGGTCCTGTGTTTTCTATGGATGAAGTTGAGAATTTCCTGGAAGGATATTTTTAGTGGCAACTCAATATAGATAGAGGTGGAGAATGAAGTATACGCCTTGGGTTTATCAGATTGTAAATAAACGAATCAAAGAGGCAAGGGTTTATAAAAAGCCCTGGTTGATCTTAGAGCGTTTGGGGTTAGAAGTGATTCCGAATGAGGTGTATGATCTGATTCATTTGGATGAGTTGATCATCATCGACAATCTGATAGAAGAGATTTCGCCAGAGATAGTACAACTTGAAAACTTGACCCGGATTTGTTTGTTTTATAACGAAATTATAAGTTTGCCCTCAGAAATTGGCGCATTACAGAACTTAACCCATTTGGATCTGAGCTGCAATCGGATTGAATCTTTGCCCGTTGATATCCTCAAATTAGAAAAATTGGAATATCTTGATTTGCGTTTCAATAATCTGCCAATATCAAACGATGTGCTTGAGAGTGTATACAAACCTAAGGAAATAATAAACGAATATTTCAATCAGCTTCAACCGGCAGAGTAATGGATTTTAACTCCTCAAGCTCATTAGCTGGATATTTCGGTTGATTAACCTTTCTCCCATGAGTTCAGCTAAATTCTTCATTAGGATATACCCCTGACTACAGTTATTATCCATTAACTGCAGAAGTTTTTTTCCTTCAAAGCGTATTAGCGTGGAGGGAGATTCAGCAATTGCTCCAAGTGTGTAAATATATGGGCTGACCATAGCAGACCAGCCGATGATCTCTCCGCGCATGTATGGATTCAAGCGGTCAATCACATGATTTCTGAACATGATGGTAAATGCAATTTTTCCTTGAGTAATCAGGTACAAGTGTGTAGCATATTCTTCTTGGTGAAATAACCAATCTCCTTCCTCTAATTCGATTGGTTGGCCCAAAGCGGAAATTTCTCCTACAAACTCATCGTTGAGATTTGCAAAAAAAGGATAACGTTTTAAGGAATGGCTCCCTTCCATTTTTATATCTCCTCTAACATTTTCGCATCAAAATTATTTGTGATATAGGCGAGTGAGCATAGGTGGTTATTTTGATTATACAGGAAATCAAGATTTATTTGGTGATTTTGTTCGTTACTGATGAATTCCTTCCAAATAATTATGGGTATTTGTGGTAAGCTATTGGGAAATTTTATATTTGTTTGTAAGTATAAGGAAATATCGTGGACGATAAATACCGAAGAACCAAGGCTATTTTTACATTTTTTAATATTGCATTGATTGTAGTTATACTTGTATTGGTTGGATTTTCAATATTCTTTATATTTGATTCTCCTGGTTCAATCTCGGCCGAAAATGAAAATTTGGCAGATAGCACTTTGGATTCAGCAGGATTTAATCCAGATGTGATCATGGTCCCCACTGATGTGAACTCTTCGGATATTGAACCTATAAAAGATTCTGATGCGACAAATGAACCGATGGAAACAATTGAAATTGACCAAGAGACCACGACATATTATCCAGAGGTAAATAATGAATATTTCTCTAATCCGGGGATGGGATGGGTTTTTCGGTGGGGGGATGGGGACTTCGATGGGGTGGATGCGACAATAGCTTACTCACTAAGGAGTGATATTAGTTGGCGGGTGTTGAATCCAGAGGAAGGTGTTTATGATTGGAGTTCCCTGGATAATCAGTTGGAATTGGCAATACAGCGAGGCCAACAATATTCCTTTCGGGTATATACGATGATTGGTGAATCATTTGGTGGACATCAGGTTCCATCTTGGGTTGTTAACAAAGGGGCATTTATTTTGTCCACGGGAGAGCCAGATTACTCTAGTTGTGTATATCAGGAAGAATGGGGAAAATTTGTCAATGCGTTGATCAATCGTTACGATGGAAACCCGAATATAGCTTTTGTAGATATTTCTGGATATGGGAACTTTAATGAGTGGAATTGGTCTGATGTGCAAACTGTTTGGGATCAGGAATGGCAGGATAATTATGAAGCTGGTTTGGTTTATCCTTCTGCGATAAGAAGCCTGGATGGAATGGCTCGGCGGAGATTGGCAGATATGTTCATAGGTGGGAGTAATCAGACCCATCGCTGCAAGGATACGGACTCTACCATTACGACTGTGAGTTATGCGTATTCAGGTTTTCAATCGACACAATTGGTTATGCCATATGCAGGGGTTATTCAATCTTCGGAATATGTTATATCTCAAGACCCCACTGTTGGCTTTCGTCATGATTGCCTGGGGCGGGCAAGCAGTAATTCGATGGTGGAGCAATTGGGTGATGAATTAGATATTTTATGGAGAAATGCACCAATTGTATTCGAGACTTGCAGTTCAGATGAGTTTGCAATTGGATCGGCTTACTATTTACTTGAAAACACTCACGGCAGCGTGGTTCATAATGTAAATATCGAGAACATTGCCAGTGATGAAATTTTTGGGTTGAGTGAAAATTTAGGATACCGATATTACCTTCGTGAGGTGGAATATACGGCAACTTTGAAGCCAGGCGAAGAGATGGCACTTAGGATGGTTTGGGAAAATCGCGGAATGGCACCAAGTTACCCACGGATGGGCCAAGATTTCCAATTGATGTTCTACCTGGTGAAGGAGGGAACGAACAAAGAGATTACTTTAACATTAGCTGCAGATATATCGGGGTGGATGCCATCTGAACGCCCTGGAGAAGCAGTGCCGCAGAACGAATATGAATGGACCATTGAGATGCCTGAAAAACTTGAGACGGGAATTTACACAACAAAAGTAGCGATTATCGATAAACGTACTGGGAACCCGATCCAATTGGCAATTTCTGGCGGGGATGAAAGTGGTTTTTATACTTTGTCTGAAATTATTGTTGTGGATCCTTGATTCTATGTGTACAATGTTAAGGT
>Ga0102946_1000345_pt1 | contig 16162 bp, 13 predicted proteins | sample SalPon2A_A_D1_MG_FD_78209 | JGI IMG/M metagenome (GOLD analysis project Ga0102946, IMG submission 78209) | Soil microbial communities from South San Francisco under conditions of wetland restoration - Salt Pond MetaG R2A_A_D1_MG | ecosystem: Environmental > Terrestrial > Soil > Wetlands | place... | reverse complement strand
CCAGAAGGCAATTCCACCACCGATGAGGATCAAGACAAGCACAATCAGGATGATCTGACGCGTGTTCATTCCCGTATTATATCGCAGCTAAATGGGGTTTGTTAGCGCTGTTGGAAACGGCACAAAATGGGCGGGAATAGAGTACAATGGCGGTGGCGGTGATTTTACACTGTGAATTTTACAATCGAAAGAGAGGTTGTGACCATGCAAAAGCCGGCAAATGTACAGGTAATTGGAATTTTGATACTGATTAGCGGCGCAATTAACATCCTGGTGGGGCTGGGGATCACGGTAGGGGTTGTGCTGGGCACGTTATTCATTGGGTTGATCTGTCTACCGCTGACCCTGATACCGGTCGGTGTGGGTATTTATGAAATTATTGTTGGCATCCGGGTGCTGGGCGATCAGCCCACTGGCAGCCTCAAGGTGGTTGGCGGGCTTGAAATTGCCAGTATTCTGTGGGGAAATTTCCTTTCCATGATCGGCGGAATCGTGGTGCTGGTGTTCTACAATGAGCCAGAGACGAAAGCCTATTTTGAGGATTTGAAGTCTGGTACGATCACGTACTGATCCTGCCGGTCTGCGATTGAGGGAAACCAACTTATGAAGCGATGGCAGTTCTGGCTGGGTGTGGTGATCAGTGCCTTTTTCTTGTATTGGGTATTGAAAGATATTGAGTATGCTGCGCTGTGGCAAAAAACGCGTGAGGCCAATTATTGGCTGATCCTGCCCGGCGTGGGGGCCTATTTCATCGGGCTGTGGGTGCGGGCCTGGCGCTGGCATTATTTGCTGCGGCCCCTGAAGGCGATCCCGATCAAGAAAATGTTCCGGGTGTTGGCAATCGGCTACGCCGGAAACAACATCTTCCCGGCGCGGGCCGGCGAGGTGGTGCGGGCAGTGGTGCTGAAAAATGAGGAAGAGGTACCCATCTCGGCGTCGCTGGCGACCATTATCGTGGAGCGGGTTTTCGACGGGGTGGTGATGCTGGCCTTTATCTTTGTCAACCTGGCCGAGCTTTCCCGGCTTTCCGAGGATATTACGCTCTTCCGTAATCTGACCATTCAGGATGTGGCTTTGTGGGGCAGCGTGGTGTTTTTTGGCGTGCTGCTGGTTTTTCTCACGGCAGCCATGTTCCCGGCTTTCACCGAAAAGGTGGTGCGCAGGCTGACCGAGTGGGTGGTGCCTGAACGGTTCCGCGAGTCTGTACTGGATATTGCCACTCGTTTTTTGGGCGGTCTGGCTTCACTGCGTTCTCCCCTGGAAGCGCTGATGGTGTTTGTTACCTCGGTTGTGATCTGGCTGTTGGAGACGGTTAAGTATTGGTTTGTAATGCACGCTTTCCGTTTCACGGTCAGTTTTTTTGTGCTGATGTTGATGAACGGCGTGGTCAACCTGGCGACAACGATCCCTTCTGCGCCAGGGTATCTGGGGACCTTCGACCTGCCGGGCATCAAGGTGTTGGAAGCCTATCATGTGCCGACCGAGACAGCCGCTTCGTACACCCTGGTGCTGCACTTTGCGCTGTGGTTCCCGGTCACGATGTTGGGGCTGTATTACATGTGGCGCGAAGGGATCAAGTGGAGCGAGGCGTCCAAGATTCAAGAGGATGATTCCGAATAATGAGTTCTCTTTTTTAAGAGATTGCATTTTAAAATAAACTAGAGGATATATATGAACATAGCAGTTATTGGCGCCGGTTATGCCGGACTCTCCGCCGCGTACGATCTGGTAAAGGCCGGGCATTCGGTCACCGTCTTTGAGGCGGCTGACCACCCCGGCGGTCTGGCCTCCGGCTTTAAAGAGCCGCATTGGGATTGGTCGGTGGAGGCGTTTTACCACCACTGGTTTAAGAGCGATGCCCACATGATGGGGCTGATCGATGAACTTGGCCTGAGCGACAAGGTGCTGTTTCCCCGCCCCTATACGGTGGTCTACCATCAAGGCGAGTGGTATCCCTTTGATTCGATCTTGCAGGCGCTACTGTACCCCGGCCTGGGCTGGGGCATCAACAAGGTGCGCTTCGGGCTGGTGGGGCTGTATCTGCGCCTGACCAATAACTGGAAGCCGCTGGAAAAAGTGACCGTGGACGAGTGGATGCGCAAATGGGCGGGCGATAAGGTCTACTCCGAGATGTGGGAGCCGCTGGTGATCGGTAAGTTCAGCGAACGCTACGCCAAGCAGGTCAACATGGCCTGGATGTGGGCGCGCCTGAAAGCCCGCACCACACAGCTGGGCACGTACCAGGGCGGGTTCCAGGCATTTGCTGATGACTTCGCCGCCATCCTGGAAGAGATGGGGGTGCAGATCAAGCTGAATACGCCGGTGGAATCAATCACCCCGACCAGCGACACCAAACTGACCATCCGCAGCGGGCAGTATGACCAGCTGACGTACGATAAGGTGCTGGTGACGACTTCACCCGGCTTGCTGGCCCGGCTGGTTCCGGCCCTGCCGCGCGGCTACCTGCAAGGGCTGATGGAACTGAAGAGCATGGGGGCGGTGGTGCTGACGGTTTCGCTCAAGCACCAGGTCTCAGAGGAAGGCTATTACTGGTTCAACCTGCCGAAGAGTGAAGGCTTCCCCTTCCTGGCATTGGTGGAGCATACCAATTACGTTTCCCCCGAACACTTTGGCGGCGAGCATATCCTGTACATGGGTGATTACATCGACACCGATCACGAGTATTTCACGATGAGCAAAGATGAACTTTTGGAGCGCTTCATCCCTGCCATCCAGCGCATCAACCCGGACTTTGAGCCGGATTGGATCATTAAAAGCTGGCTGCACCGCACGGCGTATGCCCAGCCGGTGCCGCTGGTCAATCATTCCCGCAATATCCCCGCTATCCAGACGCCGGTGCGCGGCCTGTACTTTGCCAGCATGAGCCAGGTGTACCCCTGGGATCGGGGCACTAACTTTGCCGTGGAGATCGGGCGTAAGGCTGCCCGGCAGATGATGGGGGAGCAGGATTAAGGCGCATGCGACTAGAAGACTTTTACTCCCTGTTCACCCGCGAAGGCCAGTGGGCGCTGGAATCGGCGATGGCTTTCCTGCCGCGCGAGAAGGATTTCCTGGCTGACTTTGCCATGCTCGCCAAGCGTTTCCCGCGTGAGGTGGCTCGCGCCGCCCTGACAACCGCTATCCTGCGCGGCGAGGCCGAGCGCAAGTTTCCCCAGGCCGAGAAGATGTATTTCACCCGGCAGGCGCTGGAGCAGGCGACCCCGTACGAGGTTGCCAAACAGCGTGCCAAACGCTTCCGCGAGAGCGGCGATTTTAGCCGGATTTTCGACCTGGGCTGCTCGGTGGGTGGGGATTCGATTACGCTGGCGAAAGCCGCACCAGTGGTCGGGATCGATCAGGAGGAATTGCGGGTGGCAATGGCGGCCAAGAACGCCGAAGCCTTGCGCGTCCCGGCACAATTTTTACAGGCTGAGTTGAACAATCTGCCCTTCGATCTGGCAAAGGTGGGCGGGGATTCCGCCATTTTCTTTGACCCCGCCCGGCGCATCGACCACAAGCGGGCCTATTCAGTGGCCGATTACCAGCCGCCGCTCGCCATTATTGAAGGTTGGCTGGCGCATATTCCCGCGGTAGGGGTTAAGGTCTCTCCGGGGGTGAATTTGGACGAGCTGGCCGGGTACGACTGTGAGGTCGAGTTCATTTCGCTGGATGGGGATTTAAAGGAAGCCGCGCTGTGGTTCGGGCCGTTGAAAACAGCCGGGCGCCGTGCCACCTTATTGGTGGAGGGCGAAGCCCCTGTCACGTTGACTGCCGAGACCCAGCCCGATCTGCCGCTCTCTGAGCCGCGTGCTTTCCTGTACGAGCCGGACGCCGCCATTTTGCGGGCCGGGCTGGTGCAGGCGGTTGGCGGGATGCTGGACGGGGCCATGCTCGACCCGGAAATCGCCTACCTGACGGCCGATGCCTACACCGCCACGCCGTACACCCGCGCCTGGCCGGTGCAGAAGTGGATGACGTTCAGCCTGAAGCGGCTGCGCGAGCTGCTCCGTGAGCGCAATGTTGGTTCGGTCACGATCAAGAAGCGCGGTTCACCGCTGGTGCCGGACGAGCTGGCCGCTCAGTTGAAGCTGGAAGGCGACGAACACCAGAACTTATTCCTGACGCATATGCAGGGGGAGCATATTGTGGTGTTGGTGGGTGAGGAGAGGTAGGGGGTAGTGGGGAAGGACATTTGTTTTCAAAATAAGATAAAGCATTTGTATAGACGGGGTCATAGCCCGGCGGCTGAAGCTCGCCCCTATGGAACCATCGCAAAACTTTTCCTCGCTGACAACTGAATACTAACAACTGTTAACTGCTTACTACTTACTACTTTTGACCAACTCTTTGAGCCAAATGCGGTTCTCTGGGTGGGGGCCATCCTGGGTTGAAAAGATCACGATTGAGAGATCGGTGTACTGAGAGACAAACCAATATTGCCCACCGAACCCAGCGGCGTAGATGCCGTCTAATTTGGTATCATCTGGTACCCACCACAGGTAGCTGTATCCATCGTGCTCGGGAGCCCCGCCGTCTGCCTGCATTTGGAAACATCCGCGGATATAACCCGGTGAAAACAGGGAACCGTCCCCCGCCAATGCCTGGCGGATCAGACCCGCCAGAATGTGCAGGTTTTTGGGCGCGCTGCTTGCGCCCTGATATTCCCAGAAGCCGCCGTCCAATTCAATCGGCTCAAGGCCATAAGGACGGAAAAGGTGGTTGAAGGCGTTCTCGATTGTGTTCCCATAAACCGCCTCAAGAAGTTTGAGCACCACTGCAGAGTCGGGCTTGTAGACAAAGTGTCCCTGGTGGTCAGCAATCCTAATTTTATTGATGGTGAGGAACTCGACTACTTCCGAACTTTCAATAGCCGGGGTTTGTGGGCTGGGCCAGTCGATACCGCTGGTCATAGTCAGGAAGGACTGCAGAGGAATGCACCCGAATCTGGATGGCAAGCTGGGGAGATATATTTTGACTGGATCGTCAATTGAGGTAATCAGGCCAGTTTGCAGAGCATTGGCGATCATCAGGGATTTGAGCGATTTGGTTGCTGAAGCCATATTGAAGATTTCGCCAGCTTCAGGCTGGTATTCAAATATGGGCTTGCCCTCCCGCCAGACCGAGCCATGCAGAATATTGGAAGCAAATTCCATTGGTTCAGTAAGCTAATTTTCAGCCTCCCGCGTACTCGCCAGCAGCCTGGAGATGGTTTGGATGAGATTGACAAAGCTGCGGTAGGCTTTTACCTTTAATGAGTCTGGCTTTTTGCCGGGGTGTTTTTCTATCAGTTTTACCTGGATCAGATCGCGCGTGGCCGAAACTTGCCCGGTCAGGATGCTGTCCATCACCTGGTTCGCCAGCGCTTCGTCTTTATCAATTTTGTAGGCCACCTTATACAGGCTTTCTCTGGCTTTGGGGCCTATCGCATTGAGCTTTTCGGCCAGCTCCTGTTCTTCTTCTTCGTTCACTTCGCGGCGGGTATCATCCAGGGCAATTTTCCGGAACTTCCTGTTTTGCATAATCCCAAAGACCAGCAGGAATACCCCAACACTGACGCTGCAAAATCTTAGAACGAGTTCAAAATCCAAGCTCATGCTTCTCTCCCGGTCTGGTTTATTTCATCTGTACGCATTATAAGATGAAACTAAGCGGGGATACAACAGAATTTTTTCCAATGAGTTCACACGATCCCGGCGGCCTCCCTCTCTGCATACGCCTTCCTTAACAAGTCCAACATCTGGTCATGAATCTGGCCGTTGCTGGCCAGCAGGGTCAATTGGCGGGTCAGGGTGATCGGCTGTCCGTTGGTGTGGGTGAAAGTGCCCCCGGCTTCTTCCACGACCAGGCGTCCGGCGGCCATGTCCCACGTGTAGACCTTAAATTCCCAAAACCCATCCAGCCGCCCGGCAGCCACGTAGGCCATATCCAGCGCGGCCGAACCGGCCCGGCGGATGCCCTGCACTTTGTCAATGAAATAAGACATTTCGGTCAGGTTGTTGTGCGGGCTGGTGATCCGGTCGTAGGGGAATCCGGTGGCCAGTAAACTGCTGTTCAAATCATTGGCGGTGCTGACGTGCAGGGGTTGGGTACCCTTGGGGGTGGTCAGGTACGCCCCACCGCCTTTGACCGCGTGGAAAGTTTCGTTATGCAGCGGGTCGTAGACCACGCCGACCAAGGGCGTTTCGCCGTGGTAGAGGGCGATGGAGACGCAGAACATCGGGAAGCGGTGGGCGTAGTTGTTGGTGCCGTCCAGCGGGTCGATGATCCAGCGGTAGCCGTTCTCGCTCTGGATGTCGCTGCCTTCCTCACCCAGGATGCCGTAGTCGGGTGTGGCGGCCAGCAGGGTTTTGACGATCAATTCCTCGGAGGCTTTGTCGTATTCGGTGACCCAGTCCACGGCCGAGGTTTTGCGGTCGATGTGTTTCTCTTTTTCATAGCCGTCCATCAGGATTTCGCCGGCTTCGTGCGCGGTCTGGATGGCCAGGGTAAGCAGTGGGTTGAGGTCTTGTGAGGTGTGTTCCATGTCTGTGATTGCCTTTATTTTCTTTGGTTTAGATGCTCCGCTCATCTTACCATTAAAGGAAAGGAAGGGAGTGGTTCATTGACTTTTGCCTGTGATCGTCCTAGAATCTTTGATGGCGAGGAGGCGGTTTTTTATGGCCGAAAATGATCGAAAACAAACCCGGAGACCTCTAATTGTGGTGGGTGTGCTGATCTTACTGGTGCTGCTGTGGGGGCCTCTGGCCGGTTGGAACGGCACCACCGAAGCCAGCGCCCAATCTCCCACGCCAACCCCTGACCGGTTAGCTGAACCCCCGCTCTCGGAGAAATCAACGCAATACGAGCAAGGCACCTGGCTGTATTGGTATCACTGCATGCCTTGTCACGGCGATTTTGGCCAGGGGCTGACGGACGATTTCATTGAGCTTTGGCCGCCAGACCATCAGAACTGCTGGGGCCGCGGCTGCCACGGCGGACGAATGGAAGATGAGGGCTTCCCGATCCCGAAAACGGTGCCGGCCATCATCGATGGGGACGGCGGGGTGTTGAAATTTGCAAAACCAGACGAGCTGTACGATTATCTCTACAGCACACACCCGCCCCAAAACCCCGGTGTGCTCACTGAGGATGAATATTGGGCGATTGCGGATTTTGTGCTGGTGCGCAATAATCTGCTGCCTGAGGAGAAGGAAATCGGGGCAGATGCCGGGAAATCTCCGGTTGATCCACCGGTGCGGAACCGGGTGCTGGAATTATTGTTTTGATCGCTTCAGCAGTGTGGGCAGAGGTGCGCGAGAAGGACAGGGCGGTTGTCCAATCTCAGAATATACGTTCTATATCTAATAATTTCTGTGAGAAAGAATTTTGGGAGTAATATTAATATTTTATTAATAGAAAGCCCAATTTTCCCCCATTTCAGGGTTAAATTGTTTGAAACACTTGATTTATTGATATAATTTGACTAAACTAGTATGCATTATTAAGAGTACAAATGTATCTATTGTAATCCCCACCGCTCTTTACTATCATAGTTCTTCAAGGAGATCGATTTGGCAGAACCCCTACTAGAAATCAAAGACCTTGCTGTCCAATTTGACACAGACGAAGGTGTTGTTCACGCGGTAAATGGCGTTTCCCTGAAAATCGAGGAAAGTGAAACAGTGGCCATCGTCGGTGAAAGTGGATCCGGGAAAAGCGTTACCATGCTTTCTACATTAAAGCTGATCCCACAGCCGCCCGGAAGAATCGTCGCCGGCAGCGCAAATTTCTTCGGCCGCGATCTGCTGAACATGGAATCATCTGAAATCAACCAAGTACGGGGGAGCCAAATTGGGATGATCTTTCAAGACCCCCTCAGTTCATTAAATCCAGTTCTCTCAATCGGCAAACAATTGACCGAATCGATGGTGCTGCATTTGAAAGTCTCGCAGGAAGAGGCCGAGCACCGCTCCGCCGAACTGCTTGAGATGGTGGGTATTCCGAATGCCAAAGACCGGCTGAAAGACTACCCGCACCAATTTTCCGGCGGTATGCGTCAGCGTGTGATGATTGCTATTGCGCTTTCGTGCAACCCTCAGATTTTGATTGCAGACGAACCGACCACCGCGCTGGATGTGACCATTCAAGCGCAGTTTGTGGAATTGGTGAAAAGGCTTCGAGAAGAACTTGGTCTGGCGATCATCTGGATCACCCACGACCTTGGTATTGTCGCGAACCTGGCAAAACGCGTGGTTGTAATGTACGGCGGCCTCTTTGTGGAAGAAGCGCCGGTGAAAGAACTGTATGCCAACCCCCGCCACCCGTATACGATAGGTCTGCTGAAAAGCTTACCCCGCCTGGATGCGAAAGAACACCACAGGCTGCTGTCGATTGATGGTATTCCCCCTGTGTTATATGAAACGCCAAAATCCTGCCCATTCGCACCTCGCTGCGAATATGCAGTTGAACGCTGCCGAAATGAAAACCCCCCGCTGGAAACCATTGCACCAAACCACAAGATTGCCTGCTGGGTGAATGTAGACACTGGTGAGGAACGCTAATGACCGAAGAAATCTTACTTAAAGTTGAAAATTTGAAAATGCACTTCCCAATCCTTGCGGGCGTGTTCCGCCGGCAGGTTGGAGCTGTAAAAGCGGTAGACGGCGTAAGCTTCAATATTCACCGCGGTGAAACCCTGGGGTTGGTTGGCGAGTCCGGCTGTGGAAAATCGACCACCGGCCGCGCCATTTTGCAATTGTACGAACCGACTGCAGGCAGCGTCTATTTTGGCGATGTCGATCTGGCTGCCCTGCGGGGCGAGCAGATGCGCCGTCTGCGCAGTGAAATCCAGATGATCTTTCAGGATGCGTATTCCAGTTTGAACCCCCGCATGGCGATTGGCGAGATCATCAAAGAACCGATGGCAATCTTCAAGACAGCCACCGGTAAAGAAGCAGACGACCGGGTCGATTATTTGCTTGAGGTAGTGGGACTCAGCAAGAAATACCGCGACCGCTTCCCCCACGAATTTTCCGGCGGTCAGCGCCAGCGTATTGGTATCGCCCGCGCTTTGGCATTGAACCCCAAGTTGATCGTCCTGGATGAGCCGATCTCGGCTCTGGACGTGTCTGTGCAGGCGCAGGTTATCAACCTGTTAGAAGATCTGCAAGAACAGTTCGGCCTGACCTATCTCTTTATCGCTCACGACCTTTCGGTCGTACGTCATATTAGCGACCGTGTCGCCGTGATGTACTTGGGCCGCTTTGCCGAACTGACAGACAAATATTCCCTTTATGACAGACCGCTGCATCCCTACACTCAGGGTTTGCTCTCGGCCGTACCGATTCCTGATCCTGTTGTGGAAGAAACCCGACAGCGCATCATTTTGGAAGGTGACGTGCCCTCCCCTGCAAACCCACCATCGGGATGCAATTTCCGAACAAGGTTCCCAATTGCGGACACCTTCTGTGCAGAAGAACAACCGGAATGGCGCGAGGTTCTACCCGGCCATTTTGTTGCTTGCCATGCTACTGACCCAAGTAAAATCGACAAAAACGCCGTATGGCAAGAAAAATATGAAAAGGAGGTGGTTGCCTAAACAAATAAAAACGTAAGTACAACCAATTATTTTGACAAAATTAGTGAATTGGAGAAGAAAAACACATGAGTAAAAAGATTTTTTATGTACTAAGCATTTTGCTTGTCGCAACTCTGTTGTTCTCCGCATGTGGCGGTGGCGAGCCGGCAGCCAATGATGATATGGCGAACAATAATGAACCGGCCGCTAATGACAACACAGCAGCAAATAACAACGCAGCAGCAAACGACAACGAACCGGTAGAAGAACCTGCCGCCGATGATGATGCAGCTGATGACGATATGGCAATGGCTGGTCCTGAATTCAAGAACCCCGGCACTTACGTGCTCGCAGTGATCGGTGAGCCGGAAACTCTTGATCCTGCCTGGACCTATGAAACCGCTGGCTCCGCTGTTGAAACCAACATTTACGAAGGTATGATCTGGTTCAACCGCGAGAAGACAGACGAGTTCGTACCGCTTCTGGCCACCAGCTACGAGGCCAACGAAGCAGGCACCGAATGGACCTTTAATATCCGCGAGGGCGTTACCTTCCATGAAGGCGGCACCCTTGAGCCCCACGATGCTGCTTACTCCCTGCAGCGTGCATTGCTGCAAGACCGCATCGACGGCCCGCACTGGATGACCCATGAGGTCTTCTTCGGCACCTACACCATGGAAGATACCATGAACTTGGTGAATGGCACCGAAGGTGTTTCCGTGGCAGATGCCAGCGCAGACGAGCTGTTAGCCGCCTGTGAATATGTCCAGTCCGTGATCGTTGCCGACGACGAAGCCGGCACCGTGACCTACTTCTTGGACAAGTCAGCCCCCTGGTTCCTGGCAATGTTGAACAACATCTTTATTGGTGCTGTTTATGACCAGGAATGGATGGCTGAGAACGGCGCCTGGGACGGCGACTGCGCCACCTGGCAAAACTTCTACGACCCGTCCGCAGAGGACACCATTCTGTTCGACCAGGCCAATGGTACCGGCCCTTACATGCTGGACCACTGGACCCCCGGTGAAGAGATTGTTTTGGTTCGTAATGAGAACTACTGGCGTGCAGACGATGACCCGATCTGGGAAGGCGGCCCGAGTGGTATCGCCAGCATCGAGCGTGTGGTTCGATTGAGCGTTGATGAGTTCGGCACCCGCCTGGCCATGTTTGAGGCCGGTGATGCTGACACCATTGGCGTACCCCCGCAGTACTACTCCCAGATAGAAGATCAATACGGCGACGTATTCTGCTTCTACCCGGACAACCCGGTGACCTGCCCCGAATCTGGTGGCGGCTGGATGCAAGTTAAATCTGGCTACCAACAGCCGGTTATGACCCCCGCACAGTTCAACCAGGCCATCAATGCCGAGGGCGGCAACGTCTTCATGGGCTCCGGTGAACTTGACGGTAATGGTATCCCCTCCGACTTCTTCACCGATGTCCACATCCGCCGTGCGTTCAGCTGGTGCATGGATTATACAACCATGATTGCTGAAGCCCTTGACGGCCAGGGCGCTCAAGCCCAGGGCCCGATCATCGAAGGCATGATGGGTTATCTCGATTCAGACCCGATCTACTCTTACGACCTTGACAAATGTGCTGAAGAATTCCAGGCTTCCGAGACTGGCGTTTGGGACACTGGCTTATACATGCAGCTTGGTTACAACACTGGTAACGACACCCGCCGCTTGGCCGCTGAGATTCTGAAAGCCGGAATCGAAGCCGTCAACCCGAACTTCCAGATCACCGTTGTTGGCATGCCGTGGCCGGTTCTGCTTAACACCCGCCGCGCGAGCAAACTGCCCATTTACGTGGGTGGCTGGCTTGAAGACTTCCATGATCCGCACAACTGGGCACAGCCATTCCTGTCTTCACAGGGTGCTTACGGACGTGTGGCCAACATTCAAGATCCGCTCAAGTCTGAACTTGACGCGCTGATTGATGAGGCTGCCTCCTACTCAGATCCTGAGCTGCGCCGCCCGATCTACGAAGAAATTCAGACGATCGCCCAGGAAGAAGCTGTCATGATCTGGCTGTACCAGACAGTGGGCCGCACCCACCTGTCTCCGTACATGCAGGGTTGGTACAACAATGCTGCTTACTCCTCAACCGTATTGTCCTACGTCTACGCCCTGGACAAAGTCGCTCCCTAAGCGATTAAACTAGACTAAAGGTGGCGGGGTCTTCAAAGCTTGGCTTTGAACCCCCCCACCATCAATGAAAAAAATTGGGGGCTGAGAGAAGTTAAATTCCCTCAGCCCCCAGTGAACTTCACTCAAGGAAGCAATTATGATCAATTATATTATTCGCAGGCTTTTGATAATGCCGATATTGCTTATCGGGATCACGATCCTGATCTTCGGTATGCTGTCCCTGCTGACCCCGTACGAAAGAGCGGCGCTGTATGTGACGGATATTCCGAAGCGTCAAGGGGCGATCGAAGAAATTATTGAAAAATATGGGCTGGATGACCCCATTCATATTCAATATTGGAATTGGATGGTTGGCGCGAAAGACCCAGACACGGGTGAGATCAAGGGCGGCGTACTGCGCGGTAACCTGGGCTGGTCCAAAGTTGGGAAGAGCACGGTGGTCGAAGTGATCGGCCGGCGTCTGCCCGCTTCTGCTGAGCTGGCGCTGTGGTCTGCGCCACCGCTGATCGGCCTGGCGATCTGGATGGGGATTAGAGCGGCGGTGAACCAAAATAAATTTGTCGACCAAATTTTAAGGATTTTGGCTATCGCTGGATGGTCAGTTCCGACATTTGTGTTTGGTTTGCTGCTGTTGTTATATTTTTATTCTGATTTAGGCTGGTTCGCACCGGGGAGGCTCTCGATTGGGATGAATGAAATTGTCCAATCGGATGCCTTTGTGAATTACACAAACATGCACACGATTGATGCCATACTGAACCTGCGATTTGATGTCTTTGTTGAAGCTGTCAAACATCTTGTGCTGCCAGTGGTGACATTGTCTGTGGTCAGCTGGGCATTCTTGCTGCGCATTACCCGTACATCTATGCTCGATACACTGCGCCAGGATTACATTACCACCGCTCGTTCCAAAGGCCTGCAAGAAAGAAAGGTAGTGCGGCGGCACGCGGTGCCAAATGCACTCATCCCGGTAATCACCGTCGGCGGACTGACATTGATCAGCCTGTTTAACGGCGTGGTGATCACGGAAACGATCTTTAATATCCATGGCATGGGATCCTTCCTGGCCCAGGCAGCCACAGCATTAGATGTGGTCTCAGTTTTGGGCGTTACCCTGTTCAGCAGTACGGTGCTGGTGGTGGGTAACCTGGTTGTCGATGTGCTGTACGGTATTGTTGACCCCCGCATCCGGCTGGACTGAGCAGGCTGTGAACGAATTTACACATAGAGGATAACCAATGACTCTTAGATACGTACTTAGTAAACTGATAAAAAACCCCACTGCAGTGATTGGCTTGGTTTTGCTGCTTGGTTTCATCATTCTGGCAGTGGGTGCACCACAATTCGCCCCAGTGCCCGAAAATTCCCGTGACCCCTTTATGATCCCGAGAGACGGCTTCCGCTCAGAACCCCAGGGACCTAGTGAGGACCATATCATGGGCACCACTGAAGGGCAGTATGATATCTGGTACGGTGTGGTATGGGGCTCAAGGACCGCTTTCCGTATCGGTATTGTGATTACCTTGTTTACCACGCTGATTGGGGTCCTGATTGGCTCGATTTCGGCATACTTTGGCGGTTGGATTGATGAAGTCTTGATGAGGATCACGGAGATCTTCCAGGCATTTCCCTTCCTGCTGACGGCGATTACCTTGACTTCGGTGCTGCAAGCCGTGTATGGCCGTGGCGATCAGGGATTCACGATTTGGACAGCAAAAATCCTGGCGTTTTTGACTTTCGGCCATAGCCTGTTTGAGGATATCAACCCGATCCAGCTTTCGATCATCACTGGTATGATCGCGATCATCATCTTTGGCTGGATGACAATTGCCAGGGTCACCCGCGGTAACATTCTGGCCGTGAAGAATTTTGAATACGCGCTGGCCGCCCGCACGATTGGCGCTCGCGACAGCCGCATTCTCTTCCGCCACCTGCTGCCGAATGCAATCTTTCCGGTGCTGGTGATTGCCTCAATGAACATTGGTTCGTATGTGCTCACCTTTGCGGCGCTCAGCTTCCTTGGCCTTGGCGCCCAGGTGGGGTATGCCGACTGGGGCCAGATGATCAGCTTTGCACGTAACTGGATCTCCTCTCTGGCAGATTACTCCCATATTATCATGTACCCGGGTACGGTCATTCTGCTGTTCGTGTTGTCATGGAACCTGGTTGGCGACGCCCTGCGAGATATCCTGGACCCACGTTTGCGAGGTTCAAACTAGCGTTTGCGCTGAAATTTTTATAATTGCTTCTAAAAAAGCATTATGCAGATCGCATAATGCTTTTTTTATTTGCAAATCGTCTGTCATTCCCGTAATTTTTAAGCGGGTATCCAAACCAACGGACTTTAGCAGATTGCTGCCTGCATAGGAAGGATAATACGATAGAAAATGTTTGAGTACCGATAGACAAACAGAATGATTGAGGAATGCTCAATTTGCCAATCATTTTATCTATTAAGTGGATCGTTCTTTATAGCAAGTGGGTGTTTTATGCTGGCTGCTGCATCCGGTACCAGATGCTTTCCAGCGAGGTGATGAACGGCCTTACCCGCAGGAAAAGCTGTATCAAGATCAACTGCCAGCGCAGACGGCCCCATTCGGCGATCAACAGGTTGATCTCTTCTTCCTCTGGGGTGTGGTTGGTGTAGGCTGCCTGGCTGCACGCTGTGATGACACGCCCGGCAGAAAGCGGGATTGAGCCAAACCAGCGGTTGAAGGTGGGGTTTTCTTTCAAGCGGTTGAAGGTGTCGTTCAGCGAGTCGGTGAATTCAAGCGGTGTGTCAGTATCCTGAATGCGGATGCCAATTCGGTTGGCATGCCTGCGCAGGCGTTGGTACAGTCTGGCGAACAGACGATTGGAGGCCATTGAGGCTAATATCCAGCGGTCAATGTAATTATAAGCCAGCAGGACCAGGAATGCAGCCAGGAAGATGCCGACAACCAGCAGGAAGAATCTGCTGGGCAGCCAGGTGGCTGGCTCTAATAATTGATCCTGTCCAGCGGTCTGTCCATCCTCCAGCAGGGCGGTTTCCAGATCGGGCCGGATGTCGCGTTCTTCTGGCCGTTCCATCACGGGGCGGCCGGCAGTCGGCTCAAAGGTGACCCAGCCATAGCTCGGAAAATAAACCTCTACCCAGGAGTGAGCCCTGTCGGCGGTGGCGATAAAGATATCCAGCTCGGGGTCGTAGGCGTTGACAAAGTAGCCGGTGGCAAGACGGGCGGGGATGCCGGCGGCCCGTGCCAGGACGACCATTGAGCTGGCGTAATAATCACAGTAGCCTTCTTGCAGGTCGAATAGGAAATAGTCGACAATGTCCTGGCGCGTTGGAGGGGCTTCGATCTCCAGGTTGTATGTAAACCCTCTCAAATACTGCTCGATTGCCAGCGCCCGGTCGTACTGGGACGGTTGAGTGGCGGTCAGGTCCAGAGCCAGGTCGTAGACTCGGTCTGGTACGGAATCGGGGACTTGCAGGTATTTGTTCGTGATCCAGGAGGGATAATTCGTCGTGGCGCTTCTCAGTTCTTTCTCTGTGTAATAAGGGACGATGGAATAGGCGATATAGCGGTTTTCCCGTGTCACAGAGGCGAACAGATCAGCATAAGTATTGTTGACGAAGGCGGTGTGGTATGCGCTGTAGGAGGAGACATCGGTTGCGGCCAGTTCGCCGATTGCTACCATTAAATTGCCGCGAGTGGAATAATCAACAAAGGTGACTTGTTGGTACATTAACTGTTCATTTTGGGTGAAGTCAATCTCGAAGGTCTCTTCGGGTGGGGTGAAGATGAACTCCTTACCAATGGTTTGCCAGCCCTCCAGGGTATAGGTTTCGTAAGTAGCGGCCCGGAAGTAATAATTAGAGGCGTATTGCGCATTGGGGTCTTGAATCTGTGCACGGAACACCTCGATCTCAGCCAGCTCAGGGCTGCTTCCGATCAGGTGGACGTTCGGCATCCAGCCATCAGAAGCCTGCGACAATACTTCTTCCGGACCGAAAAATGAGTTGTTATCCTGGTTTCCACCATTTTCGCCACCTGTTCCCGAATCGCCCTGGGCGGATTTCTGCCGCTGCTCTCGTATATCGCGGATCAGATCATCCAGCCGGGGAGAGGACACAATACTGGCAAACACGACCAACCCAATCGCTAATGAGAGTGAATACTCTGCGGCGGTTCTGCGGCTGACACCGGAGATCGTGAAATTTTTTCGCTGCCAGAAATCTTCCTGCTGGGCCTGGTGGGCCTGCACGGCCAGCAGCACGCCGGCCGCAGTGACGAAGAACAGCGCACCCAGGCCGGAATTGGTGCTTTGGTATACATTCGCAAGGATCAACAGGGGGGGCAGGATGCCGATGATGGCTTGCTTTCTGCGGGCGGCAAACCAGAAAATCCAGACCGCTGTCAGCCAGATGGCGATTGACCAGACCAGATTCAGTGAAACCGGGTCATAGACCGGT
>Ga0102946_1000344_pt1 | contig 16162 bp, 13 predicted proteins | sample SalPon2A_A_D1_MG_FD_78209 | JGI IMG/M metagenome (GOLD analysis project Ga0102946, IMG submission 78209) | Soil microbial communities from South San Francisco under conditions of wetland restoration - Salt Pond MetaG R2A_A_D1_MG | ecosystem: Environmental > Terrestrial > Soil > Wetlands | place... | reverse complement strand
CCCTGGAGAGCCATAGCTGTTTTTATATCTTCAAATGTATTATAAGGAATCGATTTCCGTTCACAATCTTCACTACCGCTGGCTGTGCCTTCAACAGGAGGCCGGCAGGACCATGCAACTGGAATGACGCTGTCTACTGCACCGGGCGGGAAGCAGCCTGCAGAGGCTGTTGCACTGACTTTTGTGGTCGATAGCCCAAAGATTTTTGCAAAAAAGTTTCCTTGAGTTTTTTCTGTGACGACAACTATTTCATCAGTATCAGAATCGTATGTTGCGGATATTAATGTGGCACCATTTTGGACTTCGACAAAATTCTGTACAGCAGGTGTAATATTGGGGTTATTGTTCACGCAATATTCATAAGCGCCTCTCAATGCGCCAGCATCTGCTGCAGTTTGCGCATCGCGGCGATTGAAATAAGCGTTTCCTCCATCTACCATTAAGGCAGCCATGGCAATTAATCCTACCAGGGCAATCACGATTAGTATAATTGATTGCCCCTTTTCCCTTTTTTTAACCATTATCTATTCTCCTAACCTCTAATCAAATCTGGTGAAGGACCCAGTATTGATTATAAATATTAAACGGATACATGACGATAGCTTTGCTGTTATCGTTATGTATTAATACGAGGCAGTTTGGAATGTATAACAAGTTATCTCTCTTTTCAGGACGTCTGCCATTTCAAATAATATTATTCGGTCAGGGAAAGGATGTATACGCCGAGGTCAAAGGATCCACCGGGGTTGCCATTGATCACATACCCATCAAGAAAATATCCTTCAATTGTAGATTTTTCAATTCCTGCATAATCCTTTCCGGGGCAGGAGTCTTTATTTTTTGCCACACAGCTTACGTAAAACGGGGCAAAAGCGACAACTCGATAATAGGTGCTGTTGCCGCCTACTTCCACATAGGATTCTGTTGCTGGGTTATAGGCAGGACATTCGGTGATGAAATCGTCATGTTTAGGATCGATATCTTCGCAAACCGCATCAAAGACGGGGACAAGTGCGATATCTCCCTCACGATAGGCAATTGCTGCATCAAAAACAGTGTTTGCCACGCCAGTTTTTCCGGCATACCAGGTGTCAATTGTTGCATCAGTACCCAAGGGTAAGCCAGACTCCATGACCTCCTTTAGAGCATCAGCGCCGGGTTTGTCGTAGAGGTACAGCCAACCGCGATCTGCACCGCCAGATACTTCATACGTGCCGTCTCCGTTAAAATCGCAGGTAATGGTACCGCCGTTGCCTTCTTCAATGCAGTCGTCGATAGGATCAAAATTATCCGTATCCATTACGACGTAAATGATTTTTGAACCGCCGTCTTGATAGCTGGCGGCTGTGGTCCCATCACCTTCGTCCAAAACGTATGTGTCAAACTGAAAGGTGCCCTCAAGCTGTTTAAAGACGCTCACTGGAATTTTCTGCATTTCACAGGTGTTGCCAGGTGGCGTACCCTCTGGGGGATGGCAGCTCCAGGCAATCGGCAAAATATCGCCTACACCTTGTGGATTAAAGCAGCTTGCAGCCGCAAATGCCTGGACTGTGGTAGTGGGTTTGTTGAAGATTTTGGCAAAAAAGGTGGAATTGGTCAAGCTGACGACTACTTCTAATTGGCTGGAGGTCACATTGAGGCTCTCAACTGCGGTGGCATTATTTTGCTGCGTGGCATACTCGGTCACCACGGAGAGCGGATAGGCGACTTCATTTACGCAGTATTCGTATGCACCTCGCAGCGCTGCGGCATCGGCAGCCGTTTGCGCTGCCCGCCGGCTCAGATACATGTTACCCCCGTCAATCATCAAGGCCGCCATAACAACCATGATGAATACACTTACGACGATTAATACAATTGACTGTCCCTTTTCTTTGTGTTGGACCCTCATCCTATTTTCCTTTTAGAGTTTAGTTCCCCTGGATTGTTGAAGGGATTTCACTGCCTTGCGATAGGTGCGAGCAGCATCGTGGTTTCAGCATTTAGTGTGAGTGTATTGACGAATGGAGTAATGGGGACAAAATCGTAAACGATTTTGACTGTCACGTAATCTTCTGTGGGTGCGGCGGGGAAGGTGATTTTGTCTGCATCTAGACCAACGGATACTGCATAATCTTGAACAACAGTTCTAACATCATCTATATCGGTAGAGCCAGCAGTTTGCAAGTCAAGTGGTCGGACACTGGCATAGCGTGCACCTTCGCGGGCTGCATTCCCGATGGCAGAATAATAATACACTGCTCGACCCATATCCAGGAACCCAAATACCAGCAGCAGTATCAGGGGGAGGATAAGGCCGAATTCAGCGAGGGACTGTCCTTTTGTGGTTCTTTTTCTAATCATGGTATAAACATCCTAGCGTTACTTGATATTGGCATTGGATCTGTAAACGGGCCGATAACTGCGATATCAAAATCGACAATGATGGTCACGTCTACGGTTGAGCCGTTATCACAGCCTGGATCTTCTTCTCCTGAATCGATGCTGCCGTTTCCATTGGTATCGGTGAAACACTGGACGACGATTTTATCCGAAAGAATGGTTACGCCGGAATTTGCCGCTTCAGCGACGACAGCCGCTTTGGTGTTGTTGAAGCTGTTTGAGGCATCATCAATATCGTAGATAAAGTTATGGACGCCTTCCCTGGCTGCGTTCTCTAATACGATCTTGGTTTGAAAAGCTCTGCCAAACTCAAGTGCGCCTAATACCAAGAATACAACCAGAGGTAAGGCCAATGCAAATTCTACCAATGCCTGGCCCCGCCATCTCTTAAGACTATGTGAAGGTGTTCGCTGTATATTTTTCATTTGCCTTTAGGTTCTTCCTTATACTGTATATATCTATAATATCCCAATGTTGCTCAATCTGATCAAACAATTTTGAAATGTGCATTACAAGTATATACGATAAAAGTTATAGAATCATTACTGGAAAGTTCATATATATTGTATTAGATATTTAGTGGTGATACTTTGCAAGAAAGTGTTGTTCCACTTATATTTGGTTTAAAACCACCAAAGTTGTCTAATTACCGGATAAATTATAACCCACATAGGTTAGCTTGCAAGTAAAGTATAACTTAAAAAATAGACTTTTGTACCAGCTAGGCTTAAATCAGCTGAGTCAGAATTAGATATGAGAAAATGATCGCTGCGGAGGAAACAGACTGCAACTTGCAGATTTGGAAACTTGACTTTGATCGCTCCCTGTTTTATGATATTGTCACATTACTATTTATTTAGTTCAAGGTTCGGAAATTAAAAATCCAAAAGACAATAGAAAGAATGTGATATGTTCAAAAGTTTTTTTGAGGTAAGCCCCCAAGATATTCAAGATCATATTGTTCTTACTGCTCACATAGCAGAGATCAAGGAGTGGGACAATCGTTCCCATTTGGAGCGGATCCGCAGGTATGTCTACATGATAGCCAGTGAGTTAGGGCTTCCGCAAAATGAGGCTCGCCTCTTTTCAATTGCTGCCCAGCTCCACGATATCGGAAAGATCAATATCCCGGATTCAATTCTAAAGAAAACAGATAACCTTGAACCCTATGAATATGAAATCACCGAAAGGCACACAGTGGAAGGGGCCAGGCTGCTGCATGGTTCGAATTCCCTGATTTTGCAAACTGGTGAGATTATTGCCCTTACTCATCATGAGCGTTGGGATGGGTCTGGGTATCCGAAAGGACTGAGCGAGGAAGAAATCCCGCTGACCGGTCGCATTACAGCGTTAGCTGACGTGTTCGATGCGCTTACAACTGCACGTCCGTATAAGAAAGAAGTCTCCCCAATTGAGGCTATGAACTTAATCAAAGAATCCAGTCAGAAAATGTTTGACCCGAGCTTAGTCGAGATTTTAGAGAAACAGTTTGATGATGTGATTAATATTTTGAACAGCGTACGATGACTGTTTGATCATGATGTGAAACTAAAAAATGACCAGCATGCTGGTCATTTTTTTTATCTTTGGAAATTGCTATTAATGTTAAGGGGTGAACGAGTAATATGGCGCTGTAATATTGTTCACATAGTCCAAGCCGCTTTGGCAGGGGCCTGCGGGAACATTTGCGACTACCGCACTCCAGGTGATTTCTCCACCTGAGTATGCGTTATCTAAGGCTGTGTAAACACACTGCGGACCAGCATTGTAATTCAAAAGCGTGAGCTTCCAGATGGTAGCATAATCTACCGAATAGCCAGAGTGCTGATTGGTGACGTTGTATACAATCTGGGAGGATTGCCGGCAGTAGCTCATGAGGGCCTGACCAATGTAGGACACGCTCTCTTGTGCTTTCTCGAGGTCAATCTTGTAGGGACAGTCAGGGCAGCTCGCATCCAAAAGGCTCAATAATTGTCCCGAAAGCAAATTGTCAAAACCAACGTTAGTTTGGTTGTATGCAGTGGGGCAGGGGCCATTATAAACTTGGAAGCACATTTCGTTGTATAGTTCTGGGCTCCACTGAATGACATTTGCCGCTCCGACCAGGGTCAGATGGCCTAAGCCAAAATGATATACACCATAGCGTATCGGCCAGAACTGGCTTTCGTACCGAAGGAGCTGTTTCAACATAACCGGGGGAACACCAACCTCGCGTCCAACTTGCAGGATCTCGTCATCGTAAATATTCTGCAATTCAAAGACAATGTCTTCTGACCGTTCCAGGCCGCAAGCATTGGCATAGCCGGTGGGCCAGACACCGCCAAGGGGGCAGTCGCTGGCGTCTACCACGCCGTTCTTGATCAGCTCTCCCGCCAGGAACCCATAATATTCACGGGTTGCGAGTTCATCCGAAGTGGTGGGCAAGTGCAACCAATGGTATTCGTTCAAAGGGATGTCGCTTCTATCCAGGCAGGTGGGAATCAGCGCCTGGGGATTTTCATTGCTAGGGGGCGCGTAAATATCCTGACTGCTCTTTGGATTCAAGAAGCGTGCAGAGATCAGGAGTAATGCCACGGTGATGAAATATATTAGGAAAAAACTTTTCTTTATCCTCAATTTACTATCCTCTATTAACTATCCTCAAACCTATTATAACCTTTTTACCACATTTTGCCATAAAATTCACGAACATTTACCATTGAATATCATTTTAAACTTGATAATGTGGAAAATTCGTATCGTAAATTCATCGTAATTCAATGAGGATGATAAGTTTCCAGTATAAATACAAAAGCTAAATAGGCTGCAAAAATAATCGGTATGGATCCTTTTTGAGATAATTGTTGAGGGGGTTCATTGTCTATGCTAACTCAAGTACACATTTTGATTTCAGCCGGGGGTATATACCTTGGAAGTTGAGGAGGTGCCATTTTCTCATTATTTGCATTGCGGCAAGTAATATGCCATATGTCATGCTCCGTCTTCGTCCCCCCAACTATCATGGCTTTTTAAATAGGAAGATGTTCCGTATTGCCCTTAAGACACATTTATATTTGGCGATACCAGGAATGACCCTTTATAATATCCCCGTAAGAAACATTCTTTTTCCCTTGTCATCGTATTACTCAATGACTAATTTGCTTTGGAGCAAATGGATGCAGAAAAAAACAATCGTTGTGTTGTTAGTGATGCTAATCTTTCTTTTGGCTGCCTGTGGCAGTGAGGATGTTCAGGCGGCAGCGACTGTAGAAGATTACCTGGCCGCCCTCTCAGATAAAGATGAAGCTGTATTGATATCCCACATTTGCCTCGAATTTGAATTCGAAGCACTCCTGGAATTCGATGCGTTTTCCAATTTACAGACGCAATTGAATAATGTCTCATGCGAACAAGTCAGCAGTCAGAATGGACAGGCTGAGGTTGTCTGTCAGGGATCAATTGAAGCAGCCTACGGCAGCGAAATCCGAAATTTTGATCTTTCCCGCCGCACCTATCACCTGAAAAAAGACGACGGCTCCTGGCTGGTTTGTGGATATGAAGATGATCTATAGATTCATTGGGGTGATCGCCATCCTGATTTTGCAGGCTGGCACACTCACCGGGTGTGGTCCTGCCACACAGGCTGGCGTGGAGGTACCAACATATACTATTAACCCGTCAGATACCCCGCCCCCAATGCCGTCTGCAACTGAGGAGCCAGAATTGCGGCCAACCAACGCTGAGGTGGAAACCCTGCCAGCCTCACCAACTCCCACTCTGCAAAATGAATTAGGTTTGAATCCGGAAGAATGGAAGGAATGGCCCGTTCTCCCGGTCGTCACCACACATGTGCAAGAAATCTACGCCCTCGGACAGGAACTAGGTAGAGACCCGCATGCCTTTTCTATATTTGGGGATTGCCAGGGCCTCCCAGAGGAATTTTTAGGTCGTTATGAAATCAGCTCAGAATCTTATAGGAGCTTGTCTGAAACTTTGCAGGAAACGGTGGATTATTTTGATGGGTCACTCAACCGCGAAAGTCCGACCGTCAAACCAGGGACAACCACCGGAGCGCTGTTATGGGAGGATTGGCATGAAGGTCTTTACGGCTGCAAGTTGGGCGAAACACCCATGGATTGCGAGATTCGCAATAATAACCCGGCTTTTGTCATCATTGCGGTAGGCACACATTATGAAACCCGAAATCGATACTACATGGAATTGATTATTGAAAATCTGTTAGAAAACGGGATTGTTCCTATTCTTTCCACGAAGGCAGATAATCGGGAAGGCGATCATAGTATCAATCTTCAAACTGCCCAACTCGCCATTGACTACAATATCCCTTTGTGGAATTTCTGGAAAACTACATCACACCTGCCAGATAACGGGCTGGAGATACGGGCTGGGGAAGAAAATCTCGGGCGGATTTACTTTAACGAGGAAGTTAAAAACATTCACCGGATATCGGCATTGGAAACACTGGATACTGTCTGGCGGGCTTTGGATCCAGACAGCTAGGTGTTAGGAGTTCCGGCGGAAAACATGTTTTGGTCGATGATTGATGAGGGCAATCAAATCATGAATTGAAAAATTGAGGATATTGCTTCTGGACTAAATTCGTTTTTGTATTTCACATAAGGGCATTAAATCAAAAGCCCCATTTACGGTAATGGGGCTTTATTAAATCTCTGCGGAAAGTTTTGAGCTTTTTTTCCATATAACACACGGGTGAAGCATGCCAATTAAGTTCTAGGCGGAAACCAGCGGATTGTAAGGTCAGATTTTTTAATATATTACTATTCATTTGGGCGTGAAAATCAATAATTTTAGACAGTATATTAGTTCTTTGAACTTATATACTCGGAATATCCTCCTTGATACTCAGAAAACTTCCCATCATCCAACTCTATAATTCGATCTGCGATCCGATCTAAAAAATAACGATCATGAGATATTACTAAAACAGTTCCCTCAAATTCATCTAAGGCGTCTTCTAAAACTTCTGCAGAAGCAATGTCAAGGTTATTTGTAGGTTCATCCAATAATAACAAATTTGCATTTGATAACATTAACAAAGCCATCTGCAAACGACTTCTTTCACCGCCAGAAAGATTTTTAACTTTTCCTCGTGTTACGTCATAATCAAATAAAAATTTTCGTAAAAAACTTACAGCAGCATTTTCGCTTAGCGGTGCAGCAATTCGAACGGTGTCAATCAGGCTTTGTTCGTAGTTTAAGTTTTCATGTTGTTGTGCATAGTAGCCGACCTCGATACTGGGGCCAATCTTAATTTCACCATGATCTGGGATTAACTTATCTAATAAGAGAGCAAAGAATACAGATTTTCCAGATCCATTAGACCCAATTAATCCTACCTTCTCACCATGCCAAATTTGTGTATCCAGTCCTTTCAATAACTGAACTTTTTCACCATTCATTGAGATGAAACTTTTCTGAAGATCAATGACTTCTAAAACCTTATTGCTTCCACGCCAACCAGAGATTTCTAAGTCCATTTGTCTTGGGTTCAATACTGGGCGATCCACTTTTTCGATGCGTTCAATTCGTTTTTGAATATTTTTTCCACGGCGGATGAATTTCTCGTTATCATGTACCTTGCCCCATAGCAATAAGCGCTTAGCGGATTGTTCTAGTCGATCAATTTCTTTTTGTTGGGCCTGGAATATATGTTCCTGGCGAATTAACCGAGCTTGCTTTTCCACTATATATTCTGAATAGTTGCCTTTGTACGTTATTAATTTTCCATATTCAATCTCAGCAATTTCATCTACGACTAAATCAATGAAATATCTGTCATGGGAGATTAGTACCACAGCGCCTGTATAGGATTGGACGAAATCTTCTAATAAAGATTTTCCCGCTAAATCTAAATGATTGTCTGGCTCATCTAATAGCAAAATATCAGGCTGATTTACCATCAATTTTGCCAGCTCTACCAACTTTTTTTGTCCCCCACTAAGGTTTTTGATTTGTAGATTGAACTCTGGTTCTGTGAACCCCACTTCTTTCAGGGCACCATGAATCCGGTTTTTATAATATGTGCCGCCTAATTCTTCAAATTGTTTTAATATGAGGGCATGTTGATCTAAAATCTTTTCAAGCTTCTTTTCATTCTCATATATATCGGGTTCTCCCAGTTTTAATTCAATGCGATTTAATTCAATCTCTGCTACTGCAATCTCTGGTGATGCAGTCAATGTTTCTTCTAAAATTGTTTTTTCCAAATCTAATTGGGGTTCTTGATGCATCACCCCTATGCGTTTCTGATTCATAAGCTTAACAAAACCGGTGTCTGATTTTACATTTCCTGCAATTAGATTAAATAATGTGCTCTTCCCGCTTCCGTTGGGTCCAATAAGTCCCACGACTCGATTGTCGTGAATTTCCCAGGACAAATTTTCGAATATTGGTCCGTACCCGTAATTGACGGTAACATTATCTAAGTGTACGGCAATCATGGTGAATCTCCTTATGACTGATCGGAAAATAAAATCTTTTCCTAACAGACATATCTTCTGTGAAAAATTGAAATTGTTTCATTTGTTCGATTTTTGAGCTTGTATTTATAACCTGAACCTACTTAATGTGCCAGTTATTAAGTTAGTTTAACTGACTAAATAAGTGTAAACCAGGATTACAGGCGGAATAGGGGAAGGTTATTCTATTGCATGATGTGGTCTGTTGGTCTCAATCGGGCTGCTCACGAGTGCTGAAATTTAAGGGGTTTTGGTTTGGTTTTCTATCAATAGTTGTACAGATTCCGAAGATTATCAATACAAGAGCCCCATCTATAAAAATGGGGCTCTTGAGTTTGTTTGTTCTGTGAAAAGTTTTAAGCTTAATTACCGAGCAACAATTACTTATCAGCTTGTTTTCGGGATTATTCCACAGTCACACTTTTCGCGAGGTTACGAGGTTGATCGACATCCAGCCCTTTGAGCGCGGCAATATGGTAAGCCAGGATTTGCAGCGGGATGACTGTGATGATCGGGCTCAGCAGCCAGGGAGTGGGGGGCACCCACAGGATGTGGTCGGCCAGCGGCGGGATAAGTTTATCGCCATCCGTTGCCAGAGCAATCACGGACGCGCCGCGCGCCTTTGTCTGTTCGATCTGGCTGATCATTTTCTCATACCATGGATCGTTCGGTGCGATGATGACGACGGGGAGATCGGCGTCGAAGAGGGCAATTGGGCCGTGTTTCATCTCTCCGCCTGGGTATCCCTCAGCATGGATGTAAGAGATTTCTTTGAGTTTCAGTGCGCCTTCGTACGCTGTGGGCATGTTGATGCCGCGCCCAAGGTAAATGCAGCTGTGAGAATCCTGGATCTCATAGGCGATCTTTTCATAATCCTCTTCTCTCGCCAGGACTTGCCCAGCAAGTTCGGGGATGTGGCGCAGGTCAAGGATCAGCTCTTTTTTGGTTTTTTCGTCAATTGTGCCCCGTAGATCAGCCAGTAGAATGGCTAACATGTACTGGTCTACCAGGGGAGCGGTGTAAGCTTTTGTGGAAGCGACACCAATCTCTGGTCCCGTTTGCATGGAAATGTAGCCATCTGCGATGCGCATAGCCTGTGATCCAATCACGTTGACGATAGACCATAATTTGGCTCCGCGCTTTTTACCTTCAGACATTGCTGCCAGGGTGTCGGCGGTTTCTCCTGATTGGCTGATAGCCAAGACCACGGTTTTTTCATTGATGATGGGGTCGCGGTATCTAAACTCTGATGCCACATCAACTTCGACCGGAATCCGAGCGATACGCTCGATGAGGACTTTACCGACCATTGCGGCGTAGGAGGCGGTACCGCAGGCAATGATGATGATTTTCTCAATCTCTTTTGCATATTCTTCCGTCAGATTGAGTTGGGGGAGCAGGATTTTCCCTTGTTCAAAATCTACTCGCCCGGATATCGTGTCGGTCAGTGAGCGTACTTGTTCGTGGATTTCTTTTTGCATGAAATGGCGGTATTCGCCTTTTTCGGCTGCGATCGGGTCCCAAGAGATGTTGCTGATCTCAATTGGAACGTCCTTGCCGTCCAGGGTTTGGATCTGTGCGTCGGTTTGGGAAACAACGGCAATTTGGTGGCTTTCCAAGAAGCAGACTTTTCGGGTGTGTTCCAGGATGGCGGGCATGTCGGAGGCAACGTACATCTCATCCTCTCCAAAACCGATCACAACCCCGCCAGCGTTGCCAATTCGAGCAGCGATGATTTTATCCGGTTCTTTAGAGGAGATCACGACGATGCCGTGGTGGCCTCTGAGGTGGGAGAATGCTTTTTTGGATGCGTTTAACAAGTCGGTTTCGACGGAAAGATATTTTTCGATCAGGTGAACGATGATCTCGCTGTCTGTGTCCGAGTTCAGGTTTATCCCTTCAGATGTCAGTTCGTCTTTGAGTTCCAGGTAATTTTCAACAATGCCGTTGTGTACTACGACCACTTCGCCCGTAGAGCCGATGTGGGGGTGGGCATTTGTGGCGTTTGGCTCACCATGGGTAGCCCAGCGGGTATGACCGATGCCAAGTTTTCCGGATATTGGGTTGTCTGAAATAACCGACAGCAAGCGGCTTAGTTTTCCGGCATCTCTGCGGACTTCGATATGTCCATTTTGAAGTACTGCAATCCCGGCTGAGTCATAGCCGCGGTATTCCAGTCTTTTAAGACCATTCAAGATGATCGGCGTGGCATCACGCGGACCAATGTATCCAACAATTCCACACATTGGGAACCTCCAGAATTTATTTTGGGTTTTTACCATCTTCCTCGTTTTTTGCCGGAGAGGTTACCCAGACCGTGTTAGAACGAAGGATTTGTAACTGGAGGAAAAGATTCGGATTGATGGTTTATCCGGAGGGCTTCCGCTGATCTTTCGATTTTCACAGGAATTTTAGTTCCTGTTTACCTTCACTCTGCAGTGAAGAACCCTCGTCCTCGTCACCCAATTTTTTTCATTGGGCCATGCGCTTTCTTTTCCAGTTTTTTTGGTTTCCTTATCGTATAAGTACCTCCTTGGGTAGATACTGGTGAGTTTTGTTACCCTTACGATTGATAGGGTTGGTAAATAATACCACAACATTTAAATTCGGCAATTCGGTTGGGAAGAGAATTATAGATAGTTGCCTGGTATTCAACTTCTCGAAATTTGAGTTGTACCTTAATGTACATCACTACCTGATACGAGAAACTAGACGAATTTATGTGTACATGATAAAATACCGTCCGTTGTTTGCGGGATCGTCTAGTGGCAGGACGTCTGTCTCTGGAACAGAAAGCGGTGGTTCGAATCCACCTCCCGCGGCCTGAAAAACACTCCCTCAACTGGGGGTGTTTTTTTTATTTGTGACATGGAACAGAAAGCGGTGTTTGTCGGATAAAATCCGCATCCACCTCCCGCGGCCTGAAAGACGCCTTCATTAATGGAGGTGTCTTTTTTTAATGAAGTGGGAGAAATTAAACTAGAAAGCGGTGTTTGTCGGATGGAATCCGCATCCACCTCTCGCGGCCTGAAAATTACCCACACATTCGTGGGAATATTGTTAGGGATATAACTCTTTATGTATTTATTGGGATTTAGTTTTTCTGTTGCTATTACTTTTGGACTGCTTTATGTTGCGGTTGAGGTCGCCGAGCTAATGAGCGCGCTGTTGGACCAGCGGGGCATTCAGGAAAAAATGTTCTGGTTTGGTCGAGTAAACGGTCAAAAATTCAAGTGTATGTATGAAGCGTAACATTTTGGGTTTCTGTTCAAAAATCCCCGCAAGTCCCAGTTAAAATAAATAGCTTATCTATCCGTCACGTCTCCAGTAATTTCGGTTGATTGATAAATTGTATTACGCTTCGAGATTTACAGGGAGCATAACTCTAAAACAAGTTTCTCCTGGCTTTGAAACAACTGTAAGCTTGCCCTTATGCTTTTGTACAATGATGTTGTGACTGATATAAAGCCCGAGACCAGCTCCATCACCTGGCGGCTTGGTGGTAAAGAAGGGGTCAAAGATTTTGTTTTGAATTTCATGAGGTATACCAGGACCCGTATCCTTAATTTCCACAACCACCCAGGAATTTTCCTGATAGGTTTTTATATATATTTCTCCCTGCCCATCTATAGCGTAAATCGCATTATCAATAATATTTGTCCAAACTTGATTCACCTCTCTGCCAAAAACGTTAATACGAGGCAGGTTTTTGGCATAATCACGGTGGATTAGAATCCCCTCCCCAATTTTGCTCCGCAAAATTACCAGAGTATTTTCCAAACCCTCATGAATATCTATCGATTGAATTGGAGCCTGGTCAAGATAAGTGTAAGATTTAAGGGCTTTGACAATTTCGGTGATCCGCCCCATTCCCAACTCAATTTCATTCATTAAATTTCGAGTTGTGTAAAGATTGCTAAGTAAGGAAACAGTCGCTTGGAATTTTTCGCCAGAAAAGTTATTGGCTAAGTCTGTTAACTCCTGATGTGTGTAGCCGATGCTTACCAATGTGGGTGTGAATTCCCAAGCTTTCTTTACTCCATTCTCTTCTAGCCAGGTTTCGATTTTATACTCTTGATCGCTGCGGGTAAGCGGGTCGATTAAAATGGGTTCCTTGACTCGTTGGTAAACCAATTGGGTATGTAGTTGTAAAGCCTTAAGATGCGATGGTGAGAGGTCCAACTGCCCTAATGCAAACTCCGCTTGCTCCAAATTCAAGATTGAATCTTGTAATTGACTGACGGCGCGTTGCGCGGCCGAAGCGGGATTGTTTAGCTCGTGCGCGACGCCCGCGCTCAGCCTGCCCAATGTCGCTAATTTCTCATTTTGGCGCAGCATAATTTCTTGCTGCAAGTAAGCTTCTTCCAACTCACGTTTCTCATCCATCAACTGGATAACTAATTCTTTCTGATCTAAAAGGTCTTGGCGCTCCACGCTTTGAGCAATTAATGAATAGATAAAAACGCTGATCATGGATGCGGCAATCAGAAACCCCAGAACAATCATCAGGTTTAAGAACCAATCCTCCGGGGAGTAGGACAGGGTGTAGATCAGAAATAAACCCAGGGCCAGGGAAATTATGACAGCAATTGCCCAGCGAATGGGGAAGCGGGTAAATATCAGCGGCGAGAACATCCCAGTCAGTATTAGAGCGCTCGCATCTAGGGCAATCAACACGCCCCACAGCAGGAAACCAACGAAAAAATATGGCAACCCGCTCCTGGGATTATCTTGCCAACGATTGGGAGGGTTAATGACGATAGGGATATACCACATGGCCAACAGTGCCGAAAGACCTAATAAAAGCAACAAACGGCTATTGGGTGAGGTATTGATGAGCATGATGGCAATATACAAAATGAGAAAGGTGTAGGCAGCTACATGCCAGACCCAATCCCATTGTTCCCATACGCCGCGCTTGGGGGTTTCTTCGTTTTCTTCCATATGAGAATAGTATAACCCATGACTATAGAGTTCTATTACAAATAATTTTTGGTGAATTAAGCCACACAAAATGCGGTTAACTATCTTTTACTTGGAGCAGATACCATTGGCCGAGATTTTTCTTCCTTATTTTTTCTATCTCATCTGGACTGGACTGTTCCAGGCGAGCTTGCTGTTGCCAATGTGTTTCTGATCACATGGAAACTTTAAAAATGAGATGAAATTGACAAGTTTTCCTGTCAGACCTTAACTACAGGAACTCAATAGCCCCGAATTTATTGATGGAATGTTTTTACTACTGGTTTCGAATTATCACAGGTTTTACCAAAATAATAATGATAACCATCCTACTGGAGAACATATACCGGACCACCTTTGAAAATTGAAAAAATTATAACTTTTACTTTTTTAGTAAATTAGCAATATCCCCAGTATTCAGGTGCGCTTTCATGGTCGATTGTAGCATTCATTGCACTTGTTGCATAAGATATATAAATCAAAGCAAATTGAGCGGAAGCGGTGTTTGTCGGATCCTCTCCTGCTGGTGCTATCCGAAATGGACAAACATCTCCATAAAATACAGGTTTGAGACAGACATCTAGTATAATTTCAGAACAAAACTTAACTAAATTCAAAGGATACCATCACAGTTTTTCTGATTATTTGGCTGTAATGTTTGAAATAGTCAAGTTTTCGAATATTGAAACTAAAAGGCACAAACAATGACACTGACAAACGCAGAACTGGCCTATCAGGAAATTCTCCTGAAAATTATCAAATCGGAATTATCACCTGGAGCAGTGGTGAACGAAACAGAACTCATGGATTCGCTGGGGTTTGGGAGGACGCCTGTCAGGGAGGCATTGAAACGATTGGAGGTCGAGAATTTTGTAGTTGTGATTCCTCGGCGAGGTATGTTTATTGCTCCGATTACCTATACTGAAATCAATCGAATTTACGAGGTCAGGGTTGAGCTGGAAGGACTTGCTGTCAGAATAGCAGCCGATCGTCGTTCAGATTCCCAATTGAAAAAAATGGAAAACTACCTGGAAAAAAACGAAATATTGGGGAATGTTTCCATTGAATACTTGATTGAGCTTGACCGTCATTTCCATTTCATGCTTTATGACATGGTTCACAATGTGCATCTAACAGGAGATCTGCAGCGATATTACTATATGTCGCAGCGTATTTGGTTTTACTGTTATGATTCTCTTGAACCAGGATTTGTCGGATTGGCTGACCATTCTGCAATTTTTGAAGCAGTCAAGGAACAAAATGTGAAGTGCGCAGAGGAGAGAATGAGGGCGCATATCAAGCATTTTCAAAACTATATAAAGGAGTACTTGTTCTAGTTTTTTTGCTTCTCATTGGGCTGCTGGGGGAGAAGAAAACCCTGATTTTATATTAGCGTGAAACAAATATTCCAGCCAATAATTTACGGTTGACTTGCAATTTGATTTCTGATATATTAGGGATATATTATTTGTATCTAAGAAACAAATTCACACTTATACACTATTTATATCAATCGTTATGTACAAAACTATCTAGCGGATAAACGGTCAACTATGAGAACATTTGAGGAGGTGGTGCTTATAGCTGGAATGGATGTCCCTCCATTTTACATTTAACAAAAACCTGAAATATAAAAATATACGGAGGAGTATAAGATATGAAGTTCAAGGGATTAACCCTGTTCGTAATTTTGATCCTGCTTGTTGGTTTGCTGTCCGCCTGTGGTGGAAACGCAAATACCCCGGCAAACAACGATATGGCAAACAATAATGCAGCAGATGATGACACTTCGGCAGATATGGACGACAAAACATTTACCATCGGCGTGCTTGGCCCATACACCGGCCCCAGCGCCCGAACGGGAGATGAGTTCAAAGTATCTGCTGAAATGGCGTTAGAAGCAATTGACTACAAAATTGGCGACTATACCATTGAAATTGTCTGGATTGACTCCCAATCAGATCCGGAAAAAGCAACCCGCGCTTATGAAGAGGCAATTGTAGAAGGCGGCGTCCAGGCTGGTGTGCTCAACTGGCACAGCTCTGTGGCCGTTGCAGTAATGGAAGTGACAGCCAAGCATGAAGTGCCGCACTTCTTTGGTTTCGGTGCGACCGAGGTTGTCAACGAGAAATTTGATTCAGACCCCAAGTATACCTATTGGACCTCAAAGGGTTGGCCGACCCCTGTAAAGCTTACTGTTAACTATGTAACCACTGTAAATGACGCCATTGATGCTGGTGTGTGGAGCCCGGAAAGCAAAACAGCTGCCATTTATGGCGAAGATACAGACTGGGGCCGCAGCTTTGGTGATGGTCTAAAGGCGCAGTTGGAAGCGTCTG
>Ga0102946_1000343_pt1 | contig 16173 bp, 18 predicted proteins | sample SalPon2A_A_D1_MG_FD_78209 | JGI IMG/M metagenome (GOLD analysis project Ga0102946, IMG submission 78209) | Soil microbial communities from South San Francisco under conditions of wetland restoration - Salt Pond MetaG R2A_A_D1_MG | ecosystem: Environmental > Terrestrial > Soil > Wetlands | place... | reverse complement strand
CGTTACTGTAGGTTGTATACAAGAATTTCTGGTGCCGTTACGGCTGTCCCTATGGCGCCCTGCTTGGCCTGCTCAGCATGCTCAGCCCCTTCAAAATAACCCGTCGCGAAAAGACGTGCATTCATTGCGGGGCCTGCAGTCGCGCCTGTCCCCAGTTGATCGATGTGCAGCACAAAGCCCGGGTGTCCTCCCCGGAATGTACCGGTTGCCTGACCTGCGTTGGCAACTGTCCGGAGCAAGGGACTCTGGATATGGCGTTCCTGAAAAAGCCTGTCCCGGGGATTGCCTTCGTCGTGGTTGTCTTGCTGCTGTTTGGCAGTGGAGTATTGACAGGGATGCTCAGTGAACACTGGCAAACCAGTCTAACTTATGCCGACTACCAGCGTCTGATCCCTCTTGCAGGACGTTTGGGGCATTAATCCGGGACCAATACCAGGTCAAACATCCCTTCACCAGCATTCTCGACGGGGTAGTGTTGGGTGATAAGAGTTTTATAGCCGTCACTTGAGACCTTGATATGGATATGTGGTCGTCCGGTTCCGTAGTTCGGTGGGACATGGCTGCTGAAATAGTAGCCCCCGTTCCCGGCACTGAACAGGGTCGCACGCCATTCGTCGCCATAGTGTCCTTGTGGACCAGCCATCCATACCTCGATTCGGGCATTGGCAACCGGTTTGCAGTCGGCTGCGGATTTGACGGTACCCATCATGAGATAGCCAGCGCCGACCTCGTTGCGTTGCGGAGCCCCCTGAACGTATAGAGGCCCCATTTCATCTTCATCCGTTGGCTCACACGCGTAGGCCGGCATCTCCGCATTAACGGTCCCCGGGTTTGCGCAAAGGCTGTACAGTAACAGCAGGAATGTAAAGAATAGCCGAATCATTTTTTGACCTTCAGGGTAACGGGATGAATTCTGTTTCGCCCGGGACCTTTGGAAACTTCCCTTCCTGCCAGTCTCGCTTCGCCTGCTCGATCAACTCCCTGCGGCTGGAGACCAGGTTCCACCAGATCGTGCGCTTGCCGAGCGGCGCGCCACCAATGACAACCAGCCTGCTGTCTTCAACGGCCACGAGTTCAATCCCCGGAGATCTGTCAAAGATCACCATCGAGTGCCGTTGCAGTAGATACCCCCGGTTTTGCAGCGCACCTGCGACCAGGTAAACGGCTTTCTCCTCGACATCTTCCGGCAGGGTGATTTTTGCTCCGGCCTTGAGATTGACTTCAACGTAAAGAGTCTGGGACCATGTCCTGACTGGCGAAGTGAGACCGAAGGCTTCGCCAACCATGACCCTGATCGATCTCTCTGTATCTGCAATCTCCGGTATTTCTGCTTCGTCGTAATGAAAAAATGCCGGGTCCGATTCCTCATTTTCAGCCGGCAGGGCGACCCAAAGCTGCAGGGCATGAAGCGTGTGGCCTGCTGAACGCACATCTGGTGGGGTACGTTCGGAGTGCGCAATGCCTCGGCCTGAAGTCATCCAGTTGATGGCTTTGGGCCGAATTGGCTGAATGGAGCCGAGGCTGTCCCGATGCAGGATTTCACCTTCGAAGAGATAGGTGATAGTGGCCAGGCCGATGTGCGGATGGGGACGGACGTCGATCCCCCTGCCGGGTTCGAACCAGGCCGGTCCGAGGTGGTCAAAGAACACGAAGGGGCCGACCGACCTGACGTCGACTGCTGGTAGAAGGCGCCTTACTGAGAAGCCGCCGAGGTCTTTCTCGACCGGCTCCAGAATATATCTTATGGAGGCGCAAGGGCCTTTGGTGCAGGCGCAACCGTCCAGCTGGTCCAACAGATCACTCATTGCCTTCTCCCTGTTAATATAGGTTCTGCCAAAATCGTTGTGCCTGGCTAGGCGTTCCAGCCGCCGTCAACGTTTATGGTTGCCCCGGTGATGTATGTGGCCTCCGGGCCTGCCAGAAACGCGACCAGGGCCGCGACCTCGTGTGGTTGGCCGTAACGGCCGAGAGCCGTGACGCCACGCATGAAGTCGGCGTTCTGTCCGTCTTCCGGGTTCATAAGGGTCGCAATCGGCCCCGGTTGAACAACATTCACCAGGATGTTTCTGGATGCGAGGTCTTTGGCCCAGCTGCGGGTAAGACCTGCTACGGCAAATTTGCTGGCGTTATAAACACTGAGACCGGCAGTCGTGGCGCGCTCACCGAGGACGCAGCCGATATTGATGATACGGCCACCGTCGGGCATTGACTTGAGTACCGCTTGAGTTGTCGTGAAGAGTGCATCGACGTTAATCGACATAATTCGACGGTAGTCTTCGTAATTGATTTCACCGATCATCCCGCCTGCAAACGTGCCGGCATTGTTGACCAGGATTGCTATGTCGCCGAGGTCATTGACAACCTGGTCGACAACCTGGGGCAGGAATTCGGGTTTGGATGCATCGGCCTTGTATGCACGGGCTTCAATGCTCAAGCCCTCTAGCCTTCTGACCTCATCTTCTGCAGCTTCGGCTGACGAGCTGTAAGTGATGGCAATATTCGCTCCTGCTTCTGCCAGTTGATATGCAGACGCTGCCCCGATACCGCGGCTGCCGCCTGTCACCAGAGCCGTTAAACCATGCAGGGTTTTCATCTCTATTCTCCTCGGTTTGACTTGAGTACAATCTTTCTTAAAGTTTAAACCTGTTGTGCAACAGTTCAACTTCAAATGCGTATAAATTGGCCGATTGGTAATTTGTACTCTGCAACTGTTACAATCAGGGTTATGAAAAGAAACAGGACATACTTCTCCTGGCAATTGAAGCTGATTCTCGTTCTTGGTTGTCTTGGCGGTCTTGCTGCGACCCTCTTCGGCCGGTATGTTGATTCCATCTCGGACCTGCCCTTGGGGGCAACACCCTTGTCATGGACTTTCAAGAAAAACAGCGCCAACGTCAGCTCGACTTTCTCTGAAGAAAATGCCGTGATGCAGAAGAAATTGAGTGATGGGTCGATTTTACCTGAAATCGACCTGGTCGCCCCTGCAGAGACTGAATATGCTCTCTTTGCCCTTGGCTGATTCTGGGGCGTCGACTCCCGGTTCGGGAGTATCCCTGGTGTCGTAAGAACTACGGTTGGTTATGCAGGAGGCACATCGAAATCCCCTGACTACCGCAAGATCGGTGACCACAGCGAGGTGATCAAGGTGGAGTTTGATCCTTTCCAGGTCAGTTACGCGAAACTCTTGGATGTTTTTTGGGAGAGCCATGATCCCGGTTACGACTCTTATCTTCGGCAGTATCGCAATGCGGTCTTCTACATTAATGATGAACAGAGACAGCAGGCCGAGACATCATTACAAGAAATCAAGGGTGCTTTTTACGGTGAAGTTGCTACGGTGGTAGAGCCTGCCGGAGAGTTTTACCCCGCCGAGGATTATCACCAGAAATATCTGGTGCGCAAGGCGAAGGGCATTCTGCTGGAGTTCCAGGCAATTTATCCCGATCCGGAAAGCCTTGTTGCATCGACCGCTGTTGCGCGTGTTAACGGCTATCTTGGGTGCAACGGTCAACCCGAGGAGCTTGAGGAGGAATTGCCCGGGTTGGGCCTGTCCCGACAGATGCAGGAACTCTTGGTGGAGCATATGACGACAAGTTGTGACGGTTTTGCCGGATTGACTTGTCCGGCTCCGAAACCTCAACAGTAAGGACTTTTTCATTTCGCCCATCGTAATCACCTGAATCTTAGGCCCTATTTCCCCTTCTTTCGCCTCGCGGTGATGGTTTCGCTACCTACGCCATAGTTGGTATCGATTTCGTCAATGACGACGACGGTCGTTGCCGGCCCGCGGTTGATGATATCCACCAACAGGTCGGTAACACCCTTGATGAGCGCTGCTTTCTGTTCTACTGTGACGGGATTGCCAGGGTTGCCTGCTTTTCGCCGCGACTGTGCGGAAATGTGATTCGCTCTGATTTCATTACGCCGCTCCTTGCATCAAGTCGAAGATGCCATTGAATAATTCTCATGATTTGGGCAGCGACCAGTCGTAATAAATCGCCAGCAGGCGGACCAGGATAACTGTGCCGGCCGAGAGCAGGACCGCGACCGGGCGTGCTGCGCCGAAATGCTCGAGGACGACCAGCAGGGTGCCGCCGGCGATGCAGGCGGATGCATAGATTTCACGGCGAAGGATAAGCGGGACCTGGTTGGCCAGGACGTCGCGCATGACCCCACCGGCTGTGCCGGTCATAACACCCATTAAAACAGCCCCGAGCTGCCCCATTTGGAAATCTAGGGCTTTGGTGGTACCAATCACAACGAAAGTACCGAGGCCGATAGCGTCGAAGTAAAGGAGTGGTTTTTCAAAAAGCTCGAAACGCTTGCGGTTGATAAAGACAAATGTTGCTATGGCTATGGCGATATAAATATAGAACTCGTCTTTCAGTGAGAAAGGTGGAATGTCGCCCAGCAAAAGATCACGCAATGTCCCGCCGCCGACTGCGGTGACGACACCGAGGACCAGTACGCCGAACAGGTCCATACGCTTGCGAACACCGACCCAGGCGCCGGAAGCGGCAAAGGCGGCGGTCCCGATCAAGTCAAGAATGTAAATGATATTCATGGTTTCCTCTGTGTTAAGAATAACGGCTGGACGCAAATAGACAACTGGTGATGTGGCAGTCAGGTTTCAAGGCCGTCGTGGATTAAGTAAAATCCTTTGACATATTGATTTGCAGATGGTTATTTACTTCTCTACAGCCGGACGGCTGATTCTGATTCTGGAGTTATGAAATGATCCTCGGTTTTGCGGGCAAGGCAGCAACAGGAAAAACCACGGCGGCGCACCATTTGGCGCCGCTACTGAATAAGGATTGCAGGATCATTCCGATGGCGATGCTCCTGCGCGACGAGGTAGAAGGTTTCCTGCGTGCGGTCGGCGCCGAGGAATCGGTGCCGCTGGTCTATGGTGACCAGGACGACAAGGTGCGGGTCTTCTACGTCGATGAACAAAAAGCACTGCAGCACTGCCCGAAGTGGGTCGGTTTTATTGCCGGTCATCGCGAGATCCAGGATCGGGCAGGACAGACAGCCGTGACCGTGCGCCGCATCCTGCAGTGGTGGGGGACCGAATATCGCCGGGCCGAGGATGCGGATTACTGGACCAAGGCCTGGAGCCGCAAAGTAGAGCAGCTTGACCTTGAGCGGGTACATGTCCTGATCGACGATGTGCGATTCATAAATGAATTGAATGCTATCAAGCAGCACGGTGGGCTGATCATCAAGATTGAGCGCCCCGGTTTCGATGGTGCGAACAACCACGCCAGTGAGACCTCGCTGGATGGTTATAATGCCTGGGACGAAACGGTTATCAACGACGGCAGTCTGGAAGAGTTCAAGGCCAAGATCGGGAGGCTCGCAGCTGTACTTACGAAATAGAACTTTTCCATCGCAAGACACTCAATCACAGCAGGGGACGGGCATATGCCCGTCCCCTGCTGTTTTAAGTGTTATCCGTTCCGCCGTTGATTAGAAGCAGTTGGCTCGGCTTCTCTGCTTGTCGCCGCCCTGAAGAGTGATATTATGACCTTAGAGGATTCTCATGGCGGTGTCAGCTTTCCCATGGTGTATGATTCAGGACGGCCTGCTCGAAAAATTGGCGACAGTCATTGCCGAGGACCGAGTCGTTTATGCCCCTCAGTCGGGAGAAGACGGTGTCGGACGGCTTCAGCCCGTCGAGAGAGGTTTCTTTCCCCGATCGTCGGTTACACGTCTGCCAATCAAAAAGCTGTTGTTCCCTCATGGTGATGCTCTCTGGGACTATCATGCTGGTGAGTACCGTGAGGCTGTCAGGCCTTCATGTCTGGCGATAACCGGTCTGCCGCTCTGTGACCTGCAGGCGCTCTGGTATCTTGACCAAGTGTTTGCGGAAGACCCTGTCTACCTGCATAGGCGCGCCGGTGTTATTGTCGCCGGCTCGACTTGTGATGTCGGAGCGGAGTGCCGTTGTGATCGTTCACTGATGCCGGTTGCCGGGGATCTTTTCGTCGATAATGATCGGATATGGGCCCTTTCCGGTGCCGGAGCCGGCTTGTTGGAGGCTGCAGGCGGCCGCCTGAATGAAGAAACAGTTTTGCCATGGCCGGATAGCCCGGTTGAAAAACGTTGTAAAATTACTCCGGAACAATTGAATAAGAACCTGAATGCCGGCATCTGGGCCCTGGAGGGTGACCGTTGCCTGTCGTGCGGTGCGTGTTCAGCAGTCTGCCCGACCTGCTACTGCTTCGATCTGGTCGATGTTGCCGCAACAGACGGCTCCGTAAACCGGAGACGGGTCTGGGATAATTGCTTCTTTGCCGAACATGGCCAGGTGGCCGGCGGATTTGATTTCCGTGCCGGTCGCGCAGAACGACTGCGTTTTCGAATGGAACATAAACGTCTGGGCTTCGGTGATTTGCGTGGTCAGGATTCCTGCGTAGGATGTGGGCGCTGTCGAACCGTCTGCCCTGTCGACATTGATCTGGACAGGATCGCAGGGCAAATCGTAACGGAGGTGCCCGATGACTGATGCTTTACAGCCCGTTGCCGCTGTGCTGGAGAGAGTACTCCCGTTGGTCGAGGATAATCACGTCTTCACCTTCGTGCCGGACCTGCCATTCAATGTGACCCCCGGGCAGTTTTTCGAAGTCAGCCTGCCCGGGGTCGGCAGCTTTCCGGTTTCGACCTGTCACCCCGTGGTGAACGGGCAGATTGAATCGTGTATAAGGCGTGTGGGCCGGGTTACGAACGCCCTGTACCGTATGGTCCCCGGTGCCCGGTTGGGGTTGCGAGGCGCATTTGGTAACGGTTTTGACCTGGAAATGTTTGCCGAACGTGACGCCTTGCTGATTGCCGGTGGTCTCGGAATGGCTCCTCTGCGTGCACTGTTGATGGCCCTGCTTGCAGATGAGCAGAGAAGTGGCAGGATTATCCTGCTCTACGGCTCACGTGAACCAAAGGCCCTGTTGTTTCGCGAAGAGCTGGTCGAACTTGCCCGGACGAAAAAGATCGAACTCAGGGTCTCGGTTGATTTTGCCGCTGACCTGCAGGGGCCTTTCAGTGGTGTCGTCTGCCGGATTGGCCTGGTAAACGAACTTCTGGATGACCTGAAGCTCGAGCCGCAGCAGACAGTCGCTGCCATATGTGGTCCACCGGCGCTGTATGGCTGCATCCTGGATGAGCTGTCAGCAACCGGTATTTCGGAAAACAGGATTCTGGTCACACTTGAGAGGCGAATGCGTTGCGGTATCGGCGAATGCTGTCATTGTGTGGCAGGTGGCCGTTACGTTTGCCGTGACGGGCCGGTCTTCTCGCTCGCCGAGTTGCGCTTGATGCCGGGGGCCATATGATGCCGCGATCACCGATTCAAATAGCTTTCACCCGTTTCACCTCCTGCAGCGGCTGCCAGTTGATGTTGCTGAATTGCGAAGAACATCTGGCCGCTCTCTCCGCTCATGTTGCTGTCCACGAATTCCCGCTGGCCTCCTCATCACGCAACGTGCCCGGGTCTATCGATTTGGCCTTGGTCGAAGGTTCCATATCAACTCCTTCCGAACTGGAACGCCTCCTGGATTTGCGGCGTCGAGTCAGAATGCTGGTTGCTGTCGGCAGCTGTGCCCTGAGCGGAGGTATCAACAACCTCGTCCCCGGAGAGCGTGCCCATGCTGTCGATGAGGTTTATGGCCAGGCACAGGCCGGCATGCGCACTTTCCCTCCCCAACCGGTCCATCGGTTCGTGACGGTTGATTGCCAGGTGCATGGCTGTCCACCCGAACGACACGATCTGCTCGAAGCGTTTGCCTCGCTACAATATGATGGCTGGCCGGGACGCCAGGTTATGCCGGTTTGCATGGAGTGCCGTATTCTGGAAAATCGCTGCCTGCTGATGGAAGATGGTCAGCCCTGCCTGGGACCGGTCACGCTGGCCGGGTGCCGTGCCCGATGCCCGAGCCTCGGTGTTGGTTGTGAGGGCTGCCGCGGTGATGTCGTAGAGGCCAATCATAAAGAAATGTTCCGATTGCTTCTCGAGACGGGGTTGTCGGAACGGGAAGCGCAAAGACGTATGTCGCGTTTTGAACGGGGCGCCTTATGAGAAGACTGATCATCGACCCTTTGACCCGTGTTGAAGGCCATGGAAGAGTCGAACTGATCCTCAGAAACGGCAGGCTGGAAGATGTCCAGGTGAGGATGCTCGAATCTCCACGGCTGTTCGAGAAGATCGTCGTCGGCCGCAAGTATGATGAAGTCGCCGATCTGGTCTGCCGCATATGCGCGATCTGTTCTGCCGTCCACAAGCTGACTGCTCTTGAGGCCATCGAACAGGCTCTGGATGTCGAGGTGCCCCCACTGGCGGAAGCAATCCGGGAGCTTCTGCTGCTGGGTGGACATATTCAGAGCCACGCCCTGCACCTGTTTTGTCTGGTCCTTCCCGATTTCACCGGAGCGGAAAGCGTCGTAGAACTGCTTAAAGATGATGACTCATTGGCCGCGGCCGGATTGGCGTTAAAAGCATTAGGCAATCGCATTCAGGAAGTCGCCGGTGGTCGGGTCATCCACCCGATCAACCCGGTTATTGGAGGCGTCTCCTTCAGGCCGGAGCGACAGCTTTTGCAGGACTTGCTCGCGGAACTGGACACATGGATGGAGAAGTGGCCTCAATATTCCCGCGATTTTTTCACGAGAGCCAGGTTTCCCTGCGCAAAGGCCGTCGCAGGTATCCCGCTCGCCACCGGCCGCGCAGACATGTTCTCCCTGAGAGGTGACATGCTGTGGCTGGACAGTGGTGAAATGTTTCCTGCAAAAGATTATTCGAATATCCTTTCAGAGGTGAGCGTCGCAGAATCCTATGCCAAGCAGTCGCATTCAGATGCTGGACCCTATTTCGTGGGCGCTCTAGCCAGGGCCAGATTGACAGAAGCAAAGGAGGGCAGGCCCATGCCGGTCCCCGGGGGAGAAAATATCTATAGCAACAATATCGCACAGCTCGGAGAAATAGAATGGGGTCTTGCCCGGGCCTTTGAGTTGACGGAGATGATGTTGAATGCGAAGGATGGGGATGTCCTGATTCTGGAGCCCGGACAGCAAAAAGGCGGTCTGGGCACGGCTGTTATGGAAGCTCCGCGAGGTCTTCTGGTTCATCAATACGTCATCGATGAATGGGGGTATGTGGCCGCTGCCGACGTTGTCACGCCGACTGCAATCAACCAGTGCGCGATGAAAAGCCAGATCCTCAGGGACCTGGCCGATGAAACGGATATCCAACAAATGGGCGTGGTTGCAGAACAGATCGTGCGTGCCTTTGATCCCTGTATCTCTTGTGCAGTGCACCTGCTGGAGATTTGAGAATGACCGGTCGATTGAAAGCATCGACGACCAGCCTTGTTTCCCTTCAGCTGAACAATCCCACGACCCGGTCGGCGATCTGTTCACCTATACTCAGAGAGGCGGTTGCCGCTGGTGAAGGCGCATTCAGGACATGAATCATGCGCCCTTCGCTGATGATGTGAAAATCATCGAGCAATTGTCCCCGGTCGTCAACCGCCTGCGCACGAACGCCGCTCCCACCTGGAATCAAGTCATCGCAGAGGATCTCAGGCACCAGGCGTTGCAGGCTTTTGACGAACAGGGCTTTTGAAAAAGACCGCATGTATTCCTCTATCCCCAGTCGCCAGAAACGCGCAGACAGCCTCCAGAATCCACTGAAGGCAATGGTTTGTATCAGGTCAGAGGGGGAAATGTCTCTGCGCCGATAACCTTCACGCTTCATGGCAAGTACGGCGTTCGGCCCGGCTTCGACCGTGTCGTCGATCATGCGCGTGAAATGCACGCCGAGAAAAGGCATTTGTGGATTGGGGACCGGGTAGATGAGGTGCTTGACTAGCCGGCTACTTTCCTTTTTGAGACGGTAATATTCGCCTCGGAACGGCACGATCTGCACCGGCGGGTGCAGCCCCGTCAACCTGGCAATCCGGTCGGCATGAAGACCCGCACAATTAATCAATGTGCCGGTTCTGAAAGAGTTGTGTCCGGACTGAAGCAGGTAGCCGTCGTTCTCTTTGTGAATCCTGCTGATCGGCATATCGAGCTTAATTTCTCCGCCGTGTGCGCGAAATATCTCGGCCATTTTCCTGGTGACCTGCACATAGTCTACAATTCCGGTCTGCGGTACGAACAAACCATCAATTCCACTGACGTGTGGCTCGCGTTCTCTCAGTTCCACAGGTGACAGACGTTGTAACCCCTCCAGTCCGTTGGCCCGGCCGCGACGTTCAAGCTCTTCAAGTGCCGGTACTTCGCTGTCGTCCACGGCTACGACGAGCTTACCGCAACGTTGGTGGGGTATGTCGTGTTCAATACAGAAACGGTAAAGGGCTTCTCTGCCGCTGCAGCAGGTGCTTGCCTTGAGCGAGCCGGGGCGGTAGTAGAGGCCTGCATGGATCACGCCGCTGTTGTGGCCAGTCTGGTGGGTGGCCAGCTGTGCTTCTTTTTCAAAAAGCACGACCTTCAGCCCTGGTTTGCGGGTAATGATCGCCAGCGCCGTGGCGCAGCCGATGATCCCGCCACCAATAATGGCCAGGTCAGCCGTCGTGTTCATGCCTTGATCTCTTTCGTGCGATAGTTAATGGTCGATACTGATCACTGAATGAGTGAAAAAATAAACAGGGAGCACACTATCCGAATCAAAATATCGGGTCAGCGAAAGATCTTGGTCTATAGCTCAGGTGGATATCCTGTTCGTTGGTCTTGTTGGAAGCAATGGGATACATCGTGTCGTTGAGGATCGTGGCAAGAAACTCGGCCATTTCTACTGCAGTACTGCAGTCGATATGGTTTTGGCGCATGCCTTCCTCAAAATATTCGACGAGAGAGGGATCGATGACGATTCTCAACTCGATTTGTTCTGACATGGTCGCCCTTTGCCGGTTAAGAAACCTTATGCTGCCATCCTGGAATCCGTTTGAATGTTTCAATAAAAATTATACCCGGTCAGAAGGTGAGGTCAAAGCAAGCCTCGCATTTGTGTCCAGATGCCTGCTTTGAGTCGTTCCGACAGGGAAACAGTTTACGCTATGGTACTACAGTTTTAGTAAAGAATGTCATGAGGTTCCTGATGGTTAAATATGAAAGCGGATAACGGATCCACAAAAAAGCGCCCAGTTTTCAGGGCGCTCGGTTGACCGGTTAAGTCACTTGTTCGGTGAGGTTGTCAGCTTCTCGCTTGCGGCAGAATCAGGTTCAGAAGCACGCCGATGATGCCGGCCAAGCCGATCCCGCTAAGTTTGACGACGACCAGGTCGAAGTTCATGCCGCCGATACCGAAGACCAGAATGACTGCGACTATCGTCAGGTTGCGCGGCTGCATCAGGTCGGTGCCCGCCCTGACCAGGGTGTTGATTCCGATTACAGCGATCGCACCGAACAGCAGAACCATGATCCCTCCCATGACCGGTACCGGGATGCTGTTGAGGAAGCCACCGAGCTTGCCGATGAAGGCGAGCAGGATCGCTGCGATAGCCGCCCAGGTCATGATAAACGGGTTGAAGGAGCGGGTCAGGGCCACGGCGCCGGAGACTTCGGAATAGGTGGTGTTGGGCGGTCCGCCGAGACAAGCGGCCATACTGGTGGCGAGGCCGTCGCCGAGCATTGTTCTGTGAATCCCGGGGTCTTCGACGTAGTCTTTGCCGGTGATACTGCCGATCGCCAGGACATCGCCGAAGTGTTCAATCGCCGGGGCAATTGCAACCGGTATGATAAAGAGAATCGCTTCGAGGTTCCAGACCGGCAGGGTGAAGTCAGGAACTGCCAGCCATGGCGCATCAAGGACCTTCTGCATTGAAATCAGCGTCGGTTCGGTCCAGTTCTGCAGGGCTCCTGGATGAAAAGTCTTCTGGATCGAGCTTGAGGTTCCGGTCAAGTCGAGACCGAGGGCAGTAAGATAGCCTGCGCCTATACCGCAGAGGATCGGGATCAGCCTGAACAGACCCTTGCCAAGCAACGAGACGAGGACGGTAACGACCAGTGCCACTCCTGCAACCATGTAGGCCGTCGGCTGCGGGACCAGCCAGGCGGCACCGTCACCGGTGCGACCGGAGGCCATGTGCACGGCGACCGGGGCCAGGACCAGTCCGATGACCATGATCACGGGCCCGGTCACGACCGGCGGCAGTATACGATGCAGAATATCGGAGCCGAAGACCTTGATCCCGAGGCTTATAACAACGTAAAGAAGCCCAGCCGCAGCCAGACCGCACATCGTGCCGGGAATGCCCCACTGTTGTACACCGTAGATGATCGGTGCGATGAAGGCGAAACTCGATGCCAGGAACACCGGTACCTTGCCGCGTGTGACCAGCTGGAATACCAATGTGCCGGCTCCGGCCGTAAAAAGCGCGACGTTCGCGTTTAAACCGGTCAGAAGCGGCACCAGGACCAGTGCGCCGAAGGCGACAAAGAGCATCTGGGCGCCAATTACGATCTGCTTTGGGTTGAGGCTGATCTTGTTTTCCTGCAGGTTCTCTGACATTGAATGGGTCCTTGAGATGAACTTTGTGGTTGTAGGGCCTTGTCCGCCGGGTAAAGAAAGTGACTTTGTCCGAGTCGCTACTTGGTGCCGAAAATCTTGTCTCCGGCGTCTCCGAGGCCGGGCAGAATGTAGCCGACCTCGTTCAGCTTTTCATCGATTGCTGCAACATAGATCTCTACATCCGGATGTTTCTTCTGCAGTGCGGCAATCCCCTCCGGGGCGGCAACCAGGAATAAACCCTTGATCTTTTTGCAGCCCGATTCCTTGAGCATTTCGATTGCGGCAATCACGCTGCCGCCGGTTGCCAGCATCGGATCGAGAATCATGGCTGTACGATCTTCAATCCGACTGGTGAATTTTTCGTAGTAGGCGACGGGCTCCAGCGTCTCTTCATTGCGGTAGAGACCGATGACGCTGACCCTGGCACTCGGGATCAGATCGAGGACGCCGTCCATCATGCCGAGTCCGGCGCGCAAAATCGGTACGACAGTGATCTTCTTGCCTTTGATCGTGTCGACCGAGACCTGTCCTGCCCAACCTTTGATGGTCTCCTTCTCCGTCTCCAGGTCGCTGGTTGCCTCGTAGGTCAGCAACCGAGCAACCTCCGAGGCGAGTTCGCGGAAATCCTTGGTGCTGACGTCATCACGGCGCATCAGACCCAGCTTGTGTCGAACCAGGGGGTGCTTGATCTCATGAACGGACACGATTGTCTCCTTTGTGGGTGGGGTGTTGAGGGAAAGCCACAGCAAATTATCATGATCGTTGTCTGTCAGCAAGCAAATGAAATAGTGGCGTTGATGATTGTTATGGCATCATCAATGGCTTTGCCGACGATGATCTGCTATCGTATGCGACATGGAATTCCAGGATGCTACAGAGAATAAAGGGATGCCGTTGCTGGTAACGGCTGCAGTGGTTTTTGACGGCGAAAAAGTTTTGCTTACCAGGCGGCCTGATGATAAGAGCTATCCTGGCTTCTGGGAATTCCCGGGCGGCAAGGTTGACCCAGGTGAAGGACCTGAACAAGCCCTCTGTCGTGAGATGCGGGAAGAGCTTGATGCAGAGGTCCGTGTCAACGGTATTTATGAAGTCATTTTTCATCGTTATGAGTGGGGTCCGGTCCTGATCCTTGCCTACAAATGCCAGCTCCTGACGGGAGCGCTTCGCAATCTCGGGGTGGCAGAGCACCGCTGGGTTCTTCCGCGAGAAATGGTGAATTTCAACATCCTCCCTGCCGACCAGCCAATCATTGATCGACTCAACGCCTGATACACCATCACAGTTGACCCTTATGAATTGTCAGATTTGATTTTAGAACAGCATTTTCCTGTTCAGTGATATTCTCTGAAGAGCTTGTCAAATAGCTGTTTTGTCAGTTTATATAATGCTTTTTTGGGGGGTCAGCACCCAATAAGTGGGATTTTTTACACCCTCCTGTTTTGCTTTCTGTTAACTTTTTTAAGCAAAACGTTGACAATAATAAAACAGCGTATTATTTTATTCGGTATTGGTTTTATTGTTATTTTTTTTGCGATTCCATAAGGAGTTATCCGTGTCCTCCAGAGATAAGGAATCATATTCGATACAAGCAGTTGAAAACGCTCTCGATGTTCTGGAAGCCCTCAGTGAGATAGACGACGATGTCCGAATCAGCCAGCTGAGTGAAAAACTTGCAATGAACAAGACCAGCGTTTTTCGTCTTCTTGCGACGTTTGAGAATCGTGGCTACGTCGAACGCGAGGAGCAGTCAGGAAAGTATCGTCTCGGACTATCCGCCTATGAAATCGGTCAGAAGTTCCTGTCGCGAATGGGGTTGTTGAGACATGCCCGTCCGGTTGCTGAACGTTTGGCCCGGGGCTGCAATGAGGCGGTCTATATAGCGGTTCGACGGCGCAAGGAAGTCCTCTTCCTGGACATGATCGACACCACACAGAAAGTCAAGATCGTGTCTCTGGTCGGTAAACGATTCCCTCTTGAAACAACAGCTGCCGGACAGGTCCTGCTGGCCTTTAACAAGGGCCAGGAGAAAGTCGTTGCTGAGTCTGACGATCCTGTCGCGAGTCATTTTACGATAATCCGCAGTCATGGTTACGCCCAGGACAATAATGCACTGGGAGAAGGGATTGCCAGTGTCGCGGCGCCGCTGTTTGGCAGCGGCGGCAAGCTGCATGGTGCAATCTGTGTAGTCGGCCCGGAATTCCGTTTCACCGGTGAAGTTATTCAGAAGCAGATACTGAATCCACTTCTTGACACCTGCGGGATTGTTTCATCCAAACTGGGGTGGCATTCACCCTATATCCCGCGAAATCTGACCTGACCCCCTCGAAACGGTTTGGTTGTCTTTCGCTGATACGTCGGTGGCAGGATCAATTCCATTCTCGTTGCGAAATCGCTAAAAAGTCTTCCGATGGAAGCTTAATGCGTTTGCCCCTCTGTGCGATTAATGATAAATTATCCCCGAATTTAAGGACAGCCTTTTGCTTTATTATTTACGTGCAACGTTAATATCCCTATGCCGTTGATCAAACATCTACAGGAAACCGAACCTTTCGACCAGCTTCCCGAATCAGCATTCAATGAGCTGAGGAAAGCTGCTATCCAGAAAAAGTACCCTGCCAACTTCGACATCTTCCAACAGAACGATCCCCCGACTGGTTACCTTTATGTGATCAAGGAAGGGTTGGTGACGATCACCCTGCTTTCGCCAGGGGGGATCGACATGGTGGTCGATTATCGGAAGGAGGGGCAACTGTTTGGTGGGACTCCGGTGTTTACCGGGGAGCCTTACGCCGGCGGGGCCCGGACCGTTAAACCAACGATTTGCTACATGATTCCCGCAGAAGTCCTGCAGAAGCTGCAGAATGAATATCCACAGCTGAGCAAATTCTTCACCAGCAGTGTCCTTTCCAGAGTCCGTAAACTCTATTCGGAAATTGTCTCTGAGCATTCAGGTGCCGCCTTGATGCAGGTAGAATCATACCCTTTCAAAAAACGGCTTTCGGAGATCATGGCTTCTCCTGTGGTTACCTGCACGCCCGATTCAACGGTAAATGCTGTAGCGCGGCGTCTGACGGAACATGGCATCAGCTTCCTGGTGGTCGTCAATCCTCAGAATGAGCCAATCGGCATTATCACGGGCAGCGACCTGGTTGCCAAGGTTCTGGCACCGGATAATGTCAATGCCCATTCCATGACTGCCCGTGATGTCATGCGTCCCAGTCCTCCCACCATGACGCCTGATACCTACATGTACGAAGCTATGGCTTTTATGACCAGCCATGGGCTCAACCATCTGCCGATTATCGATCGTAACCAGCTTGTCGGGATCGTTACGCCCCGTGACCTGATGAGATATCGCTCGCAGAAGGCACTATTACTGCTTGGAAATATCCGGGAGGAGAAGTCGATCGAGGGACTGGCATCAATTCGCCAGGAAACGGTGGGTGTCGCTCGTGCCCTGTTGTCGGAAACCCGGAGCACTCCGGAAGTCATGGAGATACTGTCCCATATCCATCACGCGATTATCCGGCGTGTATATCAGTTATGTCTAGATGAAATGACTGAGGATGGGCTGACGATGCCCGACATCCGACATTGCTTCCTGATCATGGGTAGTGCCGGTCGCCGTGAGATGTTGTTGCAGCCCGATCAGGACAACGGGTTCATCTTCG
>Ga0102946_1000342_pt1 | contig 16198 bp, 11 predicted proteins | sample SalPon2A_A_D1_MG_FD_78209 | JGI IMG/M metagenome (GOLD analysis project Ga0102946, IMG submission 78209) | Soil microbial communities from South San Francisco under conditions of wetland restoration - Salt Pond MetaG R2A_A_D1_MG | ecosystem: Environmental > Terrestrial > Soil > Wetlands | place... | reverse complement strand
TGCGCCAGCCTGGCGACCCGCTTTGCCGCTGACACCTATTCCGCTGTCGATGAGGCGGACACACTGTCCGCCCGGCCGTTCCTCGCAGCGCCCATTTACCCGGTCATCGCGATGACTCCGCCGCTGGCACACGCCGGCTCGCGGGCCTTGTTGATCGGTGAAAATGCCGGCCCAGAACTGGAACATGCTTATTCACCCGACCTGAATGTTCCGCCCGACGCTCCACCCTGCTTTCTGCTGCATGCGGAGGACGACGGCGCGGTCGATGTTCATAATACGCTGGCATTTCGGGCGGCCCTGAAAGCGCAGGACATCCCGGTCGAAACGCACCTGTTTGCGCACGGCGGTCACGGTTTCGGACTGCGCCAGGCGATCGGCACACCGGCGGAAGCCTGGCCGGATCTGTTCATCCGCTGGTCCCAGTCCATGGGATTTTATTGAGGGGTGACGGTGGAAGCGCTAATTCGATACGTTGCAGCGCTCCTGATGCTGCTGGGAGCAATCATCGCCGTTCCTGCACTCCAGGGACCTGGTCAACTGGGAATTGCTGGGCCACGCCCTGCCAAAACTGGTGCCCGAAGAGGTGTTTTCCGTGCCACAACACGGTAATGGCGTGTGGGCGCCCAATATCCGGTATCACGACGGCAAGGTCTGGATTTTTTATCCCGACCCCGATTTCGGCATCTACATGATCCAGACCGAAGACCCGAAATCCGGCGCCTGGAGCGACCCGCTCCTGATCCTGGCCGGAAAGGGCCTGATCGATCCAACCCCGTTGTGGGACCATGACGGCCAGGCCTGGCTGTTGCACGCCTGGGCCAAAAGCCGTTCGGGTAAAAACAATATCCTGACCCTGCACAAAATGACACTGGATGGCACCCGGGTGGAGGAAGCTGGAAAAGTCATCATCGACGGTCACAAAATACCGGGCTATCGCACGCTGGAAGGGCCAAAGTTCTACCAGCGCAACGGTTACTATTACATCTTCGCGCCGGCAGGCGGTGTGCCGGTCGGTTGGCAGGCGGTTTTCCGCTCCAGGTCCATTCAGGGCCCCTACGAGCATCGCACGGTGCTGGAACAGGGCGATTCCCTGGTCAATGGCCCTCACCAGGGCGCCTGGGTGCGGACGCGATCCGGTGAAGACTGGTTTTTCCACTTCCAGTCAAGCCTGGCTTATGGTCGCATTGTCCATTTGCAACCCATGCGGTGGGTGGACGACTGGCCGGTCATCGGATCCGATCCCGACGGCGACAGCGTGGGCAACCCGGTAAGCACGTTTCGCAAACCGGACCTCGCCGTCAATCAGGCGGCCACGTCGCCACCCAGTTCGGACGAGTTCGACAGGGACAGCCTGGGTGTGCAATGGCAATGGAACGCGAACTCCCGGGAAGAGTGGTACTCGCTGACAAAAAGGCAGGGGTATTTACGATTGTACGCCCAACCATCCCCTGATCCGGAATCGAATAACCTGTGGATGTTGCCTTCACTGCTGTTGCAGAAAATTCCGGCGCCGAGGTTGAAAAGCCGCTGACTTCCAATACGCTCACCGTGCGCATGACCCTGATGGACGGAGGCGGAACCGTCTTCAGCTATCAGGATGACACCGGCCGCTTCAAGTCCATTGGCGATCTATTCCAGGCCCGGCCCGGGCGTTGGGTTGGCGCCAAAATCGGCTTGTTTGCGGTGAGTGGAAAAGCGGGCCATCGAGACTATGTGGACGTGGATTCCATTCGATTTTTCAAACCGCATTATGCTGCGGCTGCGGTAGAAAGTTGTGAGACTACTTTTCGAGTCGGGCGTATGGACCCATCATGGCGCCGATGAATCCCCAGGCTCGGGTGGTCGTGAGTACAGTGGCATCCTCGCCTTCTGCGATGGTGACCGAATGGCCGTCTGGCGTCTCAATATAGAAGGATATGCCCGCTTTTTCGCCAACGATGCTGAGTGTTACGCTTTGCCCGGGCTTGAGGCCTTTGATCTCATTGCTGGCAACCGTTTTAGCTTCGCTGTTTTCAGCCTTTTCAAGGAAGGCCTCGTAGCCGTTATCCGTTTTGCGGATACCGCAATAATAGTAGTAATCCTCGCGGATGAAGGCGGCTACGCCTGCGGATACTCCTGCGTGCGGAGCCGTGAATCGGATCGCGGCGTCATAGGTTGAATGCTGTTGGCGTCGCGAAAGCCAAGACGGGTTTTTTAGTTCATCGAGGTTAACCGGCTTCGGAGTGATCTTGAGCTTGCTGTCGCTGATCTCTAGCCAGTCCCCCTTGGGAGTACTAAGGCACATCCACTCGTATCCAAGTTCTGGAGCATCGAAATCGTCGCGCCAAGCGAAGTTGCCGGTCGTGGGATTGGTGGTTTTTTCCGAAGGAGGGAGATTGGGTTTGTCCAACTGCCAAGGGATTTCCTTTCCAGTCTCGAGAATCATGGACCAGCCATCTTTGGTCCATTCGATGTGAAGCATGTAGCTCTCGCGTCCGGTGTTGTAGAAACCTCCCTCGTAGGGACGGATTGCGAGGAAGGTCGCCCACCATTCGTCATTTGGCAATTCGAGGAAGTCGGCGTGTCCGGCTGCGATGATTGGGTGCTCGCGGTCTTCCGGCAGGTCGCGTTGGGTGAGGATCGGATTGTTGTCCCAAGGGATCTATTTCTCGTCCAAGCTCTTGGTACGGAAGATGACTTGTGAGTGTTGGATACTCGTTCCGCCCTCGGCGCAGGTGAGGTAGTACCAGTCGCCCCTTTTGAATATTTGCGGCGCTTCGATCCAGACCGGCTTCTTAGAAGCGGAACACCCCGCGAAGGCGGCTGAGATTCAGTCAGGGCCTGTGCACCAGGGCGGCCAGAGCGCGATAAAGTCCAGCGGTTCCAACACGGCGTGGGTCGAGCCGTCGCGAAACGGTTGTTTGTAGCGGTACACGACTCAGTTCCGGCGATCGACGCTGAGGCGCTTGCTGGCAACGCGTTTAGCGGCAGTCGATGGCCGATTCTTGCCTACGGCAAACCGCAACCATCCCCTCACCTACGCTGGCGGCCGGTCTCGCTGATTGTCAACGGCGCCCGGATCCGGGTGGTCCGTGATGGGCGGGACTACGAACAACTGCGCCCGGCGCGGCAATACTATCTGGCCAGCCGGGCCGGCACGGCCGTCGGGTTGGCGGTCGGACCTGGAAACCATCTTCAGCACCAACTTCGAGTAATTAGGCGGCCCTGACGGCCCGCGTCCGGTCCGCGACTGGTCATCGGCTGTGAACCGTCTATACTCAAAATATAGAGAGCCTGGGTGGAACGGTAATCAGCCAGACCCCTGCTCTGGCCCAGCGCCAGTGCCTGGCTGGTCAAGAACACCCCTTTCGAGATCGTGAACCGATGCCGCCTGCCGGCGGCTTCCGCAACGATCCATCTGCTGAATTGACCAATGGAGAGTCTCTTATGCATACATTCGTTAAACCCCTGGTGACCGTCCTGGCACTTGCGCTCGCCGGAGCCGCCGCGGGCGATTACCCGATTTCCCTGCGCATCGAAGCTCCCAACAGCAACGACGGCCTGCCACTGCTGAGCGAGTCGGGCTGGCCCGTGACCTTCAAGCTGAACGTCGAGCTGCCGGTAAGCGAAACCTATCCGGCCTTCGCGGTGCAGCCGGATTTTCCGGTGCGCGGGGCATGGGGCTTCCTGATCTTCGAGGATCCCGACGGTTGCCTGAATCCGCCGGCGCCAAGTTGGCAGCCCGCGCAGACGATAGAATGCGGCGTACCCGATCCCCTGCCGCTCGACTGGGATTTCGAGGCCTGGGTGCCGCCGCCGTCCGATGAAATTTATTTGGAGTTCTGGCCCGACGTCGATCTGGCCGGTGTCGAGGACTTTGCCGGCAACGATGACCGGCAGGCAGACTTGATCGATTCCGCCGGCGGCGGCGGACCGGAGTTCAACAGCTGGGACAACGGCAGCGTGCAGCCCTGCACGCCCGGCACCGGCGACGGCGATTGCGACCGTCTCGGTCCGTTGACGGGCGGGGAGATTTCCGACGGCTTCGGTATCGGCGCCGACGACGACCTCACCGGACTGGTGGTGATCGCTGAATACGGCATCGGTCTGGCGTACGCGGAGCCCGGCTTCGACCTCGCGGTCCCCCGGGCTGCGCGGAATCTGGCCGGGCTGGTGAACAGCGTGAGCTACGATCTTTCCGACCTGCAGAAAGAGAAGGTCAAGGGGCGGGGCAAACCGACCAGCACCTTCAAGGAATACACGCGCATCTGGGCTCACATCAACATGCTGCCGCTGGTGGTGCGCAACATCATCCAGTACGACGCCTGTGTCGGCAACATCACCTACGACGATCCGCCCTTCGACGACAACGTGGTTTCCTGTGACGGCGATGAGCTGTGGCGGGTTGACGGCGGGCCCATCGAGACTGCGCCTGTGAACTACGGCCGTGCCGACGCGGCGTCCATCGACCTGCTGGAGTCGTCCGTTTTCGAACTGCGTGCCTTCGTCGTCGCCGGCCAGGCGCCCAACTCGCTGGAGGATGAGAACGGTGACGGCGTGGTCAACAGCGCCGATGCCGAACTGGCGGGCTACACGCTGCTTTCGAACGAGGACAGTATCGAGTTTCTGCAGCTGTCGGAACTGCTCTGCTGGGGCGGCGGCGGCAACGCCGTGCTATTCGACCTCGATGGCAATGGAGAGATCCTGGTTCCGATCGTCTGCCCGGCCGGGCCGGGCGACCTGGGCCGGCCGCCGCGCTAGGCCGTGAGCTTTACTCGGATCCCGCAAGGGCGGCGATGGGGCCGCCCTTGCTTTTCCGGGCTGCGTGCTTTTCTCCTTCGGCCGCGATCTCAAGAGCGAGCTGCACCGAAGGGTGCGTCGACTCGGCACGGTCGAAGCGGTCCAGGAACGCCATAGCAGCGGTTCTCGCCCTGGCCAGGTCGCCCGCGCTGCGGTGAATTTCGGCTTGCAGCAGGACGGCCCGAACGCGATCGGGTTCCAGGTCCAGCCGGGGGTTGGCGGGATCCAGCGCGATCGATTCCATCACCAGGTCCAGGGCCGTACTGCTTTGGCCCCTTAGGGACAACAGGCGGGCCTGGCCCAGTTCGTAAATCCGGTAGGGATGGCCATCCAGCTCGCGGGAGCGCTGCAACGGCGCCGCGGCGGCGTCCAGCCGGCCCTGCGCCAGCAGGGCCATCCCCTCGAGGTAGGCGGCTGCCTTCTCTTCGGTTCGGTCGGGGTTGTCCGGGGGTAAGGCATGTCCAACGATCGCCCGGGCGGTCGCCAACACGCCGGCGTAATCGCCAGATCGCAGTTCGATCAGGGCCCGGGCAAACAGGTAGCGAGTGGGTACACCGGGCGACAGCTGAACTGCCGACTCGGCGAGTTCCGCCGCTGCCTCCGACTTGCCCTGCTCGAGCAGAAAGAGCGCCTTCATCGAAGTGGCCATGGCCAGGCGGATCTGCTCTTCCTTCAGCGCGTCGGCAAAGCGGCCGAGCAGGTCGATTGCGCCGGCGAAGTCGCCGCGGGCGGCGTGCAGCGAGGTCAGAGGGAACAGCGCGTCCAGGCGGTCGCGGATGATCAGGTCCTCGTTGTCCACGATCGCCTGGAAGTTGGCCAACGCCCTTTCCGCGTGGCCTTCCATGTAATCGATCGTCGCCAGGCTCAATGCCACTTCGCGCATGTCCGGATCCAGTTCCACGGCTCTGGCGTACTCGGCGCGGGCGCCGGAGTAATCGCTCTGGTAACGCAGCGAGTCGGCGAGCAGGGCGTGGCTGCTTGCGTCGTTCGGTGCCAATTCGGAGTACCGTTCCAGGGCGGGTTGGGCCCGCTCGAACTCGCCCATCGTCAGCAGGTACCAACCCATCGTGTTCCAGATCACCTTGTTCTGCGGTTCCTCGGACGCCAGCAGCTCGATTTCCCGCACAGCATCCTCCTGGCGGTACTGGCCCCAGTACGACTTGGCAAGCATTTCCCTGGCTTCGATCTCGAAGGGATAGGCTTCCAGCAGCGCCTCGAACAGCTGCGACGCGCGCTCGTAGTCGCGCCGGAACAGGGCCAGCGCGGCCTCGATGTAGCGGCGCTCTCGATCCGCCAGATACTCGGCGTCCAGGGCCTGCTCCATATTGGCGATGGCTTGCTCGGTGCGGCCGGTGACGGCCTGGATGTAGGCCAGGCGGTATCGGGCGACCGCGAAGTCGGGCACCAGTTGCAGCGCTGCTTCGAAAGACCGTTCGGCGCGCTGGTAGTCGTAATTCAGGAAAAACTCGAGCCCGGCGACGTAGGATTCGTAGGCGGACAGGTTGTCGGTCGCGAAGTCGGCCGCGAAGATGTCTACCTGCTCCTTGCGGGGTACGTTCAGGCCCTGCTTGACCTGAGTGGCGATGGGCGCCGCCGCCGTTAACAGCGTTTGTGCCGAAAGGTCTTCGACCTGCCGTGAGGACAGCACCACTCCACCCGCCGTGTCGGTCAGCCGCGAACTCACCGTGATGCCGCCGGGCGTCGTGACCATCTCGCCGCTCAGGATGAAGTCGATGCCCTCGGCTTCGGCGCGCTCGTCGATCTCCGTTTCGTCGGTCGCCTCACCGACGATGGACTTCCATTTCATCGGCGACACCACGCGCAGGTACTTCGACCGGGTCAGGTTGTCTCGCACCAGGTTGGCCAGGCCCGGGCCGTACCAGTCGATGTCGGGGTCGCCGGTTACGTTGCGGATCGGCCGCACGGCCACGATGGGCACAGCGCCACCCAGGTCAGTAGGTCGCAGACCGGATTCCTGCTCCTCCACGTAGCCCGCCCATACCCACCAGCCCAGCAATCCGACCAGACCCAGCAGTGGCAGCGCAACCACGCTTTTGAGCCAGGTGGGAATCCGGATGCCCTTCGTCGCGGTCACGATCACGCTACCGGCGGAAATATCGAACACCCAGGCCAGGATGACCGTAACCGGAAATCCCAGAAAGGCCGAGGCGACCACGGCGCGAAACACCCAGTCGGGGGCATCGAAGGTCGGCAGCAGGACGTCGCAGACTTCCACAATCGCCCAGGCCGCGATGATGTAGCCGATGGCCACACGCACGACCCGCCGCCGCTTCAGGTCTTCGAACAGACGTTTCCAGAATGTATTCGAATCGGACATTCCCATCCCACTGCCTGGTTCCTTCAACCTGAATTAAAGCGCTTTTCCCGCCGGCTTTCCATTGTTGTATGGCCGGGCAGGTCTGCGCCCGGCCGCTTTTCCTCGCGGAACGGCCCGTACGACGCACATCGAAGCCCGCCTGCAGTCCTGGCTAGAACAGGCGGCGACCATACATTTCGCCGGATCTGGGGCCTAGGTGATTTGCAATGCTGTCGCGAGGTCATGCCAAGGGACGTAATGGATCCAAAGCAGGCGAGTCGCCAGCGTGCTGGCCCCGCTCATTGTCGTGCTCGGCGCCATTGTGCAGGCCGGGCAGGCTGCAGTGAACGATGCGCCAGGTCCGGGCGGATAGGAAGAATAAACCGCGAGTTGCCTAATTCCCGCAAGTATTGCTGATCAGTGTTGGGCGAGGAATCCATGTAGCAGGCGTGTGGACGGGAACTTGAATGCCCGGTTGGCCGACAACCGGGCGGGAAAAAGCGTCTGGAAAGCCGAAAACGCAGCCAGCGGCCGCAACGGTCCCTGGGCTTGAGCCCAAGCGTGTAAGGTGAGATTCGGTAGCGGTAGTGAGTCTGGCGGTGCGCGCGGTGCGCTGTTGATCAGGGCCTGGCGCCGTCGAGCATGAGCGAGAAATTTCGCGATCAGCGGGAGGTCTTCGATACAGGCGATCACGCGCAGTTTGCCGCCGCATTCGGGACAGGTCTCCATGTCGATCGCAATGACCCGCTAGAGACGTTGATTTCACAACACTAGTTTCGGATTTCAAGGGCAGCAATGGGTCGAACTCGGTCAAAGTAACCGTTTCTGCGACTGATTCCGCTGTGGAGCGTATAGGAGAACTCCTCTGGGCGTGAATCTTGGAGGGACTTATCTCCGAGTCCGGCCAGGAGCATTAGTAAGCGGGAGATGATTGAGCGGGGATGATTGAGCGGAGACACCCACATTTCACTAGCAGGAAAAATTTGTGGGTGTCCTGAATTGCACTGCAGCAGGCTTTATCTCAGTAGTCGGCCCGGAGTCGCAATGATGATTCCCCTTAGACCATTATTCGATAAATTTTTAACGGCTAGGACATACTTTTCGCAAGCCCTCGGGCAAGTACCAGCAGAGCCACTGCCTGAACGAAGTGGAAGACACCGTTATGATCGAATGGCACGATTATGGTTATGGAAATCGTACCGCTTGCCTGAATTGCTGCTGCCACGATGTTGAGCACGATACCTGTTGCAATCATGGCCGCCCCCTCAAGTTGGCGTTTCAGCGTAAGTGATATGTACATACCAAGGGCTGCAAGCATGGCAATGGCTTCGTAGGCAACAAAGATCAGGAACGTGCCCGATGCGGCCTGCGTGACCACGAAGAATGCCAAGGCAAGTCCCAGCATCGGAACCAGCGCAGTGCGCGCAGCGCGCTCACCCTTGAAGTCAAAGACGGCGCCGACCACGAACATCGCGACAACGAGGCCCAGTGACAAGTACAACGGTCGCCAGAGCCACCATTGGATTGTCGGGGTGAGGTCCAGCCCGTGAGCGAGGGCACCAAGTACGGAAGCGAACGCCAGGAGCGCGAACACCCAACTCCAGATTCCTACACGCCGCCGATGTTCAGCCCGATGCGCATTCAGTACAGCGATGACTGCCAGTGAAACCCCTGCAATTGCAACGTCCGTAATAGCCGTCGTTAGTTCCGTGATGACCGGATTGAATGTCATCCTTCATCCTTCAGCGACCGATCGCCGCGCTTTTTAGAGCTTCGCAAAGCGGTATATTGTCCAGCGCGACTCTTTCAATCGGAACCGTGTTGTGCCAGCCAATTGAGTGAATGTCATACTTGATGGTGCCGCGACTGCAACTACTGAACTCGAGAACGATGGTGCCGTCGGGTTGTGAGGTTGGCGCCGGTTCCGCGGAGTCGAAAATACCACCCGAAGTGTTGTAGAGGTTCAACGATGCCCGATTACCGACGTAGGAACCCTGTGCTGTAATCCACCGGTGCCCGGGTTCTCCAATCGATGCGGTCACATCCAACGGAGGGCGCACGATTTCGTAGGTAAACCAGGCCATAAAGATCTGCTCGATTTGCGGGTACACTACGATGAAGAAACCCTGACCATTGGTCCTTGGATTGAACCAGGCATCATTCAAACCCGCATTCATCTCCGGCAAAGGTTCTTCGCCCAATATTTCTTCGACTGAATTGCACCCGACCGCATTTTGCTCAATCAAAATTGCGCCCCCCACATCAGGGGCGACACCGATGCCGGGACCGGGCTCTGCGTCATCAATTTCATCGACCAGGTGTGCAATCCCCTTGCAGCGCGAGAGATCACTATTTTGAAATATACGAAGATCGCCACCCACGTGTGTAATGCCCGACAAACCTTCGATGGAGATCAGGTGGCTTCCATATATGCTCAAATCACCCTTTACCTCGGTGAGACTGGACAATCCGTCGAGATTTGTCAGGAAGCCGCCGACCTCAATATTCAAATCACCAACACTGGTTAGACTCGAGAATCCGTCTAAGTCAAGCAGTGAACTGGACCCTCGAAAAGAGAGAGATCCAACCACTTGGCGAAGTTTTGAAAACCCTTCAAGGTATGTCAGTTGCCAATTTCCCCAGATAAACAGGTTGTCACCGACAAAAGCCAACTCGTTCAACCCACTCATGCTCCACAAACTATTGTTGAACCGGATGTGCAACCATCTATCGATGTCAGTGAGGCCTGATAGTCCGTCCACTGTCACCAATAGCAGGTTGTTTGAAATGCTCAGACTACCCGCGCTCTGAAGATTTACCAATCCGTCAATCGTCTTCAATGAAGGATTGTTTTCTATCTTCAAGTCACCAAGCACAGCCGTGAGATCCGACAGTCCATCAAAATTGACTATGTCTTCTCCCGTGATAAAGAGATTTTGCAATACCCGGTCGCAGGGGCCGTGATTGACCTGGAACTGATCCACTTCCAATTGGCTGGTGAGTTCAATCTCAGACGGCGTGCAATCCTGGGCAAATACAAGTGCAGGTAACGTCAACATCAGCAATTGCATGGTTGCCGTCATTAAAAGGAAATTACTTCGGTACCCGACATTCATAGTTAGCCTCGCGCACACAACAGAGAGTTCTAATGAAATATGCTCTGTGTTCGGCTGCGAACCGAAACGCAATTATCGCTGTTGATAATTCATTGCCCACTAAGCGTTTCGCACAGTGAAACGTTATCGAGGGCGATACGCTGAATGGGAATTTCACCGGATATGCCGAGCGAAGTAATTTCATAACTCACCAGGCCATTAGCGCAGTCCGCAAATTCAATTTTCAGGGTGCCATCGCCGGTCGGGTCTGTGATGGTTGCCGGTTCTGCGGCGTCGAAGACGCCGCCCTCGGTGACGAAAATCGTGAGGTCAGCTTTATTCCCTTCGTAAGGCCCCTGTGCCGTCAGCCAGCGATGACCAGGCTCTCCCAGTATTGCGGTGGCATCGTCAGGTGGCCGTTCTGTGTCATAGGTGAACCAGGCCACGAACATCTGCTTGATCTCCGGAAAAGCTGAGATCAGTAACCCCTGCCCATTGGTGGCAGGGTTGTACCAGGCATCGTTGAGGCCAGGATTAATTTGAAACCCGAGATCAGGATATCCGCTTGATGCCACCCACACACCTTCTGACCTCGAATGAGCATTTTCCATGAATGGCCAGGAGCTACAGATACCATTGGTCAAATCGGAGCAAACTGCGCCTATGTCTGCCAAATCAGAGCGATAGGGCGTTATCAAGATATAATCATCGGTATCGCCGACAGCAGTTGCTATTGGAGCAACAAACGCTTCGATGCTGATTGCGGTAATATCTCCCAGTTCATCTGTAGAAACGACGAGTGGACTAAAGGGGTGAATCACGCCATTAGAGCTGTTGATCGTTTGCACACCGTCATTAAATGACCAACTGGTCATGATCCCGCTGATGTTCAAATTATCACTATCAGCCGGAATAGGATGACTCGTGACGAAGGCTCCCGTTACACGCATGTCGGTCGTGTGTAATACACCTGTTGTGTTTGTGAAATTCGCTCCAGTGTAGGAATAGACCTCAGCGCACGCATAACTGTATATCAGAGGAGCGAGCGCCACGAGAATTAGCATGATTCGAAGCATCATTTTCTCCGCGGGTTGAGGTTTTTCATTTTTCCAAGATACGCCGATCCTGAGGACTGCGTGTAATTATATTTAAGACCACTATGCAGAAATTGCACGGTCATCCGGGTGATTGGAGCACAGTGAAGGATTGAAACCTAGATCATTCCAGCAGTGATGGGCTGCTTCTGGTCAATTGTGTTGAAAAGCACTCCATCGCCGAGTTTCCGGCGTTTCCGCGGAAACGCGACCCAAGAAAATCAACGACTTAGGTCGTGAGGTTTTCCAGATATTGCTTAAGGTCCCGATCAGACTGAGTTTTTCAACACAATAGGCCAGAAGCGGAACTGAGACAATCTGTGTATGACCATGTATGGGCGGGCGATGCAGCGGTACAGGCTTTCCAAGCGGCTTTGCAGAAACGCCCCACAAAAGGTAGTGGCGCCTATTACCAAAGACACGCGACAGAACAATCAACAGAACGTACGGTAATACATTCCTGAACGAGCTAGCTGGCCCGATGACTGAATACCGCTTACCCCTGATTGCCGCCGTCGTGGCGGTTACCGTAACCGCCAGCATGGATTATTCAGGATACTCTCAGTTCAGCGCACTGATTTTGTTTCCCCTGATAGTCATATTCTGGTTTATCCTGCGTCCCAACCGCCAGGAATGGGGGCTGGTAGTCGGCAAGCTGGGTGACTACGGCTTGGCCTTGCTTTACCCGCTGTTCGTGATCGGTGGTCTTGCTTTGCTGGCGCTGCTCGTGGGCGCCACTAGCACAGTCGAAACCGACTGGAACAAGACCCTGATCAACATGGCCGCAGTAGGTTTATCAACCATCATCGTTGCGATTCTCACCGAAGAGGGTTTCTTCCGAGGGACTCTATGGGCCGGGTTAAAGAAAAGCGGCGCCGGCCTGGGTGCAACGGTGCTATTTACAAGTCTTGCTTTCATGGCTTGGCACATCGGTTGGGCGGTGCTTCCCGGTGAAGGCCAACTACCGCCATTACAGGTGCCGGTTTATCTCGCCAACGTGGCCCTGCTCGGTGCAGCCTGGGGGCTTTTGCGGGCCATTTCAGGATCCGTTATCGCCGCCAGCGTCAGCCATGGCGTCTGGAACGGGATGGTCTATCTTTTGTTCGGACTGGGTAAAGCAGGTGGTGCTCTGGGAATCGCCGATTCCATAATTTACGGACCAGAGCGTGGCGTTCTTGGCCTGGTATTTAATGGCGTATTTGTGTTCTTCCTTTGGAAGAAGGCCAATGAGTCCGGATAGCCCCCCCGTCCAGATTTTGCTTTTTTCTCTGGTACTTCCTGTCAATCACTTTATCCCGTGTGGCAACAATGCTTAGATGCCTGCGTTTTCTGGTCCGATTGTTAAGTTAGCCAATTGGGAGCTTCTCCCGAAAAGGGGTGGCAGCGGAGATCGGCCGGTGTTGAGACCAATATCCTCTTGTGGGTGGATAGCAGATCTTCCAAGATCAGGCTTCGTCGGCGGGCCTTATTTTCTTAACGGCCACAAGCGGCCGCTCAATGTTTCGACCGTTTGAAATTGAGATCGCCTCTACTAGCGTTAGCCGCTTTCCTGGGCTGATGGAAGTGGGGAAGTGCTGCTCAGTGGGCTCGATCAGTCATGCATTGTACGACGTGGGTGGGGAGTATCGGCTGCATATTCAGGCGATTATTGGCCTTTCGGGCGGGTAGTGCTACTTTCAGGGAAGGGCGAATCTGCGGGTTACAATTCCTATTCGTCGGTCAAGGACGGCGCGGCGCCGGTCTTTACCGTAGTGCCGTGCACGATCACCGCGCCGATCCTATTAAGCTATTGCAATGATCTGCTTCCGTACCCAAAGTTGGCCCACCTTTCCAAACAACACGATGATATTGTGGAAAACGGTCGCAATTACTCTGCTTTAGGTAGGTTCTCTTAGAGCGGGTCAGGACAAATGGGAACAGCGACCGGCATGCTGAGATTGGTGTCACACCATGTGGGAGCAAAAGAAACTTGTGGACACAAGGTGCTGCCAACGCAGCTAAAGCTGTCGGCACAATCATTATCTGCACAATCGATGTCACCATCAAGATCGTCATCGATGCCGTTGCTGCAATTGAGCTCAGCGAAAGGCCTTGGTGGTGGTAGAAAAAGAGCATCAACGTTTATCTCATTATTAACAAACCGGCTTGCCGGTATGCACGTCAGGAGTTGTGCTTGCGCTCCGTCTCCGCTTCCCTCAATACTCAATCCAATCGGATTGTTCGCGACGAGCGTATTCGTCAGCAAAGCTACGGCGGCTGTCCCAGTAGAATCTAGCAAGGCCCCAACAAGCTGCGATTCGCACAGCGCTGCGTAGCTCATCTCGAGTTCGCTGGAGTTATCAACATATACGCCGACAACTGTAATTCCATCCGGCCCTTGAGTCCGAGCGACCGAAGTGTCGCGGAAGCTCGCGCGAGAACTTTGTTCTACAACGATTCCGGTTAGCATGTTCTCGTTTATAGCAAGATCTTGGCCTAGGACAACGGCGCCTAATGAAATACTTATACCCCCGGTCAGACTTTCTGCCTCAGTGACACCGTTTCGCTCGATCGCCGCATCGTAAATGAGAACTTGCGTTCCTTGACCAGAAACGCTTAACCCGGAACGATCATTGTCACTGAGGGTCGCATCGCCAATACAGGCTGAAACGCCATTCTCCAACGAAATCGCTGAACCGGAACTGGACGATTCGGTAAGTGATGTCTGACGCATTGTCACGCCGTCCATCAAGACCATGCCACCTTGCTGGCGTAGTCCAACGCCCTCGATGTTCTCGACGACTACGTTTTGTAACGTGGTGTCAGCGCACTCGTTAGCAACCGATATAGCCGGTTCGTCGCCGCCCGGTGCATTCACAAACTTAAGGTCCGATAAGGAGAGCGAGTAAGGTCCGTTATTTGAGACTTCCGTCGCCAAAATGACGCCGGGTTCAAGGCCGGCAATTTTGAGATTTAACGTCTGGCGTATGACGTCCTCCGAGTAAAAGCCTGCCTTTAACTGAAGATCAACACAGGTCAGACCGCTTTTTTCAGCGAACTTTAACGCCTTTTCGATTGTTCCGAATGGATTGGCTTCAGTGCCATCCATCCGGCCTTTGGCTCCCTCTCGGACATGCAGCGGCGTGTAATCACAAGCGACTGTCGGACATCCACACGCGCCAAGTGAATCGCCGTGAAGTAGGTGGTCAGCAATTGCTGCATCACCGACAATTAGTGTCTTCTGATTTCCTGGATCGTCTGGCGGTAAATGACAGACTACAGCAGATTGCGCGGTGCCTGACAAGAAGAGTGTTACCACGGAAAGGATCATTCGTAGTCGCATGGTCTGTTCTCCCCTGAATCGCGGGTCAATTTTTTTCTCTCATTCAGTATACACACATATACGTAGGTTCGCAGTCGGGGCCCGATGGCGAAAGTTGCCCCGATTGCGGTGGAAGACTAGGGGTGATTGCCTGTATCGAGGCGCCGCAGTTGATCGCGAAGATTTTAGGGCATGTACGAGCTCGCGATGGACTTCGGCATCCGGCCAGAAGCAGCTCCGTTCCCCACATGTTAGTCCACGGCTGTTACGGTGATCGCTAACGATCCAGTCCAGTCTTTCGGCAGGATCTGGAATTTGAATAGGCGCACAGGGCCCGTTCCCTCATTCTGCGCATGATGATCAACATTTCCCGACTCGTAGAAACAGTCTCCCGGACCATAATGATTGGTTGCGCCTTGCTGAACGTATGTAAGTGTTCCTTCGTAGACGCATCTTAATCCGGGACCAGCATGGTGATGATTGCCTACAAATCCCCCTGGCTCATAAGTTACGTCGGCAACTCGCAACCTATGCTTGCCATTTAGTTCGGTAAGATTTCCTGTAATTACCTGCTCAATCTTGAGATCCGCATATAGGCCGTTTCGCTCTATTTCGCCGTTCCGTTCTTGCGCGTTTGCGGTTAGAACAAAGCTTGCCAGAGCTAGTAGTACCGAAGCTACGAGCCCATTTTTTGGAATATGAATATTCATCGCACCACTCCTGTTTCGCTGGTGCCAAGAACAAGCGCCTACTCTCAAGTTGTCCGCATTGAATCACACGCGGCCGCAATTTTTGAGCCTCGATGAAGAGTCCGTATTGGGTCGAGAAGCGAAGCTCAGCGAATTCCGTTGTCAGGCCGAAAGCGGCCTCTCAGGGCCGCTCACGCACTATCTCCGTCTGCTCGGCAATCTCCAGTGCGTCATTCGGTTCTATGCCCAGAGTCATCGCCATGGCCGTGGCCGGATAACGCAATTCAACCACCAGGAGAGATCAAACATGAGCGACAACGAAGTAAGTCATGGCAATTATTAACACAGGTTTTGAATTCGGGTGTTCAGCGAATAACAGAACTCGAATGCGGGCTCAGTGCCTTGCCGGCAAGTTCTGAAGTCGGCGAAGAGCAGACATACGCCTATTCAGGTATCAGACCTAGCCGCCCTTTTTTTGTCGAGACGCCCCAACCGCCGCACCGACAGCAATTCCAATGGCAATACCTGCACCCATGTTGCCCATGGCCACCCCGATTCCTACTCCAATTGCGGTACCAATCGCTATTCCTGCGCCAATTGTTTTCAACTTGACTGTCTCCTCCGGGTCACAAGCCGTCATATTATCCTAAAGCAGCCGAATGACCGCTTCGGGTCGATAGCGGTCCAAGTGGCCGTTTTAGCAACTGGTTCCGTTGTGGCGCGCATAGCAGAACTGCCTTGAGAGTGAATTTCGGGAGCCTCTATCTTTGAGTCCGGCCAAAAGCGGCCTCAAACGCGCATCATCACTTGCCCTGTCTCAGATTGTCGATCCAGGCCACGAAATCCGCGTCATAGTCAGCGGTATTCTCGCTCCACCACGCGGCAAAGCCAGGGACACTCATACGGCGCTCCACGATAGAGAC
>Ga0102946_1000341_pt1 | contig 16201 bp, 14 predicted proteins | sample SalPon2A_A_D1_MG_FD_78209 | JGI IMG/M metagenome (GOLD analysis project Ga0102946, IMG submission 78209) | Soil microbial communities from South San Francisco under conditions of wetland restoration - Salt Pond MetaG R2A_A_D1_MG | ecosystem: Environmental > Terrestrial > Soil > Wetlands | place... | reverse complement strand
TCCTCATGAGTCTGTCGTCGAAACCTTTTTACAGAGCGGTGCCGGGTTCGACATTGCCAGCAGCGGTGAGATAGAGATCCTCCGTAAGGTGCATGCCGACCCGCGCCATACTATCCATACTCATCCGATTAAAAAAGATCAGGACATTCGGGACGCACTGCGCTTTGGCTGTACGACCTTTGTTATTGATAATGATGCAGAACTGGATAAATTCCGTCAATATCGCCATCGTGTAGGGTTGCTGCTTCGGATAAGCTTCCGCAGTCCGAGCGCTGTAGTCGATCTTTCCAAAAAATTTGGTTGCCTGCCGGAAGATGTTCCGGCCCTGCTGAGAAGAGCTGAAACGTTGGGTATCCACATCAAAGGTCTGTCTTTTCATGTTGGTTCCCAGAGCATGGAGCCGGACACCCATGTTCAGGCAATTAACGACTGCAACGAGTTGATGAAAGAGGCAAACGAAACCGCCATCAATCCGATGAGCATTCTCGACATCGGGGGTGGTTTTCCAGTCGGATACGCAGCAGATTGTCTCGACATTGGCGAATTCTGCAAACCTATCCATGAGGCGATCCGTGCCCTCCCGGGCAATATTCACACCATCGCAGAGCCTGGACGCTATCTGGTCGCTTCGGCTGCGATTTCAATCAGTTCGGTCATCGGCAAGACGGTGCGCGGAAATCACGCCTGGTATTATCTGGATGACGGAGTTTACGGCAACTACAGTGGGATGATCTATGACCATGCCGTTTTCCCGATCCACGCTCTCAAAGAGGGAGAGTTGTTCAAATCTGTCCTCGCGGGGCCAACCTGTGACAGCATTGATGTCATTGCTGAGGATATTGATCTGCCTGAACTTGAAATCGGAGATCTGATCGTTGGTGAAATGATGGGAGCCTACACGCTCGCTTCAGCAACAGAGTTCAATTCTTTACCTAAAAGCCAAGTCGCGGTTCTTAACACGAAAAAGCAGGAACGAGTCATCTATCACATTGCCTGATGACTACAGGGTTTGTCCAAGGGACAGAGGTAAGTAACAACAATCTGACCATGCCATAGCGTGTCGACCGACAGGCTATATTCGGCTATCGCAGAGCACTGTCATATGGATAACGCTGCTAGCATTGGCAGTCGGGGCAGAAAAAGGTTGATCGCTGACCGAGCCTGGTCGACTGGATCACGGCACCACAGTGAGGACACGCCTCACCTGCCCGCCCGTAGACCTTCAATTGCTGTTTAAAATAGCCTGGTTTCCCATCTGTCTGACGAAAATCGGAAAAGGTTGTTCCACCAGAATCAAGAGCAGCGAGCAGAACTTTTTTGATCTCTTTCACCAGTTTTATATAGCACTTCGAAGAAACCTTGCCGGCTGGACGATCGGGTCTGATTCCGGCCATAAACAATGCTTCACTGGCGTAAATATTACCGACACCAACCACGACCTTCTGGTCCATGATGAACTGTTTAACAGTCAATTTTCGCTTCCTGGATTTCTGATGTAGAGAGATACCATCAAACTCATCAGATAATGGTTCAGGACCAAGCCTGCTTAACAGAGGGTGATCTTCCGGGAGGTCTGGAGTCCAAAGGACAGCACCAAATCGACGCGGATCGGCGAAGCGTAAACATTGTCCGCCGGCGAAACAAATATCCACGTGATCATGCTTATTCGCCGGCGTAATCTCTGGAACCACGCGCAAGTTTCCGGTCATTCCAAGATGAATTAACAAACATCCATCCTCCAGATAGACGAGCAGGTATTTAGCCCTCCGGCCGACGGATAGAACTGACTGGCCAACAAGTATTTTACTTAGTTGTGGTTCCAGCGGCCATCTCAGTTTGGGCACCCGCAACTCAACACGGACAATAGAGCACCCACTGATCAATGGCTCAATACCCCGGCGGGTTGTTTCGACTTCTGGAAGTTCCGGCATGACGAATAAGTTTCAGAAACGTATCTTTTGTACTGCTTGGTCAAAAACAAGGAATGAAATCTCATCAATAGAACCTGAGTAATCTTCACTTGTCAGCTTTTGTGCAGAATGATAACGCCACCCTGCTTCAGTTTGAAACAGCAGGGCCAATTCAAAAAGATCCTGCGCAGCAGCACCCTCCCCGATCCGCATCCAAAGCAGAATTTCGACCTTTCCTTTTTGCTTTTCGCGCTGGCCGAACGTTTTCCATTCAACGAGAGCAATCTCAAGCAACTGTTGCTGAGCAAACTCCAGATACTCTGATCGGTCAGGGAAATGACCGAGAAAAGGAGCTTCAGGGTGATAACTGTCATAGATCAGTCCGAAATCACCCTGTGTCAACGCCAGCATCCGCTGGTTCAATAGTTCTGATGGAGTGGTCACTTCATCGAGCGTCATTCATTCAACCTCGGATCGAGTGCGTCACGAATCCCCTCTCCCAGCAGATTATAACCGAGAACAGTGATCAGAATCGCCAGTCCGGGAAACACCGACAGCCACCAGGCACTGCCCAATGTCTGTTTGCCGGTAATCAACATATTTCCCCATGAGGGAGTTGGTGGCTGCACACCGATCCCCAGGAACGACAAGGCACTTTCAGTAAGAATGGCACCAGCGACCCCCAGTGTTGCAGACACCAGGACCGGAGAAAGGGCATTCGGCAGGATATGGCGAAAGATCAGGCGAAAATCAGAGGCACCGAGAGCTCTTGCCGCCTGAACGAAATCCCGTTCGCGCAGTGTTAAAAATTCAGCTCGTATCAAGCGAGACACACCCATCCAGCTGGTCATGCCGATAACAATCATAATGTTCCAGATAGAAGGATTCAAAAAGGCAATCACCGCAAGGATAAGAAAAAAAGTCGGAAAACAGAGCATAATATCAACAAAACGCATAACAACTGTATCGATCCAGCCGCCATAATATCCAGCCAGCGCTCCCAGAAAAATTCCGATCAAGCAGGATATCCCAACAGCGACAAAACCGACTAACAACGAAATCCGGGCACCGTACAGCAGTCTCAACAGCACCCCCCTGCCCAGGTCATCGGTACCAAGTGGGTGTTCAAAACTTGGAGGCAGTAAGCTCTGACTGACATTGATGGCAGCAGGATCACCACTGACCAGTGATGCGGCAGCAGCAAGAACGAACATTCCGAGGACAATCAAACCACCGGACAAAGCCATTTTGTTGTGTCGCAGGCGTAGCCAGATAACATCACGCCAGAAGGAACGACGTCCCAACATTAATTTTAATCCTCTCCGGTTCATCACTTGAGCCGATCCACTTCACGCTGAGACAGGATTCCCTTTGTGTGCAATAAGGCAACCAGACGATCAAAACGGTCATCGTTATAGTTGATGATGGTCTGCCGATTATGTTCTAAAGTGGACAACGCCGGGACAGATGCAGCGATTGGCATGCCGCCGGGGAAATATCTATTCAAGGCAGACAGAATTTCGGCTTCGGCAGCAACGACCGGCGAGACCCGGCAACCAGCCATAAATTGCAGATCGTCAATCAGAAACAGATTGGTGGGATCGGTCATCGCAACCACCAGCATCTTTCCTGCACCGTCCATCTTCAGTTCCAGGGGAAGAACCATACATTTGTATAATTTCGCCACAGGAATCATGCTCAGAACGGTTCGGGGAATATCCACCGCGTGAAGATCAACACGAGGAAACTGAGACTGTTTGGCAAGAAACTCAAGGATCTTCTCCTCTGGAATATAGCCGAGTTTGACCAGCGCAGTTCCGATTCGTCCTCCTACGTTGCGATGATAAGAAAGCGCAGAGTCGAGCTGAAACTGATCGATCAAACCAGCCTGCAGCAACATCTCACCCAGCTTGGTCGGTTTACTTTCCATCGGTCCCTCTTTTCGACATTTTTACTGCTCACCCTGCCCCTGCCGAATCCTTGGATCAGCCAGAGCGTACGAAATATCAGCCAGCATATTGCCAATCAGCGTCAACACTGCCCCCATGACAAGAATGCCCATTATCAGCGGGTAGTCTCGCATCATCACCCCATCGTAGAACAGCTTGCCCATGCCTGGAATGGCAAAAATTGTTTCAAAAATAACGCTGCCACCAATGAGTCCGGGAACTGACAATCCAAGGATAGTAATCACTGGCAACAGGGCATTACGCAAGGCATGCTTGTAAATGACAACCCGCTCTGAAAGCCCCTTGGCTCGCGCTGTCAGAATATAATCCTGCCGGACAACTTCAAGCATATTCGAGCGCATGTAGCGAGAGAACCCCGCTAAACCGCCGATGGCGGAAATAAACACCGGCAGAATCAGATGTTCGATACGGTCAAGCAGCTGCCCGCCAAAGCTGAGATATTCATAGCCCATCGATTTAATGCCTGAGATTGGAAGAACCCCGAGTCTGACCCCGAACCAGTCCATCAACAGCAGGGCTAACCAGAATGAAGGCATAGCAAAACCGACAAAAACAAATACCGTCGTCGTCCGGTCAAACAGCGAATTCCTGCGCACAGCGGACAAAACACCCAGCGGCATGGCCACTATCAGGATCAAGCCAATCGATAACAGGTTCAGTAAAATAGTAATCGGCAGCCGTTCCATGATTTTTTCAAAAACGGGTCGACGATCTTGAGCAAAGGACTCGCCGAAATCGAGACGCACCAACCTGCCGAGCCAGCGCCCATATTGGACGTAGAGAGGCTGATCCAACCCATATTGAACCCGCAACCGGTCTTGAAGATCACTGCTCGCCTGTGGATTAAGCTGAGTCTGCAGGTCGGTCGGTTCCCCCGGAGCCAAATGAATGACCACGAAAGAGATCAAAGTGATTCCCAACAACAGCGGAATCATCATTATCAGACGTCTAGAGAGATAGCGCAGCATAAATCCTACAGTTCAAAGCTGTCATTTTGATTTATCGATACCAGCAGTCAAATATTGACTTTAACGACTATATTTCTGCTCATCTTTCGGGACATACCAGCGATTGAAATTATATCTGATTCCCGCCGGTGCTGGCTCAATCCCATGGAACCTCTTTGCCACTGCGGGGAGAGCCTCCGGAACATAGAGAAACGTGTAGGGTTGTTCTTCAGCAAGAATTTCCTGAAAACGGTCATAGTATTGTTTCCGTTTCTTTAAATCGAAAGTCCTCCTGCCCAGCTCCAGCAGTTCATCCACTTCAGTATTTTTGTAGCCGATAAAGTTCAGTTGCCGTGGACCGGTTTTACTGGAATGCCAGATATTGAATTGATCCGGTTCGGGGCCACCAGTCCAGCCGAGAATAGTCGCATCAAAGTTGCCGGGGTTTATGAATTCCTTGAGAAAAGTCGCCCATTCAATAATCCGCAATTGAACATCAATACCGATCTCACGGAAACGGCGCTGAATGATCTCACCACTTTTTGCGCGCAGGTCATTTCCCTGGTTGGTCACGATAGTAAAAGAGAACGGTTTACCGTCTTTATCCAGAACCCCGTCGCCATCACTGTCAAGCCAGCCAGCTTCTGCCAATAGCTGTTTGGCTTTGAGCGGATCATAACCAAACTTCTTCACTCCGCTGTTGTAGACCCAGGTATCCGGCTTGTAAGGACCATCCGCCACCTGTCCATACCCGAGCAGGACCCCGTCTATAATCTCCTGCTTGTTGATAGCAAGGGTCAGCGCCTGACGAACCCGCTTGTCCTGAAACATCGGTCGCCTGAGATTATATCCAAGGTAGGAATAGCCAAAATTCAGATAATTGTACTTGTTATACTTCCGTAAAAACTCTTTAGTGTCTGTCTGTCGATCAAACTGTAAGGGTGTCAGCCCCATAAAATCAAGGTTGCCGGTCTTTAATTCGAGGAACTGAGTCGACTGATCAGGAATGATCCGGTAGACCACGCGTTTGAGATAGGGTTGCCCTTCAAAATAGTCGGGATTTGCTTCCAGAACGATTTTTTCACCGCTGCTCCACTCACTCAATTTATAAGGACCGGTCCCGATGGGAGACCTGGAGAGCGGGCTTTTGGTGATATCTTTTCCCTCCAGCAGATGTTTCGGATGGATCGGCATCCCCCAACTGATCAGAGCCGGAGCATAGGGCTGGGAATACGTCACGCGAAAGGTGTGTGCATCGGGTGTTTCAGCGCTGGAGACCTGCTTAAAGGACTCTGCATATGCAGTAGGGGTTTTTGGATCGGTGTACAATTGATAATTGAACAGGACATCTGCTGAAGTAAAGGGCGCCCCATCATGCCATTTCACCCCCTTGTGCAACTTAAAGGTTATGGTCAGATTGTCCTCGGAAATATCCCAGGATTCCGCCAGTTCACCTTCAATTTTCAAATCCTTGTCATACCGGACCAGGCCGTTATAAACCAGACCACTGATATCACTCGATGCACTATCGGAGGAGAGGACAGGGAGCAGATTGCTGGCATCGCCGATTGAAGCCTCAATAAAGGTATCACCATAGGCGGGAGACACATCAGAACTGGCACCCCTCACCGGTTTTTCCGAGTTATTACATGCAGCCAGCATTGCCAGCAGTAAAACCAGACCCAGTCTTCTGATTCTCATCGCAACCTCCAGAATATTAATCTGTCAAACATCTCAGTGTGGCAATCGCAGCAGTTCAGCGTTGGCTGGTTGTTTTATGACAAAACGGTCCGCCGGGATATCGGTATTGGTTCGGGTCTGGGAAAAACGAACCGAAGCCCTGGTCTTCTGTTCGGGCATTTCCAGCTGGACTTTTTGTGGAAACCCGTCGTCATCGGAAAATGACTCATAATTCACCTGTAGCCACAGACTCCCGTTCCGATAGTAGCGACTCTCTACCGGACGCAGCTGACGATCGAATACAATTTCCTGACGGTTCTTTTCTGCAGTGATCTTCAACTGAGCGCCCCGTTCATGCAGACTGGCCTGCATCTTTTCTCCTGGAATCAGCGGAAGATCGTAAAGAAGCAAGCGAATCAGGTCCTTAAAATTGAGAGGCAGGCGGGTAAAGTGCAGCAGATTTTCGTCAGTGGCGGCCCCCTGATAGAAACGTCCTGGAACCGTCGTGTTCAGAAAAACACTCAATTCGTCCTGGTCAACGGCCAGTTGCAGGGCCAATTGACCGAACGTGGTGAGAACATCGGTCCGAAGTCGGTCCGGCTTTTCCAGTAACAGAAACTGTTGAGTCGAAACATACTTGCCGTCAGCATGAACGCCAATTTTTGCCTCAGCATCAAGGGATCTGTAAAGATCACTCCCTTGCGCCAGTTGATGGACCAGTCTTTCCTCGGATGGGAGCGGGATTGGCGTTCTATCGGGGCGAGCACAGCCACTGCCGATTATCAAAAGAAACAACAGGAAACATAGCCTCATGGAGTTTGTCCACCGGGTAGAGCATCCAACTTCTCTTTAACTTTTTCTGCCATCGGATCAAGAACCAGAATCTGCCGATAGATTTCTGCTGCTTCAGACCACAAACTCAGAGCACGATAAAGATCACCCAGGTGTTCAAGGATAACGACGTCATCCGGCTCCATCCGAGAGGCTTTCTCGAGGGGATTCCGTCCTTCATCATACCGCCCGAGCTTGAAGTAAATCCAACCGAGGGTATCCAGAATATAGCTGGTCTCCTTGTTGACTAAAGCGCGCTTTGCCTCAATCAGCGCTTGTTCCAGATTTTCACCCCGCTCTGCCTTGAGATAGGCGAGATAGTTGAGCGCATCGGCGTGATCAGGTGCTATCTCCAGCACCCTCTCCATTTCTCGCCTGGCATTGTCGCGACGCTCCATCTTCTCCAGGATCACTCCGAGTTGATAATGCAGATTGACATCGTCAGGATTGAGTTCAAGCCCCTCGCGCAGGACCCTTTCCGCATCCGGCAATTGATTCACGGCAGCCAAAGAAGAAGAGAGATAAGAATAAATAATCGGGTCATGCAGGCCGTTTCTTATCTGGTCCTGAAGTAACTCAATAGCTGTTTGTGGCTGCTCGAGCTGCTGATATATGTAGGCTTGCTGCGTCACCGCTTCCAGATGAAGCGAAGAGTCATTTTTAATGCTTTCAAGTTCTAGTAAAGCCCCCTGGTAATTGCCACTCCCAGAAAGGGCCATCCCCAGATAGTAGCGACTTTGATCATTATCCGGGCTCAAACGACGCAGTTTACGAAAAGTCAGTTCCGCTTCAGCCCAACGCGTCATCTCAAGCTGCAATAAGCCGATCTGGCCTATGATCTGGGGATTGTCGGGGAGCAGATCATTCAGCTGTTGGAGTAGTTGTAATGCCTCCCTATAACGCTCTTCTGACACCAGCAAACGAGCCATCTGCTCATGAATGGTAACAGCCTGAGGGTTTTCTTCGATGCCAGATTGATAAAGCTGAAGGGCTTCATCTGTCAGCCCCAGTTCTTGCAGAAGGCCGCCCAGCTCCAGCAGAATCTGAACCTGCCCGGTCTTTTCATCGAGCAACGCCCTGTAAACGGCTACAGCTTCACCATACTGTTTGTTTTCTTTGTAAAACCGGGCCAGTGTCAGCCTGGCCGACAAAGAATCAGGGTTCTCCTGCAACAGGATCCTGGTCACTTCAATGGCGGCTGAGAGGTTCCCCTGACGGGCCAGGGCCATTGCCAGCTTCAGGTGTAAAGAATCAAGCTGCCCCTTCAAATCCAGCGCTTGACGATAATGTTCGGCAGCCTCCCGGGGCTGACTCTGATGCAAGAGCAGATCTCCAATCAGTTCGTGCCCATCTGCATAGGCAGGGTACTGTTGTAACAACTTTCGTAACACCTGGATGGCCTGTTCCAGTCGCTTGGTGTGCAGATAAACCTTGGCCAGGCCCATCTGCAGGTAGCGTGAATCTCCGTCAATAGCTACGGCTCGCTCCAACGCTTCCAGTGCCTCATCCCAGCGACCTTCAGAAACCAACAAGCGGTATTGCGTGTAAGCAAAAGTCGCTTTCGCTTCAGGGAGGCTGATTTCGGAAATATATTCGGTATCAAGCTTTGCAGGGGAAACCGTCGCCAGAGAGTTTTGTCCCGGCAGACACCCGGTAAGGATCATAAACAGAAACAGTGTAGAAAAAAACTGTAAGCAATAAAAAATGCGGTCGATGTTCACCCAAAAGGCTCCACGCTACCCCTTACGGGAAATTACGGAAAATCGTTAGAAATCCTGACTCTGAAAAGAAATGTTACTAGCATACTCAATAGATAGTGGTCAAACCCTTTCCAAGTTACCATAGAAACCATAGCATACTGAATTTTCAATCAGTTTTTCATATTTTAGATGATCACGAAACACCACAATCAACACAGAACAAAGAGCTATTAACTTGATTCGAGGTGACTGTCAGCATCATAAGAGGCGATCATAATGGTCTTTAAATACTAACACTTATCACTGAAAGCTGGCTAGAGATGACCGAAAGTAGAATGATTCAAGCTACCTAGCATATTAGGAGGCACAATCTTGCTGTCGACAGCGAACAATCACTGGTCTATAATTAAATTATCTTCCACCTGAACCGAAAGACAAGGGAGCCCAATGACCAAACAACAGGGCAGTTCAACAAAAGAGGCTTGGGTGCTCTGCCTGATTCTCGGCATCATCATGCTGAACTTTCCCTTCATTCAAATTTTCAATTCGAGTGAGCAAATCCTGGGTATTCCGATTCTGGTCCTCTACTTTTTTATCGGCTGGCCCCTTTCTATTGTGGTCATCTACCTGTTCACCTGCCAACTCGACAAAAAACGATCAAACGTCGATACCGGCGCAGACGATCAGGACGATCTATGATTTCTGTACAGATCGTCGCGTTAGCCTCGCTTGCCTACTTCGCGCTGCTGTTCGGCGTTGCCTATTACGCAGACAAGCGGCGTGCTGAAGGGCGCAGTCTTATTTCAAACTCCTATATCTATTCCCTGTCGGTGGCTATTTACTGTACCTCGTGGACTTTTTACGGCAGCGTCGGTCGTGCAGCAAACAGCGGACTTGATTTCCTTCCGGTCTATCTCGGCCCGACCCTGATCGCTTTCACCTGGTGGTTTTTGCTGCGCAAGATGGTCAGAATCAGCAAAGAGCAAAACATTACCAGCATCGCCGACTTTCTTTCGAGTCGATACGATCGATCTGCTCTGCTGGGCGCAATTGTTACGATCTTTGCAGTTCTAGGGATAATGCCTTATATTGCACTGCAACTAAAGGCGGTCGCACATACCTTCGACCTTCTCTCTAATCCGCTGAGCATTGCCAGTCAACCAATCCAGACCCTGATTCCAAGCCTGCCCGGTTACATCGATACCGCCTTCATCATGGCTCTGGCGCTCGGACTGTTTGGTGTCCTGTTCGGAGCCCGCAGCCTTGACGCTTCCGAGCGGCATGAAGGTCTGGTCGCAGCCGTTGCTTTGGAGTCATTGATCAAAATCATTGCCTTCCTCGCAGTCGGATTTTTTGTTACATTCAGCCTTTTTGATGGTTTTGGCGATATTTTCAGTACCTTTCTTCAGCAGTTTCCTGAGCGTGAATCTCTCTTTCGTCTTGGCGAGAATTCAATCTCTTTTCCAAACTGGTTCACCCTGACGTTTATTTCAATGATGGCCGTTATGTTCCTGCCACGCCAGTTTCATATTATGGTCATCGAAAATTCGGACGAGAGCCATATCAAGAAGTCTATGTGGCGATTTCCGGCCTACATTTTTCTGATCAACCTGTTCGTTATACCCATCGCCATGGGGGGCCTGCTCCTGAACGGAGGGGATGCCTCCCAGGCTGATTATTTTGTTATTACGTTACCGCTGATCTCAGGTCATCCCTGGCTGGCGCTGCTGGTCTTTATTGGTGGATTCTCTGCCTCTGCAGGGATGGTGATGGTCTCATCCGTCACCCTCTCAACCATGGTCCTTAACCACCTGGTTATGCCGATCATTCTCAAATTCAAACTGCAGATGGGTGATTACTCCATCGCACTGCTGAATCTCAAACGACTGGGCATTATGCTGGTCGTCTTTCTCGGCTACCTCTATTTCCGGGTGATCGGAGACTCTTATGCCCTGGTTAATATCGGTCTGATCTCGTTTATGGCAGCAACCCAGTTTGCCCCCGCCATGCTTGGTGGTCTGTACTGGAAACGTGCCAATCACAAAGCAGCCATCGCTGGCCTGGCGCTCGGTTTTCTGCTTTGGTTCTACACTCTGCTAATTCCATCTTTCGTCCTTTCCGGTTGGCTGCAAAGCGACATTCTTGAGCAAGGGCTGTTCGGCATCAGCCTGTTGAAGCCGTTGGAGTTGTTCGGCCTGAAAGGGTTTGACATCTGGACCCATTCTCTGTTCTGGAGCATGTTTTTTAACCTCTCCGCCTTTCTGACTCTCTCTTTCTTTACCAGCCAGAGTGAATCAGAAATGGAGCAAGCCAGTCGTTTCGTCAATGTTTTCGGTGAGGTACAATCGATTTCTCAACGGCAAAGAATCAGCAAAGCTCCAACCATCCTGGAGTTTACCGAGTTGATGTCCAAATTTATCGGTGAGAAACAGGCAAACAGCTCTATCTCTGAATATTTGAGACAAAACTCACATGAAATCAACTATCGGGGCAGTCTCTCGGACGATGAAATTCCCAAACTGAAAAGCTTTACGGAAAGAACCCTGGCCGGATACGTCGGCGCGGCACCCGCACGTATCATTCTGGAAAATTACCTCTCCACGCGTGGCAGCAAGATGGAGGATGTTTTTGATATCTTCGGCTCGGTCACACTCAGTCGAACAGCCAGTCGTGAACAACTGAGCGTCCTCTATGAAGCATCTCAGATTGTCGCTGGAAGCGACAATCTGCAAAAATCACTGGATGAGATTCTCAGTCTGCTCTCTCAGCAGTTCAAGTTCGACCTCTGTGTCATCCGTTTTCTGGACGAGCAGCAGATGACCCTGACGGTTCGCAGCCACCATGGTATGAGCTCAGAACATTTTGGTGGTTCTGAACGCAACCTCGACATGACAACCTATATCGGATCAGCGTTTCTCTCCAACAAGGCAATTCTGGTCAACGACACCGATTTTCTTGATAAACCGGAATCAGCTGCCGTTATTCATCGTGAAGGAATCAAGTCGTTCGCTCACGCTCCGATTGTCCTTGAAGGTGAACCCGTTGGGGTCCTCTCAGCTTTTTCCCGGTCTTCAAAAGGAATTTTTACCGATGAGTTTGTTGCACTATTTAACAATCTTGCAGGTCAAATAGCTATCGCCTGGAGAAACCACAAGCAGCTCACAGACCTGCTGGAAGTGCGGGAACAGGAAAGAGAGCTGGAAATTGCCAAAACGATTCAGATGAGCTTGCTCCCTTCCAGTACCCCGCGAATAAAATCGATAGAGCTGGCCGGGCTCTGCGTTCCGGCACATCAGGTTGGCGGTGATTACTACGACTTTATTGAGCGAAAAGATGGGACCCTTGATCTGCTTGTCGCTGACGTATCAGGTCACAATATCGGCTCAGCTCTGATTATGGCGGAGACCAGAACCTTCATTCAGGCTCAGGCCGACACCATTGTTCAACCAAGCCACATGCTGCACGCTCTAAATCGCTTTTTCTACAGTGATTTGACCAGAGCAGAGCTCTTTGTCACCATGTTCTACCTGCAGTATCATCAGGCAACCGGTCAACTGTTCTACACCAGCGCTGGACACAACATGCCATTGCTCTGGCGCAAAGCCGAACAGAAAGTAGAATGGCTCGATACCGAAGGCTTGATCCTGGGAATCCTGCCGAAGGTGGAGTTCGAGCAAAAAGTGACCGTATTACAGCCGGGCGATCTGCTGATTCTTTACACTGATGGGGTCACAGAAGCGGAGAATGATGACTCAGTCCTCTTCGGGGAAGAGCAGTTGAGCCAGTTGGTTCAGCAATGCATAGATCTGCCGCCCGATGAGATTATAAATGCAATTCTGCAACAGGTTCGAATCTATACCGGACGCCATCACTTTAACGACGACATTACCCTGGTCGTCCTGAAAATACTCGAGTCAGAGGGCTGAACATCTAACTCCACTTCAGAGATAGGACAGAAATTTCGAGATGCGCTATAATGACCAAGAACATCCATCAGGTGGTAAGTGCCATGACATCGCTGACACTCAACAAATGAGATTTTAATCAGACTTCAAGGAGAAGCTATTTATGCAAATCAAGACCGAAGAACAAGGCGACATTGTAAAGATTGTTGTTCAGGAAGAGCGTATGGATGCTCACAACAGTGGTGCACTCAAAGAAGAGATGCTGCAGCTCTTTGACGAGGGAAAGTGCAATCTGGTGATCGATCTGTCATCGGTCCGGTTCGTCGACTCGTCCGGGCTTGGCGCCCTGGTCTCAGGGTTCAAAAATGCCAGTACCCGGGACGGCAGTCTCAAGCTCTGCTGTCTGCAACCCCAGGTTCGATCAATGTTTGAACTGACTCGACTGCACCGGGTGTTTGAAATTTTTGGTTCAGCAGAAGAAGCACTCGAAAGCTTCTGACAATCAACTTCAGCGATGAAACATCAACAGACGACGGGACAGAATGCAAGATCAGATTGAAGTTGACATCACGATACCTAATCAAACCAAATATTTAAGCCTGATCGGCCGAATTGGTGAAAATATTGCGTATGGGCCGATCTGTTTCATCGGCGACCGGGACGAACTGGCCTTTCATCTCAATCTGGTCCTGACCGAAGCAGCCACCAATGCGATCTGTCATGCCAACGGAGAGGACCCGGACAAGCAGTTGAGGGTCATCATCTCAATGTCTGAATCACGTCTGTCAATGAAGGTGTTTGATGAAGGGGATGGGTTTGATATCGAGACTTATGCCAAAGCAGAAGCCAAAGAGACTGATGAACAGGGTCGAGGAATTCAACTCATCTACCGACTGATGAATCATGTTCAATATCACCGTCTGACTGAGGGTAATGTTCTGGAGATGATAAAAGAGCTACGATAATACCGGTGGATCGGGGGAGTGTAGGACTGGCCAATATTTGGCTGACAGATTGGAATCCTGCTGAATTCCCCTGTGGTGGTCCTCAACAACTAACTTGCGGACTGTTTACTGAACAGCTGCAACAGTTGGCGGTGGTCGCTAAAAGAGTACTCGCCTTCGACCGCTCCTCCATATCCGACAAATGTTATGCCTGCACTCTTTGCCGCCAATTGGTCCAGCTCAGAATCACCGATAAAAAGGCAGTCCTTTGGAGGCAGTTTCAACCGCCGGGCAGCCAACAGCAACATATCCGGGTCCGGTTTGGGCCGAGTCACATCGCACCTGTTAATAATCACGCTGAAGAAATGTTTCAGCTCAAAATGTTCCAGAATGGGCTGAATACTCCGGCCCCGATTGGTTGCAACTGCCAATGGATAATGTTGTGATAACACCACCAGCATTTCTGTCAAGCTCGGCTCGGGGGTCATAAATGGAATAAATTCCCTGTAATCGAGTTGCATCGAAAAAGCCAACGCCGGTTGCACGTGCTCTTCCAGCATGAGATTCGCCAGAACATCGGGGCTGCTGGCAGTATGACAAAGGTGGACACGTTCCTGCTCCGATTCAGTGACCGGAGCATAATCAAAAGCCTCCAGAATTCTATTGTAGTATGCAAGATTGGCCTGTCGGCTCTCAAACAGAACGCCATCACAATCGAAGATCACCCCACGTACCTGATCCATTATGATTTCCTCTGCTTCAGATAGAAAAGACCCACAATGCCGAACAGGATCATTGGCAAAGAGAGCAGTTGTCCCATGGTCGCTCCAGCCCAGAGAAAGCCAAGGTGAGCATCCGGCTGTCGAACAAATTCAACCATGAACCTAAAAAAACCGTACAGAATAAAAAAACTGAAAAAAGGAACGCCAGCCTTCGCGCCGGATCGATGCAGATACCAGAGGAAGCAGAACAGGACCGGCCCTTCAAGAAACGCTTCATATAATTGACTGGGATGCCGAGGCTCCAAACCTGCTGCGGGAAAAATAACCGCCCAGGGGACATCGGTCACTCGCCCCCACAACTCGCCGTTGATAAAATTGCCCAGGCGTCCGAAGCCGAGCCCAAACGGTGCTGCAGTTACAGCGAGATCGCCTACGAGGAGTGGCGAGAACTGTCGACGATGACAAAAAAGCAGAAGTGCACAGACAACACCGAGCAGACCACCATGAAAACTCATCCCCCCTTCCCAGACGTAGAAGATTTCCACGGGGTGTGAAAGAAAATGACCGGCATTATAAAACAGGGTGTAGCCGATTCGTCCGCCAAGAACGACACCAATAACTGCATAGAACAACAAGTCCGATAAGTCGTCCTTGCCCAACTGCAAGCCTCTTCTGCTCGCAAGACGTGATATGACCAGATAGGCAAAAACAAACCCGAGAAGATACATCAGTCCGTACCAGCGTACAGACAATGGACCTATGCTGAAAATTATTGGGTCAATATTGGGGAACAGCAAAACCTTAACCTTTCCGAAAAGGTGAAAAACATTTATTAACCTGCCGAATCATGCGAACGCAGAAGCTCTATAGTCGTGACCATATCGGTTGGCAGCGGTAACTCAAAAGAAAGACCTTCGCCTGTCAGCGGATGCGGACAAGCAAGCTTGGCTGCATGCAACAGTGGTCGCTCAAACCTGATTCCAGTGAGGTTATCAGGACCACCATAGCGGACATCCCCCAACAAAGGGCACCCAAGGTCAGCCATATGGGCGCGAATCTGGTGAGAACGCCCTGTCAACAGTTCCAGTTCCACCAGAGACGCCTGAGCAAAACGTTCCAGAACGAAATAACGAGTGATGGCATCTTTCCCACCACGCTCTACAGAGACAACCTTGTTTTCTTTCCGCGACCGGGCCAGTAAAGACCTGATCTCTCCTTCATCGTCATCAGGCCCGTTGCCAACCAGCGCAAGATACCTCTTCTCCACCTGATGTTCCATAAATATTTTGGTCAGCCCCCGATGTGAGTTTTGGTGTGTGGAAAAAACCATCAGCCCCGTGGTCCCACGATCAAGGCGTTGAACCATTCCCAGCTCGGGTTTCAGATGTTTCCTGAATGGGTCCTGCAATAAAACCTGCAGTGCCTCATAAACAGTCCCTTTGTAACGAGCGTGAGTTGGCTGGGTATCAACAGCGGCAGGTTTGTTCAGGACAATCAAGTACTTGTCGCGATAGAGGATATCATCAGGCTCAAAACGGAATGGCTCCAAAGGGAGATGATCAAGGTACAATTCTATCTGCGCACCCTCAACC
>Ga0102946_1000340_pt1 | contig 16260 bp, 11 predicted proteins | sample SalPon2A_A_D1_MG_FD_78209 | JGI IMG/M metagenome (GOLD analysis project Ga0102946, IMG submission 78209) | Soil microbial communities from South San Francisco under conditions of wetland restoration - Salt Pond MetaG R2A_A_D1_MG | ecosystem: Environmental > Terrestrial > Soil > Wetlands | place... | reverse complement strand
GCCCCCCCCTCATTCCCGAGTAATTTCGGGGCCGAGGCACTCTATTGGTCGGCAGTTGCGCTGGGTAGTTTTGCCGACAGCAACGGCCTGACCAACGCCGCCCTGCTGGTCCTCTCCCTGGAGGCAACCGGGGCCAACGCCGGGGCGCTGTTCGACGGCAACCAGGCGGTCTTTAGCCGCGTCCGTATTCGCGTCGACCTTCCGGTCGCCGGCACCTACCGGGTCACCCACCCTTATGGGTCCTTTGACTATGTGGTGACGATCCCCGGCGTGCGCGCCATTGACCGGACGCAGGATCTAGGCATTGCCGACCCCCAGAATTTCCTGGTTGCCATGAACGACGCGCCGATTCCTGTCGGCGATGACGGGGTCTCCACAGTCAATGCCAGCGGCGCCAGCATCGGTCCATTTCTGGTGCCAGCCAACCCGCACGGTGGCGTGTTCGACCCCGCCGACCCAGCGACTTTCGCCGGCGGCCCGATCACCTTGGGCGGGGTCTCCTACATCGCGCTCCCCTTCGCGCCCCCCGATCCTCTGTTGCCCGGCGTACCGGTCGACGTGTTTCAGCCGGTGGCCGGCAGCACCTTCGTTCCTGCCGGGGAAATCGAACCAGCAAACTACTTCCGCATTGAACTGCTCGATCCCCCCGTGGGCTTCGAACTCAATCCGGCCAACCTCGCCAATCCGCAGCGCGTGCAGTTTGACGATTTCCTGCTGGTCGGCAAGCTGTTTGACGCATCCGCCAACGCGATTCCGGCGGCAGTTGCTGAGATCGCCGGCGCGGGGATGAACCAGTCTACCCTGATCGATGTCGCGGCCAACGACACCGACCCGGTTGCCGCCGGCAACGCCCAGAGTATAGACCCACAGGCGCTGGCGCTGGTTGACCCGTTCCGCCTGGCCGAACCTTGGTACCGCACCTTCGTGAGCGGCATGCCGCAGCTCACTGCCACTCAACCGACCACAGCCGGGGGGAGCGTGCACCGTGTTACCAGCATCCCGACAGGGAAAACCTCTTTCCTCTACACGCCCCCCGTCGATTACACCGGCGCAGACAGTTTTGAGTACGTGATCCAGGATGCCGGCGGCCTGGTCTCGGCCCCCGTCGCGGTCGACATCATTGTTGAGGAACTCGCGATCGAGCGACCGGATTACCGCCCGCGCACCGGTCAATGGCAGATCCGCGGCACATCCAGCGACGCGCTCGACAACAGCGTGACCCTCTATGCCGGCCCCCGCGCGGCGCTCACCCCCGACCAGGAGGTGCAGGTCCCGGCGGTGGTCAGCGACGCCCACGGGGTCGCCTTCCTGCGCGTCGATGAGAACAGCATCACCTACACCGTCAAGGTTGACCCGCTCCCGACGACCTCCGTGACTGCGGTGCATATCCACGTCGGCGCTGCGGGGACCAATGGGCCGGTCCTCTTCCCGCTGTTCCTGAGCAGTTTCGGTGGACTTTTCCCCGGAGAACTGAGCGGTACGCTGACCTCGATCAATCTGCAGCCTCGTCCCGAGGCCGGAGTCGCGACCTTCGCTGACGCGATCACCGCGATCCTCTCCGGCAACGCCTACGTCAACGTGCACACCACTCAGTACCCGAACGGTGAGGTGCGCGGTCAGCTCGAGCGCGCATCCCTCGGCACGGCGCCGGTGGCTGCCGATGGCCGCTGGGAGTTCCGCGGCCGTGCGCCGGTCAGCCCCGGCGCGCTGCCGAGCGTCAGCGCCGAGTCGGTCAACGGCGTGATGCGTCTTGGTGAGCCGCTGCGGATCCGCTGATGCGGCAGATGCCTCACTCTGTAAACGAACCATCATTATCGGGAGAAGGTGATTTCAACGGCCATGGTCAATAGACGCGACTTTCTCAAATTCAGCAGCTGTGGTCTCGCCGCGGTGGTGGTCGGCAGCGCCGGCGGCTGGGCGCTGTTCGGCAAGGACTCCCTCGCTTTTGCCGCCTCGACCAGGCTCGATCTCACTCTGGTCGAGGCTGACGCCGAGATGGTCGACGGAGTGCAGGTACCGATGTGGGCCTTTAGCAGCTCGCTCCTCTCGGTCGATGGGGTGACCCCCCTCGGGGCGCGCACCCCCGGCCCGATCCTCTTCGCAACCGCCGGCGATACCCTGCGGGTACGGGTGCGCAACGAAATCTCTGGTGGTGGGCCCCATGGCTTCGCCGTCCCCGGGGTCGTCGACACCGGTCCGCTGGCTTTTGGCGAGGAAACCGATGTGAGCTTCACCGCGCCCGCGCCCGGCACCTATTTCTACCTCGATCCGTTCAACGAGCCGGTCAACCGGGTGATGGGACTGCACGGTGCGCTGATCGTGCTCCCTTCACCGCTTGGCAACGGGACCCCTTTCGACGCCCCGACCTCTCAGGTTCGCCAGCTATTCGACGATCTCGGCACTACGGCGCATTTCCCGGGGCATCCCTGGGATCATGACCGCAACGGAGTCTGGGTGTTCAATACCATCGATCCGGCCAAAAACCAGGCCGCCTTCGCCAGCGTCGGCCCCCTGGCGCCGGCCGCATTTCTCGATGGTTACCTGCCCAGCTACTTCACTCTCAACGGCAAGAGCGGCTTCTTCGGTGCCCAACACGGGGCCGCTGCGCACAGCGACGGCCACGCCGGCTCCCACGATGCCCAGGCGCACATCTCCCTGCACGGCCACATCGGCCAGCCGCTGGTGCTGCGTACCCTCAACGCCGGGTTGATGTGGCACTCGCCGCATATTCACGGCAACCACGTTTACCATCTGTCGAGCGACGGCATGGTGCTGGAGAACCTGCAAATGGTCGACACCTGGGCGCTCCCTCCGGCAGGGCGTCGGGAGCTGCTGCTCCCATTCATCGCCCCCCCCGACATCCCGGGCAACTTCTGGCAGCGCACGGCGACGGGGCTCAACGACGAACTCTTCCCGCTGATCTACCCGATGCATGACCACAACGAAATCTCCAACACCGCCGCCGGCGGCAACTATCCCCAGGGGATCGCCACTCACTGGCAGGTCAACGGCCCCATGGATCCGGCCGCCGGGGTGATTCACGTCGAGCGTGCCGAGCTGCGTCTCAAGACCGGCCAGTTGATATTGCAGGGCCGCTACTCGGGGCTGGCTGGCAGCGAGATGGACGTGCATGCCGGGGAGGTCGCTCTCCCCGAGAGCCGGATCGGCACGGTGTACGTCGCGGCCGACGGTCGCTGGAATTTTCGCGGCCGCGCACTCAAGGCGCTCGCCAGCCACCGGGTGACGGTGCATGACCCTGCCAGCGGCGTCGCGCGCCGTGGCATCCCCCTGACTCTTCGCTAGCCCGAAGGAGGACACCTTATGCCTGACCTGATTCTTCGCGACGCCAGCACCCCCTTCGACCCCGCCGACCCGGTACAGCTGGCCGAGTTCCAGGGGTTCGCCTGCGATGTCCCGACCACCGGCGGCCTGATCGCGGCGGTGCAGTCCCCCCCGGGAGTGCCGGACGCCAACAGTGTCCGCGCCGATCGCATGTTCAGCGAGGCTTTCAAGGTCCAGTTGCTGCCGCTCTCAGGTTCGGACGATCTACTCACCCCTGACCCGGCCGTCCCGACCTCGCTGCACGAGCGCCAGGGGCTCCATGACCAGGAACTGAGTGTCCCGGGTATGGTCGCCAACGACGGATTGGTGACGATGTGGAGCTTCGAGGACACCCTCAACGATCGCACCGGCTGGCCCGCACCCACCATCCGGGTGCGCGAGGGGGAGATCGTCCACAGCCTCATGAACAATCGCACCGGTCCCCACACCATGCATCACCACGGGATCGAGCCGACCGCCATGAACGACGGTGTCGGGCATCTCACCTTCGAGGTTGAGGGGGGAGATTATGCCTATCAGTGGCAGGCGGCAGAGGCCGGCACCTATTTCTACCACTGCCACGTCAACACCACCCTGCATTTCGAGATGGGGATGTACGGCGCGCTGATCGTCGACCCGCCTCAGGGGGCCGGTTTCACCTTCGTCGGTAACGACCTGACCCCCTACGACGTCGAGACGCTGTGGGTCGCGGATGATATCGACACCCGCTGGCACGGGCTCGACAACAACCCAGGGCCCAACAACCGCATGCCGGTGATGCACGTCGCCGACGGCCTGCAGGGCTGCGACGCCGACGGGCTCAGCGGTTTCGTCCCGGCGGACGACCCCGACAACCCGCACCTCAACGACTTCAACCCCAACGTCTTTGCGGTCTCCGGGGTCGCCGGCACCTTCGGGGAGGACTTCGCCGTGCTCGCCGGTGCCGGGGCGCAACTGATCCGCGGCCAGAGCCTGCTGGCGCGCTGTATCAACGCCAGCTACTGCACCCAGCGCTGGGAGTTCCCGGCTGCCCTGTCGGGGCTGGTGATCGCGGCCGACGGCCGCACCTTCGGCCGCGAGCCCTTCGGCCGCTACTCCAGCCCCTTCAGCCTGGCGAGCGTCGGTCAACACATCCTGCTCACCACCGCACAGCGCCAGGACATCCTGATCGATACCAACCTTGCACCTATCGGGACACATTACGTGGAGATTCACTTCCACCACTGGATCACCGACGAACGGCTCCGCAGCGTGCGCATGCCAATCGTCGTCACGGCCTGAGCGGCCGGGAAGGACAACCTTAAATGACCAAACGCATTATCACGTACAACAGTCTATCGCGCTTCGCCGGGTTTCTGCCGGCGGCACTCCTGTTCCTGGGGGTCTGCGCCACCCCGGCTCGCGCCGCTGACCCGGTGGCCCTCAGCCAGGTCCCGGTCCCCGAGCCGGCCAACCTGCTTCAGTTCGTCGCCGACCGTGACGCTGCCATCCGCCTCGGCAAAGCGCTCTTCTGGGACATGCAGGTCGGCAGCGACGGGATGACCGCCTGTGCCTCCTGCCACTTCCACGCCGGCACCGACAGCCGCATCCGCAACACCCGGCACCCCGGCAGCAACGGGCAGTTCGACGACGGCAGCGCCCCTAACGCCGAGTTGACTCCGGCGGATTTTCCGTTCGTGCGCTTCGCGACGGATGACGATCGCAGCTCGCTTCGCACCGTGGCCAGCGACGACCGCGTCGGCGCCCAGGGAGTGAACCTGACCCGCGGCCTCGGCGTGATTGCCGGCCGCGACCTCGAGCCGGGCCGCAGCCTGCGCGACGGGACCTTCGCACGCCACGGGCGCAACGTCCGCCAGAGCACCGGACGCAACGCCCCGACCGTGATCAACGCGGTCTTCAACTTCACCAACTTCTGGGACGGGCGTGCCAACCACTTCTTCAACGGCGCCAACCCCTTCGGGATCATGGACACCGCAGCGCGAGTTCATATCAACGACAACGGGGTCCTGACCGAGCTCGATTTGACCGGCGACCTGCTCAACAACCCCTACGCCCTCGACAACTCCAGCCTTGCTTCCCAAGCGGTTGGCCCGGTTCTCTCAGACGTAGAGATGTCGTGGGTCGGACGCAGCTGGCCCGAAGTTGGACGCAAGCTTCTCCCGCTCGCGCCCCTCGCTGAACAGGCCGTACACGCCACTGACAGCCGCCTGGCGGTGCTGCGCGCTCCGTCGGGGCAGGGGCTCGCCACCACCTACGCGGCACTGGTCGAGGCAGCGTTCCGGCCCGAATTCTGGAACAGCGCGACTCCGATCGACGGTTTCAGCCAGATGGAGCACAACTTCTCGCTCTTCTTCGGCCTTGCGGTGCAGCTTTACGAGGCGACCCTGGTCGCCGACCAGACCCCCTTCGACCGCTTTTTGTCCGGAGACGTGACCGCCATGAGCGAGAGCGCGCTGCGTGGCTTCAACATCCTGCAATCGGGCGGAGCCGCCTGCCTCAACTGCCATGTCGGCGCCGAACTCACCGGCGCCTCGGTGAGCGGCGCGCGGGCTGCGGGTGAAGCAGGTCTGATCGAGCTGATGGCGATGGGGGACGGGGCGTTGGCCAACTACGACATCGGGTTCTACAACATCAGCATCACCCCGACCGACGACGACCTAGGCCGCGGCGGACGGGTCACTCTCAACGGCCAGAGTCTGCCCCTCTCTTTTGTCGGGCAGTGGTTCGAGCGGGACACACTCCTATTCACACCCATCGCCCAGCCCGGCTGCATCAACAACTTCCTTGCTGACCCGCCGACCATCTGCCCGCCGACGACCGATGTGATCACGCGAGAGGCAGACAACGGCAACTTCAAAACGCCCGGGCTGCGCAATGTCGAGCTGAGCGGTCCCTACATGCACAACGGCGGCATGGTTACGCTGATGCAGGTGGTCAACTTCTACACCCGTGGCGGCAACTTCCACGACGAGAATCTCGCCGAACTCGACCCGTTCATCGACACCATAGGTCAGTTGCAGGGAAACGAGCAGGGTAAGCGGGACCTGGTCGACTTCCTGCTCGCCCTCACCGACGAGCGGGTCCGCTTGGAGCAGGCCCCCTTTGACCACCCGCAGCTGTTCGTGGCCGCCGGACATGAGGATCGGCTGGCCGGAAATCCTAAACGAACCCGCGTGCTGGTCGACCGGATCGTGGAGGTCCCGGCGGTAGGAAGCGCCGGACGTCTGGCCGAAGGACTTCCGCCGCTGCGCCCCTACCTGGCGCAGGAAGGGACGAGCAGTGCCGAGTTTCATTACCAACCGTAAATAGCCGCAACCGGTTTTTGCGGCCGACCATTTTAAAGAGACGTCAACGACAAAAGGAGACGAGACTATGACACGATTCACACGGATTTTGGCCGCCCTGCTGGTGGCAGCGACCCTGACCCTCGCCGGCTGCGGCGGCGGAGGGGACGGCGGCTCGACGGTGGCCAGCTCCGCCTTCACCCCCGTAGAACTCACCAATCCGACCCCGACGGGTGGCGCCTTCAGCGCCGGCGTTGCCATCAATGATACCGGTCTGGCGGTCGGGTTTGCCGACGACGGCATCAGCCTCAAAGGGGCCAAGTGGCTGATCCCTCCAGGGCAGGACCCGGTGCCGGGCGAAGTACTCGCCCCCCTGGCCGGCAACAGCTACAGCGCCGCCTACGGGGTGAACCTCGCCGGACTTACCGTGGGCGAATCGGGGACCACCCTGGTGATCCCTGATGACAGCTCAGTAGCTGTCTATTGGCCGGCCGACGGCACCTCCCCGGTCGCGTTGAGCACCACCGGTCTGTTCGCAGGGGGCGCCAGCGCCGCCTTCGCTATCAGCCCGGACGACCAGATCGTCGGCGAAGCAGTCGCTGACACCGACGGCAACACCGCGGCCGTGGTCTGGGACAGCCCCACTGCCGACCCGGTTATTTTGGCCAACCTCCCCGGCGGGAGTTTCAGCTCGGCCTATGCCCTCGGCGCCGAGGGGCGCATCGTCGGCGAGGCGCAGGATGACACCGGTCAGATCCGAGCCGTCGCCTGGCTGCCGCTGGAAGGCGGGGGGTACGATGCCCCACTTGCTCTCGACAGTGTACCCGAGCAGGTGGCGGGCGTCGCATTCAGCGTCGATTTTAGCGGTCGCATCGTCGGCGAGGTCGAACTGCTCAGCGGCGTGAATCAGGGGGTGTTATGGGACTTCGACGGCAGCCTTGTCGCAACCCTGGGCGACGACACCTCGGCCCAGGCGATCAGCGACGGCAACCGTATCGTTGGCTACGCCGGCGCGCATTCCGGGAGCGATTTTGCGATGCTCTGGAATGGTGCAAACTTCAATGATAACAAGACCCTGGAGGTCCCCTTCAGCCAGGCTTACGGGCTGAATAACAGTAATACTGTAGTCGGAGTGTCCGGCAACCAGGCGTTCGCGGCGGTACGACAGTAGTGCCGCGAACGCATCGTCGTAACCTGCGCGCCGTCCCTAGAGTTCCGGGGGGGTGGAGAAGTAGGGAATCCCTCCCGGTAAATCGGGGCTTTCCCCCATGGCTAAGGGCGACGATTCAGTCAGAATATGGAGAAGCTAATGTTGTTTGCAGTACGTCGCACCCGGGTCCGCAGTGGTTTAACGCTCTGGGCCGCCCTATCCGCACCAACTGAAAAAGGAGATTTATACATGAAGAGAGTATTCGTCATCGCTCTGCTGCTGCTCTGCACGGCGTTCGTGCCCCCCCCCGCACAGGCGGCGCTGCAGGCGGTCGGGCCGGTGAGCGCCGACAATGGCTTCCCGGTCTGGTACGAGGACACCAACGCTCTGCGCCTCGATCTGTGTCTCGACACCGGCTTCTGCCTGCTTGAGCTTCCGACTCCGGCATTGCCGGTCTCCTTCCCCGACAACTTCGGGCCCGAGGCGTTCTGGTATGCCGCCGAAAGTTTCGCTGTTGGTGACGGGATCAACGGCCTGCTGATTTTGGCCCTCGAGGCGGCGTTCGTCAACGAGGGGCCGGTCGAAGGGGACCAGGTCGCCTTCGCGCGCATTCGCATCATTCTCGACGTGCCGGTTAACGGCAACTACACGGTGACCCACCCCTACGGGGTCATCACCTTCCCCAACGTCACAGCGGCGGATGGCATCGTCGTCACCCAGGACATCGGCAACTTCGGCGATCCCGGCCGGCTGGGCGACTACAGTATCGCGCTCGGCGATGACGCGGCCCAGGCCGGCACCGTGAACGCCGACGGGCGCAGCATCGGACCGTTCCTGACCCCGGTCGCCGGCTTTGTCGTCGATCCGATCTCCGGCAACACCTACATTGGCAGCCCGTTGTCGCCTGAGGCGGTGACCGGCAGCCCGTTGGGAACTAACTTCTTCCGCGTGGAAGGGCCTGGCGGTATCTTGGCTGAGACCACCACCTTTACCCTCGCCGGTAAGGTTTCCGGTTGCACCGATGGAAACCTGGCGCCGGTCGCGGTCGCAGACACCGCCGCGACGCGGATCGGCACGGCGGCGAACATCAACGTGCTCGCCAACGATAGCGACGATGCGGCGCTTAACCCGGCCACCATCGCCATCAACGTGGCGCCGACCAACGGCACCGCCGTGGCGAACATCGACGGCACCGTGACCTACACCCCCAACGCCCTCTTCTCGGGAACCGACAGCTTCACCTACACGGTGCAGGATTTCTGCGCCCTGACCTCCAACGTGGTGACCGCGACGATCGTGGTGGAGGATTTGCAGACCGCCACGGCCGACTACCGCGCCCGTACCGGGCGCTGGACGCTTGAAGGCAGCAGCTCCGAGCCGTTCGATCCGCTCGCTCAGCCCAACGTCATCACCCTGCGGGTTGGCGGCAGCACCGGCGCGGTGATCGGCACGGCCCAGGTTCAGGGAGACGGCAGCTGGAGCTTCAGTGGCAAGTCTCCTGTCTCGCCCGGTGCGGCCCCGCACACGATCCACGTCGATTCGGGCTTCGGAGTGACCATGAGCGAGCCCCTGCAGCTGCGCTGAACCAACAAATGACTGACCAAGGAGAATTAAACATGAACGTATACAAGATATGGATCGGATCGCTGGCCGTCGCGCTCACTTTCGGGCTCGTCGCATGTGGTGGCGGTGGTGGTGGCGGCACGCCGGACAGCGACGGCGACGGCGTCCCCAACATCTCCGACTCCTTCGCCGCTGATGCGGCGCGCTTCGTCGCTCTGGAGACACTCACTGACGACACCCCCGGCACCACCTTCAGTGTGGCGGTGGCTGCCAGCAACGACCTCGCACCGGTTATCGTCGTCGGACAGTCTGACCAGGGAGGCACGACCCTGATCGGCCAGCGCTGGAGCCTCGATCCATCGCAGCTCGACCCGGCAGTAACCCCACAGGACCTTGACCCGCTCGCGGGCGAGATCTACAGCGCCGCCTACGGCGTCAACGCCGCCGGCCTGGCAGTCGGTGAGTCGACGGCTAATCTGGATGTCAACACTGTCCCGGTCTACTGGGCGGCCGGCAGCGGCATCCCGACTCCTTTGAGCCTGACTGTAGGGCTCGACACCTTCACTGATGGCGCGGCCTACGGCGTCAACGATGCCGGTCAAATCGTCGGGGAATTGATCCGCGGCGACGGCAGCCGCATGGCGGTGCTGTGGCAGCCGGACCTCGGGGTCTACGGCGACCCGGTGTCACTCCCCGAGCTTGAAACCGGGCTCTCCGCCACCGCCCACGCCATCAACGCGGCCGGGCAGATCGCTGGCGAGTCGTTGACTGCAGGCGGCATGCGCGGTGCCTTGTGGCAGGTCAGCGCGGCTGGCGCTGTGCTGGGGAACACTGTCAATCTCGGTACCATCGTCGGACACGCCTCGAGCAGCGCCTTTGGTATCGACGCCCTCGGCCAGGTCGTGGGTGAGTCGGTGGCCGTCAATGGCACCGTGCGCGGCGTACGCTGGGTAATGGACGGCGCGGCGGTGAGTGACATCGTGCAGCTCGGCGACGACACCTCGGCCATGGCGATCAGCGCCGAGACCGGACGCGTGGTCGGCTCCAGCCTGACCGGCGCGGAGGTGCGCGCCGCCATCTGGGACAACAACAGCGTCGATTCGACCAATGCCGACGCGGTGTTGAGCAGCGGCCCGGATCTCTACACCCCGAGCACCGGTTCCAGCCGGGCCTACGGCATGACCTCCTCCGGTGTGGTGGTCGGGCTGGCACTCGACAGGGCGTACGTGGCGATCCCCCGCTGACGACGTCCGAACGACGGTCGGGACACAATCCGCCAGGGGCTTCAGCTTCAGTAACTTTCACAACGATCCGTGGCAGCCGCGACCGGAAACTCCGGTCGCGGCACCACCCGCTATAGCGCACCACCTCATTCTGCCCAGGTTGATAACAACAACGCGTGGCAAGGAAATAAAAGGAGTTTTTCGATGCGAAGAAAAATCTGTTCCATCCTCACGGTGGTGCTGCTGATAGTCGGGGTCGTCACATCGGCCTCGGCGGCTTTGCAGGCGGTCGGACCGATCACCGCACCCAACGGCTTCCCGCTCTACTACACTGACACCAACAACCTGAGCCTCGAGCTCTGCCTCGACGAGGGGTGGTGTTTCTTCGACCCGATCGACCCGACTGACCCCGACCAGGTGGCACTTGGGATCGGCGGCGAAGTCTTCTGGTGGATGGGCGAGGCGCTCGCCCCGGTGGTCGTGAATGAGGTCGCGACCGGCGGGAATGCGCTGGTGGTCCTGGCTATGGAGGGGACCTTCGGCGGCGCCGAGGCGGTAACCAACGGCAACCAGATCTCCTTCGGCCGCTTGCGCGTACGGGTTGACGTGCCGACGCCGGGGAATTACCTGGTGCGCCATCCCTTCGGCGAACTGGCTTTTGACAATGTCACCGTCGCCGACGGCATCAACTACACCGCCGACATCGGCGCCGCCAACTTCCTCAACCCCGAGCTCGGCTTCCTCGGCGCCCTGCAGAGCGAGATCGGGCCGTTCCTGACCTGGCCCGACTATCTTAATGACGAAAGTCTCAAAGTCCGCGGCCCGAACGACCCGGTCACCGGGGAACCCGGGCCGGTGCTTGCCCAGTACGTCGGCAATCTCAACATCCCGCATGTCGCCGTCGGCAGCCCGATCGCAGACGCCACCCATCCTTCCGGGTTCCGCAACTACCTTCAGGTCGTTCAGGTGCTCCCCGACCTGAGCGAGGTCGAGATTGCCTACACCGACCTGTTCGGGATCATGGGCAAGATCTACGGCGGCCAGGAAGCGGTTGCCCACACCTATCCCGCTCCTCCCACCCCGAACCTGGCGCTGGTCGGACCGCTCAACCGCACGGCTCTGTTTAACCCGCTGTCCGCGGTGACCGCCGAACCGCTCTTTGTCGATCCAAAGTTCGTCACGGACGCCAACGGAACTGTCGAAGGCTTCCCGGTCGGCTACCCGGTCTACTATCAGGACCTGAATGGCCTGCAGTTGACCATCTGCCAGGGGGGCAACCCGATGTGCATCTCCGACCCGGTCGACCCCAACGACCCGGCGCAGCTGGCCCTCAACACCGGCGGTGAGAGTTTCTGGTGGTCAGCCGACGCAGCGATCGAGGAGGCGGGCGTCGACGCTCTGCTGGTGCTCGGCACCGAGGGGACTTTCGGCGGCGCCGAAGCGCTCATCGACGGCCAGCAGATTTCCTTCGGACGCGTTCGTATCCGCGTCGACACCCCGGTTGCCGGGGACTACACGGTGGTCTACCCCTACGGCGTACAGACTTTCACCAACGTCCCTGCCGGCCTTGGCACGATCAACTTCACCGGCGACATCGGCATCAACGACCCGTCCGACCCCGATTTCGCCATGGTCGGCGCGCTCTTCAGTGAGATCGGGCCAAACTTCCTGACCTGGGACAGCTTCGATCCTACCCTGGTCGCCAACGATCCGTTACTGGTGAAGACGGAGCCGGCGGTCGATGCCGACGGCAATCCGATCCTTGATGGGCTGAGCCAGCCGACCATGAACACCGTCCACTATGTCGGCGACCCGGCCATCGAACATACCGTGACCGGTGGCAACTTCATCGACGAGGTCGGCGAGGTGGTCAACTACTTCCGGGTCATCGGCCCCAATGGTATTGATGTGCAGACTGACCTGTTCGTGGTCACCGGCCGGGTTTATGACCCCGACACCTACCGGGCCTTCGCCATCTCGACGATGCCGGTGGCCAACGCTGATGCGGCGACCACCATCGCTCCCGCCGCCGTGACCATCGATGTGCTCGCCAACGACTCCCTCGCCGGTGCGCCGGTCGATCCGGCCGGTGTCAGCGTGGCGCTGGCCGCTGGCGGCAGCAATGGCTCCGCAGTACTCAACGGCGACCAGACCTTTACCTACACACCTAACGCCGGCTTCAGCGGCACCGATACCTTCACCTACACCGTGACCAACAACGCCGTTGTTCCGGCCACGGTCTCCACGCCCGGTACGGTGACCGTCACCGTGCTGCCGACCGAAACCGTCGGCGTCAACCGCGCCCAGCTCGACCTGCGCAAGCTGCGCTGGGAAATTCGCGGCAGCGGTAATGTTACAGCGGAAGGGAGTACCATCACGGTGCGCCTGGACAGCCCGACCGGCACCGTGATCGGCACCGCCACCGTCGACGCCGGCAGCTGGAGACTCAGGGCTGCGACACGTACCGCACCGCCGACCGGAGCGGTGCAGCTCTACGTCGGTTCGAGCCTCACCGGCACGACCTATGGCCCCTTCAACGTCCAGGTTCGCTAAGGCAAACGCCAAGGAGATATGACCATGCGTAATCATCTGAACAAGTTACTGATCCTGGCGGTTGGCGCCAGCCTGACTCTGGCCGGTTGCGGCGGCGACGGCGGCGGTAGCGCGCCGGGGCTGGACTCGCCGGCCGGCATCGCCACCACGCCAATCGACGACGGCAACGTCGCGACTCCGCCGGCGGTCTTCGCCATTCCCGCAGCGATCAATGCTAATAACGAACTCGTCGGTACGGCAGAGAGCGCTGCCGGCGCAGTTCTGCAACCGGCCTCCTGGGTGGTGGATAACGCCGGTGCGGCGACCGTGTCCGCAACCTCCCTTTTGACCATCGACGACCGCTTCGCTGCGGCCTATGATCTCAGCGACAGTGGGGTGGTCGTCGGCAGCGCCGAGAACCTTGACACTAGCATTCGTGCTGCGGTCTGGGCCGACAGCGCTGCCATCCGCAACTGCTGCAGGGTTTGACTCCCGGCGGTTTCGCCGCGGCCTACGGCATCAACGACACCGGGCGGATCGTCGGCTCCGCTGAAAATTCTGACGGCCTCTGGCAGGCAGTACGCTGGCAACGTGACGTCGCGAGCGGCAGCCTCACCGGGCCGTTCGTCCTCCCCGGCGTCCCCGCCGGCTGGGAAGCGGAGGCCTACGCGGTCAACGCCGATGACACCATCGCCGGCGAACTGATCGATGGCGAGGGGATCTCCCACGCGGTCATCTGGCAGCTGAACGGTGCGAGCTACGTCCGCGTCGACCTGACGGGCTTCGCGGCTTTCGCCCACAGCCTGGCCTTAGATCTTAACAGCCCGGCCGTCGGCGACCCGCTGGTCGTGGCGGGTGAGGTCGGCGATGATGGCCTTAGCGCTCTGACCCAGGCAGTGCAGTGGAGCGTCGACATGACTACGGTTCCTGCGACGGTGACCGCCTCCGCCAACCTCGGCGTCGCTGGAAAAAGCAGCAGCGCCGCCGCGGTCAACGCGGCCGGCCGCACAGCCGGCTGGGAGGAAAGCGCTACGGGCATCAGCCAGGCAGCCACGTGGGACGGGCTTTCCCCGGCGGCCATCCTGACCGCCAGTGATAGCCAGGCCTTCGATATTAATGTCAACAATCTGGTGGTGGGGCGCAGCGGGGAGCTGGGTTTCGTGAAGCTCGCCAACTGACATCCTGAAAGCCCCGGCCCGCGCCAGTACCGCGCGGTCCGGGGCCAAATACTTTAACCGTCAACGCCTGCGATCCAAACAAGGATCGCAGGCGTTGTTGCGTTTCAAAGGTGATGTCCTACTGGAAAACGGGACCAGCGGGTCTTAACTCAATATCTGTAAGAGGGCAGGATGCCGCGCAAGATGTGGAGAGTGAATCGCTACTAGTCTAATAGACACTCCTGAGCTATAACAGTTCTATCTTCAGGAGGATATCAATGAGCAACAAACTCTACACCGAAGAAATTTAAGATCAAAGCCGTTAAACAAGTCACTGAACGTGGTCATTCCCGGCGTGAAGTGGCAGCACGTTTAGGCGACAACTACCTTGACACCCGCCGTATGCGGGATGAACCATTTTTTTGTTGTTCAGGGATAACAGGTGGGAGTACTCTGACGATTACTCCTTGATTGTTTACCGGGAGTCGAGCTGGCCAGATGGGGGATATTCACACTTCAGAGAGGAGAAGCCAGATGGGAAAGTCACCTAACAGAAAAAAGAAAAGTAGCCCCAAGAAAACAATCTCCAAAGAGGCTCTCATTGTCGAGAAAATAAATTCGATTTCCCCCTCTGCCAAGAGAGCTCTTCTCGGTGGTGCCTTTGTCGTTATTGCTGCTCTTTTTTTCGGTTTTTTTACCATGTTTACTTCGCACTGAGTGTTCATTTTGGTCGCCCTCAAAGTTAAATTCGCGGCTGTTTGTTGTCATTTCTTACCAGCTTACTTAAGCAACTCAAGTGCTCTTATCATGCTGCCATCTCGGCGAGAAAATATTACTGACGGAAGATCATATCTTTCTGGTCCGGGAACGGCCACAGAGAGAGGAGGGTGTTAGTCATATGCTACCGACCCGTTGGGATCACTTCCGCAGTGTAAGCAGGGAATTGTCCACCGGCCGCAAAGTGATGATTGAGGGGCCTGAAGAAGGGAAAAGGTAAAAAGGTTCATTGAGAGACCATATAAGCGAAAAGGAAAAAGTCGGCCCCCGGATTTCTGATGAGGAATTGACTAGAGCGATGCGCCCCGTGGGGGTGTTTTTTTTTGATCTGCCGGTGAGTTGTAAGAAGTAAACAGCCGGCTTGGCAGGTCTGTTGCGATGGAAACGGACAACCATCAAAGGCTACTGCTGTGGTGCTTGCTTTCACCTGCCACTACGATAACATTTCCTGAACAACCCAACCTCAACCAGGAGCTCCCCTATGTCCGGTCTGATGCTGAGATGGCTGATCCTCACTGCTGCAATCATGGTTTCCGCTTACCTTTTCCCCGGTATCGAGGTGAGCGGTTTTGCTACAGCACTGTTCGCCGCCCTGGTGTTGGGAATACTCAACGCTTTTTTCCGGCCGATCCTTATTGTCCTGACCCTGCCGATTAACATTCTTACCCTTGGTCTCTTCACCTTCGTTATCAATGCGTTCCTGCTGCTGATGACCTCCGGTGTTATCGGTGGCCTGCAGGTGTCTGGCTTCGGTTCAGCTTTTCTTGGCTCGCTGATAATCAGCCTGGTGAGCTGGGGACTGAGTATGTTCATCAATGACCGCGGACAGGTGGAGTCCTTCGACATCGAACTGCGGCGGAGGCGCGGTGATCGCTGGGAATGAGTTTCCGCCGCAGACTGAAGGACTTTTCTGATTCAAGGAGACGTCGCCCGGAAACTACTGCGACAGGGGGGCGTTCGGTCCGTTGGCGATCGCCAGGCAAAAAAAACAACGATGACGGAAAATGCCGAGGGTTTTACCGGTTTGCATTGCTGCTCCGGTGTTTCGAGCGTTTTGTCAGCTTGAGAATTTCTTCCGGCCGATCAACGATTTTTAAGTCGTCCGCTCTACTCTTTCCCTTTGGCGTTTCCGTCACCGCTTGTCTTTACTGTAGCTCGGTCCAGAGTGATGTCAAGGAACTATTTTCAATTATGAATCAAATGGTTACAACCGTTTGAAATCACAGGTGCGGGGCCTGATTTTTTTTACGACT
>Ga0102946_1000339_pt1 | contig 16307 bp, 15 predicted proteins | sample SalPon2A_A_D1_MG_FD_78209 | JGI IMG/M metagenome (GOLD analysis project Ga0102946, IMG submission 78209) | Soil microbial communities from South San Francisco under conditions of wetland restoration - Salt Pond MetaG R2A_A_D1_MG | ecosystem: Environmental > Terrestrial > Soil > Wetlands | place... | reverse complement strand
TACATGCCGCTGCAACACGCAGAGTCACGTAAGGTCCAGGCCAAGTCCGTGGAGCTGTTTACCAAACTTGCAGAGGCGGTGTCACCCACCTACCGCGAGACTTTCGAAACAATTTGTCAGTTTGCCGAATTGCATCGCGACATCATTGAGCAGTTCGGTCGCTTTCCTCACCGCAACAAACTGCTCGGCCGTGAAAATACGCCTGAAGAAGATGAGTATCTGTCCGGCGATGTGCCGGATTTCGGGCAAAGCAGCTAGGCCGCAAGCTCTGCCCTCGAGATTCTCACAAATCGCCAGCTCAGCAATACCGCAGCGACCGACAGCCCGACGATAAACGCACCCCAGGTGTAGACCGGCGCCGCTTTATAGGTCACTGCAGCCATGTAGGCCAGCGGAAACGCGAGGACCCAATAGGCAAACAGGTTGATCACCATCGGGAAGCGCGTGTCCTTGTAGCCGCGCAATACCCCCGCCGCGCCAATCTGCACGCCGTCACCGATCTGGAATATTGCAGCCGCCAGCAGCAGGCTGACCGCGATGCTGCTGACCGCAGGATCATTCGTGTAGATGAGCACGACCGTATCCCTGAACAACAACATCATGGTTGCAGAGCACGTCATGAAGACCGCGCAAGTCGCAATGCCGATCGCTCCACTGAAGCGAGCAGCTTCCGGATTGCCGGAGCCAAGCGCGTGTCCTACGCGAACCGTAATTGCGGAACTCAGCGCCAGCGGGACCATAAACATGGTCATCGCGAAGTTAATCGCTACCTGGTGCGCTGCAGCAATGTTGGCGCCCCGGGTACCCATCAGGACAGACACCGCATTAAATAACCCTGCTTCAGCGGTGATCATGACCGCAATCGGAACTCCCAGCCACAGGATTTCCTTGATGGTTTCGGGCCGGATCTTGCCGACCCGCGCAAAAATTTTCAGGGGCTCATATTTTCTGCTGCACCACATGTACACGCTGAGACCGAACATAATCAGCCACATCGTGGCAGCGCTGGCGATACCACAACCGACAGCACCAAGCGCGGGCGCACCGAGCTTGCCAAACATGAATACCCAGTTTAGAAAAACATTGATGCCCAGCGAGGAAACGGATGCATACATGATTGGCTTCGTTACACCAATACCTTCAGTCGTAAACCGCAACGCAAGGAAGATGAAGATTCCGGGAGCGCCCCACATGATCGCGTGCACGTAGCCTTCGGTCAGACCCCGAAACTCCGGGTCGATGCCGATCGCATCGAGCGCGCTGCCGACGAAGAAATGGAATAACAGGATAAGCGCTACCGCAATGATGATGCCGAAATAGATGCCCTGGCGCGTATAGCGGCCGATCAGTTCCGGGTTGCCGGCACCGTAGTGGCGCGCCGCAATGGGTGAAATCGCCATCAGGATACCGAGGGCCATCGTAAACCCGAAGAACCAGATGCTGCCGCCAACTGCAACGGCAGCCAACGTCTCCGCGCCCAGTCGGCCCGCCATCACTGCATCTGCAAAATGAATTCCGGCAATCGACAGGTTGTTTACAATCAAGGGGCCCGCAAGCGTCATTAGCGCCCGCAGCTCCTCTCGCCAATTCCCGCTCCTGAACATTTGCGCAAGATACAGCAATATCGCGTAACTCGCCTTCTAGTTAAATGCCGGAATGGTGTAAAGTTGCAGCGCGTTCCTTCTCAATGACTGCACGGAGACAAGCATGCTGCATGACGGTCAATCCAGACGAGTTGCGGTGGTCGGAGGTTCACGGATTCCTTTTTGCCGTGCACACTCTGTTTACCGCGATTGCTCCAACCAGGACATGATGGCTGCGGCCCTTGTTGGCCTGGTGAACAAGTACGACCTGAAGGGGCAAACCCTGGGCGATGTCGCGCTGGGCGCCGTGATCAAGCACTCACGTGACTGGAATCTCGCCCGCGAGTCGGTCATCGATTCGGGTCTGTCGCCCAAAACGCCGGGGATGGACCTGCAGCGCGCATGCGGGACCAGCCTCGAAGCCTGTGCGGTCATCGCCAACAAGATTGCCCTGGGCCAGATTGACTCTGGCATTGCCGGTGGCGTCGACTCGATCAGCGATGCACCCGTCGTATATCCGGACAGCTATCGACGGATCCTGCTGGAAGTTTTTCGTGCCCGCTCGGTGACACAACGGTTGTTCCCCTGGTTCCGGCTGCGCCCAAAACATTTCAAGCCCGAACTGCCTGGCGTCACCGAACCTCGTACCGGATTGTCGATGGGTGAGAGCACCGAGCTGATTGCCCGTGAGTGGGATGTGCAGCGCGAACACCAGGATCAGCTTGCACTTGCCAGTCACGTCAAGGCCGCCAATGCCTATGACGAAGGCTGGTATGAAGATCTTGTGATTCCTTACATGGATTGCGAGGAAGACAACAACATTCGCCGCGATTCCACGTTCGAAAAGCTATCGGCGTTGAAGCCGGTGTTCTCCAAGGATGAAGAAGCAACGTTAACGCCAGGAAACAGCACGCCTTTGACTGACGGTGCTGCAGCCGTTTTGCTGGCTGATGCAGATTGGGCCCGCCTGAAGAACGTGCCTGTCGCTGCCTATCTTACGTATGTAAAGGTCGCCGCAGTCGATTTTGTAAATGACGAAGGGCTGTTGATGGCACCGGCCTATGCGGTTTCCGACATGCTAAAGGACGCCAACCTGCGCTTGCAGGACTTCGATTTCTACGAAATTCACGAAGCATTTGCAGCGCAGACCGTGGCAACGCTGAAGGCATGGCAATCCGATAAATTTTGCCGCGACAAACTCGGCCGTAACGAGGCTCTCGGTCCGATCGACCTGACCAAGCTGAATGTGAAAGGCGGCAGCCTCGCCATGGGGCATCCGTTTGCAGCAACCGGTGCACGCATTGTCGCCAACATGACCAAGTTGCTGAGCGAAAAAGGCTCCGGGCGCGGCCTGATTTCGGTTTGCACGGCTGGCGGCATGGGGGTGACCGCCATCATGGAAGCAGCCTGACAAACAGCCGGCGCCAAAAGGGTCGAACGGGATTTCACCCCGGTTAAGGGGCCGATCCCTTGTTGGGTGGCCCCTCCCCGGTTTCCGATTCTCCCTTTCGCTTGAGCTTATCCAGGGCATCGTCAATCCTGGACTTGGCCTGAGCGGTGACCCCCCCACGCTTGTACTCGTCCACTACGAAGCTCTCAACCCGTGACACGATATCGTCCATCTCCGTGCCGCGGCGAACGTCACCGAGGTCCATCCCGGCTGGCGCGTTTCGCAATGCGCCAAACAGGTTGATAAATTTTTCACTCTCCTTGCCGGCGACCAGTAGTTTGTAGAACTCGGGCCCTGGCACACCGTCTTCAGCGCGGATGAAGCTTATGAGGACCGCAATGATTGATGCCGGCAATAGAATCAGGTCACGAAAGCCGTCGACGATCAGTTTGGCCTGCAGCACGGCAAGATCGCGTAACAGTATCCATCGGGGTGATGCTGCAATTTCATTTTCGGCAGAACTCTGCATGGTCGTCTTCACAACTTGGTACTGATCAGGAGATTGAAGTATAGCGTCGCTTGGTGGCGCTGTAAGACCCTTTCGTTTAATGTTGAATCCACCAGCCTCGCTTTTCCCGGACTATGCCGACCTTTGAATCACATCCTAAATACGAACACGAGCAACCCGATGCTTTGGGGGTTCTGGTCGTCAATCTTGGCACTCCCGATACGCCGACGACGGCTGCGGTAAGACGGTATCTGCGCGAGTTTCTGTGGGACCCTCGGGTCGTTGAATACCCCCGCGCGCTTTGGTGGCTAATCCTTAATCTGGTCATCCTTGTCATTCGACCATCGCAGTCGGCTCATGCCTATCAGCAAATCTGGACCGACTCGGGCTCACCGTTGTTATCCCACAGCCAGAACATCGCTGACGCTCTGCAGGAAACACTGGCTTCGCAACTCAACGGTAATGTGAGCGTCGCGCTTGCAATGACCTACGGCAACCCGTCGATCAAAGCCGGGCTGGATGAGTTACATGCTGCTGGCGCACGGCGTATCGTGGTTCTGCCGTTATATCCACAGTACTCGGGCACCACCACGGCTTCGGTATTCGACAAGGTATTTGCGGCGCTGAGCCGGCGACGCTGGGTTCCCGAATTGCGCCTCGTTAATCATTATCACGATGAACCCGGCTATATCGCTGCTGCGGCGGCGAGTATTCGTGAGCACTGGCAACAACATGAGCGCGGAGAACATTTGCTGTTTTCGTTTCATGGCTTGCCGGAGGGCAATCTCGAGAAGGGCGACCCGTATCATTGCCACTGCCTGAAGTCGGCGCGCCTGATCTCAGAGTCGCTGCAACTGGAAGAGGGCAAATGGTCGGTGGCATTTCAGTCGCGGGTTGGTCGCGAAGAATGGCTCAAGCCCTATACCGAAGAGGTACTGGAGCAGTTTGGCAACCAGAACATGCAAAGTGTCGATGTCGTTTGTCCCGGTTTCTCGGTCGACTGCCTGGAGACGCTCGAAGAAATCGCGATTCGGTACAACGAAGTATTCGTCGAAGCAGGCGGCGGTTCGCTGAATTATATTCCGGCCTTGAATGACCGAGAGGATCATGTGACGTTTCTTGCCGAACTGATTGCAATGCATGTGCAGGGCTGGCCGGAATCCGCGCAGTGAGTGACAGCCCGTGAATAGCCTGGGCCACTATCTCGAGTTTAGCCTGCATACACCGGATATTCTGGAGTCATTGAGTTTCTACAAATTGCTGGGCTTTACGGAGCTCGAAATTGGCGACGTCTGGCCGCACAAGTATGCGGTCGTTACCGACGGTGTGCTGTGCATCGGGCTGCATGATCAACATTTTGATGAGCCGTCAATCACATTCGTGCAACAGGACCTCGCCAAGCGAGTTCGCTCAATGGCGGATCACGGCTTTGATTTTAGCGTTGTGCAGCTTGACGAAGATGCGTTTAACGAGCTGGGTTTAAATGATCGCGACGGCCATCGGATTACCATGCTTGAAGCACGCACTTTTAGCGGTGGCGATGAGTTCGACAACGACAGCAGCTGCGGCACCTGGTTCGAACTATCGCTGCCAACCCGCGATGCCGTGCGTGGCGCGCGCTTCTGGGCCGCGGTTGCCCCGGTTGTATTGGAGTATCGTGAAGAGCCCACAACGCATATGCGTTTTGACGCCGGCGGAGCCGCAGTCGGACTATCCGAGAGCATTGCCCTGGAATCGCCTTCGCTCTGTTTTCGCTGCCAGGACCGGCAGGGACTGTTCAAAATCATCGAGCAGCATGGCTTTCAGCACCAGAAATTTCCGGGCTATGAAGGTGCTTTTGTCTCACTCACCGCACCGGAAGGCACAACACTGTTCGCCTTCGACCAGGATTTTCTGGGCGAGTCCTACGAAGTGGAAGAATCCGACGATCCGGCCGTATATCCGGAATAAGCAATTCCGGCCTAGTACCTGGAAAGATCTGAAATGCGTTCGGCCTGGCGGCGCAGCGCAGTGCCAATATTCGCTTCGTCAAACAAGGCGTTGATTTCACCAAGCCTGGGCTGTGACCGAACCAGCTCGGTTTCCGGATCGTTCAGCGGGGCATCACAGGCAATGCCGGTTAGTTGGCGCGACAGCAAGGCCTCTTCCCGGTACGTTGCCAGCTTCTCCCCCAGGGTCTTTGACCCGCGAACATTGACTTCGTGGATCCGGTCAAGATTTTCGTAAATACTGCCCAGGCTGCCGAAGTGTTCCAGCAGCACCGTCGCCGTTTTTTTGCCAATACCCGGGACACCCTTGATGTTGTCAACGGCATCCCCCGCCAGTGCGAGAAAATCTGCTATCTGTTCCGGCATCACGCCGAACACATCGCGAATTTCGTGATAGTGAATTTTTCCCTTGCCCGCGAAGTCCCAGAATATGTCCTGCTCGGACACCAGCTGCGCAAGGTCCTTGTCACGAGAAACAATGGTCGAAGGTCGGCTCATGCTGCGACCGTGTTCAACCAGCGTGCCAATGAGATCATCGGCCTCGTAGCGCGGACTCCCGCATTCCATCAGGCCCAGGGCGCGCGTATACCTGCGACATTGTCCAAACTGTCGCTTCAGTTCTTCCGGCGCCGGGTCGCGATTCGCCTTGTAGAGTGGGTAGATCTCGGTTCGAAATGACTCGGTCAGGCTTTCGTCAAAAAGAACAGCCACATGTTCCGGGTTAACCTGTTCGATAAAGTCGCCGAGAAAACGGCAAAAACCGTACAGGGCATTAACCGGGTGGCCTTCGTTATCGACCATGTCGTCGGGCATCGAGTAATAGGCCCGAAAAACATAAACACTCGCGTCGATCAGATACTGCATTCAAAAAACCCGTGACAGTTCACTCTGTCCCCCTTTTCCGAGAACCTGATCATGATCAGACACTGCTGACTCCGGGCAAAAAAAAGGGGACAGAGTGAACTGTCACGGGTTTTTATTCATGGAAATGGACTTCGATGATTTCTTCACCGTCGGCCAGGTGATCGGTCAGGCGCGCATGCAGGGGGCTCGAGCGCGGAATATGCGCCAACAGGTATTGCATCTGGTCGGCCAGGACCCGGCGACCTTTCAGGTAGATGTACTCCGCGTACGTCGGTGTGAACGGTACGGCGATCAATTGCATGGCCGCCTGTTCCGGGGTGCGGCCGCCCTTGTAATTGTTGCAGCGCCGGCAAGCCGTCGCCACATTGTTCCAGGTATCGACACCGCCCTGGGAAATAGGCGTGATGTGATCACGAGTCAGGTCCCGCGTCGGGTATCGCATTGCGCAGTACAGGCACAGGTTAGCGTCGCGCTTGAATAAGGTACGGTTGTTGAGTGGCGGTACGTAGCGATCGCGGTCGCGCAGCAAGCTGCGGCTGATGCCACGTGTGGCAATGATTGAGTTGACGTCGACCTTGCTGCGCTCGCCATCGAAACTGCTATAACCGCCGAAAACGGTATACAGGAGGGTGCCGCAGTCGTACGCGACCTGGTCAGCGTGATACAGGCGAACGGCCTCTCGGTAGTCGATCCACTCGAGTGGCATACCGGCGACATCTGTTCGCAACACCTGCTGCGAGATATCTGTAGCGATTCCTGCAAGCATTCGGTTTATCTCATCACGCTCAAAGCGTCATGAGGCGAAGTTTAGAGTGCTTTCAGTACCGCGTCGAGTGTCTCTTTCGCATCGCCAAACAACATGCGCGTATTGTCTTTGAAGAACAACGGGTTCTGCACGCCCGCGTAACCGGTCGCCATGCTCCGTTTCAGTACTATTGTCGTATCGCCTTTCCAGCACTCGAGTACCGGCATGCCCGCAATCGGGCTGTCCGGCACTTCGAGAGCGGATGGATTCACGATATCGTTCGCGCCAATGACGACCGAAACATCGACATCCGGAAAATCGTCGTTGATCTCGTCCATTTCGAAGACGATGTCATACGGCACTTTCGCTTCTGCTAACAAAACGTTCATATGTCCGGGCATGCGTCCGGCAACCGGATGAATGCCGAAGCGTACGTTTACCTTCTTGGCCCGTAACGCTTTCGTAATTTCGTAGACGGTGTGCTGCGCTTGCGCTACTGCCATGCCGTAGCCCGGAATGATCATGACTTCCTTGGCGTCCGACAACAGCGCCGCGGTTTCAGCCGCATCGATGGGAACGACTTCGCCCTGATCTTCGTCGCCGCCGCTGGAGGCAACGCCACCGCCTGTGCCGAATCCTCCGGCAATTACCGACAGGAACTTGCGATTCATCGCACGGCACATGATGTAGCTCAGGATGGCGCCGCTGGAGCCCACCAATGCACCGGTCACAATCAACAGATCGTTCTCGAGCATGAATCCGGTTGCCGATGCCGCCCAACCCGAGTAGCTGTTGAGCATTGATACAACGACCGGCATATCCGCACCACCAATCGCCATGACCATATGAATACCGAAAACCAGTGCAATGACCGTCATGATGACGAGCGGCTCGAGCCCTCCACCGGCTGCGGACTGGATGACGAATTCACGGCCAAACCAGATTGCGGCGATCAGCAAGCCGAGATTGAAGAGATGCCGGCCCGGCAGCGTCAATGGCTTGCCACCGATACGACCGCTGAGTTTACCGAACGCTATGACCGAACCCGAGAATGTTACCGCACCGATCAGGATGCCGAGATAGGTTTCGATGTCATGAATAGTCAGCTCAACACCGGTGTGGTGCACGATCGGATCCATGAAATTTGCAAAGCCGACAGCGACCGCGGCGAGGCCGACCAGGCTGTGCAGGATTGCGACCAGTTCCGGCATCTGCGTCATCTGCACGCGCCGTGCGAGCAGAATACCGATGCTGCCACCGATAACGAGTGCGCCAAGCAGGAGTTCGAAGTTGCGGGTTACCACGCCGAGGATGGTCGCCAGCAAGGCAATGGTCATGCCCGCGATGCCGTACCAGTTACCGCGTCGCGCCGTTTCCTGGTTGGAGAGTCCGCCGAGGGCGAGGATAAAAAGAACTGTCGCAGCAATGTACGACACGGTTACGATACCTGAGCTAATCATCTCGGCCTCACTTACGGAACATTTCGAGCATTCGGCGCGTGACGGCAAAGCCGCCCGCGATATTGATGCTCGTTAGCAGAACGGTGAATGCCGCGATCCACATGATGACGTTATTGGCCGAACTGATCTGCAACAGCGCCCCGATAATGATGATGCTCGAGATGGCGTTCGTCACACTCATCAGCGGCGTATGCAGTGCGGGTGTCACGTTCCAGATCACCATGTAGCCAACAAAGCAGGCCAGCACGAACACGGTGAAATGCGCCATAAACGATTCCGGCGCGACGGCACCAAGACCAAGCAATGCCAGTCCGGCGACCAGGGTCGCGACGATCGGTCCTGCGACAGATCTTTTAGGTTCCTCCGCGGCCACGGGGGCCGGGGCCGGGGCTGGCGCTTTCGGGGGCGCGGCTGACAGTTTCGGCGCCGGTGGCGGCCACGTCGTTTCACCGTCCTTGCACACCGTCACGCCGCGAATGACCTCGTCGTCAAAATCGACATCGATCTCGCCGTTCTTTTCCGGACTAAGCTCGGTCAGCAGATGCCGCAGATTGGTGCCGTATAGCTGGCTGGCCTGCGCCGACAGGCGACTCGGGAGGTCGGTGTAGCCGATAATGGAGACGCCGTTACGCACGACCACCTGGTCTTTTTCCGTCAGTTCGCAGTTACCGCCCTGCTCAGCGGCCAGGTCGACGATAACGCTACCGTCTTTCATTGACTCGACCATCTTCGCGGTGATCAGCCGTGGTGCCGGTTTACCGGGAATCAGCGCTGTGGTGATGATAATGTCGACATCTTTGGCCTGCTCAGCGAACAACGCCATCTCGGCCTCGATGAATTCGGCGCTCATGGTCTTGGCGTAGCCACCTTCGCCGGATCCGTCCTCGTCTTCTTCGAACTCCAGCATCAGGAATTCGGCGTCCATGCTTTCAACCTGCTCCTTGACCTCGGGCCGGGTGTCGAACGAGCGCACAATCGCCCCCATGCTCTTGGCCGCCCCGATTGCTGCCAGTCCGGCAACGCCTGCACCGATCACCAGGACTTTGGCCGGCGGCACTTTGCCCGCCGCCGTGATCTGGCCGGTAAAAAACCGACCGAAATGTTGTGCAGCCTCAACGACGGCACGATAACCACCGATATTTGCCATCGAGCTGAGCGCATCCATTTTTTGTGCTCGGGAAATACGCGGCACGCTGTCCATGGCCATGACGGTGGCGCCGCTTTCGGTCAACTGCTTGAGTAACTCCGGATTCTGCGCCGGCCAGATGAAACTGATCAGCGTCTTGCTGTCATCCAGTAAGACACCCTCGACCGTCTCCGGTGCCCGCACTTTGAGGATGATGTCCGCTGCCGCCCATAACTCTTCGCTCGTATCAACGATATCGCAGCCTGCCGCCGCATAAGCCGCATCGGAATAACTGGATTCAGCGCCTGCACCTGTTTCGATGCTGACGTCAAAACCCAGCTTCATTAACTCTGATGCAACCTCCGGCGTCGTTGCGACGCGCCGCTCACCCGCATGTATTTCTCGCGGTACACCGATTCTCATGCATGTATCTCCCGTTGGAATCGGCGTACTCTAACAAAAAAAAGGCCCGGCGCAGGCAAAAAAAAGGACGCCCTCGAGCGTCCTCGTATGATTTTTTGCCGGTTTGGCGCATCAGTCGCGCGGTGCCGGCGGCCGGGGTCGCCGATCCGACATCCGGTCGCGAATTCGCTTGCGCTGTTCGGGCGTCAGGTCACGAAACCGCTCACGCAGCTTTTGCCGGCGCTCGGGCGACAGCTCCTGGAAACGCCGAAAGTTGTCACGAATGCGGCGCTGGTTTTCGGGCGGCAGCTGTTTGAAATCGCCATAGCGCTCACGGATATGGTCGCGTTGTGTATCCGTCAGGCTGCGCCACTTCCGAAAGCGCTGTTGTGCATGCTTGCGCTGTGCCGGCGTCATGTTGCCCCAACGCTCTGCGCCTGCAGCGAGCTGCTGCTGGCGTTCCGGATCAAGCTCTTCCCAGCGCTCCGAGAATTTGCTCAGAACCTGCTGCTGCTCTTTGTTCAGACCATCCCAGGCAATACTATCCTCGGCCTGCGCGACGCTGACAGCAAACACAGCGGCAATCAACACAATCAATCTAGTTTTCATCTGACTTCTCCGTCGAATCTTTACCTTCCGGCGCGGGTTCGCTCCGCTCCTCTTTGCGGTTTTCGGTGCTTGCGGAATCGTTAAACATCAACCAGTCCTCGTCCGATCCTTCCCACATTCCCAGGTATTCCAGAAACTCAATGTCCGGTAATTCGTCCTCCGCCAGCGCAGCAATACTGCAAAGGCCCAGAGCCACCACACTGACCAGGTGTCTAACCGACATTGCCATTCGCACTGAATTCAGCCTCATCGATCCAACTGTAGAATTCGAGGTCCTGGAACATTTCCAGGCTTTCTCCCTCAAGCAGAATTTCAAAATCTGCGGCTGCCTCACCGGGAATGCTGTCGACTTCCGGTCCGCGCAGCACCAGCACGCTGACCAGCGCGATAGCTGCAACGCCACCCGCAGGCACCCAGCGCCGCCAGTTTGCGCTGGCTTCTGCGTTCTCCAGGTTTTTCAGCGCGACGTGTCGTGCCTGGTTCAAGCGCGACAAGGCCGCACCGTCCAGGCGCTCCACACTCTCGTCAAACGTGCTTTTCGCCTTCGCGGCAAACTCGTCATGTTCTTTCGGGTCATTCATTCCCAGTGATCTCCAAGTTGTTCCCGTAACGCGTGGACCGCGCGCGAGTAATGTGTCTTGACGCTGCCATCCGAGCAGCCCATCGCGGTGGCAGTACCCGCAACATCCAGTCCTTCAAACGTGCGCAGCATGAATGCCTCGCGCTGGCGGGCAGGCAGCCCATGCACGGCGGTCTCCAGCCGCTGCATCGCCTGTCCGCTTTGCAGCTGCTCCTCCGGCGAGCGCCCCGCGGGGTCAGGGGCCGCGGCGACCACATCATACTCGTCGTCTGCCTTGCCGCGGCCGAACCAGACCATGACGCGGTTTCTGACTTTCTCGCGGCGATGCCAGTCGCGGATACCGTTTTGCAGGATGCGATAGAAGAGCGGCGGCCACTCCGCCTCTGCTCTGCTGGCATAATTGTTTACCAACTTGATCATGGCGTTTTGCACGAGGTCCAGCGCCTCATCACGGTCGCGCACGGCGATCTGTGCAATACGCAGCGCGCGCCGTTCCACTTCGGCAAGAAACTGGTTTAGTTGACGTTCGCGCTGCAGCGTACCTGCCCCTGTCTTCGGTTCGCGCCTGCACGATACCGCAAAATACCCTGTACTGGCTTCGATAAGCTCCATCTGGTCGGTCCTCAAGGTTCCACGACGTGGTCAAAACTGTGTCACTCTTATATAACGCTTAACCGGCGTCTCGGTTGACATCCGCCGACGCGTTTTTTGGAAGCCACCAGAAACAGCATAACCCTCGGACTTTAATAGATTTTTTGTGACGGAAGCCACGATTCTCAAGGTTGCAGTCAACGTACCGCTGTCGCGGCTATTTGACTATCTGCCACCGGCCGGTGAAACCACGGTACCGCCAGGTACACGTGTGCGGATCTCGTTCGGCAGGCAGAAACAGGTTGGCCTGGTGCTGGCAACGGGCGGAGACAGCGACCTGCCACTGCAAAAAATCAAGCGCTGCGAGGCAATCCTAGACGACGAACCCCTGTTGTCAGGAGCGGATCTCGACCTGGTCCGATTTACCAGCAGTTACTACCATCATCCTGTCGGTGAAGTCGCAGCGGCGGCGCTACCGGCCCTGCTTCGTGCCGGCAAACCACTCTGGCCGACCTTGCAGTTTGTCGTGGCAACCGATGCCGGAGCCGCTGCCGACCTGGAGTCGCTCGGCAAACGCGCACCACGCCAGGCGGAACTGTTGCAGCACATACTGGACGCCGGTGGTGGCGGCGTTATCGAAGACGAGTTGACGGATATCCTGCCCAACTGGCGCAGGGCGGCAAAAGGACTGTTCGAAAAAGGCTGGGTTGAACGATTGACCGCAGTTGCGCAGCCCGAACCCCCGAATGAACAACTGGTCGCATCACCGGGACCGGCACTGAACCCGGACCAGCGGCGGGCACTTGATCGCATGCGGTCGCAAACCGGTTTTGCTGCCTACCTGCTTGAAGGCGTTACCGGCAGCGGCAAGACCGAGGTGTACCTGTCGCTGATCGCGGATGCGCTGCAAGCGGATCGGCAAGTTTTGATTCTCGTGCCGGAAATCGGACTGACGCCGCAGCTCGTTGGCCGGTTGCGACAGCGACTGGGCATTGAACCTGCCGTGTTGCACTCGGCGCTCGGCGATACACAGCGATTGCAGGCCTGGCGCAGCGCGCAACAGGGCCTGGCAAAACTGGTCGTTGGCACTCGCTCGGCCGTTTTTACGCCGCTACCGAAGCTCGGACTGATCGTAGTTGACGAAGAGCACGACCACTCGCTCAAACAACAGGAGGGCCTGCGTTACTCAGCGCGTGATCTCGCGATCATGCGGGCACGCAATGCCGACGTGCCGATTGTTCTGGGTTCGGCGACGCCGACGCTGGAAACACTGCAGCATTGTCATGCCGGCAATTTCATTCATATCAAACTGCCAACACGTGCAGGCGGCGCCATGCCGCCGACGATACGCCTGATCGATTTGGTCAGCGCAGCGGGCGACGATAGCCTCAGCGAACCACTGGCCGCTGCGATGCAGAGACATCTGGCCGCCGACGGCCAGGTCCTGTTGTTTCTGAACCGTCGTGGTTTCGCGCCGACGCTGATCTGCGCCCAATGCAGTCACATTGCTGAATGCACACGCTGCGATTCGCGCATGACCGTTCACGCGCGCGATCGCCTTCTACGCTGCCACCACTGTGGCTCACAATCGCCGCTACCGACATCGTGCAGTGAGTGCGGGTCCGAAGTCCGGCCGCTGGGCGAAGGCACCCAGCGGCTCGAAGACATCGTCAAAGCACGATTTCCCGATGCCTCGGTACAACGTATCGACAGCGACAGCACCCAGAAACGCGGCGCTATCGAGGCAGCCTTGTCCCGGGCCGAACAGGGCGATGCGAACATCCTTGTCGGTACACAGATGCTTTCAAAGGGGCATCACTTTCCGCAACTGACCCTCGTCGGTATCGTCAATGCAGACCAGGGCCTGTTTGGTACAGACTTTCGATCGGCCGAGCGGCTCGCCCAGTCCATCGTCCAGGTCGCCGGCCGGGCCGGGCGCGAGGCGCGGCGAGGGGAAGTGCTGATTCAGACCGCTTTCGCGGAGCACCCGTTCTGGCAGTCATTGATCGATGGCGGATACCCACGCGTTGCCGAAGAGTCACTTGCAGAACGGGAGCAGTCACGCTGGCCACCGTTCACGCGCCTCGCCTTGCTGCGCTCAGCGGCCCATCGGCAGGAGGATGCCATCCAGTTCCTGCAGCGCGCTGCCGATCAACTTGCCCTGCATCCGGCCGACTCCTTGCGGGTACTCGGGCCTGTAAACGCGCCTATGGCGAGAAAGGCCGGCCGGTACCGCGCGCAACTGCTGATACAAAGCAGCGATCGCAAGTCATTGCACAGCAGGCTCGCGCACCTGCGGCAAGTCCTGGAGGCAGAGCCGTCTGCACGCAAGGTCCGCTGGTCGATAGATGTCGATCCGATCGAGCTGTTTTAATGTAGAATCGCCACCCCGATGAAGACCTTAGTCGCAAAAATCGTTCAGGATGCGCTCACCTCCTTGCCGGACCTGGCTGCGGCAAGCGCTGACCTTTCTCTGGAAACCACGGTGGAGCGCACACGCGATCCTGAGCATGGTGACTTTGCATCCAATGTTGCGATGCGCCTGGCCAAAGCTGCGCGCATGAATCCTCGCGAACTCGCGAGCAAGATTGTCGATGCGCTGCCGGACAGTGACGACATTGAAAAAGTCGACATCGCCGGCCCGGGATTCATCAACTTTCACCTGAGCGCAGCGGCCTTTCACGTCGAGGTGAATGACATTCTCAAGCAGGGTAGCGATTACGGCAGCCAGCCTGAACGCGATACCCCGAAAATCCTGCTCGAATTCGTTTCCGCAAACCCAACCGGCCCATTGCACGTTGGTCATGGACGCCATGCCGCATACGGCGCTACCGTCGGCAACCTGTTGCAGGCGGCGGGCTATTCGGTTGCACGTGAGTACTACGTGAACGATGCCGGCCGGCAGATGGATATCCTGGGCCTGAGCGTCTGGTTGCGTTGGCTGGAGGCGCAGGGCACTAACGTCATTTTTCCGCAGGCCGGTTATCGTGGCGACTACATCCTGGACATCGCAAGCCAAATCGACACACAAGCGCTCTCGCCGGTCGAAAGCGACAAGGCTTTCAAGGGAATTCCGGCCGATGCGCCCGAGGGCGACAAGGAAGCACACATCGGTGCATTGATCGAACGCGCCAGAGAACTCCTCGGTGCCGAAAACTTCAACCACATCCGCCAGCAATCGCTGGAGTCCATTCGCCGGGATATCGAAGACGATCTCGCCGAATTCGGGGTCACGTTCGATCGCTGGTATTCAGAACAGTCCCTGACGACCTCGGATCGTATTGACGCAGCACTGGCCGTACTTGAAGAACGCGGCATGTTGTACCAGAAAGACGGCGCCACGTGGTTTCGTGCCGAACAGTTCGGTGACGAGAAAGATCGGGTCGTGATCCGCGACAATGGTGTGAAGACCTATTTTGCATCGGACATTGCCTACCACTTCGACAAGCGCGAGCGTGGTTACGACCACCTGATTGACATCCTGGGCTCTGACCACCATGGATACGTGGCGCGGGTGCGCGCCGGGCTGGTTGCGATGGGCTACGAGGCGGACAGCCTTGAAGTGGAGCTGATGCAGTTTGTAGCCTTGTATCGCGGCGGCGAGAAAGCACAAATGTCCACGCGGTCCGGCGAATTCGTCACGCTGCGTGAACTCCGTGAAGAAGTTGGCAACGATGCCGCACGTTTCTTCTACGTTATGCGCTCACACGACCAGCACCTGGAATTCGATCTCGAGCTTGCCAAGAGCCGCTCCAATGACAATCCGGTGTATTACATCCAGTACGCGCATGCGCGCATTGCCAGCGTGTTTCGCCAACTGGCCGAAAAGTCCCTGGCGCATGACGAGGCCAACGGACGGGCCAGCCTGGCAACACTGACTGAACCGCAGGAAAAGGCGCTGATGACAGCGTTAAGCCGTTATCCCGAAGTTATCGAACTGGCGGCGAACAACCGCGCGCCACAACACCTGGTTCACTATCTGCGGGATCTCGCCAACGACTTTCATTCCTATTACAACGCCCACGCTTTTATTGTCGATGATGCCAACCTGCGCGACGCTCGCTTATTGCTCATTGCAGCAACGCGCATCGTACTTGCAAACGGGCTTGGCCTGCTGGGTGTCACAGCGCCGGAGAGAATGTAATGGCGCAACGCAAGAAACGGCGCAGCAAGAAGAGGCGCCCTGCCGCGAAGCAACAGCAGTTTCCGGGCTGGCTCTGGATGTTGTTCGGCCTCGCAATAGGCCTGTCTGTCGCTTTCGCCATCTACGTCAAAGACAACGAACCGGCGCGTCCGCTACCGGCCGCGCCGCCGAGCTCGGTTGACGACAATGGCGAATCCGCAATCCCGCCAAGCGCCTCCGTCGACCCGGAGCCGGAACCGGTGGAGGAAAAGGAAAAGCGCTTCACCTTCTACGATTTGCTGCCAGCCGCCGAATTTGTCGTTCCTGAAAATGTCCCC
>Ga0102946_1000338_pt1 | contig 16317 bp, 17 predicted proteins | sample SalPon2A_A_D1_MG_FD_78209 | JGI IMG/M metagenome (GOLD analysis project Ga0102946, IMG submission 78209) | Soil microbial communities from South San Francisco under conditions of wetland restoration - Salt Pond MetaG R2A_A_D1_MG | ecosystem: Environmental > Terrestrial > Soil > Wetlands | place... | reverse complement strand
CGGAAATTGTCGCAAAATGTGCGGGACTGGCAAAGGTGACAAATATCAACAGAGCGACTCTGGATCTGTTCGAAGCAAAGGACAAGGCAACCCTGTTGGGCAACCTCGACCGGATTATGACTGGTGAGAGTTTTGAGGATTTTCGTCAGGAACTGGTCTCCATGGCGTCTGGAGTTAAACAATCACAAGTCAATGGAGTCAATCGGACGTTTGGTGGCAAAGAGATTGAAGTGTGCGTCAAATGGTCGATTTTGCCAGGATACGAGGATAATTGGAAAAAAATTGTGGTCTCGATGATTGATGTGACCCATGAGCGGGAAATCGACAGGTTGAAAAGTGAATTTATATCGACGGCGGCTCATGAATTACGGACCCCTCTATCGATTTTGATGGGCTATTCCGAGCTTCTGTTGCAGGACAAGGAGCAGCTATTTTCTCCTGAAGCAAAACGTGAATATCTTGAATATATTTACGAAAAAGGAGTGGCGCTTGAGCGTCTTATCGACGATTTGCTGGATGTCGCAAAAATAGAGACGGGACGAGCCCTGTTACTGGAAAAAACATCATTTCGTTTTGTTCCGCTACTTGAAGAGGTGTGTCGCAACCATCAGCGTGAAACGTCGAAGCATTCTATTCAACTGAAATATTCCGTTCCAGAGCTTATAGTCATAATGGATCGAGGAAGGATCATCCAGGTTCTGGATAACCTGTTGAATAATGCTGTCAAATACTCTCCAGGCGGAGGGGATATTCAGGTTCGGGTTGAGCTGGTCGCGCAGCGGCTGGTGGTTAGTGTGATTGATCAGGGTATCGGCTTAACTGAGCAGCAGTGCAAACGAATTTTCGATAAGTTCTATCGGGTTGACAGCTCCAATACCGCATTGCGCGGGTTGGGGCTTGGATTGAGTATCTGTAAGAATATCGTTGAAGCCCACGGAGGTGATATCTGGGCAGAAAGCACACCACAAGAGGGAACCACAGTTTCTTTCAGTTTTCCGCTTGAGAGTACAGTTATGACGACGGAGCTAAATACCTGAGTAGAGTGCTTTCGTCTGACTGTCCCTATAATTGAATGAAAAGACTTCCCCCCAGCCAGATCAGCAAACAGCCGACCCCACCCTGGATAAAGATTTGTCCGCGCATAAATGCGGGTCTTATCTGGTTATTCGTGATCAGGACAACGACTGAGGCATACCAGAAGAATGAAATCAGAAACATGGCAACGGTCAGAAATGTCTTTCCCCAGACCGAAGTTGATGGAGAAACAACCAGGACAAACAGGCTGAGGTAGAACGCCCAGGCTTTGGGATTGGTCAGGTTGGTCAAGAGACCGTTTCGGTAGGCACCGAGAGGGGACAGCAATTTGACCGGTTCCGAATTTTCTGGGGTATGGTTACGCCTGATAGCAAGTGCAACGCGCAGCATGTTCAGCCCCATCCAGGTTAGATATAGCCCACCAACATAGCGGCTCACCAGCGCAAAGTGGGGCAAGGTACTGATCAAAAAGATCAGCCCAGCCATTCCCGCGAGAGCAAAAAGACCACTCCCGGTTGCGACCCCCAGAGCGGCATAAAGTCCAATCCTGCGAGAGTTGGTTATTGATCGATTCAGTACCAGCAGGAAGTTTGGCCCAGGGCTCACGATTGCCAGGGTGAAAACTGTCAGGACGGTAAAGATGTCCATCCATGGTGCGGTCAAGTCAGGTCACCACTTTGATGGCAGAAATGTTGCCTGATGTTGCTTCATCGCATGACAAATGAGTTACTTTCCGCCACGTTGTCTTGCGTTGCCGAATGCTTGTCGGATGAATGCCGTTCAGACATGCCAGGGTATCAACTGGCACAGGCAGCACTCTGGCAACGGAAGCGGTGTAATCGAAAAATGGTACGATATTATAAATACCGGGCATGTCTTCTCCGTTTCGAGGAAAAATCCGAAATATCGCATGCGCAAGCGGAAGTTGTTACAGCCCAACCTCTCGTGCCAGTTTCTCCCATGCCGGCAGGCTTCGTTCAATAATATCGTCATCGGTGCAGTAAGCAATGCGGAAAAATCCCGGTGCGCCGAAGCCCGAGCCGGGAACCAGAAGAATTCGGTGTTTCTGGGCGATTCGAACAAATTCAATTTCATCGCTCAACGGCGACTTTGGGAACAGATAGAAACCACCACCCGGTTTAACCATTTCGAAGCCGAGTTCGGTCAGCTTGTTATAGAGTAAATCCCTTTTATAGCGATACTCCTCAATGTCAACACTGCTCCGCTGCAGATTGGCCACCAACCGCTGCATCAGAGCCGGAGCATTGACAAAGCCGAGAACCCGGTTGCAGAAGATCGCGCCCTGCATGAACAGATCAACTTCCTGCATGGCAGGATTCGCCACCAGGTAACCGATCCTTTCTCCCGGTAGCGCCAGGTCTTTGGAGTGCGAGGTGACGATCACCGCATTGTCGATAGCGGTAAAGGTATGGGGGACCTCTTCATCAAAGCTGATTCGCGCATAGGGCTCGTCGGAAATAACCGTGATCTGTCGTTGTAGCTCCTGCTCTTTACGCCTTAGCAGTTCCCCCAGGGCGGTCAGGGTCTGTTGCGGGTAGATGACCCCGGTGGGGTTGTTGGGCGAATTGATGATGATCGCTCTGGTTTTATGGGTGATGGCAGCTTCAATGGCATTCAAGTCCGGCTGGAAGTTCTCGTCTGTCTTGACCTCGACCGGAACGCCCCCCTGATTATCGATGTAGAATTTATATTCGACGAAGAAAGGGGTCAGGATGATGACCTCTTCGCCGAGGTTGAGCAGGGTTTTCAACACCACATTCAGCGCTGCTCCTGCTCCGCAGGTCATGACCACCTGTGCCGCCCCGACCGGCTGGTTGCAGCCTTCGGCAACAACCTCGGCGACAGCGGCCCGGGTTTCATCATAGCCGGCATTGTTCATATAGCGATGCATCCCCTGAACCGGATTGTTCGCCAGCTGCTTCAGCGCGGTATAAAACTCTTGCGGTGGATCGATGGTCGGATTGCCGAGAGAGAAATCGAAAACCTGATCATCGCCGTACTGCTGGCGCAGGGCCGCACCTTCCTCAAACATTTTGCGGATCCATGAGGCACGTTCAATACAATCGTTGACTTTGCTGGAAATCGTCATAATCTAACCTTTTTGAATTGTCGTTGGGTTGCAGGGTTCGGTTATAGATGTAATGCCGCTGCAGTTTAAGCTTTGAGAACTCTGGTGGTCAAGCTTTGGAGTGATGTGTGAAGACAGGGGAATGTCGAAGTCGGTTTGTCGGTTGTTTGCTTGGGTCAGCCTTCGGTGATGCATTGGGCGCTGCAGTGGAGATGCAGTCGTGCGGTGACATTCGGCAGCAGTTTGGGCAGGTGCGTGACTTCTTGCCGCATGACAAAGGATTCGGCTGCTATACCGATGATACAGAGATGACCCTGGCTCTGGCCCGTTCACTGATCGTCCGTGGTCAAGTGGATGCCGCTGTTTGCTCTCGACATTACGCCGAGGCGTTCAGTCCTGAGCGGGGATACGGGCGGAGCGCTGTCAAGATCATCGAGGCCCTCGCAGAAGGGGCAGATTACCGACAGACAGGAACCATGCTGTTTTCGCAAGGTTCTTTCGGCAACGGGGCCGCCATGAGGATTGCCCCCGTCGGTCTTCTCTATCGTGACGCAAGTGAAAAAATATTGCGTCAGGCGGTGTTCGACGCTGTCTGTTGTACCCATGTGCACCCGGAAGCGGTTGAGGCGGCATCTCTTCAGGCCTTGTCTGTGGCATTGTTGTCCAAGCTTCCGGTCGGAGAAAAACCGGATACGCTCGCGATTGTCGAGCAACTTGAACGGACCTGTCGCTTCGAGCCGCTGGTACAAAGCCTGAGGATGGTCACAGAGCTGTTGCGAACCGCAGTCGGTGGCGATAAAGTCGCACGCTGTTTCGGTTGCGGCGTGCGCAGTTCCGATTCCTGGCCTCCGGCACTCTGGGCCGCCCTTCGCTTTGCCGATGACCCGGAAGAGGCCATTATCCAGGCCGTCAATCTGGGAGGGGACGCTGATACCATTGGTGCAATGACCGGCGCGCTGGTCGGTGCTTTGCACGGAGACGGCTGGTTTCCTTCACGTTGGTTTGGGCTGTTGGAGAACGGCCCGGATGGGCGAGATGAAATCATCTCGGTCGCCGAGGACCTGGCGGATTCGGGAGTTTCAGTTGGCCCTTGAGCGCTATTCATCAGTATAGAATTTCAGCGGCTTGAGCCTAAGCCTGTTGTCAGTGAAATAACCGGTGAAAAATTGATTTTTAATGTCGGATAGGCTACATTTCTTGTCCATTTCACGACAGGAGAAAACCATGGCGAAAGACCTGAAAAAACTGAGAGATCAGATCGATGCCATCGATAACCAAATCCTCGATCTGCTTAATGACCGTGCCGATGTGGTGCTGGAAGTCGGCAAGGCAAAATCGGGTGAAAGCCGTGAGTTTTATGTGCCCAGCCGTGAGCAGGCCATCTATGAACGATTGATGGGGAACAATCCCGGTCCGTTTCCTAACGAGGCAGTGCGCAAGGTGTTTCGTGAGATCATCTCGGCATCCCTCTCTCTTGAACAGCCCATGAAGGTCGCTTTTCTCGGTCCGCAGACGACATTTACCCATGTCGCGGCGATGCGGCAGTTCGGTCTTTCAGCGCAGCTGGTACCGATGAAGAGTATTCCCTCCGTCTTCGAAGAGGTCGAACGGGGTCGAGCTCACTACGGGGTGGTGCCGGTGGAAAACTCCACCGAAGGCGTCGTCAACCACACCCTCGATATGTTTATCGGTTCAGAGCTGCAGGTCATCGCCGAGGTTCTGCTGGAGATCTCTCATGATCTTCTTTCAAGAAGCGGCCAACTGGAACAAGTCAGCAAGGTGGTTTCCCACCCCCAAGCCCTGGCGCAGTGCCGACGTTGGCTGGAAGAAAATCTGCCTGATGTGCCGCTGGTGGATGTCACCAGTACTGCTGCCGCTGCTCAGATGGCTGCGGAAGATGGCTCGGCTGCGGCCATCGCCAGCCATGCCGCTGCCAGTCAGTTCGGTATACAGGTGGTCAAGGCCAAGATCGAGGACAACCCGAATAATTTCACCCGGTTTCTGGTGATCGGTAAGAAGGCACCGGAAAAGAGTGGTCATGATAAGACGTCGCTGATGTTCAGCGTGAAGGATGAGCCTGGGATTCTCTATCGGATGCTCGAACCGTTCAGCAACCGCCAGATCAACCTGGTAAAAATTGAGAGTCGGCCGATGAAGCAGAAGGCCTGGGAGTATATCTTCTTCCTCGATCTGGTTGGGCATGTCACAGATCAACCGATTACAGACGCAATTGAAGAACTACGCGGTTGCTGCCATTTTCTGAAGATTCTCGGCTCTTATCCTCTGGCACCTCAGAACAATGAAGATGGAGGGAACTGAGATGTCGGATAATGTGTTAATCCCGCGACTGGCTGTTATTGGTGTGGGTTTGATCGGCGGGTCTCTTGCTCTCGCCCTTAAGGAAGCTGGCGCTGTCGGTGAGGTGATCGGTTGCGGACGTGGCAAGCCGAACCTCGAGAAAGCGGTTGAGCTGGGTGTGATCGATCGCTACTCACGTGATCCTCAGGAAGCGGTTCGGGATGCAGACGTTGTGTTCATGGCGACGCCGGTCTGCTCCATGGACAAGGTGACGCAGAGTCTCTTGCCTGGTCTGAAACCGGGAGCGATTCTGACCGATGGCGGCAGCGTCAAAGGTGCAGTGGCACGAGCCATAGAACCACTGTTGCCAGACCACGTCCATTTTGTTCCCGGCCATCCGATTGCGGGAACAGAACAGAGTGGTGCCGAAGCAGCTTTTTCGACCCTCTATCAGGGCAAGCGTTGCATCCTCACCCCAACGGAAAGGACCGATGCTGCTGCACTGGAGCTGGTCGATCAGATGTGGTCCATTGCAGGGAGTGAGGTGGTTCGGATGCCGATGGAAAAACATGATCGGGTTCTGGCCGCAATCAGTCACCTGCCTCACATGGTCGCCTACTCTCTGGTCAATTCGGTTGGATCCTACGATCATTATGAAGAAAATATCCTTGAGTATTCGGCGGGTGGATTCCGGGACTTTACCCGTATCGCCTCCTCCGACCCCACCATGTGGCGCGATATCGCCCTGACCAACCGTGACGCGCTGATCGAAATGATGGAGCAATTCGAAACATTCTTTGCCGAGTTGAAATCCGATATCGCAGACGGCGATGGTGAAAAACTGTTCGAGTTCTTCCTTCGTTCCAAGCAACTGCGCGATGCGATTTTGTAAACCATAGCTAAAGGCCTGTCATGCATAAATATGAAACCACGACGGTTCGTCCCTTTAAAGCCCTGAGTGGCGAGATTGTCGTTCCCGGAGATAAATCGATCTCACATCGGGCGATCATGTTTGCCTCGTTGGCCAAGGGGACCAGCCGGGTCAGCGGACTGCTGCGAGGAGAAGACTGCATGTCGACCCTGGCGGCATTTCAGGCGATGGGCGTGGAGGTCGTAGAGGAAGATAGTGGCGATTTGCTGATTACCGGTGAGGGGTTGAGTGGTCTGAAGGAACCTGAAACGGTTCTCGATTGTGGCAACTCTGGAACCACCATGCGACTGATGAGCGGAATTCTGTCCGGACAGCCGTTCTTCTCAGTCCTGACCGGCGACCAGTATTTGCGACGTCGGCCCATGGGGCGGGTAATTGACCCTCTGACCAATATGGGTGCGCAGATTAATGGTCGCGAAGGCAATCGCAAGGCTCCGTTTGCCATTAATGGTGGACACCTGAGGTCCGTCGAATATCATTCTCCGGTCGCCAGCGCTCAGGTAAAATCAGCTGTTCTTCTGGCTGGAATGCAGGTCGAGGGTGTCACGACCGTTTACGAACCACATCTGTCCCGTGATCATAGCGAGAGGATGCTTCGTTATTTCGGCGTCAGGGTCGACTCCTTCAAAGGGGGAGCCTCGATTCATGGCAAGGCAGAGCTGATTGCGCGTGATGTGGACGTCCCTGGTGATATTTCATCGGCGGCCTTTTTTCTGGTGGCCGGATTGATTGTTCCCGGATCAGAGCTGTTGCTGAAGAATGTCGGTGTGAATTCTACTCGTAGTGGGATCATTGATATCCTGCAGGCGATGGGCGGGTCTATAGAGTTACTCAACCAACGTGAACTGTCAGGTGAGCCTATTGCGGATTTACTGGTGCGCAGCAGCGAACTCAAGGGGATCGAGATCGGTGGTGAGTTGGTGCCACGTGCTATCGATGAGTTTCCCGTGGTCAGTGTCGCGGCGGCCTTTGCCGAAGGGACCACAACAATCAGCGATGCAAAGGAATTGCGCGTCAAGGAGACTGATCGAATTGCGGCGATGTGCGAAACCCTGAGTAAAATCGGTGCTCAGATTGAACCGCTTGAGGATGGAATGCGGATCACGGGTAGACAGTCTCTCTCTGGTGGAGAGGTCGATTCCTTTGGCGATCACCGGATTGCAATGAGCATGGCGGTTGCTGCCCTTGCAGCAGAGACGCCGGTCACCATCAGAGATACCGCCTGCACAGCCACTTCATTCCCGAACTTCTGGGAACTGCTTGAGCAATTGTCCTGTCGCTGAGTTGTGGTGGGAACGTGGTCTCTTGTAAAATAAAAAGACAGGTGAAAATGTGAAATCAGAATTGATCGTTGCCATAGACGGGCCATCTGGTGCGGGAAAGAGCACCCTCAGCAAGGCCCTGGCCAGGCAACTCGGTTATGTAAATATAGATACCGGCGCGATGTACCGGACTGTGGCGTTGGCGGCGCAACGAGGCAAGATCGAGCCGTCAGACAATGAGGGTTTGAAAACTCTTTGTGAAGGCATTCAGATCAAATTTATCCTCACTGACGCAGGCGAGCAGGTTCTGCTCAACGGAGAGAATGTCTCGTCGGCAATACGGACCCCTGAGATCAGCTTGTTGACAGCCAAGTTCGCGGCTCAGCCTGTCGTCAGGTCGGCGATGGTTGAACTGCAGCAAGAGATGGGAGCAGCAGGCGGAGTCGTTCTTGAGGGTCGCGATATAGGGACGGTTGTTTTTCCCGAAGCAGAGATCAAATTCTTCCTCTCCGCAACCGCTCAGGAACGGGGTCGCCGCCGCTATGAAGAACTGCGGGAGAAAGGGGTCACCGTCGACCTCGCTCAGACAATTGCAGATGTTGAAGCGCGGGATGCTGCGGATGAGAAACGGGAGCACGCACCTTTGAAGCGGGCTGATGATGCGATCGATATCGATTCGACATCAATGACCATAGATCAGGTCTTGCAGCAGATGATGCAGATGATTGAAGCACGTCGTCAGTCTCTTTAGGCCGAGGTGAAATATGGAAATTATCCTGGCGAAAAGTGCCGGATTCTGTTTTGGCGTGAAACGAGCCACCCAGATGGCTTTCGATGCTGCCGGTAAACATGAGCAAATCTCATCTTTGGGACCATTGATCCATTCTCCACAGATGGTGGAAAAGCTGGAACAGGAAGGGGTCAGGGTCTGCCATCAGGTTGAGGATATTTCGGACGGTGCGGTAGTGATCCGTTCTCACGGAGTGACCGCCCAGGAAGTCGAAGAGATTGAACAGAGCGGATTATTGGTCGTCGATGCCACTTGCCCTTTTGTGAAAAAGGCTCAGAAGCATGCTGACATGCTGAGCCGCGAAGGTTATCTGTTGGTTCTGGTCGGCGAGGCGAATCACCCGGAAGTGAGGGGGATTGTTTCCTACGCAAAAGGGGACGTGAGAATCGTTGCGACTCCGCAAGAAGCCGGAAAGCTTCCGAAAGGCGGAAAGATCGCGATGGTGGCACAGACGACCCAGTCACTGGAAAATTTCTCTGAAATCGTTGCAGTGTGCCTGACAAAGGCCAAGGAACTACGAGTCTTTAACACCATCTGTGACGCGACTTCGGTCCGCCAGAACGAGGCCCGCCAGATTGCCGGAAAGGTTGATCTAATGCTGGTGATTGGCGGTTTTAACAGCGCCAACACCTCGCGACTGGCGAATCTCTGTAAGGAAGTGCAACCCTGTACTTATCATGTCGAGACCGGCGACCAGCTTCTACCGGATTGGTTTGAAGGGAAGGAAAAGGTGGGAATCACCGCAGGAGCATCGACCCCGCTATGGATCGTTGAGGATGTGATGAAAAAGGTTAAGACATACAGCTGTGTTATTGATTAAAAAGTGTAGCCTGGAATTATCCAAACAGAACTGGCCCGACATTTTTGCCGGGCCAGTTCTGTTTGGGGAGTACGGCAATACACGAAATGTCGAAGGATAGTGGAGATTTCATCAGCTCCTTGATTGCTTAAAGCAATGAAGCGAGAAAGCTCCCTTTGCTCTGTTTTCCCTAGCAGTTTGTCGAACTTCACTCGCTGGCCGCAGCCAAGTCCGACAAACTGCTAGCGCCGTCCAATACCTCGGGACGGCTGGTGAGCATCCACAGTGGCAACTATGACACTGTGCCGATCAGCGTCATCATCGGCCAGAAAAAGGTGGTCAATGTGGAGAAGTATTACTGCACCGAGCGATTGCGACCCCGATACGAAGCATTCCAGAACCGGCCGGTCTTTATTATGACCAGCGATGCCTGACTCAACCACTATGGACTGAAAGTCCATAGGTTGGATCGGGACTTAAAGTCACTTGAAAAACAAAAGCAAATCCATTGATCATCATCCTCGCGTATGCGGGAATCCAAACTTCATATAAACACTGGATACCCGCTTGCGCGGGAATGACAAGAATGAGTAGCAACTGAAAATCCTGGGCTTAAGTCTATAGTCTAGAACGAGCATGTTTAAACAATAAACCAGGAAATCCTCCTGCCTGGCCGGTGGGGATATTTACTTGAGGTGTCTTAAACGCAAGGCGTTACCGACAACGGAAACCGAACTCATGCTCATGGCTGCGGCTGCAATCATCGGGCTGAGGAGCAGTCCAAACACAGGATAGAGCAAACCCGCCGCAATCGGAATACCGAGGCTGTTGTAAAAGAAAGCAAAAAACAGGTTCTGGCGGATGTTGCGCATGGTCGCCCGGCTCAGGTTAACAGCTTTGACAATCCCGGTAAGATCGCCCTTGACCAGGGTGATCCCGGCACTCTCCATGGCGACCTCAGTTCCCGAACCCATGGCGATACCGACATGGGCTTGAGCCAGGGCCGGGGCGTCGTTGATTCCATCGCCAGCCATGGCCACGATTCGACCATCGTTGCGAAATTTTTTGATAACCTCATTCTTGCGGTCCGGTGAAACCTCTGCCTCGACATTGTCGATATCGAGTTTCTTGGCGACGGCACGAGCGGTGGTTTCGTTGTCGCCGGTGAGCATCACCACCCGTAACCCCATTTGATGTAATTGCCTGATCGCCTCTGATGTACTTTCCTTGATCGGATCGGAGACACCAAGGATACCGCTCAGCTTCCCGTCGACGGCGACAAACATGGCCGTTGCACCTTCACGACGCAAGTCTTCTGCCTGGTCGTTCAGTTCACCGGCATCGATAGCTAGCTCCTTTAATAACTTCAGATTGCCGATCGCCACCTTACGACCTTCAATTTTCCCTTTGACCCCCATTCCGGTCAGAGAGTCGAACTCCTCAGCGGAGGTGAGTTTCAACTCTTTTTTCCTGGCCGCTGCGACGATCGATTCTGCCAGCGGATGCTCACTCCCCTGTTCCAAACTGGCGACAAGCTGTAGTAGGTCATTTTCAGAGACCTCACCTGTTGTCTTTATTGTCGACAGTTTCGGCTTCCCTTCGGTGAGGGTGCCGGTCTTGTCGACCACCAGTGTGTCGATTTTTTCCATGGTTTCCAGCGCTTCGGCATTTTTTATCAGGACTCCGGAGGTTGCTCCTTTGCCGGTACCGACCATGATCGACATGGGTGTCGCCAGGCCCAGGGCACAGGGGCAGGCGATAATCAGCACCGCTACGGCATTGACCAGCGCATGAGTCAGACGGGGTTCGGGACCCACCAGAGCCCAAATGATGAAAGTGAGGATGCTGACTCCAACCACGGCCGGCACAAACCAGCTTGCCACCTTGTCGGCCAATCCCTGGATCGGCGCCCGACTGCGCTGAGCCTCGCTGACCATCTGGACGATCTGCGCCAGCACGGTATCGCGACCAACCCGCTCGGCATTCATGATAAAGGAACCACTTTTGTTTAACGTGCCACCCGTTACTTCGTCACCCTGATCTTTTTTGACCGCCAGCGGCTCACCTGTCACCATCGATTCATCAAGGGAACTGGAGCCCTCATCGATCACACCATCGACTGGTACTTTTTCCCCGGGGCGAACCCGCAACCGGTCTCCTTTTTCAACGTCTTCCAGGGGGATATCGTCCTCGTTACCATTCTCACGAACAATACGTGCGGTTATTGGTGCCAGTCCCAGCAGTGCCTTAATCGCTCCGCTGGTCCGATGTCTGGCCCGGAGTTCCAACACTTGCCCGAGCAGGACCAGGGTAATAATGACGGCAGACGCTTCGAAGTAAACCGCAACGGTTCCCTCGGAATTACGAAAAGACGACGGAAAGATGCCAGGGAGAAATGTTGCGACCAGGCTGTAAAGGTAAGCGACGCCGGTGCCAATGGAAATCAGGGTGAACATATTGAGGTTTCTGCTGACCAGAGAGTTCCAACCGCGAACAAAAAAAGGTTTGCCGCCCCAGGTCACCACGGGCGTTGCCAGAGTCAGTTGAATCCAGATCTGGGCATCTTTCGACAACCACTCATGCAATGCGACACCCGGGATCGATTCGGACATGGCGATGACAAAGACCGGCAGGGTCAGCCCCAGGCAGACCCAGAATCGTCGAGTCATTGCGACCAGTTCCGGACTTCCCTCATCTTCGGCACCGACTTCTTTGGGCTCAAGATCCATCCCGCACTTGGGGCAATCCCCCGGCCCCACCTGTTCAACTTCCGGGTGCATGGGACAGATGTAGAGACGTTGGTCGTTCTGGTTGGAGCTGTCTTTTTCTTTCTTCTCGTTCAGATACTTTTTCGGATCGGATTCAAATTTTTGCAGACATTTTTTTGAGCAAAAATAGTAAGTTTCATCTTTATACTGCGACTCCCCGGCAGCATCATCCGTAGCGACGGTCATTCCACACACAGGGTCTTTCATTGGCATCCTTTCTTTGAATCTAAAATGTTCATTTTTTAAATAAAATCTGCTTAAAGCTTAACAAAGCTATAATATATTTCACCCATCTCACCTTTTCGAAAATCTTTATCAAGACGGTCTTGCGTTGATTGGTTCTCGGTGCATCTTTCCTGAAAGTAAATGGAGAAGAGGGGATCTGGAAGAAGAGGCGAACAGATTGATTGTTTCAGCACGCTCGTTCAAAACTATGGATGTTACAAGACCTTCAGTTGCCACTCATTATTGCCATTCCCGCGCAAGCGGGAAACCAGTGCTTATCTGAAGTCTGGATCCCCGCATGCGCGAGGATGACGATCAAGGGTTTGTGTTTTTTTTCAAGAGACTTTCAGTCCCGATTCAATCTATGGACTTTTAGTTCATGGTGGTAGAGTGTATGCGCTTCTCAAGTAGTATTCTGGCTGAATTTCTTCTCGCCGGATGACTTTTTAAATGGAATGATTTCAGAGCAAGGTTTCCCACAAAGGGTCCCCAAATGAAGAGTCAAACAAATCGCACCATCCGCGAGTTTTGCTATAAGCCCGACCTGTGGCCGGTGATTGATAGCTGGGCGGCTAAATATGGCTTTATTTTACAGGTCCAGGAACCCGCCTGTCGGCTTTACCGTAAGGGGCACCTGTTGTTGTTCGGCCCTGCAATGTTGGAAGTTACTCAGCAGCAGGACTAGGTACGTCTGCAGAGCTGGATCAAGGCGGATATGTATATGCTGATGGCTCGACTGGCAGGAAAGCAGGCAGAGATTTAAATTGCCTCTGGTGGTTTTACCGCTAAAATTCCCCGTTTTCGGGCGAGAAAGTCTGTCAAACGATTGCTGGTGGAACTCGAGCAACCGGGGATTGTCTGAGTCGTGCCCCTGACGCGACAAATTGTAGCCTGATCTGTTATGCTGATCCTCTGTTGTCGCTCCCTATGACGTGAACCCTTGCCACATAAAGGTGAAAACGATGTCCGAACTTGATCAAGCCCTTGAAGTCCTGCGTGCCAAGCCTGATGACGCCAAAGCCCAGTCCGGTTTTTATGACCTGTTTCTCAATTCGAGCTTTTTTGTGCCGACGGCAAAAGAGATGGTCAGACCTGATGCCGAGAGTCCGGAGGAAGAGATTGAGGTTCCGTTGGTGATCGAGTCCGAGGGGAGGGACTATCTGGTCTTTTTTGACCAGCAGCAGCGATTGAACGCATGGGCTGAAACGGATGCCCCCTGCCTGCAGCTACCGGGACATGTGCTGGCCGAGATGACCACCGAGGGTCTTTTCTGGGTGATGAATATCGGTACCGAGCATCTTAAACAGTTTGCGCCGGACGAGATCGCCTGGTTGAAAGAGGTTGTTGAGCGCTGTAAGGCCGAAGCTGAGAAATTAGGCGAGTAGATGGAGCCTTTACGATGAAAATATTTGTGCTGCTCGGCAGTCTGAATGCACTGTTGGGTGTTGCGCTCGGTGCTTTTGGCGCGCACGGCCTCAAATCAAAAGTCGCTGCCGAGATGCTGACGGTCTGGCAGACTGGCGTTCAGTATCACCTGATCCATGCTCTTGGTCTGGTACTGATCGGGATTCTCTGTCATCTGTTGCCAGATGCTCCCTTGCTCCGTACCTCCGGTTGGTTGATGCTTGTTGGAACGGTTCTTTTCTCCGGTTCGCTGTATGTCCTGGTACTGTCCGGCATCCGCAGTTTCGGCATGATCACCCCGCTGGGCGGGGTCGCGTTTTTGATTGGCTGGCTGCTGCTTGCACTGGCCGCCTGGCGACACGCCCCCTGAAAAGTTACTGACAGGTTACTTCCATGATCCTTTTTGAAGTATTAAGAAAGCGGGGCAGATTCGGACCGATCCTTGAACGAACCTGGAAGCGGATCGGTACCGATATCCCTTACCCGCCTGTGACTGAGCAGAATCCGGCGCAGCGACTGATCTATTTTGGGATGATCGCTTATGCCCTGGTCTATGAGTCGGCACTTGCGGCCGGAATGAGTACCAGCGCGGCTCATTACCTGGCCCGGATGCAGATTGGCAAGTATAATCTGGACAAGGCGAGTACCTCTGTGGTCGAGGGTTTTTTTTCTGGGTGCGAGACGAAGGACGAGCAGGCCTACGCCGATTTCTTTCTGACCCGCATGGGCACCATCATCAAGATGGTCGAGAGCGGGGAAGGGGATATTGATCTTGTCATGAATGAGCTTGCACAGACATTCAAAAGTCCTGAAACATAAAGGAATAACACGTGAATTTAATCACAGTTAATCAGCAGACCTGTAGCCAGGATGGCATCTGCGCGGCGGTCTGCCCCGCCGATCTGATCGATTTTAGCAAAGGGGCGTTTCCGACTCCGGTCGCAGCTATTGATGAACTCTGTATCCGCTGTGGCCACTGTGTCGCGGCCTGCCCGTCCAGCAGCCTGCTTCATACCGAGCTGCCGCTGGAGCAGTGTCCGCCGGTTGATCAAGGGTTGCTGCTTTCTGAAGAGCAGATGACGCAGTTTTTACGTCACCGCCGCTCGATCCGCAATTATCGCAACCAGCCGGTCCCCCGGGAAATATTGCAGAAGCTGATCGAAACGGCCCGTTATGCGCCGACCGGACATAATACCCAGGGAGTTGAGTGGCTGGTTCTGAGTGATGGTGAAGAGCTGAAAAAGTTGACCGCCATCGTTGGCGAATGGATGCGCTGGATGCTGAAAAGCTTGCCGGAGCTTGCACTGTCGCTGCATATAGATAAATCCCTTGAACGGTTGATCGGTGGTTATGATGTCGTGCTGCGCGATGCTCCGGTGCTGATCATCGCCCATGCGGACAAGGATGACCGCATGGCCTCCGTCTCCAGCACCATCGCCATGACCTACCTGGAATTGGCTGCGACCGGAATGGAACTGGGGGGCTGCTGGGCGGGCTATTTTAACGCTGCAGCAAGCACCTACCCGCCGCTGCGCGAGGCTCTGGGGCTCCCTGAGGGGCATCTCTCTTATGCTGCAATGATGATCGGTTACCCGCAGTATCGCTATCATCGGTTGCCGGAGCGCAAAGAACCGGCTATCACCTGGCGCTGAGCTGGCTTAAGACCGCCGTGCCAGCGTGTTGAGCTTTGTCTTTCCCCTCAGAACCTCTTCGATTCTGATGAATCGTTTTGCAACCCCAAAGGAGTTTAAATGGAATATCTCTTTGCGTGGGCTATGTTCGGTGTCGCCGCTGCTTCATTGGCTAAAGGAAAAAACAGGAATGTTGTGCTCTGGGTTACCCTCGGGCTGTTGATCGGCCCCTTCGCGCTGTTGGCGATTGCTTTAATGAAACCGGCACCCGGTCCGGATCAGGGCTATGATTAATCCCTCTGATATTTTTTGGCCGTATCTTTGACCCATTTGCCGTTGATCACCTTGATCTTGCCGAGACAACCGATGGAGATCAACTTGCTGCCAACGGTGGTTTTGGTGACCGAGCAGAGGAGTAGGTTGGAAAAGTCCACCTCCTGCCATACCTGATCGTAAACATCCTCCGGGAGAGACTCTTCAGCATTGATGCGGGCGGTCAGTTCCGCCTGATGAACACTGAGTTTCGGGTTGGTATAATTGAGGTAGAAACAGGCAGCGATAAGGACAAGCAGCGTCAGCTTTTTCATAGGGTCTCCTCGGGATATTGTTACTATGCTAGAATAGCGCGAACAGCACTCAGATGAACAGATTTTAGTCAGGTTTTGCGGTCTTGTCTGACCGATGCGTTCCGTAATAACAAAAGCATTGCCTGGCCTGGGAATCAGTGTTATAGATTCGCGCTGTACAACGACCACGAGGTTCGCCTCGGTGGTCGTTTCTTTTCTAAACGACAAGGAATATCTGAATCATGATCAGTGCAACCGATATCTGCCTGGCATACGGCCGGCGTACAATTTTCAAAAACGTCAATATCAAATTCACCCCTGGTAACTGTTACGGGCTGATCGGAGCCAACGGAGCGGGGAAATCGACTTTTCTGAAAATATTGGCGGGTGACGCAGAACCTGACAAGGGTGAGGTCTCCATCGGTAAGGGGTTGCGGTTGGCGGTACTGCGGCAGGATCAATTCGCCTTTGATGATGAGACTGTCTTCAATACGGTGATTATGGGTCACGCGCGCCTCT
>Ga0102946_1000337_pt1 | contig 16367 bp, 16 predicted proteins | sample SalPon2A_A_D1_MG_FD_78209 | JGI IMG/M metagenome (GOLD analysis project Ga0102946, IMG submission 78209) | Soil microbial communities from South San Francisco under conditions of wetland restoration - Salt Pond MetaG R2A_A_D1_MG | ecosystem: Environmental > Terrestrial > Soil > Wetlands | place... | reverse complement strand
TCATACAATAAAGTCATTGGGTACGGAATCCGGACACTTAGTTTTTGAAAAACCGGAAAGATTTTCACAACTTCCCTTCAATCTCCTGTAAGAAACTATATAATGGTATTGATATTTCCAAAAAATCGGATCAATGCCGGGAATTGATGAGTTCCCGGCTGCAACAGCGGAGGATGACGATGAGGCAGATTAATCGTGTAGCTGTTCTAGGGGCTGGCGTCATGGGTGCAACCATTGCCGCACATCTTGCAAACGCCGGACTTGAGGTGAAACTGCTCGACATGGTTCCACCTGAGCTGTCAAACCAGGAGAAATCCCGGGGTCTGACCCTGAAAAACCCTGAAGTCCGCAACCGATTTGCCGCTCAAGGGTTGCAAGGGTTGTTCAAAATGAAACCTGCCCCCCTTTATCTCACTGATTATGCGACCCAGATTGAAATCGGTAATTTTACAGACGATCTGCCTCGTCTCAACGAGTGTGACTGGGTCATAGAGGTGGTCATCGAACAACTGCTGATCAAAAAAGAGTTATTTGCCAAACTCGTCCCTCATCTTGCCCCCGGAGCAATACTCTCTACCAACACCAGCGGATTATCGATCAACGAACTTGCCGAGACCCTTCCGCTTGAACTGCAGAGGAATTGCCTGGTGACACACTTTTTCAACCCTCCACGCTACATGCGCCTGCTGGAAATCGTCCCGTGCAAAAACACCGATCCGGCAACTATTACGGGCCTGGCTGACTTCATCAGTCGCCGCCTTGGCAAGGGGATCGTCTACGCCAAAGACACACCCAATTTCATCGCCAACCGCATTGGCGTCTATGCCATCTATAAAGGGATTGAGCATATGCTGGCGATGGATCTGACCGTCGAGGAGGTCGACAGTGTCTCCGGCCCGGCGACGGCTCGACCGAAGAGTGCCGTCTTCCGCACCTCCGACCTGGTCGGACTCGATACGCTGGCCCATGTGGGCAACAACTCCTATCAACTGCTCACTGAGGATGAAGAACGAGACATCTTTAAACTCCCCGACTTTCTGCAACAGATGATTGAGAAAGGGCTTCTTGGCGATAAAAGCAAACAGGGCTTCTACCGCAAGGAGACCGTCGATGGCAAACGGCAGATTTATTTCTACGACTATAAGAGTGGTGAGTACCAACCCGCCCGAAAACCGAAGTTTCCCTCGGTGCAGAGCACCAGGCAGATTGATGATCCCGCTCAAAGAATTGCAACCGTTCTCAGCGGTAACGATAAAGGAGCTGAATTCGCCTGGCGCAGTCTGCGCGACACCCTGATCTACGCTGTGAACCGGGTTCCCGAAATCGCCGATGACATCCTTAACATCGACAATGCGATGAGGTGGGGGTTCAATTGGGAACTCGGACCTTTTGAAATGCTCGACGCCATCGGCGTCAACAACTTTATCAAACGTACTGAAGCCGATTCCATCGACGTTCCGGAGTCATTGCGGGGGGTTGAATCGTTTTACCACTTCAATGAAGCTGGCGGGAAGGAATATTTCGACCTGCAGAGTAGAGAATACCGACTCGTCCCCATCAAGCCCGGACAGCTCTGCCTTGAAATTATCAAGCGTGCTGGCGGTGTTGTAGAGAAGAACAGTGACTGCTCGCTGATCGATCTGGGAGATGGCGTTTTCGGCCTGGAATTCCACTCCAAAATGAATGCTATCGGCAGTGGCACCCTCGCGATGACCTCAAAAGCTATTGCCCGCGCTGAGCAGGAAGGTGTCGGGCTGGTCATCGGTAATCAGGGAACCAACTTTTCCGTCGGGGCCAACCTGATGATGATGGCCGTAGCCATGGCGGAAGGAGCTTACGAGGATATCGACATGATGGTCCGCGCTTTCCAGAAAACGACCATGGCTGTCAAATATTCAAAGATTCCGATTGTTGCCGCCCCCTTCGGCATGACCCTCGGCGGCGGTTGTGAGTTTTCTCTACATGCCGATGCAATCAATGCTTACGCGGAAACCTACATGGGGATGGTCGAAATCGGCGTCGGCCTGCTCCCGGCGGGAGGCGGCACCAAAGAGATGTGCCTGCGCGCTGTACAGCTGGCCCAGCAGTATGAAACCGACGTCACGCCCTTTATCTTCAAGTATTTCAAGCAGATCGGCATGGCGACCGTCTCAATGGGAGCAGCAGAACTGCGCAACCTGGGCTATATGCGTCATGGAGACAGCATCAGCATGGATATCGACCGACTGATCTCCGACGCCAAACAGAAGGTTCTGGCACTCGCCAGCAACTATCGCCCACGGCAACCCGTCAACAATCTTCCGGCTCCGGGTCGCAGTATTGCCGCCAGTATCGGAACCCAGTTGTGGAACATGCAGCAGGGCGGCTATATCACAGATTATGAAGCGGAGATAGGCAGGATCATCGCCGGGGTTATCTGTGGCGGAGATGTCCCCGCAGGAATGCCGATTACCGAGCACTACCTGCTGCAGCTTGAGCGGGAAGCATTCCTCAAACTGTGTGGCAACAAAAAAACAGCTGAACGTATTCAGAATATGCTGAAAACCGGGAAGCCATTGCGGAACTGAAAAATCGACTAACGCGGAGGAAACAGATGAAAACAGCCTATATTCTGGCCAGCTACCGCACCCCGGGCTGCCGGGCGAAAAAAGGCAAATTTAAAGATATGCGTCCCGACGATCTGGCGGCAAAAGCCATCGCCGGACTGGTTGAACGCACAGCAGTCGACCCGATGCAGATCAATGATGTGCTGATCGGCTGTGCCTTTCCCGAGGGCGAGCAGGGGATGAACATGGCGAGGATCGCTACGCTCAAGGCTGGCCTCCCTTACCAGGTTCCGGCCCAGACCATCAACCGTTTCTGCTCATCGGGCCTGCAGGCCATCGCCCTGGCCGCCGAACGGATTATGGCTGGCTTCTCTGACTGCATCATCGCCGGAGGCGCGGAATCGATGACCATGGTGCCGATGGCGGGCAACAAATACAGCGCCAATCCTGAACTTGCAGCTGAATGGCCGGAGACCTTCGCCTCCATGGGGATCACGGCAGAGTTGGTGGCTGATGAATATCAGATCGATCGGCAGGCACAAGATGCCTTTGCCGTCGCCAGCCATGCAAAAGCCGCTGCTGCCATCGAGGCAGGTCGATTCAGAAACGAAATCATCCCGGTTGAAATTGAAAAAAACCAGCTCATCCACAACAAGGTGCTGACCGAAACAGAACTGGTCAGTATTGATGACGGGGTCAGAGCTGACACCACCCTGGAAGGACTGGCCGGGCTGAAACCAGCTTTTAAGCTGGGAGGGACCGTTACCGCTGGAACCTCTTCACAGATGACCGACGGGGCGGCGGCAACATTGGTTGTTTCTGAAGAGTTTCTCAAGAAGATTGGCGGGCAGCCGTTAGCCCGCTTTGTTGCCTTCGCCGTCCGGGGCGTCCCGCCCGAAATCATGGGCATCGGCCCGGTTGAGGCGATTCCGGCCGCACTGAAATTATCCGGATTAAAGCAAAAAGACATCGACCTTATTGAACTGAACGAAGCCTTTGCCGCGCAGTCTCTGGCGGTAATCAAAGAGTTGAACCTCGACCCGAAAATCATCAACGTCAACGGCGGAGCAATCGCTCTCGGCCACCCGCTGGGTTGCAGCGGGGCAAAATTGACTGCCACCCTGCTGCATGAGATGCAGCGACGCAGTTCTAAGTACGGCATGGTTTCCATGTGTATCGGTGGCGGGATGGGAGCCGCCGGAATTTTTGAGAACCTGTAAAATCATTGACCGCGAAGAACGCGCAGAACGCAGCCTTGTTATCTGGCGGAGGAGGAAGAAAAATGACAACAGAAATACCTGGAGGCGGCGAATACCTGATTCGTGAGACCCCTTGTGAAAGTATATTCACCCCGGAAGATTTTTCCGACGAACAGAAACAGATCGCCGAAACAACCGAGCAGTTCGTCGAAAATGAGATTCTGCCCCACATCGAAGAGATTGATGCGCAGAATTTTGATCTGGTGATTGAAGGGATGCAGAAGTGCGGGGATCTAGGCCTGTTAATGATCGATGTCCCGGAGGAGTACGGTGGTCTGGAGTTGGATAAAGCCACCAGTATGCTGGTCGGTGAAAAAATTGCCCCCAGCGGCTCATTCTCTGTTGTCTACGCCTGCCATACCGGCATCGCCACGCTGCCGTTGGTTTACTATGGGACTGCTGCGCAGAAAGATAAATATCTGGAAAAACTGACGACAGGCGAGTGGTGTGGTGCCTACTGTCTCACCGAACCAGGCTCAGGCAGCGATGCCCTTGGCGCGCAAGCGACGGCAACCCTCTCCTCCGACGGCAAACATTACCTTCTCAATGGCACCAAGCAATACACCACCAACGGCGGGTTCGCCAAACTGTTCACCATCTTTGCCAAAATCGACAAAGAACACTTCACCGCCTTTCTGGTCGAGAACGACTTTGAAGGGTTGATCGTCGGCAAGGAAGAGAAAAAGATGGGGATCAAAGGGTCCTCGACCACTCAGATTATTCTTGATAATTGCAAGGTCCCGGTAGAAAACGTACTTGGAGAGATCGGCAGAGGGCACAAAATTGCCTTCAATGTACTCAATGTCGGGCGCTTTAAACTAGGCGCTTGCGTCACCGGCGCGGCCAAATTCGCCATGCTTGAAGGCGTAAAGTACGGTAACGAGCGAAAACAGTTTGGCACCCCGATCGGACAGTTCGGCGCAATCCAGGAAAAAATCGCTGATATGGCCGCCGATATCTTCGCCGCCGAATCACTGGTTTATCGCCTGGCCGGGCTCCTTGATGAAAAACTGGCGACCATCGACCGATCAATCGATAACTATTATGTTGAGTATCAGAAAGGGATTGAAGAGTACTCTGCCGAATGTGCCATTGCCAAGGTCTTCTGCAGTGAAACGCTGGCCCATGTTGTCGATGAAGTCGTGCAGATTCATGGCGGTTACGGCTTCTGCAGTGAGTACCCGGCTGAACGCTTCTACCGCGACGAGCGGATCAACCGGATTTTCGAAGGGACCAACGAAGTCAACCGGTTGCTGATCCCGGGGATGATCCTGCGCAAATCGATGAAAGGCGAGTTGCCTCTGCAGTCAGAGGCGATGAAAGCTTTCGAGGCACTGATGACGCCAAGTTTCGAAGAGCTTGATGACCAGATTCTGTTCGCGGCAGAAAAAATGCTGATAAAGAACCTCAAGACCCTGTTCCTGATTCTGGCGGGAGCCGGAGTACAGAAACATATGACCAGGCTGGCAGATGAACAGGAAATTCTGCTGGCCGCCGCCGATCTGGCAATTCAGATATTTGCTGTTGAAAGTGCAGTGCTGCGTGCCGAAAAAGTCTTCCCGATCGCCAGCGTTCGCAAGCAGGAACTGCTAAAGGCTGTGGTCAAAATCTGCGCTTTTAATACCTCCGAAGCTGCGGGGAGCGCTGCCAGAAAAGGAGCTTTTTATCTCGAAGAGGGGGACAACCTGACCATGATCCTCTCTGGAGTGCGGCGCTTCAGCAAATACGATGCGACGGGACTGTTAGAGGCGAAACGGACACTGGCTTCGGTGACCAGTGAAGAGGAAAAATATTTGTTCTGACGCCACACAAGTGATGTAACTGGAGAAACAGCCAGACCCTCGATATTGATTAACTACCGTTGTGCAATTTATTCCAAAGATCGTTAATCCGGCAAAAAGAAAATCCAACTTTTTGCCGAGCTTCCCACCTGGGTGGGGATGAAGCAAATAAGCTATTATTTTGGATTTCACCAGAACCTCGACATAAAAAGATATAAAAACTGATGATCCCCACACAGCACACCATCCCGACGACCTATATGGTCGGTCCGGTCCACTGCTACAGTGCCGAACTGAACGGTGAACTAACACTCTTCGACACCGGTCCGCCGACCGAAAGCGGGCAGGGCTATCTGCGCAAAAACCTCGACCTGTCACAACTCAAGCATGTCATCATCACCCACTGCCACATCGACCATTACGGGTTGACTCGCTGGCTTGAGCAGGAAACCAACGCAACCATCTATCTACCCTATCGTGATGGTTTGAAAATCTCCCAGCTTGATCAGCGTCTGGACAGGATAGGGGAGCTGCTGGCAGGAATCGGCTATGATCGTCAATTCCTGTCCGAGTTCAGGCAATCCATGGATGACGGCAGCACTTTCCCGCCCTTTCCGATCAATTATAAAATCATTGAAAGGGACTTACCTCGCCATTTGGGATTGGAAGTCCTTAACTGTCCCGGCCACTCACAAAGCGACCTGGTTTTTGCCACCTCGGACTGGGCGGTTACCGGGGATGTTCTGCTACGCGGAATCTTTCAATCTCCCCTGCTCGATGTAGACCTGGAGACGGGCGACCGATTCAGCAATTACCACGCATACTGCTCCACCCTCGAGAAGCTGGCCCGGCTTCGAAATCGCCATATTCTTCCCGGGCACCGAAAATCGGTGGAGAGCGTTGACACCACGATCCTTTTCTACCTTGACAAACTTCTGCGCCGAGCGGCACTGTTGAAATCTCACCGTAACAAAGGAAGTGTTGCCGACATTGTTAAACACCTGTTCGGCAATCACTTGACCCAGGCCTTCCATTATTATCTGAAAGCGTCTGAAGTCGTCTTCATGTTCGATTTTCTTGAAGAGCCCGACCGATTACAGACATCCCTGGAGGCCATTGGCCTTTTTGATGCCGTTGCAGAAAAGTTCCAGAAAGCAACTGACCGTTAAGGGGAAAACAGACTTGTCATGAACGGCTTTACCTATCTACCAAAGCTGATAGAAAATGCCCGCGACTCGGAGCGTTGGTTGATGGTGCTGAATCGGATGATGCGCCTGCTCATCCCGTTTAACCGCCCGCATGGGGTCAAGGTGCTGAAGCTGGAAAAAAACCTAGTGCTTACCAGCGCCCCCTACCAACGCAAGAACTTCAATCATATCAGAAGTATTCACGCCTGCGCCATTGCAACCATAGGTGAATTTTCTGCTGGTCTGATGCTGCTCTCCCGCCTCGATCCCACACGTTACCGACTGATCATGTCCAGCCTGAAAGTCGAATATCTCTATCAAGCCAGGCAGGATATCTTCGCTGAAACCTGTCTTGAGGAGACTGAGCTTGAAACTGGTATCATCGAACCACTTAAAGAAAAATCGACGATTTACAAAACCATGAACACCCTGGTGATCAACAGCGATAACAAGAAAATTGCCAGAATAAAGACCAGATGGCAGATAAAATCCTGGGACAGAGTAAAGACCAGGACCTGAAAATTTAACATTACCGAGTGAGGGTCATGATCATGAAGTCATTTTATTGGGATAAGCATTTTGAAACCGGGCTGTCAAAAGTTGACAAACAACATGGCCGGCTTGTTGATATTATTAATCAATTCGGGAAAATGATCACTGAGAACTCACTCGATTCTGAAAATATAGAAGAGGTATTCGCAGAGCTTGCAGACTATGCCCGCTATCATTTCGAAGAAGAAGAAGCAATGATGACTAAAGTCGGTGTTGATTTGCATTTCTATAATGAACACATCAGCAGGCACCGGAACTTCCTGCAGGAAGTTGCCGACATGCACGCGGAGATTGCTCCTGACAAACCGGAAGGCGGTAGACAGTTACTGGACTTTCTCACCCAATGGCTGGTTTACCATATCCTTGGTACAGATCAGAGCATGGCCCGGCAGATTAAGGCCATTCAGTCAGGAGGGGACTCAAGCGAAGCCTACGCGGCGGAAAAAGATGAGGGAGACAGTGCCACGAAAGCACTCCTGACAGCGCTTAACAACCTGTTTCAGATCGTCTCGGCGCGCAATAACGAGCTGGTCCAACTTAACCTGTCGCTCGAAGAAAAGGTTTCGGAACGGACCAATGCCCTGTCAGAGGCAAATCAACACCTGGAAGAGCTGGCCTTGACCGATGTCTTGACCGGCCTTCCGAATCGACGTCACGCGATGCGCTGCCTTGCAGACCACTGGGACGAGTCGATACTGAAGAATTCACCTCTGGTCTGCACAATGATCGATGCCGACAATTTTAAGAAAGTCAACGACACCCACGGCCACGATGCCGGAGATACGGTTCTTTGCCAACTGTCCAAAACGCTGAAACATGGATTCCGCAGCGATGATATCGTCTGTCGCCTGGGGGGTGATGAGTTTCTGATTATCTGCCCCAGGACGGACCAGCAAGGTGGAATACAGATCGCAGAACGGACGCGCAAAATGGTCTCTAAGCTCCGTGTGCCCGCAGGAGACAGTGGAGAAAACGCCTGGCAAGGTAGCGTCAGTGTCGGGGTCGCAGCTCGAACCGACGACATGAAAAGTTTTGAAGACCTGATTAAAGCCGCTGACAAAGCCGTCTATACCGCCAAGCAGGATGGCCGTAACTGTGTCAGAACCGTTGTCTGACGCAAGTGCTCTTGCTCTGCACCATTGCCTTTTTTGCCTGGCAATATTCCCGTCGCACCGGAAGAGATCAGAATCACTATTTCATATCAAACGGATCCCACCTCCATCCATAACGAAAGAGTAGAGATCGTACATCTGCTGGAACAGGAACAAACAGCCTGGTTAGACCGTCCGAATTGCACAAGCGGGACCATCGGATAAAATGAGCGGTTCGCAATCCTTAACCGGAAGGACAGAGCTTCAATGGGCCACCATCTCGGCAGCAAAAGCAGCATCGTCCCACTGATCGATCGCCTGAACAAATACCCGATCGGGCTGGTTGATAACGAAAAGCTCCGCCAGATTCTAACCCTGCTCTTTTCCGAGAAGGAGGCCTTCATCGCCTCACGCTTTCCGCTGGAAGAAGCAACGCTGCCAGAGCTTACCCGTCTCACCCGAATTGCCCCGGAGCGTCTTGAACCGATCCTGTCCCGGATGGCTGACAAAGGGCTGGTCATGGACCTTCCTTACGGGGAAAAGACCTACTATCTGCTGGTACCGGGCCTGATCGGATTTTTCGAATTCACCTTCATGAAGCAACGTGCGGATTTGCCGGTGACTGAACTTGCCCGACTGATGCATGATTATCTCCATGACGATCCGGAAAACGGACAGGCCAAAGAATTTTTTGGCAGCAAAACCCAACTGACCCGATCAATCCCCTACGAAGAACATATCCCCGTCAGTTCCACTATCACCACCTACGAAAGTGCCCGCGACATCATCCGCAATGCGGACTTCGGGGCAGTCGGTATCTGCTATTGCCGGCACAAGAAAGAACACCTGGATCAACAATGCGAGAAAGGCGCTCCGGTGGAAGGGATCTGCATCTCTCTCGGAACTGGAGCCAGGTTCCTGGTGCGACGTGGTTTTGCCAAACAGAAAAGCACCCAAGAACTGCTGGCGGTCATCGACCATGCCCGCGATCTCAATCTGACCCATATTACGGATAATATTCGCCACAACCCGTCCTTCATCTGCAACTGCTGCTCTTGTTGTTGTGAGCTGCTGGCGGGAATTCACAGCGGCTACCAGGACGGCGTTGCCAAAGCCCGATACACACTTCAGCTTGACGAACAGGCCTGTACTGACTGCGGGTTTTGCGTCAGAGCCTGCAACGCCAGAGCCCTGATGATGCGTGGCGAGCATAAGCAAAGACTGAATCTTCTGCAGGAGATCTGCCTCGACTGCGGCGCCTGCATTACCAATTGCCAGAAACAGGCCCTTTCGCTGAGACCTGCGCTTCGCTCGAAACCTCCGCAAAAGAAATCAGATCTGTTTCTCCGTATTCTCAGGGAGAAAAAACGGCTGAAGCCGTTTGTTATCGGTCGGATTAAAAAGATCGCATTCAGCCCTTTTGTGCAAAAATGATGGGAACTTATCGCAGTGGAGCTTCAGAGATGAGCGCCAAGTTAGTTTGCTTACCTACCAAGGCCCTTTTGGCTGTCAGCTTTACGGTCAGCGCAGCAATCTATCCTGAGCTGAAGCCCCTTGGAGATGTAACGCTTCGTTCTTAACATGTCCTGTATGGAGCAGAGGTGCTGGTGATGATTGCAAAATCGCTCGAAGCGCCGGGAGAGATCCTGCTGACTGATGACGTCAACCAGAAACGGCGTGTAAGTATTCTTGAACTACAATCATTGCAGGAATGGGCTATCTATACTATAAGGTCAGCGGATCATTCGCTTTTCAATTTCAATGCAACGGATAACCGACATGACCAAGTTCGCCAACATCGACTGTAAATCTCATCCGTTACGTGAAGCCCTCAACAACGAGCTGCACACCCGGCCCTTTTATGCCGTCAGCACCCCTCAGCAGTTCTCATATCTGGCCATCACTGCCCATCATACTGAGCAGGAAGAGGCGTTTGAACTCCTGCGCCAGCTTTGCCAAAGTTATAACGTGCGTGAACCTGAAGCCAAGAGCTCAGGCTTCCGTGAAAATTTCGGCCAATTCACCCTGAAGTGGGAGCGACACGTCGAATTCTATTCCATTCTCGTCATGCGCCCTTTTTTATCGAAAGGCGATCCCTTTGAGAACCCGGCCATTGAAATCCTGCCGGGCGAATGGCTCGCCCGGCTGCCCGGAGAAGTGGTCGCGGCTTTTCATATGGCGCTCGTCGATGCAGAGTTTCCTGCTGAAGAGGAAGACCTGTTCCGTTATTTTGAAGGGGAGAGACTCTCGATCAGCAAAACCAAGCAGGGCAAAGCAACGCTCCACAACGCGTTTCGTCTGCATAAAGACGGATTCGGTCGGCTGCTTATTCGTAATCACGGCATGTCGGATGCCCAGATGGGCCGCCAGCTCCGTCGCCTGATTGAAGTAGAAACCTATCGGCTGCTGGCGGTGATGGCCCTGCCGCTTGCCAAGCAGATCGTCCCGCAACTGGTTGAGATGGATCAGCAACTGGGAGATTTTTTGACACAAGTGCCACAAACAAGCACCGGTGCGGATGAGCGCGATCTTCTGCAAAAACTCTCAAAGCTGGAAGCACGACTGGAAACCTGGCGAACCCAGACCAACCGGCTTTTTTCCGGCGCCAAGGCATATCATGAAATGCTTCAGGACCGCCTCGCGATAATCGGGGAGGAAAAGGTCGATGGCTATACGACCTTGGGCGAATTCATCCAGCGGAGGCTTGACCCCGCACTGCGTACCTGCGCCTCGGTACATACCTGGATGGATGATCTCTCCCAGCGGATCAAACGCGCCAGCGATCTGCTCAGGACGCGAGTCAACCTGACCCTGCAGGAACAGAATCGCGGACTATTGACTGCAATGAATCGTCGTAGCCGACTTCAATTCCGCCTGCAGGAGACTGTCGAGGGCTTGTCAGTGGTCGCAATCAGCTACTATCTGGTCAGCCTGATCAAATATCTGATTTACGCCCTGCCGTTGGAAGAATCCGGTTTAAGTAAACCGGTGCTGCTCGCCGCGTCCGTTCCCCTGGTGCTCGGCTACGTGCTCTGGCTGACCCGCCGCATCAAGCAGCGACTGATCAAAGCACCCGACCAGCAAGTGGAAGAGGAATAAAGGTTCGAGGCAAAAACCAGACGTCTCTCATCAGGGCGCTAAATATCTGTTATGATGAAGGACAAAAAACAACCGATTTATAAGGGGAACATCATGCAAGAAGAAAAAAGTTCTTATACCGCGTTACCGATCGCAACGGTCACCAGCAGCTTTTTTTCCAAGGTCTACGGCTGGATGACCGCCGGGTTGGCCCTGACCGCCCTGGCCTCGGTCTTAACCCTTTCCAGTGAGTCGATGCTGCAGCTGATTTTCGGCAATAAGATTATCTTCTACGGCCTGATCATCGCCGAACTCGGTCTGGTTGTCGCACTTTCTGCAGCGATCAACAAAGTCAGCGCGGCCACCGCCACGCTGATGTTTTTGGGCTACTCCGCCCTCAACGGCGTCACCTTTGCAGCGATCTTCCTGATTTACACCCAGAGTTCAATCGCCAGCACCTTCTTCGTCGCCTCCGGCACCTTTGCTGCCATGAGCATCTACGGATACGTCACCAAGCGCGACCTGACCGGCTGGGGCAGCTTTCTTTTCATGGGGTTGATCGGTATCATCATCGCTTCGGTGGTCAATATTTTCATGCAGAGTGAAATGATTTACTGGATCACCAGCTATATCGGTGTGTTTATCTTTGTCGGTCTGACGGCCTATGACACCCAGAAAATCAAGGAGATCGGACAAGCGGGATTTACTGATGGTGAACATCAACACAAAGCTGCAATTATCGGTGCTCTGCGACTCTATCTCGATTTTATCAATCTGTTCCTGATGTTGTTGCGAGTGATGGGGAATCGACGCTGATCGGTTCAATCAGACAGAAAACTCACCCGAAAAGCTAAATGAAAAACAAGCATATTTTTGAAACTATCCACCCTCATCCATCTGATACCAAGGAGAACAGAACCGTTATGCTGTACGTCATCCACTGTTTCGACAAAAAAGACTCCCTCCAGGTCCGTATGGATAACCGCCCGGCGCATGTCGAATACCTGAAAAGCTTCGGCGACAAGTTGCAGGCGGCCGGTCCAACCCTGGATGCGGAAGAAAACATGAACGGTTCGGTGGTCATCCTCGACCTGGATCGCCCGGAAGATGCCGAAGCCTTTGCCGCCAACGATCCCTACGCCAAAGCCGGACTGTTCGAAAGCGTCAGTATCCAACCATGGAAAAAAGTTCTTCCATAATTAATGAAACAGACTCGCAAACTGACAATCCTCACAAAATGCACCGGTTGCGGCCGGTGCATTTCTGTGTGCCCTGAAAAAGCTCTGACGCTGGATGCTGAATTCGACGATGGCCGCGGGGAAAAGAGGGCTGTCGTTAATTTCGGGAGATGCCTCTTGTGTGGTATTTGTGTTCCGGTTTGTCCATATGAGGCCTTAACGCTGAATTTATAGTAGATTCTGAATCAGGATTGATTGTCTGATTCCCGGAGTAACTCCTTGTTTAAAGTCGGCCTCATATATTTGATCATGATCAGTACAGCCTATCTGATTCTGGTCCGTATCGACCGCGGGAAAACCCTGCTGTCGTTGCAGGTGGCCGGACGTTCCCTGCGCAAACTGATTCCTCTGCTGATTGCTGTCTTCGGTATGGTCGGGCTGTTCCAGGTCTTCCTTTCGCCGCAACAGGTTGAGCAGGCCCTGGGGGCCAGTAACGGCTGGATCTCCCTTTTTATCGGCGGCGCACTGGGTGCGGTCTCGATTGGACCGCCGCTGGCGGCCTATCCACTGGCTGGATCAATGCTCGACGCCGGAGCTTGGCCTCCCGCTGTTGCGGCTTTCGTTATCTGCTGGATCTCCATCGGGATCATTACCCTCCCCTTTGAGGCCTCTGTGTTCTCCCTTCGCTATGCCCTGTTACGCAACGGCATCGGCTTTGTCATCGCGTTGATAATCGGGACCTTGCTGGGAGTGCTGTTATGAGTTCCCGACCAAAGTCAGCTATCTGGGTGGCAATCCGCTCGCAATGGTTGCTGCTGATGGTCATCGGCCTCTATCTCTGGGCCTACAACGTAAGCCCGGAAAAAGCGATTCAAGCCCTGCAGATCAGCGCCAATACTCTGGCCTCGGTGATGTTATTGATCGCCGCGGTCTTCGGGCTGGTCGGTCTGTTGCAAGTCTGGATCAGTCGTGACCTGATCGTGCGCCTGCTGGGACGGGAAGGGGGGGTGAAAGGTTTGCTGCTGGCGGCCCTTTGCGGCACCCTGCTGATCGGGCCAGCCTACATCATTTTTCCGTTACTGATGAGCATCCACAAACAGGGAGCCCGCTGGGCGGTGGTTACTATCGTCCTGTCGGCTTATGCCGTCAAATTGCAGATGATCCCCATCGAGATCGAATTTCTCGGCTGGCCGTTCTCGCTCGGCCGCTCCTTTCTTACCGTTGCTTTTGCGATTCCGACCGGTTTACTGATCGAATCCTTGATGGAAAGGCGCAAGCTGTGATTTCATGTTTCTTCTTCAGGGGTGCAGATGGAACAATGACACACACCGCCCGCTTCGGAGGGTGTATCTTAACTTGTGTGGCGATCCTACAACCCTTCAAAATCAACCAGGCCTTCCCGAAAGGTCTCCGGCAGGCGTACGACTTTTCGCGTCGCATATCTAAACGCCAATAGATTGCTATTCCCCTCGACGGTCAAAACACCGTCCCGCTCGATCCGGTACTCCAGCGTGAAGGAAGACCGCTTCACCTGAGTGGTACGCACCCCGATCAACAGCTGCTCATGCAGGAACATCTCCGCTCGATAATAGACATGGGCCTCGGGCATAATAATCCCGCAATCCTCGCCGATTTTCAGCTCTGAATAGGATCCAACTTCGGCCAGGTACTTGATCCGGCCATCCTGAAAAATATTCAACACCGCCGAGTTGGCGACGTGTCCACCATAATTCACATCAGCAACGTGCACACAATAGGGCATCACAAAACGAAATCCGTCCATGCCGTCCTCCGTAAATGGGTATTGACAACGCATATTACAGGGAAATTCTGACTACAGTCTACAAGGTTGTCCAACCGGACTCTCTTCCGCTATACTGTTCTATTGCTCTCCGTCCGCTGAGGATAAAGGAATATTGTGAACCCGATTATTGTCACTATGGGCGATCCGACCGGTGTTGGCCCGGAAATCATCGTAAAAGCACTGCTGAACGGGGGGCTCGATATGCTCTCCCACCCCTTGGTGGTTGCAGGAGATGAGAAGATCCTGTTGCAAGCAGCCCATCTGTTCGACCCTGCGGCAACACTGCATAGGCAGCAATCTGGCCGAGCCATCCTGACTTTGGGGCAAAGGGAATTGCAGATACACCCCCTTTCAGAACTGGACCCTGCCTCTCTGAGCTATGGAAAGCCGGATATGGCCTGCAGCAAAGCGATGGCAGATTATGTCTACTGGGCAGCGGGCCAGTGTATCGCCAAGCAGGGAGCGGCATTGGTCACCTGCCCGATTAACAAGGCGGCTATTAATGCCGCCGGAATATGTTTTCCCGGTCACACCGAAATGTTGGCCGACCGCTGCGGGATTGATAAGGTTGTCATGATGTTGGCAGGTGAGCGACTCAGGGTCTGCATGGTGACAACTCACCTTGCTCTGCAACAGGTCCCAGGGGCTTTGACTGCAGCCGAGATTCTCTCGACCATTCAGATTGTCAACAGATCCTTGCAGCAGCAGTTTCAACTGAAGCAGGCACGATTGGCGGTGCTTGCTCTCAATCCGCATGCCGGAGAGGATGGCATGTTCGGTGATGAAGAAAAGCGACTGATCGTACCGGCTATCGAGGCTGCGCGCAAGGCAGGGATCAATGCCAGCGGCCCTCACAGCGCCGACGCCCTGTTCCACTTTGCGGTTCAGGGGAAATATGATGCCGTAATCTGCATGTACCACGACCAGGGACTGATTCCACTGAAACTGCTGCACTTTGAAGACGGAGTCAATGTCACCCTGGGACTGCCCATTGTGCGGACCTCAGTCGATCACGGCACCGCCTACGATCTTGCGGGGACCGGAAAAGCCAGCGCTGAAAGTCTGGTCGCAGCAATCAAAATGGCCGAACAGATGATTTCTTAACCCTGAGACACAGAATCTGGAACCTGAGAGAACATGATCGACAAAATTAAAATACGTGGTGCACGCGAGCATAACCTGAAAAATATTGATATCGATATTCCGCGTGATCAATTGGTCATCATTACTGGCGTATCCGGGTCAGGCAAGAGCACACTGGCCTTTGATACGATCTACGCTGAAGGCCAACGTCGTTATGTCGAGAGCCTGTCGGCCTATGCAAGGCAGTTTCTTGAACAGATGGAGAAACCGGATGTCGACCAGATCGACGGACTCTCCCCCGCCATCTCGATCGAGCAGAAGACCACTTCGAAAAACCCCCGCTCCACGGTCGGTACCGTCACTGAAATTTACGACTATCTGCGGCTTCTGTTCGCCCGGGCCGGACAGATCAACTGCCATCGCTGCGGACATGAAATCAGCTCGCAAACCGTCCAGCAGATGGTCGATCAAATACTGCAACTTCCTGAGCGGAGTAAGCTGCTGATAATGGCTCCCATTGTTCGCGAGCGGAAGGGAGAATACCGTAAAGAACTGGCTCAGCTACAGGCTGATGGCTTTATCCGAGTCCGGATCGACGGAGAAATGCAGGAACTTGGCAACACGACAGCGCTTGACAAGAAACGGAAGCACACTATTGAAGTCGTGGTCGATCGACTGATCATCAAGGAGGGAATCGAAACCCGTCTGGCAGACTCCATCGAAACTGCCCTGACCTTGGCTGATGGGCTGGTCAGGGCCGAGGTTCCTGATGGTGACAGTCAACTCTATTCGTCGAAACATGCCTGTA
>Ga0102946_1000336_pt1 | contig 16379 bp, 16 predicted proteins | sample SalPon2A_A_D1_MG_FD_78209 | JGI IMG/M metagenome (GOLD analysis project Ga0102946, IMG submission 78209) | Soil microbial communities from South San Francisco under conditions of wetland restoration - Salt Pond MetaG R2A_A_D1_MG | ecosystem: Environmental > Terrestrial > Soil > Wetlands | place... | reverse complement strand
GTCTCAGTCAGCGCAAGAACAGATTAAGCAGCAGAGTCAGCCCGACTGACAAGACGATCGAGACCAAGATCATGCCCAGACAACCTGGGGCCCCGCCCAGGAAATGCACCTCGGTGTTGCCCATTCGCATGCGACCCAGTGTTCCCCGCCAAGGGCATCGGTGCACGTCTTAGAACCATCCGCATTCGCGTGGCGGTGGGTTGTCGCGCCGTCGCGCGAGGCGCTTGCTGAAGGGTCGGGCGCGGCCACCGCAGTGTTCACGGCGGCCCCACGCGATGCGGGTTGTCCTTGGGCGGTTACTCCCCCGCGTCAGCGTCGCTGGGCCGTTCGGTCTTCTGAAGGTGTGCCACGGCAAAGCGCAGGCTGGCCCCGATGGCCGCGGCGTGCACCTTCGTGGAGTCCCGGGCCTCGCCGTCTTCGGTGGCCCACTGCTCGGTGAACAGGCCCCCGCTGGCCACGACCCGTGCGCCCTTGGTCACGGACTCGGCCGCGTTCTCGGCCATCTGCTTTCAGATCCCGGGCGATCCTCAGCCGGAGGCTGGGCGCGCAGCCTCCTCCTCCGCCACCGGCGCCTGGGCACGCGCCACGACACGGGTCAGGGCTGAGCGCGGCAACAGACGCGGGAGGATGGCCGTGGCCTTGCTCATTGCCCCGGGCAGCACCCGCACGGCGCCCTTCTCCACTCCCCTCACCGCCGCCCGGGCGACCGTTGTCGGATCGAGCATCGCGCCGGAGCTGTTCGCCAGCAGCTGGGAGCGGTGCAGCTCTGCCCGCTCCTGGAACTCCGTGGCCACCGGCCCGGGGCACAGCGCGGTCACCCGGACTCCGGCGCCGCGGACCTCCTCGGCCAGCGCCTCGGAGAACGAGAGCACGTAGGCCTTGGAGGCGTAGTACACCGCCATGCCCGGGCCCGGCACGAAGGCGGCCGTCGAGGCCACGTTGAGCACCGTCCCGTGGGCCCGCCGGAGCATCCCGGGCAGCAGCGCCCGCGTCAGCATCGTCAGCGCGGTCACGTTGACGGCCAGCATGTCGTGCAGCTTCGAACCCTCGGCCTCCGCGAGCGGGTCGAAGTCCCCGAACCCGGCGTTGTTCACGAGCACGTCCACGACGAGCCCTCGCGTGTGGAGCTCTGCCACCAGGGAGTCGACCCCGTCCGGCGCCGCCAGGTCGGCGGTGACGACGTTCACCTCCACACCATGCTCGTCCCGCAGTCGCTCCGCCAGCGCGTCCAGGGCCACTTGGCGCCGGGCTGTGAGGACCAAGCGGCATCCCTTGCGCGCGAGCTCGACGGCCAACGCCTCGCCGATCCCGCTGGACGCTCCGGTGACCAATGCTGTTGCTCGCGATGCCATACCGCCAGTGTCTCTCGCCATTCCCGGGCGTGCGAGCGGCCCTCAGGAAGCCAGAGCGAGCGCGAGCGGCAGCACCTCCGGGGCGCCCGCCCGGCGCAGCATGGCTCCGGCCACGGTCATGGTCCACCGGGACTCGATGCGGTCGTCCACCAGCAGCACCGGCCCCGCGGCCTCCCGCACCGCCTCGGCCAGCTCATCCCCGACACCGACGCGGCCCCACACCCCAGCCAGCCGGAAAGCGCTGTTGCCGCCCGCCTGACCCGTGGGGCCGCCGTGGCGTAGGTCCAGCGTGCCCAGCATCCGCAGCCGCCCGATCCGGCTGAGCTGCTCAGCCAGCGAGGCGACAAGGACAGGGCGAGTGCGCGAGGGCATGGCCACGACCCCCACCGGCCGGTCGCTCCACGGCCACTGCGCCAGCACCTGCACGCAGGCGCGGACCAGGTCCTCGGGCACGTCGGCGTCGCCGGCCTGGCTGCCGAGGACGGCGCTCAGCCTGCCGGACCATCCGAGGTCGCTCATGCGGGCCACGACCCGGCCGGGTTCCACCCGCTCCTGCTCCGCGATCTTGCCCTTCACGTCGATGCCCAGGCGCGGCATCCCCGTGGGCCACTGCGTCCGCGGCTCGACCGTCACGCCGATCGCGCCGAGACTGCGCCCCGCGACCTCCATCGCCGGCGCCGGGATCTCGTCGGGCAGCCACGGGCCGGCACAGACGTCGCACCGGCCGCAGGCGGCAGCGCTCTCGTCGTCCAGGCACTGCTGCAGAAAGGCCATCCGGCACTGCTGGCCACGCTGGTAGTCCAGCATCAGCGACGCCTCTCGCTTCCGCGTGCGGGTGACCGCCTCGTAGCGGTCCTCGTCGTAGGCCCACGCCTGCCCGGTGCCCACCCAGCCGCCGCGCACCTTGTCGACTGCGCCGTCGACGTCGAGCACCTTCAGCAGCAGCTCCAGGCGGGTACGGCGCACGTCGACCATCGTCTCCAGGGCCGGCGTCGACAGGGGCCGCCCCGCCTCGGTCAGAGCGTGGAGCACCGCCTCGGCCTGGTCGCGGCGCGGCATGGACGCCGAGGCGAAGTGGCTCCAGATGTCGCGGTCCTCCGAGCCGGGCAGCAGCAGCACGTCGGCCCGCTCGGTGGCCCGACCGGCTCGACCCACCTGCTGGTAGTAGGCCACCGGCGAGGACGGCGCGCCGAGGTGGACGACGAAACCCAGGTCGGGCTTGTCGAAGCCCATGCCGAGGGCACTGGTCGCGACCAGGGCCTTGACGTCGTTGTCCCGCAGCGCCTGCTCCAGGCGTTCACGGTCCTCGGGGTCGGTCTGCCCGGTGTAGGCCGCCACCCTGGCCCCCACCGAGCGCAGGGCCTGCGTGGTCTCGTGGGCGGCCGAGACGGTGAGGCAGTACACGATGCCGCTGCCGGGCAGCTCATCCAGGTGGGCGACGAGCCAGGCGACGCGTTGCTGCGGCGTCAACGAGCGAAGCACCCCGAGCCGGAGCGAGGAACGGGCCAGCGGGCCCCGGATGGTTCGGACCGGTGCGCCACTGTCCGCGAGCTGCGCAGCCACATCGGTCACCACCCGTTGGTTCGCGGTGGCCGTCGTGGCCAGCACCGGGGTGTCCGGCGCCAGGTCGGCCAGCAGAGAGCGAATCCGGCGGTAGTCCGGCCGGAAGTCGTGGCCCCAGTCACTGATGCAGTGAGCCTCGTCCACCACCAGCAGCCCGCAACGTCCGGTGAGGGTCGACAGCTGCTCGTCGCGGAAACGCGGGTTGTTGAGCCGCTCGGGACTGACCAGGAGCACATCGACCTCGTCGGCAGCCAACGCCTGGGTCACGTCCGCCCAGTGGGTGGGGTTGGCCGAGTTGATGCTCACCGCCCGCACGCCGGCCCTGCCGGCAGCCGCGATCTGGTCACGCATCAACGCCAGCAGCGGCGAGACGATCACGGTCGGCCCGGCGCCCTGAGCGCGCAGCAGCCGTGTGGCCACGAAGTAGACCGCGGACTTGCCCCACCCGGTGCGCTGCACGACCAGCACGCGCTCCCGCTGCTGGACCAGCGCCCGGATCGCATCCGGCTGACCGTCTCGGAAGGCCGCCTGCGGGGAGCCCACCAGAGCGCGCAGGGCCGCCAGCGCGTCATCCTGCCACGAGTCACTCACCGCCTGACTCACCGCCGGGTCACCGAAGCCATGACCCTCACGCTAGACCCCGCCCACGACACCAGGCCCGATCCCAGGCACGGACGCTCGCGACCACCCACCCCGATACCCCTAGGCTGGCCTGCGTGAAATGGGATGACTACGAGGCGGCGCTGTTCGACCTCGACGGTGTGCTCACACCCACTGCCGAGGTACACATGAGCGCCTGGGCCCAGATGTTCTCCGAGTTCTTGGTCGACTACCCGGGCCAGCCGCCCTATACCGACCAGGACTACTTCGACCACGTGGACGGCAAGCCGCGGTACGAGGGGGTGGCCGCCTTCCTCGCTTCACGTGGGCTGGACCTGCCTCTCGGCGAGCCGTCCGACGAGCCGACGGCACCGACGGTGTGTGGCCTCGGCAACCGCAAGAACGCCGTCTTCGCCGAGCGGCTCGCTCGCGAGGGGATCGCCCCGTACGCCGGCTCGATCCAGCTGATGGACCATCTGGAGACCCTCGGGGTGGCCATGGCGGTGGTCTCCTCGTCCAAGAACGCCCCCGACGTGCTGGCGGCGGCCGCCATCGCCGAACGCTTCGGGGTCGTCGTGGACGGAGCGGTCGCAGCCGAGCACGGCATCCCCGGCAAGCCCCGACCGGATACCTACGCCTACGCCGCCGACCAGCTCGGTGTCCCGCACACCCAGTGCGTCGTCTTCGAGGACGCGATCTCCGGCGTGCAAGCCGGAGCAGCCGGAGACTTCGGCCTTGTCGTGGGGGTCGACCGTGGGGCGGGATCCGACGTGCTCAGCGCTCACGGTGCCCAGCTGGTGGTCGCCGACCTGGCGGAGCTCATCTGATGGCGCACAAGTACCCCTCGCCACACGTTCCCCCGCCTCCCGTCGACCCGCTGGACCGGAGCCGGTTCCCGATCGACGAGTGGGCGCTGGTCGAGGACGACTACCGGATTGAGGACCTCGGCACGACCGAGACGCTGTTCGCGGTGGCGAACGGATACCTGGGGATGCGTGGCAACCCCGAGGAGGGTCGCGACACGCACACGCACGGGACCTTCATCAACGGCTTCCACGAGACCTGGCCGATCCAGCACGCCGAGGAGGCCTTCGGCCTGGCCCGTGTCGGGCAAACCATCGTCAACGTCCCCGACGCCAAGGTCATCAAGATCTACGTCGAGGACGAGCCGCTCCTGCTCGACATCGCAGACCTGGAGACCTACCGCCGCAGCCTCTCCTTCTCCGAGGGTCTTCTGCGCCGCGAGCTCATCTGGCGCACCAGCGCCGGGCTGGGCGTCAAGGTGACCACGACCCGGATGGTCAGCGTGACGGCGCGGCACCTGGCCGTGATGACCATGGACATCGAGCTGCTCGACGGCAGCGCCCCGGTGGTCATCTCCTCCCAGCTGTTGAACCGCCAGGACGGTTCCGACGAGTACCACGTCCGGTCCGCGGCGATGGGCGAGGGCGCGGACCCGCGCAAGGCCGAGGGATTCGACCGTCGCGTGCTGGAGCCGCAAGCGAGCAGCACCCAGGACGGCCAGCTCTTGCTCGGCTACCGCTGCCACGACTCCCGGATGACCATCGCTGTCGCCGCCGAGCACCTGCTCCAGACCGATAACACCTGGAGCGAGGAGCTGAGCAGCACCGACGACATGGCCAAGCACGTGTACAACATCGAAGCTCGGGAGGGTCAGCCGATCCACCTGCAGAAGATCGTGACGTACCACACTTCGCGGGGGGTGCCGGTGCGCGAGCTCACCGACCGGTGCCGGCGCACCCTGGCCCGCACGGTGGCGCGGGGGGTCGAGGCCGTGCACCGGGACCAGCGCCAGTGGTTCGACACCTACTGGGCCAACTCCGACGTCCGGATCGCCCATCAGCCCGCGGTTCAGCAAGCCGTGCGGTGGAACCTGTTCCAGCTCGCTCAAGCCACGGCCCGCGCGGGAAGCCACGGCATCCCGGCCAAAGGGGTGACCGGATCGGGCTACGGGGGCCACTACTTCTGGGACACCGAGTGCTACGTGCTGCCCTTCCTGTCCTACACCGACCCCCGGGCAGCGCGGAACGCCCTGCGGTTCCGGCACCGGATGCTGCCCGCGGCCCGCGAGCGCGCAGCCGAGCTCGCCCAGCACGGGGCGTGCTTCCCCTGGCGCACGATCAACGGCAAGGAGGCGTCGGCCTACTTCGCGGCGGGCACAGCGCAGTACCACATCAACGCCGACGTGGCGCACGCCCTGATGAAGTACGTCCGCGCGACGGGTGACCGCGCCTTCCTGGTGCGCGAGGGGGTGGACATCCTCGTCGAGACCGCCCGCCTCTGGGCCGATCTGGGCTTCTGGCGGCACAACAGCACGGGGACCTTCCACATCCACGGGGTGACCGGGCCGGACGAGTACACCACCGTGGTCAACGACAACCTCTTCACCAACGTGATGGCGCAGTTCAACCTGGCGGTGGCAGCGTCCACCCTGAGCGACGTGGAGCGAGACTCCCCCGAGGACTACGCCAAGGCGGTCTCCCGGCTGAAGCTGCGCCCCGGCGAGGTCGACGAATGGCGCGAGGCGGCCAAGGGCATGTTCATCCCGTTCGATGAGGACATGGGCATCCACCAGCAGGACTCGCACTTCCTCGAGCGGGAGATGTGGGACCTGGAGCACACACCCAACGACAAGCGGCCGCTGTTGCTGCACTACCACCCGCTGGTCATCTATCGCTTCCAGGTGCTGAAACAAGCCGACGTCGTGCTGGCCATGTATCTGCAGGGCGAGCGGTTCACCGCCGAGCAGCGCCGGGCGAACTTCGAGTACTACGACCCCATCACCACCGGTGACTCCACCCTGTCGGCCGTGGTCCAGTCGATCGTCGCCGCCGAGGTGGGCTACTCGGAGCTGGCGCTGCGCTACTTCTACGCCGGTCTCTTCGTCGACCTCGACGACCGACACGGGAACACCACGGACGGGACCCATGTGGCCTCGACCGGCGGCATCTGGAGTGCACTCGCCGGCGGGTTCGGGGGGATGCGCGACGAGGGTGGGTCCCTCACCTTCGACCCGCGCCTGCCCGCGGAGTGGGAAGAGATCAGCTGGCCCATGCTCTGGCGTGGTTCCCGGATGCGTGTCACGGTCCGCCAGCACGAGATCACGTTCCGCGTCCTGAACGGCCCGGATGTCCTTCTTGCGGTGCGGGGGGAGCTGCACGTCGTCGGGCCGGAGGAGGTCTGCATCTCGGTGGCCGACCACGGGCCCAGACGCGAAGGCCTGCTCGACATCTCCACGTTGCTCGGCAGTAAGCGTCCGGACGGCAGCAGGTTCTCCGCGACCGTGCCCCACTCGTGGTCCGAGGAGATCGACGGGGTCGACGTCGAGGCCGCCCAGGCCGGCAACCTGCCTGGTTGACCCTTCTGACCAGGCGTGCGATGTGGTGCGGAGCCCACTGAGTGTGGTGCCATGGGTAGATGACGAGCACCCCTGAGTCCACCGAGGGCGGCTCTCCGGCCGGCCAGGCTGATGACCCTCCTCCCCCCGAGTCCGAGATCGACCGGCTCGTCGATGCCATCTCGGGCGAAGACGACCACGTCGGTATGGCGGCGCTGTGGCGCGTGACCATGGACCTGGACCAGTGGTGGTTCATCGCCGTCGGAGAGCCCGGGGAGGAGTCGCCCGCGGCCGCCGACATCGACGACCAACTGATGTTGCTCGCGTTCACCGACGGCGCGCGAGCACGTCACTTCGCGGTGGCACAAGGCATGATCGCCCGTGACGACCATCTCAGCGCGATCGCCCTGCGCCCCGACGAGGTGGTCGCGACCTCACGGGACTACGTCGACGCGGGCATCGACGGCCTGATGTTCGACCCCCACATCAGTGGCTACTTCATCGCCTCGGACCAGTTGCCCGTCGTGCACGCAGCCGTGCGGCAGCCCGCCTCCTAGGCCGCTGGGAACCCGATCACGGGACGACCAGGGTCTGCCCCGTCTGTAGGTGCAGGCTGTTCAGTTGGTTCTCCCGCTGCAGCGTGACGATCGCTCGGTCCAGCGGCAGGTGTGGCAGGTGCGTCGCCGCGATCTCCGACAAGGTCTGACCCGGCTGCACGACCACCTCAGAGGAAGCCGACGCCGGCCCCAGCATCAGGGTTGCCGAGACCAGCGCCGCCACCACGGCCAGGGTCAACGACACGGTGAGCGTCAGACGGCCGCGTCGAGTCAGCCGCCACACCTGCTCCTGTCGCCGACCACCGGCGCCGGCCGCGGGCGCCAGCCGCAAGTGACGCTCACGAAGGCCGGGGGCCACGGGGGCAAAGCGTTCAGCAGCAACAGCACTCATGGGGTCTCCTCGCGTACGCACTCAGCGACTCGTACATACGTACACTGTATAGCACGCGTGTACGAGAATGGCGACACGCCGGTCGAACACATGTTTGTCCGCCATGGCGAACATTCGTACGATGTCTTCATGGGATGCAGTGCACCAGATCGCACCGACAGACCCGATGAGCAGCGATGATGGTGGAAAGGGGATGAAGTTGATGGGCGATGTTCGCAGCCTGCCCGGCGAGGAAGGGCCTGCCGAGCTGAGCGGTCGCCAGCGCCGGGTCCTGGAGGTGATCCGGGACGCGGTGGACCGGCGCGGCTACCCACCGAGCCTGCGGGAGATCGGTGAGGCGGTCGGCCTCACCTCACCGTCCTCCGTGGCTCATCAGCTGAAGATGCTGGAACGCAAAGGCTTCCTCCGTCGGGACCCGCACCGTCCGAGGGCGATCGAGGTCGTGCTTCCCGGCGCCGAGCCGCACCAGTCCCGTGGCTACCGACGTGGCGAGACCGAGCACGCTGCAGCCTCGTTCGACGAGACGGACAGCGGCGACGAGCGCCCCGCAGCGTCGTACGTCCCGGTGGTCGGTCGGGTGGCCGCGGGCGGCCCGATCCTGGCCGAGCAGGCCGTCGAGGACATCTTCCCGCTGCCGAAGCAGATCGTGGGCGACGGTGACCTGTTCCTGCTCAACGTCGTGGGCGACTCCATGGTGGACGCGGCCATCTGCGACGGGGACTACGTGGTGGTCCGCCGGCAGCCGTCGGCGGACAACGGAGACATCGTGGCCGCCATGCTCGACAACGAGGCCACCGTGAAGACGTTCAAGCGGACCGCGAGCGGTGTATGGCTGCTGCCGCACAACGAGGACTACGACCCCATCGACGGCAGCGATGCGGTCATTTTGGGCAAGGTGACAGCGGTGCTGCGCCGCGTCTGAGCCCGTGTAGATCCGGTGCCGTCCGCCGACTCCATCCCTCCGGCGGGCGGCACTGCTGCGCTCGGGATCTCTCAGGCCCCGATCTGGTCGGCCAGGCGCGGGAGGACATCTTCCAGCAGCGCGTCCACGTGCACACTGGTCTCCGCGGATCCCCGGGTGGAGCCGCGGGTGATGACCGCGACCGGCTTGGCCAGGGCGGCGGCGCGACGGACGAACCGATACCCGCTCATCACCTGCAGCGAAGACCCGAGCACGAGCACGCTGCGGGCACGTTCGACCAATGCGAACGATGCCTCGACAAGCGCCTTGTCCACCGTGCCACCGAAGAAGACGACGTCCGGCTTGAGCCGGTCGCAGCCGCAACCCGGGCACGGAACCACGGTGAAGGCCCGCACCTGCTCGGCCGTCAGCACCACGTCCCCGTCAGGCTGCACGACGGAGTCGCGGTCGGCGACGAGGAAGGTGGGGTTGGCCTCGGCCAGCCAGCCGTGCACCTCCGGGCGTGGGTAGGCCCGAGAGCAGTCCAGGCAGACGACCCGTGCGAGGCTCCCATGCAGCTCGATGACGTCGCGTGCCCCGGCCGCCTGATGCAGCCCGTCCACGTTCTGGGTGATGATGCCTGACAGTGCGCCCGCACGCTGCCATCTCGCGACGGCGTGGTGGGCCACGTTGGGCCCGGCAGCCGAGAAGCGCTCCCACCCCGCGAAGGCCCTTGCCCAGTACCGGCGCCGACCTTCCAGGTCCGCGAGGAACTCGCTGTACATCATCGGCTGGACCCGACGACGTCCGTCGGGGCCTCGATAGTCCGGGATCCCGCTCGGCGTCGACATTCCGGCGCCGGTGAGCACCGCCACCTCGCCCCCCTGCAGCAGGGAGCTCACCTGTTCGTAGGCCGAGACATCCACCGGGGCCGGTGAGGGCACGGTGGGGTGGTGCAGCATCGGCTCAGCGTAATGCGCCGTCCACCAGCTCCACGTCGTCGGGGGTGTTCCACAGGTGGAAGCCGACGCGCACCAGGCCGGCACGGGAGGCGACTGTCGCACCGGCTTCCGCGCACGCCGCGGCACGCCGGCCGTCGGGGTCCTGGATCGCGACGACGGGAGTGGCTCGGGGCGGCATGTCCAGCCGGGCCCGCAGGTCGTTGGCCAAGCCGACGCCGTGTGCGCCGAGCTCGGCGACGTCGACGTGCCGGAAGACCTCGCCGGCCGCCGCCGCACCGACCCAGGTGAGCCAGCTGGGCGAGACGTCGAAGCGCCGAGCGTCGGCGGCGAGATGCATCTGGGGGCCGTAGACCGACTCCCAGACCGACTCCCCGGCGTACCATCCGGCGTTCACCGGGATGAGCCGATCGCGACCTTCCGGCCCGACGGTCAGGTAGGCGGCTCCTCGCGGCTGGCAGAGCCACTTGTAGCTGGCGCACACCGTGAAGTCGAAGCCCGAAGCGCGGACCGGGTACCAGCCGGCAGCCTGAGTGACGTCACAGAAGGTCAGCGCCCCGCACCGGCGGGCCGCCGCACGGACCCCTTCGAGGTCGACCACCTCGCCGGTGGAGCTCTGCGCGAGGCTGAACACGACCAGGTCGGTCGCATCGTCGATAGCCGTGGGCAAGGCCGCGAGCGAGACCATCTCGACCTGTACCCCGCGGTGACGTCCCGCTTGCACCAGGAAGGGAAAGAGGATCGAGGTGAAGTCGTCCTCGACCGCCAGCACGCGGGTCCCGTCGGGAAGGGAGGCGGCCACGACCCCGGCGAAGACCGAGACACTCGGGCCGACCGCGACGGCGCTCACCGGCGCGTCGACCAGGCGCGCGTAGTCACGGCGCGCGCGGATGACCGACTCGTCGTAGGCCAAGGGCGAGGCGATGCCCTGCTGCCAGTCCGACAGCCCTCGGCGCATGGCCTCGACGACCGCCCGGGGCGGCAGACCCATGGTCGGCGCGTTGAGATACCCCGGCGCGGGAGCGAACGCGTCGGTCACCCACTGCGGCAGAGCCACCCCTACTGGAACAGCTCGCCGATGCCGGAGCTCGAGCTGCTGGAGCTGGCATGACCACCGGTGGCCACGCCCTCCGACGGCTGGACCAGGACATACCCCTGCCCACCGAAGGCCATCTGCAGCATCTCCCCCGTGCCCCCGCGCACCAGCGACCCCAGGCCCCCGCTGTCCACCTTGACGTCCATCCGCACGCCTGCGGTCCACATCACGACGGCCTGGGCGTCGCCGAACGTGGGGGCCGAAGCCACGTCGAAGGCCACGGGATCGCCCTTGGTGGTGATCGCCACGTAGCCCGTTCCGCGCAGGTGCACGTTGTACAGGCCACCGGTCGCCATGCCGCCACGAGCCTGGATGCGCTTGATGTCCCAGTCGATCGAGGAGGAGAAGGCGAGGATGCTGTTGCCGTTGACGGAGATCTCGTCGTTCTCCAGGTACATGACCTGAATCTCCGAGGCGTCGTCGGCCACGAACAGCTCCCCCTGACCGGTGCAGGTCATCATCTGGACCCCTTCACCGGTCATCTTGGACTTGATGATCTTGTTCAGCCCCCCCGAGCCCTTGTTGGCGAACTTCACGTCGCCCTGGTAGGCGACCATCGAGCCGGTCTTGGCCATGACCGGGCCGTAGTTCATCGAGATCTTCAGCAGCTTCTTGTTCTGGAGGACGAACGGGTCGGTGGACGGGTTCTCCTGGTGTTCCTTGAACAGCGAGCCGTGGATTGCCATAGCCGTAGTGCCCTTCCGTGATGGTGTGGTCCTCACTATCCTCTACCGAAACCTGGAAGTGGTAGGGCTGTATCGCGACAGCGTCCCGGTCGCGCGACACGGGCAGGAGCATCATGGGGTTCTTGGACAAGGCCAAAGCGGCCGCGACCGACTTCGCCGCGAAGGCGGACACCGCTCTGACACAGGCGGCCTCGGGCGCGAGCCAAGGCGAGACCGACCGCTACCTGCGCGACCTCGGCGTGGCCGCGTACGCCGAACACTGCGGTCAACCGGTGGACGGCGAGTCGCGGACTCGCGCCCTGGCCGGCCTGGACGCCCTTCGCGAGCACGGACAGCTCGGCTCGCTGGCCCCCTCCGAGCCGCCTCCGCCGGCCCCGGGAACGGCCGCGGCGCCACCGCCACCGGGCTCTCCCCCGCCTCCGCCACCAGGCTCTGCCCCACCGCCGCCGACCGGGTCCTCCTCGACACCACCCCCTCCCCCGCCGCCCCGACCCAGCACCTAGCCATTATCTCGAGTTATCGTTGCTGGCATGTTCGATGCTGCCGGTATGCGAGTCATGCGGGCCATCGCCGATCATGGCAGCTACACGGCAGCGGCAGCCTCGCTCGGGTACACCCAGCCGGCCGTCTCCCAGATGGTGCGGCGGCTCGAGCAGCGCGCGGGAACCGTGCTGGTCGAGCGGCTCGGTCGATCCGTACGCCTGACCGAAGCAGGTCGGGTGCTCGCACGTCACGCCGGTCTCGTGCTGACCGCGCTGGACAACGCGGAGGCGGAAGTCACCGCCATCGCAGGGATGCAGGCCGGCCGCGTGCGGCTCATGGCCTTCCCGTCCTCCTCCGCCGTCCTCGTGCCGCGGGCCCTGGCCAAGGTGCGTGCCGAACATCCAGGCGTGACCATCCAGTTCTCCGAAGGTGAGCCGGAGGAGTCGCTGGCCGCGGTACGCGAGGGAGCGTGTGACCTGGCCGTGGCGTTCACCTACGACGGCACGGACGTGGGGCGTGGCGTCGACGACCTTCAGGGGCTGGACGTGATCGAGATGCTCACCGACCCGGTGCTCGTGGCCCTGCCGGCGCAGCACCGTCTGGCCGCCCAGGAGGTGGTCGCGTTGACGGACCTGGCTCCCGAGCCGTGGATCGCGGGGTGCCCCCGGTGTCGTGGGCATCTGCTGGCCCTGGCGGGACGGGCGGGTTTCGCGCCCGACGTCGCGTTCGAGACCGAGGACTACGTGGCGGTGCTGGGACTGGTCGCCGCCGGGCTGGGGGTTGCGCTGGTGCCGGCCCTGATCCTGAACTCCGTCTCCCACGAGGCCGTGGTGACACGGGCGATCGAACCACCATCCCGACGATCTGTGCACGTCGTCACCACCCCGGACCTGCGGCGTGTGCCCGCCGTGGAGGCGACCATCAGCGCCCTGCAGCTCAGTGCCCGCGAGCTGACGGACTCGGCCTACCAGGGAGAGGCCGTCTAGCGATCGGCGGCGTGGAGCACGCTCATCCCACCACCGGGTGAGGCGAGGACGGCCACGTGACCGTGCAGGTCCGTACGCCGGACGCGCATCCCCGCGCCTCGCAGCAGCGTCAGGGTGGCGGTCGTGGGGTGACCGAACGAGTTGTCGGCGCCGACACCGATCAGTGCGAGTCCGGCCCCGACCCCGCGCACGAGCGGAGCATCCTGGTCCGCCGAGCCGTGATGGGCCACCTTCAGCACGTCGAAGCGCCGTCCCGCCACCAACCGGCGCACCCGCCGAGACGCCTCGGCCTCGATGTCGCCGGTGAACAGCACCCGGGTCGGGCCACTGGTGACGTCGAGGACCAGGCTCGCGTTGTTGGCTGCTGACTCGCCCGCAACCCCGCGGCCCGACGGCGGCCACACCACCTCGGCGGCACCACCGGGCCAGCTCATCCGGGTGCCGCTCACGGCCACGCGCGTGGGGACCTGTGCCTGCTCCAGGGCCTGCAGCGCCTGTGCGGCCTCCGCAACCGGGTCCTGGACCGGGGTGACGAAGGCGGCATCGACCTCCACGGCGGCCAGCACCTCCCCCAACGCCCCCACGTGGTCTTGGTGGTAGTGACTCAGCACCAGGGCCGAGACACGAGACACACCGAGGTCGCGCAGACACGACACGATCCCTGACTCCGGTGGGCCCACGTCGACCACGACCGCGGTCTCCGGGGAGCTCGTAGGCAGCACGAACGCGTCACCCTGGCCGACATCGCAGGCCACCAGTGTCCAGCCCGGGGGCGGTGGCCAGCGCGAAGCCCCCGGCACCGGCGCCAGGGTCGCGGCGATGGCGCAGGCCAGGACCGCGCTCACCGCACGACGCGCGCGCAGCTGGGCGGACAGCCACGGCCCCGTCAGCAACAGCAGCCCGGTCAGGACGGCGAGCGTCCAGGCCCCCACGGCGCCGTCGGCCCACTCCACGTGGCCCCAGGGCAGCGCCGCACAGGCTCGCGCCACCGCACCGATCCACCAGGCAGGAAGCGCGCCGAGCGCCGCCAGCCCGGTTCCCAACGGGACCCACACCCATGCCCCGAGGGCCGCCGCCACACCGGCAACCGTGGTCATCGCTACCACCGGCGCCGCCAGGAGGTTGGCCAGCACGGCGACGACGGCGATGTCCCCCTGCAGGAGCACGATGACCGGGGCGCAGACGACCTGTGCCGCCAACGGCACCGCGACGGCGTGACCGAGCACCGCGGCCCGTGCCGGAAGACGCGCGGCGAAGGCCTCACCCCATGGCCGGGCGAAGATCACCAGCCCCAGTGTGGCCAGCACCGAGAGCGCGAAGCCGAAGGAACGAGCGAGGTGCGGGTCCACGCACAGCAGCACGATGACGGCGCATCCCAGAGCCGGCAGGGTTGCCGCCCGGCGCGAGGCGCTCAACCCGGCCAGGCCGATCAGCCCCATGACGCCCGCCCTCAGCACACTCGGCTCGGGGCGACACAGCAGCACGAAGCCCACCAGGGCCAGCACGGCCAGCGGCGAGCGCCAGCGACGGGGAACGCCGGTCGCACGACACCCCAGCACCACCGCTGCCAGCACGATGGCCACGTTGCTGCCGCTGACGGCGCTGAGGTGGCTCATGCCCGTTTCCAGCATCGCCTCGGACAGCTCGGGTGGCGTCAGGGAGGTATCGCCGATGACCAGGGCAGGAATGAGGGCACGCGCGTCGCGCGGAAGGGGGTCTACCGCCGCGCGCAGGCGGGCCCGCACCCGGTCCGCCCCTCGGAGCAGGGATGGTGGTGCCCGTTCCAGGACGGGGTCGCTGGGCGCGGTCAGCACCGCCACCACGTCGGCCGACGTGTTCACCGACCCGGCCTCGTCCCGCAGCACAGCCAGACGGCCGGTGGTGCTCACCGTCCCCCGCCAGGGCACGCTGCGCCACTCCGGGCCCGCGAACACCAGCACCGGACTCGACGAGCGGCTCACCGCACCGCGGGCGCTCACGTGCTCCACCCGCAGCCGGAGCACCACCCGCTGCGTCCCGCCGGGCCCCTGCTCGAGCGCACGTGGCTGCGTGGTCACCACTCCTCGGACGCGGGCGACCGCCTCCTGCTGAGCCAGGTCAGCAACCGGTCCGGCTCGCTCGACCTGTCGAGCAGCAGTGGCACAGGCCAACACGGCCGCAACGGCGAGGGCACCCAGAGCCACCGTGGCGCTCCAGGAGCCGGCACGCCGGCCGGCACCGCCGGTTCCGTCCGCGCCCGGCGTGCGCCGCGACGGCCGGCGCAGAATCTGGGCACCCGAGACGAGCAGGACGAGGCCGGCACCCGCCAACCCGACCGAGGCCCGGGGCGACGGCTGCCCCGCGGCCCAGGCGGCGCACGCCCAGGCGACGAGGGCGGGGAGCAACAGCCGAAGGTCAAGCCCTGCTCGCACGCGGTGCACTGGCGCGCGGGCTGACGGCCTCACGGGTTGACCGTCACCTGGGACCGCAGTCGCTCCACGGTCTTCGGGCCGATTCCGCTGACCTCGAGCAGCTCCTCGGTCGAGCTGAACCGTCCGTGCTCGGCCCTCCAGGCCAGGATCGCCTCCGCCGTGACCGGACCGACCCCGGACAAGGTCTGCAACGTCGTGGAGTCGGCGGCGTTCAGGTCGATCGGACCGGCAGCGGCGCGCGAGGAGGCCGAGGGGGCGACACTGCCCGCTGCAGGACGTGACGGGGCCACGGCCTCCGCGGGGGCTTCCGCGCCCTTGACCGGCACCCAGATGCGCTCTCCGTCCGCAACCAGGCGTGCGAGGTTCAGCCGGGCCGGGTCCGCCTTCGCTGACAGGCCGCCTGCCGCATCCACCGCGTCTGCGACCCTCGAGCCCGCGGGAACGTCCACCACGCCGGCATCGCGGACCGCTCCGATGACGTGGACGTATGCCGTTCCCGACGCCGTGCTCGCCGCAGCCGGTGCGGCGTCGGCATGCATGCCGGCCCCGGGAGAAGGGGCCTGCGTGGCCGTGACCGCAACCGAGTCCGCCCGCGGGATCGCGGTCGCCTCGGAGCTCGGCTGCGCAGCGAGGACCCGCACCCCGAGCACCGCAAGGACCGCCAGGACCACGAGCACCGCGCCCGCCAGGACCGGCGAGGCCACGCGGACCCTCGCCCGGCGCAGAGCTCGTGGAAGCGTGAGGACGCCGGGGGTGGAACCTGCACCGGGTCCCACCTCGGTCTGGGTCTGGGTCTGGGTCTGGGTCTCGGTCGTCTCCATCGCCCCGAGGAGCCGCGAGACCCGGTCGGAGGAAGAGGCCATGGCCGCACGCTAGAAACGCGCAGTCCGGTCCGACCCGTTCTGCGGCACCTCTGGGGACCGTGAGGCGAAGACGAGCGGGGTGTGGACGAGGCCCCTCAGCGACCGGCCGACGAACGGCGGCTCAGTCCGGGGCCGGCTCGGGGCAGACGACGACGGCGACGGTGCCGGGTCCG